>Ga0129315_1000021_pt1 | contig 190822 bp, 184 predicted proteins | sample Cm827metagenome_FD_94432 | JGI IMG/M metagenome (GOLD analysis project Ga0129315, IMG submission 94432) | Eastern black-and-white colobus group fecal microbial communities from Wisconsin, USA - Cm827 metagenome | ecosystem: Host-associated > Mammals > Digestive system > Large intestine > Fecal...
CCTGATCCATGACTAACCTCCTAATGTTACTATGCATTACTATAACTAACGTTACTATATAGAGTAATTATCTCATGGAATGTAATTGTTTGGGTAGGCACTAACTTATTGTGCGCTTACCTTATAAGAGCGACAATGAATATACCTACTTGGATCAAGTCCTCATATGCAACCATTGGCAACCCTCCTTTCTTTTGTATAGGAGGGCAGAAATTTCCCTCCGAAGAAGGTAAGCCGCCTCGCTTTTGGTTTCCCAAGGAGTATGGTAACATATTTTGACCTTTGTGACAATATAGTGATAATTATTGTCGATATGACATTTGTTTAACAGAATTTGCAGAGCGTTTGTATATGCAGATGTAAGGTGAAAGAATATGAACGTGAGGTAATCAAAAGGCACCCTAGGGTGCCTTTTCTTATACCCAATTTTAAGGAGTGATAACATGGCAATGACATGGGTAAACGGAGAAGAATGTCCCCCACCCTCTGTTTTTCAGTGGGGCTTAGAAATATATCTAGTTCAGATGCAGGGCGTACAGAAGACACAACGATGCACAAAAACCGTGTCGGACAGAAACGAGAAATAAAACTCCAATGGAACGGAGTACACCCAGATGTAACATCTAAGGTGCTTAAGCTGTTTAACCTAGAGTATTTTGAGTATACGTATTGGAATCCTTTGGATAATGCAATAGAAACAAGGACTTTTTATCGTGGTGATGCGGATGCCAACCTTTATGCATGGACGAATGGTGGACTATATGAAAGTGTGGGCTTTACGATAATTGAGAGGTAATGCGGATGATACCAGTAACAAATGCCTTTAAAAATGCAATAGCAAACGATAACAGGAATTACATCATCAGGATTGAAATGACACTGAATGATGGAATCGGGCTTCCTCTTGATAATTCAGATATATGGAATAGCTGTTTAACATTTGAGGAAGCTATTAGTGGTACAAGTTCCTTTGACATTGGTGCAGTAGTTATTGGAAAATGCCAGATTGTCCTTAACAATATATATGATAAATTCACGGAGTATGACTTTTTTAATGCTACATTTGTGCTTTATTCAGGGCTACAGGTAGGTGGAAGCACCGAAATGTTCAGAAAAAGTTTTTATACTGTGGATGAACCTAAATATAACGGCTTCCTGATCTCGCTCAGTTGTTTGGATAATAGGTGGAAATTTGACGTTCCATATTCAGAAGTTAGTACGGCTTATCCTGCCACAATAAAGTCATTACATATCGAGAATTTCAAGGGCATCAAGTTACTGGATGTGGTTTGGTACAAAGACTAAGATTAATGGGCAGAATGCAGCCGGAAAGACCACAATTTTTGATGCTTTCACATGCTTAAGATTTCCGTTTCTATCAATCAGCATTTCAAGACAGTCAACTTCAAGTTGTTTGGAGGTCATGAATAATGTATCGGATCTTCTGGTATGATCTAAAACCGTTCCTGTTGCCGCAGGGGCGGTTTTATTTTAGTAACAAAAACTGCATTCTTCATATCCTTTAGAAATCAATTTACTTACTGTACCACAATATACATGCTCGGCATCCTTTAATACTGGGCAGTCATATTTGTGATATTTGTTAGACTCATTTGTGCTGTAAGCAAAATCTCTTTCGTATATCTTCAGGAGAGTAGCCTTTTCGTAGCTGCTCTGATATAAATGATAGTTTGATATTTTTAAGTAAAGTGAGCAGGAAGCAAATATAATACACAATATTGTAATGACAAATATATAGGCAGTTTTTATATTTAGGTACTGTTTGCCGCATGATGTGCATGTGTGGTTATTGTCTATTTGGCCGCCGCAATATTTACAGTATCTAATTTTTCCTTTTGTTTTCATAGGCTTTATGTGAAATCCTTTTTTATCAGTTTTTTCGTTATTTGCTGTTTCTTGGTTAGAAGTAATTTTTGGTGACTTGTTTTGTATATAATTGTCAAATGCAGTTTGAATAAACATAAACAAAAAATAGGGTATAAGACATATCAAACTATAAAAACCGAAACCAGTAAACAGCCCATATATAAGCAAAACAAGAAACAGAGAGCCAACAATTCCTAACAAAAAGCTTATTATGGTACTTACAGCACTTTTGTGCTTGGTATAGTAAAAACGTATGCGTGGCATTTTTAGTTCTCCTTTTAAACATGTTAGAAGAATTTTAGTAAATAACTTAATGGTGTATTTTAATCGTTCTTTGATATCTATTATTTAATTTGACTATCTTTTTATAATACAGTGAGATTACTTTGCTTTATTTACTAACTCTTCTTGAGCATTTAGTGCATCAATATATGTTTTTATATCTGATATATTTTCACTTGTTACAGGCTTACATAAATAACCAAATCTAGCTTTAAAATATTTATTATATTGTTGGATTTTTTGATGTTCATGATAGGTATCGAGGTCGCAAGTATAGCATTTTGTATTTCTGTTATTGTGGATATACTGGAAACTCAAATTTTGCAACAATCTGAGGATTTTGGTAATTAAAAGCATTAATAAACGATAACTAACAGTTGAATCTTGTAAAAAAGGTAAGTAAAATGTAACAGTATTGTCAAAACGGGCATATAGCACACATGGTAATAAAGCAAAATCTGATGTAGAATAATTACAAGTTACATATCTTATCGTGTTTTGTATTTTGGGTGATTTTTTCTTTTGTGCTTTTTCTTACCTTGGTAAGCCTTATCCTCTGAACATTTTTTGCATTTCTGTTTGTGAATTTTATACACATAGGAAATGGTTATCATTAGTGCAAAAGAGAGTGTTATAGTTATATCTATATTGACCACAACACAAAAATTCGAGATAAGGAGCATATAAACCATCCTTTCATTCCAAGTGGCTATATGTCCATCTGCAACATTTTAACACAACTTGACGAAATAGTAAATATTTTGTATGGCTATTATGTGTTGCATAGTGTGTTATTTTGATGTGTATGGTGTGTTTTTTATGTCCTTGATGTAGCATACATAATTCGCCGAAACCCCAGTATTTATCAGTGCTTTTTATAGGAGTACGGATAATAGAGGTTTTACGGAAAACATGAATAAATGGGTTCAAGTCCCCCTCTCGCTACTTAAAGATGTCGATGGTGTCGGCATCTTTTTTTTGCTTCCTTCCACAATTCTACAACAGGTTGAATTCAGCAACTTAATTCAACAAGCAGGTTATTGTAAATAAATTGGGAATCCCGTACTATGTAAAGGGAAAGAAAAAGAAAGGAAGGCAGAGAAATGAGTATCGGTTCAGTGATTATGAACAAAAGGAAATCTCTGGGGTATACGCAACAGGAGCTGGCGGACAAACTGCATGTGTCGTTTCAGGCCGTGTCGAAATGGGAAAATGATACGGCTTGTCCGGAGATCGACCTTTTGCCTAAGATTGCAAATGTTTTTGGAATATCGGTTGATGCGTTGTTCGAATATAAAGCGTCAATTCAGACGGAATATGAGGAACGATACAGGTCAGAGGATTATTATTGGGGACTTAATCCTAACAGTCTGTGTTTAGAGATTATGAGATTAAGACCGCCGGTAAAGCCTTACCGGGTTCTTGATATGGGATGCGGGGAAGGAAAGGATGCCGTATTTCTGGCAAGGAACGGATATGCGGTTACGGCGTTTGATATTGCAGATGCCGGTATCGAGAAAGGAAAGATGCTGGCGGAGAGGTGCGGAACATATGTGGATTTCTTTAAGGCCGATATTATGGATTACCGGCTAAAGGAGGATTATGATATCATATTCAGCAGCGGGATGTTTCATTATGTGATACCGGAAAAGAGGGAAGAGATTACGGACAACATGAAAGCGCATACCATAGCCGGAGGAATGCATGTGATCAATGTGTTTGTAGACAAGCCCTTTATTCCCTGTGCACCGGACAGTGAACGCTATGAGAAGGATAAATTCAGATGGCGTTCCGGAGAGCTGTTTACCTATTATCACGACTGGCTGCTGCATAAGACAGATGAAATTGTTTTTGACTGCAATAGCGGCGGAATTCCCCATAAGCATTGTATGGACATTATGATTGCGGAAAAGATGCAGACGGAATGATTTTCTACTTGCAGGAGGAAATAACATTGCGGTATACTGATGTCGGTTACTTACATATAGCTATTAAAACGGAGGCTAAATCATGAAAGAATTAAAACCAATTAAAGAGGGAAAAGTACGCGAAATTTATGACAATGGGGACAGCCTGATTATGGTTGCGACAGACCGTATCAGCTGCTTTGATGTGATCCTAAATAATGAGGTGACAAAGAAGGGAACTGTTTTGACCCAGATGTCCAAATTCTGGTTTGACATGACCGAGGACATTCTTCCCAACCATATGATTTCCGTGGATGTTAATGATATGCCCGAATTTTTTAGACAGGACAGATTTGACGGAAACAGCATGCTTTGCAGAAAGCTTCAGATGCTTCCCATTGAGTGTATTGTGCGCGGATATATTACCGGAAGCGGATGGGCAAGCTATCAGAAGGACGGTACGGTTTGCGGTATCAAGCTTCCCGAAGGCCTGAAAGAGTCAGATAAGCTTCCTGAGCCGATCTATACACCTTCCACCAAGGCGGAGATCGGTGATCACGACGAAAATATTTCCTATGAGCAGAGCATAGCGCATCTGGAGAAGTACTTCCCCGGAAAAGGAGAGGAATACGCTACAAAGCTTCGCGATTACACCATTGCTCTGTACAAAAAATGTGCAGAGTATGCACTGAGTAAGGGAATTATTATTGCAGATACCAAATTTGAGTTTGGTCTTGATGAAGCCGGAAACATTGTGATCGGGGATGAAATGCTGACACCGGACAGCTCTCGTTTTTGGCCGGTAGAAGGATATGAGCCGGGACATGGACAGCCTTCCTTTGATAAGCAGTTCGCAAGAGACTGGTTAAAGCAAAACGAAGGTCATAACTGGACACTGCCACAGGATGTTGTGGAGAAGACCATCAATATTTATCTGCAGGGCTATGAGCTGCTTACAGGAAAGAAACTGTAGGCTGTGATCAATTGAAATAGCGTTATCGGAGGAATTCAGCCTTCATGTACCGTATCATGGTCGGTGCATGAAGGCTGAAATGTTTCAGATTTCCTTTTTGTATATGAAAAACCTATATCATAGCACGTGGGTTTTGTGGTATGATATATAGACATTGTTTCTATGATATTTATAAATGGAGGAATAGTAATGGCGTTTAAGAATGATTTTGTATGGGGTGCGGCTACAGCCTCCTATCAGGTGGAGGGTGCCGCTTATGAGGACGGCAAGGGCTTAAATATCTGGGATGTTTTTACCCATGAAAAGGGGCGTATCTATGAAGATCACAACGGAGATGTGGCTTGCGATCAGTATCACAGATACTTGGAGGACATTGCAATCATGAAGTCCATGGGGATCAAGGCATATCGCTTTTCCCTAAGCTGGGCCAGAATTTTGCCGGAGGGCACCGGGAATGTCAATGAAAAGGGAATTGCATATTATAACAGGCTTATTGATGCTCTTTTGGAAAATGGGATTGAGCCTTATGTGACGCTGTACCACTGGGATCTGCCCTATGAGCTTCACAAGCAGGGAGGATGGTTGAATCCCGGATCGGTAGAATGGTTCGGCGAATATGCGAAGGTGGCCGCAGAGGCTTTTTCGGATCGTGTGAAGAACTTTTTTACCTTCAATGAACCTCAGTGTGTGGTAGGACTGGGTTATTATACAGGAGAGCATGCACCGGGACTTAAGGTAGGAGATAAGGATTTCTTTGAAATCTGGCACAATGTATTAAAGGCCCACGGAAGGGCTGTACAGGTACTTAGAAAGGAAGCAAAGCAGGAAATCAAGGTGGGACTGGCCTCCTGCGGCGCTATGTATTATCCTGCCAGCCGTAAGGTGGAGGATGTAGAGGCAGCAAGGAACATGACCTTTCATGTGCAGACGGACGCTGTCTCAGAATGTATCTGGAATTTGGGGATGGTGTACGATCCCATATTCAGGGGAGCTTATCCGGAGGAAATTATCCGTTTTCACGGAGACAAAATGCCCCGGATTACCAGGGAGGATATGGAGCTGATTGCCCAGCCTTTAGATTATATTGTTCAGAATATTTATAACGGAGTAGAGATACGGGCAGATCAGAAAGGGAAGCCGGTTCGGGTGAAGAGATACGAGGGCTTTCCCAAGACAGCCATCCAGTGGCCGGTTACACCGGAATGTATGTATTGGGGGCCGAAATACCTGTGGGAGCGGTATGGGAAGCCTGTGATTATTTCGGAAAACGGAATGTCCTCCCACGATTGGATCAGTGTGGACGGTCAGGTTCATGATCCTGCAAGAATTGATTTTATGACGACCTATTTGGATCAGCTTGAAAAGGCTGCCGATGAAGGAGTTGAGCTTGCAGCATATTTTGCATGGTCTTTGCTTGATAATTTCGAGTGGGCAAGCGGATATTCAGACCGCTTTGGTCTTGTGTATGTGGATTATCCCACCCAGAAAAGAATTTTAAAGGACTCTGCTTATTTTTACAGAGATTATATTAAAGCGTTTGAAGCTGGGAAAAACTTGTAAAAGCATTGTCAGGTCTTTATTCTGAGGCATAGGGAGGAAACGGCAGATGGGGTATTTTCCGTTTTTTATGGATATAGAGGGCCGGGAAGGCTTAATTGTGGGCGGAGGTGCGATAGCACGCCATAAGGTGAATAAGCTTTTGCCCTTTGATCCGAAGCTTACCGTAGTGGCGCCGGTGATCGTCAGGGAGCTTCTGGAGCTTTCGGAAATCAGTTGTGTGCAGCGTGCTTTTCAGGATGAGGATATTGAGGGGAAGATGTTTGTCATCGCCGCCTCGGATCAAAAGGAAGTAAACATGCATGTGAGCAGACTGTGCCGGCAGAGGAATATCCCTGTGAACGTGGTGGATGATAAGGAGGAATGCAGCTTTCTCTTTCCCGCACTGGTAAAGGAGGGAATGCTTACCGTGGGAATATCCACTCAGGGCGCCAGCCCCGCAGCTGCTTCGCAGATACGAAAGCGGCTGGAAGCGGAAATTCCTGAAAGCATGGAGGAAATTCTTGAAAGTCTTTCGGATTTCAGAATCCCGGTGAAGGAAAAAATCGGGGATCAGAAACAGCGAGAGGAAGTGCTGAAGAAGGCAGCTCTTTTGTGTATGGACCGGCAAAGGCCTTTGACACCGGAGGAGGCAGAGAGCCTGATTGCGCCTTATCTTTCCTGAGTACAATAATGTAACCGGAATGGTAAGAGATATTCGCAGCGGAAAGCAGGGTGACGGAAATGGAAGAAAGGGAAAAGAAAAAACCACATAAAGCAACCAATTTTGCTCTGTATCTTTTGGGAGCAGCTGTTTTGTTACAGATTATTGAGTATGTGATCAGGCAGCAGGATATGGAGTTCCGTACCTTTATGCAGGTAATCAAGGGGATATACCAGTGGCTGGTAGCGCCTGTTACGCTGGTATTTGCCCTATACTGCGACTTCTTTAGGGAGAAGTCCGGGGTGCGTTTTCGATATCTGCTCCCCACTGCCCTGACCATTCTCATTGCTGTAGTTTCCTGTTTTAGAGGAATCTATTATTTCTTTAATATGGTGGAGGAGAAGGTGATGGAGGATGGAATTATTCAGGGAAGCATATTTACCTTTTCCGGTGAACAATATGTTTATTATGAACCGGTGCTTGGTATTTTCAGAAAGCCCTTTGCGGGATGGAGTGATGAGGAGCTTGCAGAGATGTTAAGGCAGCGCCACGGGGACGGAATCAGTCTTGAGGAGGCAGAGTCTGACGAATGCAGAATTTACTCTGCACCAAGCATCAGGCCGGGAGGAGAGCCCGTTTATTTCTGTACATGGGGGACCTATGAAATCCGTGATAATTTTGCCTACTCACTGATGAAAAGTGATGCGTTAAGCTTTTGGAAAAACAATATTACAGGCTATGGGATAGACAGGCAGGACAGATTCAGCGGTTTTATGAGCAGCAGCGGTTTGCTGGAAATAGAGGAAGAATCGGGGAAGTGGGATACCAGGGATTATCCCGGCGGGGAGGACTGGCTGGTGATATGTTGCTATTCTAAGGAGGATGCGCCGGATTGTGCTGCAGATATTGCGGATTGGATTTTTTATGCAGCTTTAGATGAACGGTATTTCTGCGAGCTGAAAGACTATTCTTCGGGTAAGGAGTTGTTTCAACTGTGGATTAAGTTTTATGATGAAAACGGCTTTGAGACAAGAAGAGAGTATCTGTATCAATATCAGGAGGCTGTTTTGGAAAATGACTGGCAGCAACTTTATCAGGGAATAGAGGAGATACTGGTTGATTATTATAATCGGCTAAAGGAACAGGCAAATGCTGATTTAAATGAGAAAACGGATGAAAGTGAAATTGCACCTGAAGAGGCTGTATACTGGGAGGAAGCCTTTATGGAGCAGTATCGGGGAGATTATGAGAAAGAGGTTTTTTTGGAGGGCGGCGAAATCGGCTATCGTATGGTGGTGACGGATGCGGCCTTGGGCAGCAGATGCTATGCACTGTTAAAGAGTATGGACGGCGGCGAAAGCTGGCAGATGGAAAGCGGCGATCCGTTTGGCGAGATGGGACAGGGAATTGATTTCACCTTTCTGGATGAAGAATTGGGATTTGCCACCCTTTCCCACAACGGCGGAGACGAGGCCTATCTTTTTGTGACGGAGAATGGCGGCAAGTCCTATGAAAAAGTGGTGATGCAGGGACTTACGGTTACACTGGATGACGGTACCTCTTATAATCCTTTTGATTATCCGGAGATGCCCTACGAGGAAAACGGAAAGCTGTATGTGCTCTGCGGACAGGGAATGGACGGAGATTATAACGGAGGAGACGCCGCCGGAATGGCTTTGTTTGAGTCTGCGGATCACGGGCATACCTTTGTCTATAAGGAAATACGGGTGCAGTAATGAAAGGAGAAGTGCGGTATGATTAAAATTGTGCAAGTGCGCTTGCACAATTTAAGGGGGATATTTAAGTATGTTGTTAAATAATGAAGAATATATGAAAATTCGTAATGTAGCATATGAGTACATAAGAAAAGCCCAGTATAATGCTGTGATTGGGGCAAATTATGCTTTGATTATGCGAAATTTAGGAATTGGTAATTTAATTATATCAAAGAGTGAGTGGGGAAATAAATTTATTGATAACTTGGCGCAAGATATTAAAGCGGAATTTCCGGATGCAACAGGTTTTTCTGTTCGTAATTTAAAGTATATGAAAAAATTTGCCACTATATTTACTGAAGATGATATTGATGAATATGGATTTTCTTCTATAACATGGTATCATCATATGGCTTTAATGGATAAAGTAAAAGAAAAGAAACAGTATGTATGGTATGTTCAGAGGACAATAGAAAATGGGTGGTCTCGTGATGTGTTGGTTATACAAATTGAAACAGATCTGTATGCAAGGCAATTCGGAGAAAAAATACAAAACTTTAATAATCGATTGCCGGATAAACAAAGTGAATTAGCAATACAAACAATGAAAGATCCGTATATTTTTGATTTTGTTGGTATGCGAGGAAGAATGATAGAAACTGATATTGAACGAGAATTGGTAAAGAATGTATCTAAACTATTATTGGAGTTGGGAACAGGATTTGCGTTTGTGGGTGAGCAATATCTTCTTAAAGTGGAAGAAAACGAATTTTATATAGATTTGTTATTTTATAATTATAAGTTGCATTGTTTTGTGGCAATAGATTTAAAGACAGGACAATTTGTTCCTGAATATGCAGGGAAAATGAATTTTTATCTTTCAGTGTTGGATGATAAAATAAAAGATGAGAATGACAATCCATCTATTGGGCTAATTCTTTGCAAGGACAAGAATAAAGTTGTTGCAGAATATGCTTTAAAAGATATGACAAAACCAATAGGCGTTAGTGAATACAAGTTAATGAATGTATTACCTGAGGAATTGCAATCCACCTTACCCGCCATTGCGGACATTGAGTCAAGAATCTTGGATAAATATGAATGTGATTAAATTGTGCAAGTGCGCTTGCACAATTAGAAAATGTTATCTTTTTTCAAATTTTTATATTGCTGGGCATAAATAAATACGGGTGCAGTAATGAAAGGAGAAGTGCGGTATCATTGGAAGATAAGTGGTGGATCATTCTGCAATATCTGACTTTTGATCATATATGTGAGGCGCTGACGATTATCGGGTTCATTTATTTTGTCATTAAACGCTTTATTCTGCATAAGGCGCCTGTCCCTAAAAGCGCATTCGGAACGGTGCCTAAGGAGCTTTTGGAGCGTTGTGTTCTGCTTCTTCAAAAGCAGGAAAGGCGGGAATACGAGATCTATACCGTTCCGGAGGATATTTTGCTTGAGCTGAAAGCAGACCTTTCCAATGAAGCTGCACTGAAAAGGCTGTTGTGCAGCCTTTGCGCCCATATGGGAATTCAGGGCGATTTTATTAAGCTGATTGTTCAGGATACAAATGCCCCGGATCGGGCCGGGGAGATTTCCACAGATTTGGCTTTCACTACGGTACGACTGGAGCTAAAGCCCTATTATACACTGGATACGGTGATTGCGGTGCTGGCTCATGAGGCGACCCATCTTCATTTGTATTATACGGGCATCCATTTTAAGGATGTATGGGAAAATGAAGTGCTGACGGATGCGGCAGCGGTTTACTGCGGATTTGGAGAATATATGTATAAAGGTTATGCGGTGATGCAGGGGAAGGATGTATTATCTTATCAGAAGGTAGGGTATATTAAGCAGGAGGATGTAAAGTATATTATGCAGGTGATGGAAAGAGAATAATAAAAGTAATTGCGGAACCTGTAAGTTGCGGAATATGCAGACAGTATATTCCGTTCAAATCCTGTTACGCCAAGCGTTTCAATGAGCCTCAGAGACTAAAAAGAGTTGCCCCAGCGGGCAACTCTCCAAGAATGCTTCGCATTCTTCCTGGCTTCTCACTACGATTACAGCACTTTTCTATTACAATAGAAGTGTTCAGCAGGGGCTTCCACGTTTTTATGAGTCTCATTTCCACGGCGTATAAGGCTTTTCACAGAATATACAGTCTGCATATTCGCAAATTTATAGCTTCCGCAATTATTTATATGAGAAAAATAGTGAACAGGAAAGGAACAGGTTACGGGAATGAGAATAGGAATGGGTTATGATGTTCATAAACTGGTAGAAGGAAGAAAGCTTATCATAGGCGGTGTAGAGATCCCTTATGAGAAAGGGCTGTTAGGACATTCGGATGCGGATGTGCTGCTTCATGCGGTTATGGATGCGCTTTTAGGGGCAGCGGCTTTAGGCGACATTGGCAAGCATTTTCCTGATACGGATCCGGCGTATAAGGGAATATCTTCTATAAAGCTTTTGGAACATGTGGGAAAGCTTCTGGAGGAAAATCTCTTTTTAATAGAAAACATTGATGCGACCATTATTGCGCAGGCACCGAAAATGCGGCCCCATATCGATACCATGCGGAAGAATATTGCAGATGCGCTGGGAATTGAGGTGGATCAGGTCAATGTGAAAGCCACCACAGAGGAAGGGCTTGGTTTTACCGGAGCCGGAGCGGGGATTTCCTCTCAGGCAATCTGTATGCTTACAAGCCCCATTAATTTATCCAGTGAGGATGTGACGGCGCGCGGCTGCGCCGGCTGTGGCGGATGTCCTGCGGGGAAGGGCTGATGAAAAAGGCATAAAATCTTGTATGATTGAAAGGCGATAGGAGACTGATCAATGAAAATACTTGTAATCGATGCTCAGGGCGGCGGAGTAGGCAGGCAGCTGATTACCGCCATTAAACAAAATGTACAGGATGCGGAGGTAACCGCCGTGGGAACCAACAGCACCGCAACCGCAGCTATGCTGAAGGCAGGTTCGGATTATGCGGCAACAGGAGAAAATGCCGTGATCGTGGCATGCCGAAAGGCAGACGTGATCGTAGGACCGGTGGGAATTGTGATTGCTGATGCGCTGCTTGGTGAAATTACGCCTTCCATGGCAGTGGCAGTTGCACAAAGCAATGCGAAGCGTATCCTTATTCCCTTTAATCATTGCGATAACATTATTGTGGGAGTGCCGGAGCTGAATGTGGGGAAGCTGGTACAGGGAGCAGTGGCTGAAATTTTGAAGTTGGGATAGCATCTAAAACTTGCCTGAATGAATATTGACACTGCTGATTATTTCATGTACCATAATAAGAGCAGCCGGCAGAAGCCGGCGTAGGGATGCAGAAGCATTCTGGTTCTTTAGGTGATAGAAGCAAGGTATACTAAGAAGGTATGCGATTTCTCAGAGGAGAAATTACATATCTTTTTGCGCTTATTTATAAGCAAAAATTTATAAGCAAGGAGGATCATTAAAATGGGTTGTTTTCTAGTTCCAACAACAGAAGCAATCGTGACAACGGTTGCAGCTAAGGTACAGGGGTCAAAGGAAAAGGAGTCTGAGAGCAAAAGAACTCCCTTTACGGGAAAGGTGAAATGGCTGCCCAAGCTGCTTTGGGGCGGTTCCGCTCTTCTTGCATTTGAGCATGTATGGCATGGTGAGGTTGTGCCGTGGTTTCCGTTCCTGACGGCGGCGTCCAATCCCGCAGATGCATCCGTAATGCTTCACGAAATGGCAACTGCAGGGGTGAGCATGGCTGTGCTGGTAACTGTGGTATGGCTTGGTATGGTAGCTGCTTCTCATGTCATTGAAAAGAGAGATGAGCAGCCGGAAGTACAGACGGCGTCTAAATAGAGAAGGGCGGATATCAAAATGACACTACTTACGACTGTATTTGCAGCGATTATTTCCACCATTGTCTGGTATAAGCAGGCACCGAAGAACGAGATGAAGGTCAGCGTGCTTTGCTGGATGTACTGGGGGGCATCTATCATGTGGTTTGTGGATGCAATTTTTGAGTATGCAGAGCTTCATGCGGAGTATTTTACACCGGCACCCGCAGACATGCTGAACGATTTATATCTGGGGCTGTCAGTGGTCGCATTGGGGTTAATCATCTGGCTGGTATATTTGCTGATTAATGATCCTAAGGGCGTTGTTCGCGCATCCCTGAAAAAGAAACAGATATAGGTAAGCTTATTGGCTTACATAAAGGAAAGATGATGAAATTAGAGCAATTTTTTGTTGAAAATAACAGGGCGGCCATTGCCTTTTCCGGCGGTGTAGATTCCGCCTATCTGCTCTATGCGGCAATAAAGAGTGAGGCTGTGGTGAAGGCATATTATGTGAAAACAGCCTTTCAGCCGCAGTTTGAGCTTAAGGATGCCATGCGGCTGGGGGAGGAGCTCGGCGCAGATATCAGCGTACTGGAGCTTGATATACTGGCAGATGAGAAGGTAGTCTTAAATCCTGCTGACCGCTGTTATTACTGCAAAAGAACTATTTTTACTGCAATGATGGAGGCCGCCTTAAAGGACGGCTTTTCCTTACTTCTTGACGGAACCAATGCATCGGATGATGCGGGTGACAGACCGGGAATGCGTGCTCTTAAGGAGCTTTCGGTGCGTTCTCCCCTTCGGGAGTGCGGTCTTACCAAGCAGCAGATCAGGGAGCTTTCCCATGCAGCAGGGCTTTTTACCTGGGATAAGCCGGCCTATGCCTGTCTGGCAACGAGAGTTCCCACAGGAACCCCAATCACCTCGGAAATGTTAGAGCGAACGGAGTGGGCGGAGGATTATCTGTTCAGCCTGGGATTTACCGATTTCCGTGTGAGAATGCTGGGAGATGCGGCAAGGCTTCAATTTCCTGCCGGTCAGCTTGAAAAGGTGCTTGCAGAAAGGGAAAGGATTGCAGGAAAGTTAAAGAAGCATTATAGTGCTGTTTTGCTGGATCTGGAGGTGAGAAAATGAACAGTGAGATCAGAAGAACGCTGGAAGCGGTACAAAAGGGACAGCTTTCAGTAGATGATGCGCTGGTCAGGATTAAGGCGGAGCCTTTTGAGGATATCGGTTATGCCAAGGTGGATTTGCACCGTAAGATTAGGCAGGGAGCTGCGGAGGTTATTTATGGCAGCGGCAAAACGCCGGAGCAGATCAATGGAATTATTGATGTGATGAAAAGGAACGGTCAGGAGACGATACTGATCACCAGATTATCCAGGGAAAAGGCGGATGAGGTTAGTGCCAGACATCCCCTTACCTATTATGAGGAGGCCGGGATCGGAATGACCGGAGAGTTTCCTGTTCCCGACGGGATTGGTAAAGTCGTGGTATCTACCGGCGGAACAAGCGATATTCCGGTGGCGGAGGAAGCTGCGCTTACGGCGCAGGCTCTGGGCAATGAGGTGATAAGGCTGTATGATGTGGGAGTTGCCGGATTACACCGTCTGTTAGCTCACAAGGAAGAGATTATGAGTGCCAGCGTGATCATTGCCATTGCAGGGATGGAGGGCGCTCTTGCCAGTGTGATCGGAGGACTGGCTGACTGTCCTGTGATAGCAGTTCCTACAAGCGTGGGCTATGGTGCCTCCTTTCAGGGGCTTTCTGCGCTGCTTTCCATGCTGAATTCCTGCGCAAGCGGTGTTAGCGTGGTCAATATTGACAATGGATTTGGGGCAGGCTATCTGGCAAGTATGATCAATCACATGACTTCCAAATAAGAAAGGAGCCGAAAATCATTATGAAAACATTATATCTTGACTGCGGCATGGGAGCGGCAGGGGATATGCTGACAGCAGCTCTTTTAGAGCTTTGGCCGGATAAGGATGCTTTTCTTGCGGAAATGAACGGACTGGGTATCCCCGATATCTGCATGGAGAAGGAAACAGTGTCCAAATGCGGCATTTGGGGAACCCATATTTCAGTGAAGGTAAAAGGCATGGAGGAGGATGAGCATATGCACGATCATTCTCTTAAGGACGGGCATGATGATACACACAGCCATCACCATCACAGCGGAATGCATGAGATTGAACATATTATTTCTCACCTGCAGCTTACGGAAAAGGTAAAGCAGGACATCCTTGCGGTTTATGGATTGATTGCAGAGGCGGAAAGCAGTGTTCATGGAGTTCCGGTTACGGATGTTCATTTTCATGAGGTGGGAACCATGGATGCAATCGCCGATATCACTGCGGTATGCCTGTTGATGAGCTATATTGCGCCTGATGAAGTGGTAGTATCTCCGGTGCATGTGGGAAGCGGTCAGGTCAGGTGTGCTCATGGAATTTTGCCGGTTCCGGCACCTGCAACAGCCTATATTTTGAAGGATATCCCTGTTTATGGCGGAAGTATTTCGGGAGAGCTCTGTACACCTACCGGTGCGGCACTCCTTAAGTATTTTGCAACAAGGTTCGGAGAAATGCCCATGATGCGGGTAACTTCTATCGGCTATGGAATGGGGAAAAAGGATTTTGAGAGAGCAAATTGTGTCCGTGCTATGCTGGGGGAGACAAAGCAGCAGGAGGATAGGGTGATTGAGCTTTCCTGCAATGTGGATGATATGACTGCAGAGGATATTGGATTTGCTATGGAACGGCTGTTTGAGGGTGGTGCACTGGAGGTTTATACCGTTCCGATTGGCATGAAAAAATCCAGACCCGGCATATTGCTTCGTGTCATGTGTACGGAGCAGAAGCGGGAGGAAATAACAGAGCTGATATTCCGTCATACCACAACGATTGGCATCAGGGAGGCGGTAGTCAGAAGATATGTGCTTGACAGAAAACTGGATACTGTTGAGACACCCTATGGTCAGGTTAGGTGTAAGGTCTCCTCAGGCTATGGCGTGACAAAATCCAAGTATGAATATGAGGATATCTCCCGGATTGCAAGAGAAAGGGGTATTGGTATGGAGGAAGTGCGAAGACTACTTCATGAATTGTGATCGGGTATGATTTATATGAAAAGGTGCTGCTCCTTTGGCTTATGAAATGGCTGAAGGGGCATTTTTTTGTTTGCGCAACAGTAAAAGCCGCGAGTTGCGCAAATTATAGAAACATTGGTTAATAATACTTCTTTTGTGGCGGATATTTTTGGTTTTGCAGTGCATAGACTACAAAAAATGTTGATGATATAATAAAAACATAGTAATAAGGCACAAAAGATTTGAACATAAAAATGAGATTATATGCGCAACGATTGCGCAACAAAGGGAGAGGCGAGATGGCGAAAAAGAAAACAGGAATAAAAGGGTTTTTTAAAAAAGTTTATAAGTATCGCGCATTTCTTTTGATGCTTTTGCCGGCGGTGATTTATACTCTGATCTTTGCGTATTACCCTATGGCGGGTATTGTGCTGGCTTTCAAAAAGTACACATATGCGGGAGGCATCTGGGGAAGTGACTGGAACGGATTTGAAAATTTTAAGTTCTTCTTTCAATCCGGTCAGGCCGGTCTGGTTACAAGGAATACGGTCTTATACAATGTAGCTTTTATTATTATCAACACAATTATGCAGATAGCGGTAGCGGTGCTGCTAACGGAGATACATAGCAAGAGTTACCGGAAGATAACTCAGTCTATCATGTTCCTGCCATATTTTATTTCATGGGTTATTGTAGGCGTAATGGCCTTCAACGTTTTCAGCTCTGATTATGGATTTATGAACAGACTGATCACACTTTTCGGTGGAGAAAAGGTTGCTTTCTATACAACGCCTAAGGCATGGCCCTTTATTCTGATTTTCTTTAATTTGTGGAAGGGCATAGGATACGGATCAGTTATGTATCTGGCAGCCATCATGGGGATCGATACCTCCATTTACGAGGCGGCAGCCATTGATGGAGCTAATGTGTTCCAGAGGATTTTTAAGGTAACCATTCCCATGATTATGCCTACAACGATTATCCTGTTCCTGCTTTCCGTAGGCGGTATCTTTAAGGGAAACTTTGATATGTTCTACAACCTGGTAGGAAATAACGGTCTTTTGTATAACTACACGGATGTTATTGACACATTGACCTTCAGGGCATTGATATCAAGCAACAACTTCGGCATGTCGGCGGCAATTGGTCTGTTCCAGTCCGTACTGTGCTTTATCACAGTAGTACTTGTGAATAAGCTGGTAGGTCGTTTTGACCGCGACTACACATTGTTCTAGGAGGTGGAGATATGACAGCAACGAAAAATCATTTGGGAAAAGTGAAAAAGGGTAAAGATGTGATTACCCTAAATATTATTGCATATACCTTTTGCGGATTAGTGGCGTTGATTTGTCTGGTTCCCTTCTTGATGATACTTGCAGGCTCGTTCTCGTCGGAGGCAGCAATTATTAAAAATGGTTTCAGTCTCCTGCCGCAGGATTTCAGCTTAGAGGCATATAAGACGGTATTTAAAGAGCCGTTGGTGGTGTTTCGGGCTTATGCCACCACAATCTGTCTGACGATAGTGGGAACATTCCTTGGCCTGGCGCTGCAGACAATGACGGCGTATGTGCTGGCAAGAAAGGAATTTGAATGGAGAAATTATTTTTCCTTTTTCTTCTACTTTACAACGTTGTTTAGTGGCGGACTGGTTCCTTATTATCTGCTGATCAGACAGACCCTGCATTTGGCGGACTCTTATCTGGCGTTGCTTCTGCCTCTGCTGTTTAGTGTATATAATCTTTTGATCATGAAGAGCTACATATTGGGAATTCCGGATTCCCTGATAGATGCGGCCAAGATTGACGGCTGCGGTGAGTTTAGAACGCTGGTTCAGGTAGTTGTTCCCCTGATTAAACCGGCGCTGGCTACGGTGGGATTGTTCATTGCACTGGCTTACTGGAACGATTGGTATAATGCCATGCTGTATATCCAAACGGAAGCCAAATATCCGCTTCAATATTTCCTGTATCAGAAGATCAATGACATAGAGGGATATAAGAAGCTGATTGCCAACGGAACGGTCAGCGGAGCGGTGGTCAGTTCAGTTTCCCTTCCCACGCAGACACTTAAGATGGCGTTGACCATCGTTGTGACAGGTCCTATTGTGCTGGCTTATCCTTTCGTGCAGAAGTATTTTGTACAGGGTATTACCATAGGTGCAGTTAAGGGATAAAAAAAGGTAGTAAATGTGTTTTTTAACATATATAATAAAGGAGGTTTCTATGAAAAAGAACATGAAAAAAATTACGGCGCTCTTTTTGAGCATGGCAATGGCAATCGGTATGTTAGCCGGATGTGGTTCTAAGGACGATGGAGGTTCTTCCGCATCGCAGCCTGCGGCAGAAGGCTCTTCTGAAGCAGGTACACAGGCAGACGGCAAAAGCGCAGATGCCATTGATATTTCAGAGCATGTTGAACTGAAAATGTATTTGCTGGGTGATCGGACAGCGGACTTTGATGAGGTCTATGCCGAAATCAATAAGATTTTGGAAGAAAAGTTAAACGCTTCCGTTTCTGTAGAGTTCCTGTCATGGGGCGAGCATGACACCAAGTATTCTCTGTTATTCTCCGGTGGAGAGGATTTTGATTTAATCTTTACTGCTTCCAGTTGGGGACACTATGAGCAGACAGTAGCACTTGGAGGCTTTTATCCGCTGTCTGAAGATTTTATTCAGACCTACGCACCTGATATTTGGAATGTAGTTCCCGAGATGGCATGGAGCCAGGCCAAGATCGACGGAACCGCATACATGGTTCCCAACTATCAGAACGAATTTGGACAGGATGTATTGGCAGTTCGCGGCGATCTCATGGAGAAATATGGAATTTCCGAGATTACCAATTGGGATCAGCTGATTGAGTTTTATAAGGCATGTGCGGCAGACGGTGTGTATGCAAGTCAGGGCGGCCCCTGGTATCAGTATTTCCAGGCACAGGGTCTGACCATTACAGGCGGCGCACCGAAGGGTGGAGAGCTTATTCTGTATAACAGTCAGGATCCTTCTGATTTGAGCTTTACCTATCTGCTTGACTGGAGCGGCTTTGCAGACTACTGTTATCAGATGAAGGAACTGGCTGATTTGGGATGCTGGTCTCCTGACGTATTGAGTTCCAGTGATGAGAGACAGACCGGACTTCTTACGGGAAGAACCGCAGGTATGATTTGGAACCTGGGAAGCTGCAAGACCTATGCAGCACAGGCAAATGCTGAGAATCCCGACTGGAATGTAACCTTGGTTGACCCGGTAGCTGACCAGTCCAAGAAGGTTAATTCCTACATCAACAATGGTATGGCGATTAATGTAAACAGCAAGAATCCCGAAAGAGCAATGATGGTATTAAATGAGTTTTATACCAATCCGGAGATTAATGATATGACCAGATTTGGTATAGAAGGCAAGCATTGGGAAGCTGTAGGCGATGATCAGTACAAGGTTATTGATGAGACCAACTTTGGAGTTGACAGCAACTGTAACTGGGGCTGGATGAATAATGAGATCAAGAGAACAGAGTATATCGAAAACAGAACCCCGTTGGATGATACCTATGATGCTATGCTGGAGAGCTGGAACAATAATGTAAAGGCAGAGCATGTATATGACGGTTTCAATTTTGACTCTACCAATGTAACTACCCAGGTGGCGGCTGTAGAAGCAGCGATCAGTACCTATTATGATCCTCTGATCAATGGATTGGTGGATGATGTTGACGCATCTCTCGAAGCATTGAAGGAAGCATTGGAAAGCGCAGGTATTCGCGACATTATTGCAGAACTTGAGAAACAGGCAGCAGATTACGTTGCTTCCAAGTAGAACAAGACTATGGGGCTGCCGCATGAGCGGCGGCCTCTTTTTAAATGATAGAAAATGACGGCAGTACGGCAAAATGCCAAAGGGAATTGTGCTCTTTATGGAGGAACAGATGAATATGACACTGGAGGAAATGGCGAGAGAGCTGGGAGTATCCAAAAGTACGGTATCCAGAGCTTTGTCAGGTAAAGGACGAATCGGTGAGGAGACCAGAAGAAAAATACAGGATTTCTCAAGGCAGCAGGGAATGCTGAAAGATGAGGCGCAAAGGCAGGAGACGTCTACCCGCAATCTGGGAGTGGTATTACCTGCGGATGTTTATATCAGCGGCGGCCCTTACTTTCAGGAGTGTATTCTGGGAATCTGTGAGACGGCCACCTTCCTGGAATATGATGTGCTGATTACGACAGGTACGGCCAATGATGTGTCAGGAATAAAAACACTGGTGGAGAAGAAAAAGGTAGATGGAATTATTCTTACCAGAAGTCTGGAGGATGATAAGGGGCTTCAATACCTGACGGAAATTGGTTTTCCGGTAGGGCTTACGGGGATTTGCTCTAAGAGTGAGGTCATTCAGGTGGATACCGATAATGAAGCGGCAGCGGAAAGCCTGACCTCATTGCTGATCGGCAGGGGCTATCGGAGGTTTGCTCTGATCATAGATAATATGGAGTATATGGTAAACAAGAGCAGGCACAGAGGCTTTTACAATGCATTGAAGAAAAACCATATTCCGGTGGAAAGGCAGATGATCATCTCCACCCCGCTTAAAATGGATATGTTAGATTCGGTGGTGGAGGATATGGTTTCCCGAAAAGTAGAATGCATCATCTGTGGGGATGATGTGATATGTACCCGTGTGATGTCAAGCCTGCAGGCGGAAGGATATCGTATTCCAAAGGATATAGCTATTGCTTCTTTGTATAACAGCCCTAATCTGGATTGTTTTTCTCCTTCTATTACAGCGGTAAATGTGTCGGCAAGACAGGTGGGAAATATGATAAGCAGGCAGATGATCAATTATCTTACGGGTAAGGAATATCAGAACAGGACGATTATGGACTATGAAATTTTAATGCGTAAATCCGCCAGCGGTATAGAGCGGTGACCATAAGAAAGCAGCTTGGGAGGGCAGTAATGAGTATAGAATATACATACAACAGTCAGTATCTTATAAAGAACAAAGTACCGTGGTTTCCTGTGATGGGAGAGATGCATTATTCCAGATACCGAAGGGAGCTTTGGGAGGAATCTCTCCGAAAGATGAAGGCCGGCGGCGTGACCATTGTATCAACCTATGTGATTTGGATTCACCATGAAGAGGAAAAGGGTGTTTTTGACTTTTCGGGCTGCAGAGATTTGGGATATTTTGTGGAGCTTTGCAAAAAGGTGGGCCTTAAAATGTGTCTTCGTCTGGGTCCATGGGTACACGGAGAGGTACGTAACGGTGGTTTCCCGGACTGGGTCGCATCTCTGGAGAATGAAGGAGTGAAGACCAGAAGCAATGATGAAATCTATATGGGGTATGTAAAGCGCTATTGGGAGCAGATATTTAAACAGGTAAAGGGGCAGATGCACAAGGATGGCGGCCCTGTTATCGGTGTTCAGCTGGAAAATGAATATGGACATGTTGGGGGCCTTAGGGGCGAGGACGGTGAAGCGCATATGCGTCGTCTTGAGGTGCTGGCTAAGGAGATTGGCTTTGATGTGCCTTTATATACGGCTACCGGATGGGGCGGTGCCTGCATTGGCGATGCATTGCCCGTGATGGGTGGTTATTGTGAAGCTCCTTGGGATCAGAGTACTGCGGAGCTGCCTGCAAATACCAATTATGTGATCAGTCATGTGAGAAATGATGCACTGATTGCCTGTGACCATCATGTGGATGACGCTATTACCTTTGATGAGTCCAGGTTCCCTTATCTTACGGCGGAGCTTGGAGGGGGACTTCAGGTTACCGCACACAGAAGACCGGTGGCAAGCGGAACGGATATCGGCGCCATGTCAACAACCAAGCTGGCAAGTGGTGTTGCAATGCTTGGATATTATATGTATCACGGAGGCAGCAACCCCAAAGGAAAGTTGTCCACTCTTCAGGAAAGCCAGGCTACGGGTTATTTGAACGATCTGCCGGAGATCAATTATGATTTTAATGCGCCGGTGAGACAGTATGGCACTATTTCTGACAGCTTTAAGGAAATTAAGCTGCTGGCTTCCTTTTTAAAGGATTTTGGAGAGGATATGGCAGCATTGCCAGCGGAGATAGAGCCTGATAACGTGAAACCGGAGGATATGCATACTTTGCGCAAATCCTGTCGGCATGATGATACGCACGGTTATGTATTTTTTAATAACTATCAAAGACATCGAACCATGGATGCCCATGAAGGCGTAGTTTTTCGTGGCGCAATGGGGAATGGTGAGGTTGTGTTCCCGGCAGTGGACATTCCCAGCGGCGCCTATGGATTTTTCCCATACAATATGCAGCTGGGAGAAGCGGTTCTGCGCTTTGCGCTGGCCACTCCCTTTTGCCGCTTGCAGGGGAAGGATCAGGAAACCTTTGTGTTTTATGGAGACTATGAGCCCTGCTACAGCTGGAAGGATGAGAAGAAAGCAGATATTCTGCATCTGACAAGAAAGCAGGCTCTGGATGCGTATAAGGTCACGTTAGATCAGGATTATCTGGTGCTTAGTGATAATTATGTCTGGGAGGAAAACGGAGAACTCCTTGTCACAGGAGGAGCAGATACGGTGATCAGGTCCTATCCCGAGCTTTACCGTGTGCCTAAAGGCTTTGCGGCATGTGGAAGAGAGGGGCGGTTTACGGTTTACCAAAGAAGCCTTAGGGATGTCCGGGCAACAGCGGTATTTAAAAGGGTGGAACCGGACCGGTGTCCGGCGGAGGCAGAGGAAGACAGTGCAGTTTATGAAATCAATATTTCCTACCCTGAAAAGGAGGATAGAATTACGGGCAGAGACACATTACTGTGGCTTGGCTATATCGGCTTCGGCATGGAAATCTGGAAGGACGGCGAAAAAATAAATGACCATTTTTATACCGGTCAGTTGGTACCCGTCAGTCTGGGATATTTTGATTTCCCGGAAAAGCTTACCATAGTTGTGAAGCCGTTGAAGGAGGACAGCCGGGTTTATCTGGAGAAGTGGCCGCTTCTTACGGACGGCAGGGCATGCAGCCTTGATCAGGTGACGGTGGAGGAGCAGTATCGTTGATTGAAATAATGGTTGACAAAATTGCCCCTTTTGCATATTCTGTTAATGTAAAAAGATTTTCGGTTTATACAGGTTGAAATGCTTAGAACGGAAAGAGTATATTATCGTTTCATCCCCCAGGATGAACTTTGGACAGAGAGGGAATGTCGTCGGCTGGGAGCATTCCTGCAATGAGATAATAGAAGTGCGTCCGGGAGCAGGCTTTGTGAACAAAAGCAGTTTCTATGCTTAGTAGCAGGGCACGTTATTACGCGTTATGTAACATGAGTGGAAGCAGCAGTGCTTCTAAAAAGAGTGGAACCACGGATAACTTCGTCTCTTAGAGCGGGGCTGTCCGTTTTTTTATGTGAAAGGTGCCCTGATTGCATATTACCTTTTGTATGACCGGAATAAGGGGTTGAAACAGTGGGATTTATCAAAAATATTAAAGAAGAAATCAGGATAATCAGGGAACGTGATGCGGCGATTCATTCTTCTATGGAGGTATTTTTATACCCCAGCTTTAAGGTTATGATCCATTACAGGATTGCCCATAAGCTGTATTTGAAGAAGCATTACTTTTTGGCAAGATGGGTATCCCAGAGAGGTGTACGCAAGACCGGAATTGAGATTCATCCGGGAGCTGCCATAGGTAAGGGATTTTTCATTGATCACGGTAATGGCGTGATCATCGGAGAAACGACGATCATCGGTGATAACGTAACTCTCTATCAGGGAGTAACTCTTGGAGGAACCGGTAAGGAGCAGGGAAAAAGGCACCCGACCTTGGGGAATAATATTATGATAGGAGCTGGCGCAAAGGTATTAGGGTCATGCACCATCGGAGATAATTCCAAAATAGGAGCCGGAAGTGTAGTGCTTGAGGATGTGCCGCCGGGATCAACGGTTGTGGGTGTTCCGGGAAGAGTGGTGAAGCGGTTAAAGCAATGTCTGCCGCAGGAGGAGCTGGATCAGGTACATCTGCCCGATCCTGTAAAGGAGGACTTGAATTCCCTTCATCATGCCAATGCGGAGCTTACCAACAGGGTTCTTGATCTGGAGAGAGAACTTCGGGAGCTAAAGAGAAAAAATATATGATACTGTCAAACGGAGGTTTATTATGAAAATCTATAACACACTGTCAAAGAGAAAAGAGGAGTTCGTTCCTTTGGAGGAAGGAAAGGTGAAGATGTATGTATGCGGACCTACCGTATATAATCTGATCCATATCGGAAATGCACGTCCCATGATCGTATTTGACACCGTCAGAAGATATATGGAGCATAAGGGCTATGAGGTCAATTATGTGTCCAATTTCACGGATGTGGATGATAAGATTATCAAAAAGGCCATTGAAGAGGGCGTTGATGCATCTGTGATTTCAGAGCGCTATATTGCCGAGTGTAAAAAGGATATGGCGGCAATGAATGTGAAGCCGGCAACTACCCATCCAAAGGCTACCGAGGAGATTTGCGGAATGCTGGATATGATCGGAACCCTGATTGAAAAGGGGCATGCATACACAGCACCGGACGGTACGGTATATTTCAGAACCAGAAGCTTTAAGGGTTACGGAAAACTTTCCCATAAGAATTTGGATGATCTTCAGGGCGGCAACAGATCCTTACTGGTAACCGGCGAGGATCAAAAGGAGGATCCCCTTGACTTCGTTCTCTGGAAGCCTAAAAAGGAAGGGGAGCCCTATTGGGAGTCACCCTGGTGCAATGGCCGCCCCGGCTGGCACATTGAATGCTCCGTGATGAGCAAAAAGTATCTGGGTGATGAGATCGATATTCATGCAGGAGGAGAAGATCTGATCTTCCCCCATCATGAAAATGAAATTGCCCAATCCGAGGCAGCTAACGATAAGCCCTTTGCAAAGTATTGGATGCACAATGCATTTCTTAACATTGATAACAGGAAGATGTCTAAATCCGCAGGCAACTTCTTTACCGTAAGGGATATCAGCGAAAAGTATGATCTGCAGGTGCTTCGCTTTTTCATGCTTTCCGCACATTACAGAAGTCCTCTTAATTTCAGCGCAGAGCTGATGGAAGCGGCGCAGAACGGTTATGACAGAATTGTAACCAGTGTCAGCAACCTGAATTATTTGCTTGATCATGCAGCTTCTGATACAATAAGTGAGGATGAGAAGCAGTTAATGGAGGAGGCCAAGGCCTTTATCGGCAGCTTTGACGAAGCCATGGATGATGACTTCAATACAGCGGATGCGCTGGCAGCGATTTTCGAACTGGTGAAGTTTGCCAATACCAATGCCAAGGCAGAGTGCAGCAGTGAATTTATAAAGGCGCTTAAGGATGAGATCGTTATGCTTTCCGATATCTGCGGTTTGATCGTAGAGAAGAAGCAGGAAATGCTTGATGGGGATATTGAAGCGCTGATTGAGGAGCGTCAGGCGGCAAGAAAGGCAAAGAACTTCCAGCGTGCCGATGAAATCAGAAATGAGCTGCTTGATAAGGGAATCGTTTTGGAGGATACCCGTGAAGGAGTTAAATGGAAGAGAGTTTAGATTTTTTAAAGCAAATTAAAGACAGCTTTGGATTAAAAGAGGTGGATATCAGAACATATTCACCTCTTACCCTTGCTTATATCGGAGATGCGGTTTATGATTTAATCTTCAGAACCGTGGTGGTAGGAAGGGGAAACACCGCCCCCAATAAGCTTCACAACAGAACCGTTCAATATGTGAAGGCGCCTGCACAGGCGCGGCTGATAGATTACATTTTAGACCAGCTTACCGAAGAGGAGTGCAGCGTGTATAAAAGAGGCAGAAATGCAAAGCCTTATACTATGGCTAAAAATGCTACCATGGCGGAATATAAGAAGGCAACCGGTTTAGAAGCGCTGGTGGGATATCTTTATCTTCAGGGGCAGATGAGCCGGATACTTGAGCTAATACAAATGGGTTTACATAACAAGAATACCGACACTGACAAGCCGTGATTAAAAGACAAGCAGTGATTGAAAGACTGTGATCAAAAGGCAGGCCGTAGAAATAAAGAAAGGGATACAGAATAAGGTGGAAGAAAAAAGACAGGATGTAAATGAATTTATCATAGAGGGAAGAAATGCAGTTATAGAGGCCTTTCGTTCGGGGCGGAGCATTGACCGGGTGTACATACTTGATGGTTGTCAGGACGGTCCTGTCAGTACCATTAAGAGAGAGGCCAAAAAGCAGGATACCATGATCAAGTATGTAACCAAAGAGCGTTTGGATCAAATGTCTGAGACCGGAAGGCATCAGGGGGTGATTGCAAGCGTGGCTGCCTATGCCTATGCGGAGGTGGAGGATATGCTTGCTCTTGCCGAAAAAAAGGGGGAGCCTCCCTTTTTATTTCTGCTGGACAATATTGAGGATCCTCATAATCTGGGGGCGATCATAAGAACCGCCAATCTGGCGGGGGCGCATGGGGTTATTATTCCCAAAAACCGTGCGGTAGGTCTTACCGCCACAGTGGCAAGAACCTCTGCGGGAGCGCTGAATTATACGCCTGTTGCACGTGTGACGAACCTCTCAAGAACCATCAAGGAGCTTAAAGAGCAGGGAATATGGTTTGTATGTGCCGATATGGACGGAACCCCAATGTATGATTTGAATTTGACCGGGCCTATGGGGCTTGTGATCGGAAACGAGGGGGAAGGAGTCAGCAGGCTGGTAAGGGAAAGCTGTGATATGGTGGCCTCTATCCCCATGAAGGGAGATATAGATTCTTTGAATGCTTCTGTGGCAGCAGGTGTTCTGGCGTATGAGATCGTTCGTCAGAGAATTGGCAAATAAATAAACAGGAAAAGGAAATGGACAAAATAAACAAAATTCTGCTGATGATTATTGCGATGGCAGCAATCATGATTACGGCAGTGGGAATTGATCGGGGAATACAACATTATAATACATGGAAATGGCGAAAAGAGCAGGTAGAGCGCTATGAGACTGCCCGTGCAGATGTGGCACAGATGCAGATGACTATCGGAGAACTGTCTCAGGATCAGAAAGCGATTGAGGCATTTATCGAGGAAAATAAGCAGTATTTTGATGAGATTTATGATTCGGATGCTTCTGAAACTTCCGAAAATATGCCGGAGCAGGTTCCGGGTGATTTGGCGGGAGAGGATGAGGAAATATTTTCGGAGAACGAAGGAACGATCTCTGAGGATGGCATAGAGGATGTATCCGGGAATACCTCTTTGGAGGTATCGGATAACGATATAGAGGATTTATCGGGGAATGGCATAGCTGAAAATACCATATCGGGTAATACGGTATCAGATAACACCATATCGGGCAATGCGGTCTCGGATAATACAATATCAGCAAATACCATATCGGAGAATAGCATATCAGGAAATTCTCTCTCTGAAAAGAGAAAGCTTCGCGGCTCTTATGAGGAGACGCTTCTTCAAAACATGCTGGATCAGGAAATCATTCGTGACAGTGAGGTGGATTTTTCAGATATAAAAATTGCCTGTCTGGGGGATAGTATCACTGCCGCTGCAAACCTTGAGAGCATGGAGAATTATCCGCAATATTCTTACCCCTGTGTGCTTAAAAATATTTTGGGTGCAGCAAGGGTAGATAATCTTGGAATTGGCGGTTCTTCCATCGGAAGATACTGGGAAAATGCCTTTGTAGACCGGTATCAGGAAATTCCTAAGGATACGGATTTGATTATTGTAATGGGAGGCACCAATGATGGCTTTTGTGCAGCCCAGAAGGATTTTGGTTCCATGGAGGAACGGAGTGAGAGAACCTTTATTGGTGATCTGGATGAACTGATTGCAGGGCTTAAGAAGGATTATCCTGATGCACAGATTGTTTTGGTAACGCCGCTTCCCAATGTACTTCATGATATGCTGAGAAAGGAGCGGGATTACCTACTGCCTCAGTATACGTTTGCAAATGCCATGAAGGAGCTGGCAGGAGAGTATGATCTGCCGGTGATTGATCTTTATAATTCTAATATATTGGATTCCCATGACGCCGCAGTGATCTATAATTATATGCCGGACGGTGTTCACTGCAATCCGGCGGGTTATGAGATACTGGCGCAGCATATAGGGGCTCAGTTGATCGAGCTGTATGAAATGCAGGAGGAAGAGGATGGAGAAGGATTATGAAAAATGCAGTGACGAGGAGCTGATCGTTCGTTTAAGAGACGGTGAGGAAGCCATCATAGACTATATTATGGATAAGTACAAAAATCTGGTGCGAAGCAAGGCAAAGTCCATGTATATTCTTGGGGCGGATCGTGATGACCTGATTCAGGAGGGGATGATCGGACTTTTTAAAGCCGTGCGCGATTATGACACCGGACGGGATGCAAGCTTTTTCACCTTTGCGGATTTGTGTGTTTCCAGACAGATGTATACAGCGGTTCAGGCAGCGGGTAGGCAGAAGCATGCACCGTTAAATACTTATATATCTCTGTATGCAAATTCAGCGGAGCGTGATGCCAACGGATTAGGTGAGGAATGGGAGCTGATTGAAAGTATGATTTCCCAAACAGGCAGGAATCCGGAGGAGCTTTTGATCGATAAAGAAAATGTAGAGTTTTTGGAAAAAGAGATAGAGAAGGAGCTTAGCAGCTTTGAAAAGCAGGTGCTTGATTTATATTTAACGGGAATGAAATATTCTCAGATTGCCAGGGTTTTAGGAAGGGATGATAAATCAACGGACAATGCGCTTCAAAGAATTAAGTCTAAGCTGAAAAAGGCAATCAGCAGAAAATAACATTTCTAAAAAAAGCATTAACAATTCAGAGAGTATATTGACAGAGAAATATTTTGTCAATATACTTTTTTTGATCACAGCCGACTGACTGGTCGGACGGTAAATAAATAAGCTCTGAAATTGCATGAAAGCTAGAAGTCTTAAAAAGGAGTGGCATACATATGTTAGGAAAATTCAGCGTAAAAAAACCATATACGGTGCTGGTTGCGGTAGTGCTTATTATCGTTCTCGGAGTGGTGTCATTTACCAAAATGACCACCGACCTGCTGCCCAATATCAGCTTACCCTATGTGATTGTTATGACTCCATATCCGGGAGCCAGCCCGGAAACGGTGGAAATGGTGGTGACCAAGCCGGTTGAATCCTCCATGGCAACGGTAAGCAATATAGAGGGGATCAGTTCGGTATCCAGCGAGAATTATTCCATGGTTATTTTGGAATTTGCCCAGTCCACGGATATGAACGGGGTATCATTGGAAATCAGGGAAAATCTGGATCAGATCAAGAGCTATTGGGATGATTCGGTAGGAAATCCGATTATTATGAAGCTGAATCCTGACATGCTTCCCGTCATGATTGCTGCAGTGGGCGGCAACGACATGACGGATGCAGAGATCACGGAGCTGACACAAAATACCATTATCCCGGAAATAGAGAGCATTGAAGGCGTAGCTTCGGCCAGTGCAACAGGTCTTTTGGAGGAGAGCGTTCATGTAATTATCAGGCAGGAAAAGATTGACGCCATCAATCAGCAGGTTTTCGGTTCCATTGACAAGGAAATTGATGAGAACAAGGAAGAGCTTGAGGAGAAGAAGCAGGAGGTTTATGACGGTCAGGAAGAGCTTGCCGATGCACGACAGGAGCTTGCGGATTCGGAGAAAGAGCTTGAGGAGAGCAGATTAAAGCTTGAGGATTCCAAGAAGGAGATCGAGGACGGCAAGGCTGAAATCGCAGAGAATAAGGCAAAGCTTGAGGAGGGGAAGACGGAGCTTGCAAGTAAGAAGGAGGCTACTGCCAAGCAGCTTGCAGAGGCAGAGACGCAGATTGTGACTGCTAAGGCGGATGCAGAAGCGGCAAAAACACATTTAAGCTTGGAAATTGCTACCATGGAGGCAACCAATACTGCGTATAGTTCGGCAATAGAGCAGGCTGAGAGCGGTGTGGAACAGATTGATGCCGGGATTAAGCAGATTGAGCAGGGTCAGGCTACAATTAACAGAATAGACCTAATCGATGCAAATCAACCGACTGATGAAGATAAAGAATTTATTGCTTCTTTGGCTGGAGAGAATTATAATGATCAAATTTGGAGTATGGGATCTGATGCAATCAAAACTATGTTATCAAATATAAAAGATCCGATAGAAAAGCAGTTAGGAGAGGATGGCGGAGCAGAGAAAATCGCTGAATTAAATAAGCAGAAAGAAGCAGCGAACAGTAAAATTGCTGAGATGAATTCGACTATCAGCATGAATAATGCGGCAATTGAGCAAATGAAATCCACCCTCTCCGACATTGAAGACAACATTGCCAAGCTTGATGCAGCCATGAACGAGCTGTACCAGGGCAATCTCACCGCTGCCATTGAATTTGCCAATGCCCAGACCACTATCAGCCTTGGAGAACTGCAGATTACCAGTGCGGAGGCACAGATTGAGGCGGGAGAGTCTCAAATTGAATCCGGTGAGGAGCAGCTTGAGGCGGGAAGGGAGCAGATTACCTCCGGCTATGAGCAGTTAAATGACTCTGCCGAGCAGCTTGCAGACGCACTTCAACAGATATTGGACGGGGAAGAGCAGCTTGAGGAAGCCAGAGAGGATGCCTATGATAAGGCGGATATGAACGCTATTCTGACAGTGGACACCGTAAAATCTCTGCTCACTGCACAGAACTTTTCCATGCCGGCAGGTTATGTGACAGAGGAGGGAATATCCTATCTGATCCGAGTGGGTGATAAGCCTGATACAATTGAAGAACTGAAAAAGATGCCCCTTTTAAATCCCGAGATGGACGGAGTGGATGTAATCACATTAGGGGATGTGGCAGACGTGTTTATGACGGATAATTCGGCGGACATCTATGCCAATGTGAACGGAGCGCCGGGCATTATGGTATCCATACAGAAGCAGACCGGATATTCTACCGGAGATGTGTCTGACCGTATACTGGATAAGTTTGATGAACTGATGGAGGAGGATCAGAACCTGATGCTGATTACACTGATGGATCAGGGGATTTATATTGATCTGGTTATGGATTCCATTATCAATAATATTTTGTTTGGAGCGGTACTGGCTATTTTGATCCTGATTTTATTCCTGAAGGATTTGCGGCCTACTGCGGTTATTGCCTGCTCCATTCCGATCAGCCTTGTCACTGCTGTCGTATGCATGTATTTCAGCGGTGTCACCCTGAATGTGATTTCCTTATCAGGTCTTGCACTGGGTATCGGTATGCTGGTAGATAACTCTATCGTGGTAATTGAAAACATTTATCGTATGAGAAAGGAAGGCCTTTCCGCTAAGGAAGCGGCAGTAGAAGGTGCCGGAGAGGTGGCCGGTGCAATTTTGGCTTCCACACTCACGACTGTATGTGTATTCCTTCCCATCGTATTTACGGAGGGTATTACCAGACAGCTGTTTGTGGATATGGGACTTACAATTGCTTATTCACTGCTGGCAAGCCTTGTGATAGCTCTTACGGTAGTTCCGGCTATGGCGTCAAAGGTTCTTACCAAAACCAAGGAGCAAAAGGACGGCAAATTCTTTACCGCCATGATGAATGGATATGAGAAGATCCTTAAGGCAGCTCTTAAACTTAAGCCTGTGGTATTGATTGCAGTAGTAATTCTTTTAGCAGTAAGCGCCGTTGCATCTTATGCAAAGGGTACAGCATTTATGCCGGAAATGGACAGCACTCAGCTAAGTCTTACCTTAACGATGCCGGATGATACACCGCTTGAAGAGACCGGACAGGTTACGGATGAGATTGTGGAAAGATTAATGGCTATGGAGGAAGTGGAGGATGTAGGCGCCATGGCAAGTACCTCATCCATGTCCATGCTTACCGGAAGCGGGGATGTGGCAGCCAATGCCGCAGATGTATACGTCTCACTGCGTGAGGACAAGAAGAAATCCAATAAAGAACTGGCAGCAGAGATTACCGATCTGCTTTCGGATATCTGTGAGGAAAATCAGGCAGAGATCGATATTGAAACCTCTACCATGGATATGAGTGCTTTAGGCGGAAGCGGTATCAGTATTCAGGTGCGAGGGCGTGAAATTGATACCATGCAGAAGATTGCAGGCGAGGTGGCAGAGATTGTATCTTCGGTGGAGGGAACGCAGAACGTTTCCAGCGGACTTGAGGACTCTACCGGTGAGATGAGAATTATTATTGACCGAGACAAGGCCATTGAGCACGGACTTACGGTTGCCGAAATTTTTCAGCAGATATCCGCAAAGCTTGCGGAGGCCGGCAGCTCAACAACCTTAGAGACAGAAATTAAGGATTATGATGTTTACGTAAAGCATGCAGAGGACATGGCGCTTACCAGATCACTGATAAAGGATATTCAGATTGAGCGAACCAGGCAGGACGGAACCAGGGAAAAGATAGCGCTGTCCGAGCTGGCGGAATTTGAGGATACCATTTCCCCCAAGGCAATCAACAGACAGGATCAGACCAGATATATCGGTGTGTCTGCTGAGATTGCGGATGGCTATAATGTGGGTCTGGTTTCGGATGATGTGGAGAAGGCATTGGAGAGCTATCAGGTTCCGACAGGCTATGATCTGGTAATGTCCGGTGAAAATGAAACGATTACGGATGCTATGGAGCAATTATATCTGATGCTGGTACTGGCACTGATCTTTATGTATTTGATCATGGTAGCACAGTTCCAGTCCCTGCTCTCACCTTTTATCATTATGTTTACCATTCCTCTTGCATTTACAGGCGGTTTCCTTGGACTGGTGATCAGCGGAAGCGAGCTGAGTGTTATTGCTCTGATCGGTTTTGTTATGCTGTCCGGTATCATTGTAAACAATGGTATTGTGTTGGTAGATTATATGAACCAGCTGCGGGCAGAGGGAATGGAGAAGAGAGAAGCAATTTTGACAGCGGGAAAGACCAGAATTCGTCCGGTTCTTATGACTGCGCTTACCACCATTCTTGCATTGTGCACCATGGTATTCAGTCATGATATGGGCTCGGAGATGGCTAAGCCTATGGCGATTGTTACCATTGGAGGTCTTATTTACGGTACCTTGCTTACCTTGATTGTGATTCCCTGCATTTATGATATTTTTACAAGAGATGGAAAGAAAATACGGAGAAAATAAAGGCAGCTTAAGGGAAAATGAGTGAGGGAGAGACAGTGTATGGAAAGAGATGAACTTTCACCCAAGGTGATTGCAACTTATCAGGCAGTAGCCGGGCTGCTTAAGGAGGGAGCCGATTTAAATGCGCTGACGGTTTCGGAAATAACAGCCCGTGCAGGGATCGGAAAGGGTACGGTATATGAATATTTTTCCAACAAGGAGGAAATTCTTGCGGGGGCGCTTTTTTATGAGACCAGTGAAGTGTGCCGCAGCCTCTACCAAAGCCTGAAAGGAAAGAAAAACCTGTATGAAAAGCTGGAGTGCATCATGATAGATATGGAAAATCACATACAGGAGGTAGGCTGTTCCTTTAAGCTGCTTCATTTGATGATGGATAATTCCCAGATAAGCAAACAGCTCAGGGAGCTCTTCAAGAAGAAAATGGAGGATGAAATGCCGATCCTTGTTTTGTTCAGGCAGCTGATCGAGGATGAGCTGGAAGAAACGGCACAAATTTCTCATGATGATCTGGCGTATCTTGTGATGGGTGTTATTTCCAGAATGATGGGTTATGCTATGTACCTGAAAATGGAGATATTTGATAAAGCGTCAGATAATTCAATTATGAGGATGCGTCTTTGCAGGGATATCTGCAGGGAGGTAGAGGATTTTAAGTAAGGATTAGGGAGAATGAGCGTGGGAATTTGTTATATTGTGGGAGCGGGAGAGGAACCGGGTGTTTCTTTCACGCCCCAGAAGGATGATTTTGTTATTGCATGTGACGGCGGATATAGCTGGTGTGACAGGATGGGAATAAGAATAGATTTGGTAGTGGGAGACTTCGATTCTCTTGGCTATTTGCCGACACATCCTAATTTGATCAGACTTATGCCCGAAAAGGATGACACGGATACCAAAGTAGCAGTATCGGAAGGGCTTAAAAGAGGCTATCGGGAATTTGCCATTTATGGCGGTACCGGAGGCAGAATATCCCACACGATAGCTAATATTCAGCTTTTGAGCGATCTGGCGGCTAGGGGCTGTCATGGAAGCCTGATAGGAAAACACTCCTGGTACCGGGTGATCTGCAATGAGGAGATTTGCTTTGATGAGAGGATGAGCGGGTATCTTTCCGTATTTTGCCTTGGTGATACCGCCAGGGGCGTATATGAAAGCGGTCTTAAATATTTGCTTGAGGATGCAACGCTGGTAAAGGAAAATCCTGTGGGCGTCAGCAATGAGTTTATCGGTCAAAGGAGCAGAGTATCCGTGAGAGAGGGAATGCTTTTGCTGATCGGAGAAGAAATGAAATAATAAACAGGATGGAATTTGGTGAAAAGTGCAGGAAGCTAAGCCTGCACTTTCATTTTATGATATAGCTCCAATAATTTGAAGCGGAAGCACAGCAGCATGGCAGCGATGGCGCCTACTGCAGCCTGAAGAATTTGGAAGGGAAGCTTTAAAATAGCGTATTCGGGAGTGCTGTAAATAAAAGCTCTTCCTAAAGAATAGCCGACTACCATAATAATGGCTCCCAAGGACACGCCAAGACCTGCTGCTAATGGCTTACGCCCTGAGAAAGTGTGGCGCACACACAGGGAAATGACGATGGCCTGCAGACCGTGGGTGACTAAGGATACGAACATGGGAGTCGGATAAAAAAAGAAATCTCCCAGAAAAGCTCCTACGCCGCCGACAAGAAAAGCACCGAAGGGATCAAGTAAAATGCCTGCAATGCAGATAACAATATCATTCAGGTAAAGATGGCCTCCGGGAACGGGCACGCCAAAGGAGCTTAATGCCACATTCATTGCCATCAAAATTGCGGTGACAGCCATCCACCGCAGAGAACGCCTGGTATTAATAGATTGGTTGGTTAAGGTTTGATTAGACATAATAAATCCTCCTGTATATGAATGTAGCAGCTGCTTTACGTTATCATACACAGGAGGCGGACTGGTAACAAGTGCCAGAATTAATATTTTTAACCAGACCAGTTTGCTTTGCTATTTGTTTTGAGCAAAGAATGCTACGGCAATAGCGCCGGGACCTACATGAGTACCAATAGTGCCGCCTACGGTACTGACGGCAAGGCTTTCAAGTTCATCCTTCCAAAGATCCCTGCTGTCATTAATATATTTTTGAAGCAGGGCATCACTTAATCCTGTGTAACCTAAAAGGTGAGGCATATGAAAATCAATGCCGCATTCCTTTACCCTTTGGGCAAGAAAATTGTTTCCCTGCCTCGAACCTCTGGCCTGTCCAAGAAAGGCTACCTCGCCTTCCTCTATGGCGATTACGGGCTTAATGGACAGGATACTTCCTGCAAGAGCTGTAGCTTTTCCGATGCGTCCGCCCTTTTTCAGGTATTCAAGGGTATCTAACAGCGCAATCAGACGAATGTTCTTCTTGACCTCGTCTAATTTTGCAGCAATGGAAGCAGCATCCATTCCCTGCTCTGCCAGGGTAAGTGCATATTCTACCAGCACGTGCTCTCCTATGGTAACATTTTCGCTGTCCACCACATGAACCTTTTCGGGAAATTCCAGGGCCGCAATGCAGGCGCTTTGATATGTACCGGAAAGTTTGGAAGACATGGTGATGATAAGCACATCCTTTCCCTTTTCCACAACTTGCCGGATGGCCTCCTCAAAGGCAAAGGGAGTAATCTGACTGGTGGTTGGAAGCTCCTGATTCTCAATCAGCTTTTCGTAAAATTCCCGATGGGAAAGGTTGATCCCGTCCAGATATTCCGTACCGTTAAAGGTGATGGTCATGGGAAGGACGGTAATATCCTCCCTGTCCGAATTTACGATATCGGATGCGGAATCGGTGATAATCTGTATACTCATAAATCGTATCTCCTTGTTTAGTATGATGAGCGGAAAGTAAATCTTTAACGCTCCATAAAAGTGTATCATAGGTCATTTCATTTGTAAACGCAGGCTTCCATATGGTTTACAGTTACAAATATTTGCTGTATACTTGAACGGAAGTATAACAAAAGGTGGTAACAATTATGACAGTAAAGGAACAGGTGCTGCTTTTACTGGAAAAGCAGCGGGAAAAGGCGCTTTCCGGTGAAGAACTGGCGCAGCAGCTTTCCGTAACCAGAGCCAGCATTTGGAAAGCAGTAAAATCCCTGCAGAAAGATGGTTATGCCATAGAAGCCGTAAACAATAAGGGATACACGTTAAAGAAAGCGCCGGATATACTTTCGGCGGCATATATAGAGCAAAGCCTGAAAAAGGCAGGAATTGAGATTAAGGTGAAAGCCGAAAGGGAGGTCAGCTCCACCAATACCGTATTAAAGCAGTATGTTTCCGAGGGGCAGATGGAGGATATGATTTTGCTTGCTGAGGAGCAGACCGGCGGCAGGGGAAGGCGGGGACGTTCCTTCTTTTCCCCGGAAGGAACAGGCCTGTATATGAGTATTCTGCTTCATCCGTCGTTAACTCCCGGGGAGGCAGCCATGCTCACTACCATGGCAGCGGCGGCGGAAGCAGCAGCTCTTGACCGGATTTCAGGTGAGGATGTAAAGATTAAATGGGTGAATGATGTGTGGATACGGAATAAGAAGATATCCGGTATTTTGACGGAAGGCTCCGTTTCCATGGAAGACGGACATTTAGAGTATGCCATTGTGGGAATCGGAATTAATGTCTATGAACCGGCAGGAGGCTTCCCGGAGGAGATTAAGGATGTGGCGGGAGCGGTATTTACCAATGACATCTGCCGGGAAAATCTGCGAAACCGCATTGCATCTGAGGTTCTCACCCAGTTTTTTAAATATTATCAAAAGCTGCCTGCCAAAGAGTATTTAGAGGAATATCGGAAGCGTTCCATAGCTATCGGCAGGCAGGTACAGATCATTGTGCCGGGAAAGGAAGACAGGCAGGGATCGGAAGATATTTCGGCAAGAGATCATGCACTGGTTTTGGGTGTGGATGATGAGTGCCATCTGCTTGTTCAGTATGATGACGGAACCACAGACAGCCTTTCCAATGGAGAGATCAGTATTAAAATTAAATGAAAATACTACTTTTTCCGAAGGAAGAAGATACAGCATATGGCCAGCACCGTCTGAACTGCCGGGATGGTGTACCATACGCCGTCAAGCCCCAGAAACAGCGGTAAGGTAAAGACAAACAGCAGTGTTAAAAGTATTTCCCCATATACGAGAAAATTGGACCGCACGACCCTGTGGGTGGCATAGAGATAGGACACAGCCGGTTTGGTTAAGCCATACAGCGCCATGATCAGGGAAAAAGCGGGTGTAGCATGGACAATATACTGCGCGGCCATAGGGGAGGTTCCGTAAAGAGCAGGAATAAGATTTCCGGACAGGAAAAAGCAGACTGCTCCCAGCGTGCCAAATCCAATTCCCAAAAGAAAGGTCCATCCTGAATAGGTTTTGAGCGCTTTGGTATCGCCGCAGCCTTCGCTGAAGGAAAGCAGGGGCTGGCTTCCGTCGCCGATGCCCTGTACCAGAAGTTCCATAAAGGATATGATATATGCCAGCACTGCATAAGCGCTTACAGCCTCCTCACCACCGTATTTGATAGCCTGCAGGTTCATGAAAATAATGGTGATGGAGGGAAGATAGGTCAGCCCAAAGGGAGACGCAGCTACCGACAAAATTGACCGAATGATTTCGCCTTTCGGTGCAAGAGAAGATATTGCTATGCGGTTTTTCCTCTTAAGGAAAAACAGGACGCAGAGGATAAAGGTGATAACCTGTCCCAAAACAGTGGCAAGGGCAGCCCCCTTTAAGCCCAGATGACAGACGATCACCAGGTAGTAGTCCAATATAATGTTGGAAATACAGCCAAGGGCCATAGAGCACATAGCATAAAAGGATGCGCCGTGATTGCGCATAAGGGGAACCATTCCGGTAGCAAATACCTGAATGATGCCGCCAAGAAGTACATAGTGTAGATAAGTGAGTGCATAAGAAAGAAGCTGATCCCTGGCACCCAGGAGCACAAGGAGCGGCTTTCCAAGCAAATAAAGGAACAGGGTAAGCAGGAGAGAGCCTGTAAGCAACAGAAAGAAAGCATTTCCTTCGGCCTGCTTAGCCTTTTTAGTGTTTCCTGCGCCTGTGCTGATAGAGACGATAACGGAGGCTCCCATACCGATGCCTGTTCCAAGAGAAATAATCAGGGCCACCAGCGGCCATGCAATATTGATAGCGGCAAGCCCCGGATCACCCATGGCTCTGCCTACAAAAATTCCGTCTACAATGGAGTAAATACCTGTTAAAAGAAAAGACAGCATAGATGGGAAAATATATCCCATGTATTTTCTTCTCATTTCAAACCTCATTTCATCTTTTTTATTCAGTATTATAATGAGTCAATCAGGATTATGCAAATATTTCTGCAGGAAAAACAGGGCTGCCACATTAGGAAGGATCATAAAGGCATTGATCAGATCGGTACATTCCCACACTAAATTTAAGGGAAGCACTGCTCCTATATAGATCATCACAATATAGACAACCTTATAAAGGGCAATTCCACGGTTACCGGTGACATATCGGTATGCCTGCTCGCCTAAGTAGGACCAGCCGATCAGCGTGGTAATGGCAAAGGCCACAAGGCACAGGGAAAGAAAGATATTTCCCCAAAGCGGCAGATAGGAAAAGGCGGCATCGGTAAGCCCTGCTTCATTGACACCTTCTATGGAAGCAGGGTGAAGCAGCATGTTGGTGACAATTACCAGACCGCTTAACAGGCACATAACCACCGTGTCCCAGAAAACAGCAGTCATGGAGACTAAGGCCTGATGAGCCGGATTATTGGTATCGGATGCAGCTGCGGCAATGGCGGAGGTTCCGATTCCTGCTTCGTTGGTGAACAGACCTCTTGCAATTCCGTAGCGGGCAGTGAGCATCAGGGAGGAGCCTGCCGCACCGCCGATAGCAGCCCGTGGGGCGAGGGCATGGGCAAGGATCAGGCGGATGGCGGGAAAAAAGGCCTCTCTGTTTAAAAAGAGCAGAAGGATGCAGCTGCCGGTATAGAGAATTGCAAGAAAGGGCACCAGCTTCATGCAGACATTTCCGATAGAGCGGACGCCGCCAACGATTACCAGCCCGGCTAAAACGGCGGCAGCAATTCCCGCAATATGAGGATTGAGCCCAAAGCTGGCGGAGGTGGTCTGGGTAATGGAGTTGGACTGAGTGGTACAGCCCACGCCAAAGGCCGCCGTCAGTGTAAGAAGAGCATACAGCTTTCCGATAGATGCATTATGTAAACCATTTTGCCATACATACATGGGACCACCCTGATAGGTGCCATCATGGTTCCGGCTTCGAAAGCGTACGCTTAAGAAGCATTCCGCATAGGCGGTAGCCATACCCAGAATACCTGTGACCCAGCACCAGAAGATGGCACCGGGGCCGCCTAAGGCTACGGCGGTGGATACACCGATAATGTTTCCGGTGCCCAGAGTTGCCGCAAGGGTGGTTGATAAGGTGGCGAAGACGGAAAGGTTTTTTTGATCCTTACCTTTGGAGGGACTTACCGATAATTTGATGGCATGTAAGATTTTTTTCTGTGGAAAATGAAGTTTCATGGTAAAATATAGATGAGTACCCATTAAAAGGAATAAAAGAGGGCCACTCCACAAAAACTGATTAATGGATTGAATGCCGGAAAAAACTGACTGCATGGATTCTCCTGACCAGGTATGAAACCTATTGCTTTACTAATAATTATAGTAAGGAATGGACCATGTTATGAGTAGTTTATTGCGGACGATACGGGAGCAGATAAATTGAAAAAATGGAAGCTATGGATACCGGCACTATTGGTTTTCCTTTCAATAATCTTAAATATACTGTCAAGGCTTTGCAGGGGATTTAGTGACTTTTATGTGAATCATATTTTTCCGCTTTGGGTGGAGACCTACGGGCGGATTACAGGTTTATTTCCCTTTTCGGTGGGAGAGTGGATGCTTTATTTGGCAGTGTGTCTTTTGGGATTTTTGATACTGGGAGGTGCAGTCTATCTGGCAGGAGGAAAGAGGCTTTCCAAAGCATATAAAGCCGGATATCGAAAGTATGCGGTGTTTATGTACTGGGTGTTTGGGATCGTGTGTCTGATTATGACCCTGAACTGCTTTTTGCTGTATCAGGCATCACCTATAGCAAAGAGATTTCAGATTGCAGCTATGCCGGGAAGGGAATACGACAGGGAAGAGATCGGAATACTGCGGGATTACGTAGTGGAAAGGGCTGATGAGCTATCAGCGTGTTTTGAGCGGGATGAGCGGGGCTATATAGTGTATGATGCCGATTTGGCGAAAGAGGCTGTAAGGCAGATGAAACGGCTTGGAATGCGCTTTTCCAATCTGAAAGGGTATTATCCGGAGCCTAAAGGGCTGTGGCTGTCGGGCTTTTACAGCCAGCAGTATATTATGGGATATTACTTTCCCTTTTCTATGGAGGCAAACTATAACGAACAGATGTATATTACTAATGTTCCGGTGACGATGTGCCATGAGCTGTCTCATTTAAAGGGCTTTATTTTGGAGGATGAGGCTAATTTTATCGGTTATCTGGCCTGTGTGGATTCGGAGGATCCTCTTTTTCAGTACAGTGCATACCTTAGTGTGATCGGCTATCTGGACCGGGATTTCTATCAGGCAATTGGGCAGGATGGCGAGGAATATGCAAGCCACGTTTCTATTAACGATACCGTAGTGGGAGATAAGATATTTCTCACCGGAGAAGCATGGCAGCAGGTAGAAGAAAAGGCGGTGCTGGATACGGAAGTGGTAAAACAGGCAGCGGATACCTTTTTAAATACCACCCTCACTTTAAACGGAGTATCGGACGGAACAATGAGCTACAGCCGGGTGGTGAAGCTGCTTTTGCAGTATTATGACGGGATACTGTATTAGCAGATTATCATACAGAAACTTTAAAACAGAAAACATAAAAAGGCAGATGGTTAAAATGGAAAACATAATTGATTACGTAAAGAATTGGGGAAAGTACAGCTTATTGGAAGTGCCCTTTAACGAGGTGGATTCTTTGGTGTTATGTCAACTGGTGTACCTCCATTACGGGAGGTTTGTTCCCGGATTGGATGAGCGGAATATGTCGGTTGACATTCAGAGCATTTATACCCATCCCGACAGGGACAGGATATTGGATGATTATTGGTATCGGGAGAATAATAAGGAGCTGTTTGCGGCGGTGGCGGAGTCAAAGCGCTTCTGCAAGCTTAAGATGAATTATTACGTGGATATTATCAATGAGCAGGAGCAGACCCAGTTCTCCGCCATGACCTATATTTTGGAGGATAAAAATGTCTATATTGCATACAGGGGAACTGACGCTACCATTGTAGGGTGGAAGGAGGATTTAAACCTTGCCTTTTCCAAACCTCTTCACAGTCAATATCTGGCAGTGGAATATATGGACAGGGTAGCCGGCTATGTGGCAGGAAGCTTTTATGCGGGAGGGCATTCTAAGGGGGGAAACCTTGCGGTTTATGCTGCAATGAATTGTAAGCCAAAGACCAGGGAAAAGCTTCTTAAAATATTTAACAACGACGGGCCGGGTTTTCGTCCTGAGATTAAGGCACAGGGAAAATATGAAGAAATTACGGACAGAATGGTGAAATTTATTCCCCGTTCTTCCCTGGTGGGAACTCTTTTGGAGGATCAGGAAGATTTCATTGTGGTGGAGAGCAGGGGCGTGGGACTTTTGCAGCACAATGCCTATAGCTGGAAGACGGAAAACGGAACCTTTGTCCGGGCAAAGAACATGACGGAAGGCAAGATTATGAGGGATGCGGCATTAAATGAATGGATTTTGTCTCTTACACAGGAGGAGACCCACGCCTTTGTGGATACCCTTTACGAGGTGATAACTGCATCCGAGGCATCTAACGTATTTGAGTTTGGGGCAGATTGGAAGAACTGTCTGCAGAGCGTTTTTGAGGCGGCAAAGGGAATAGATGAGACGACCAAGAAGGCGATCTCTAAGATTATACGTTCCCTTTTTGAGATAACGGGGGAGAAGGCGGCCATGGAGCTTTATGAGAAGAGGGAAGAACTGAAAAAGGAAGTACAGGCAATTCGTCTGTCTCCCAAAAAGAAAAGTGGGAAAAAATCAAAAGAGCCTGGCAAATGCTAGGCTCTTAGTATGCAGGAAAAGAGACTTGAACTCTCATGGTATTGCTACCACACGGACCTGAACCGTGCGCGTCTGCCAATTCCGCCATTCCTGCGAACAAATGATATTTTATCTTTTTTTACGATTTCTGTCAACCTTTTCTTTATATTTTTTATCACCTTTTTTATCAACTGAAGTGAAAAGTTTATTTCCACTTTGAAAGGGAAATAAACTTTTCACTTCAGTCAAAATATCATCTAGTAACTTTATGTTGATGTGTATGCCTGTTCATGTTAAAATAATCAAGTAATTTTGTATTATTTCGGGGATATTGAGGTGGTTATAAATATAGTTAACAAGGGAAAGTGCATATTTAGTTCTTTGGAGCACAGAGAGTATAGTTGACATTCTAGCATCAGTATCCGTGGTGGTACTGGTGCTTTTCTTTTGGAGGGAACTGTATGAAGAAGGACTGTTGTTTTACAAATGAAAAGAATTGGTTTAGATATAGAACTGCAGGAATTGTTGTAGAAGATGGAAAAGTACTTTTTGTAACAGACAAAACACTGGACTATTATTACACGGTAGGTGGCGGAGTTCATATAGGCGAAAAAGCACAGGACTGTGTTTGTAGGGAAATGAAAGAGGAAACAGGAATTGACTATGAAATTGATCACCTTGCTGTGATATGCGAGAATTTCTTTGATGGACATGGTGGAATCATAGATGGATTGGATTGTCACTGTTTGGAGTTGTATTTTGTAATGAAGAGTAAGGGAATTACAGATCTTGCATCAGAGTCAATAAATGCTGATGGTAATACGGAAGAGCTTGTTTGGATTCCGATTGATAAAATAGATCAGTATAATATTAAACCATCTTTCTTGCGGGAAAGAATCAAAGAAATTGTTAACGGAGATTCAGTTTTACATATTGTGACCGATGCAGATAGGAAGTGAGTAGATGAAGCAATCACGATGAATAGCACTTTTGTATGTGATGATAGTTTTGATCAGATTATGGTAGATTGGGAGATAATGATGATAAAAGCTTTTTTTGTGGATTTTTATGGCACACTTGTGCATGAAGATGGGGAAGTAATCAAGCAAATAACAGATATAATTTGCAACACTGGTAAGGTTGAGAATAGAAAAGATATCGGCGCTTTTTGGTGGAGTGATTTCCAAACTATGTTCACAAATTCATTTGGTGATGGCTTTGAAACACAAAGGGAATTGGAACGAAAATCATTAGTACATACATTGGAGAAGTTTCACTCACCTCAAAATGCAGATGAATTGAGTAACCTTATGTTCTCGCATTGGGTGCAACCACCTATCTTTGAGGATACTAAGGAGTTCTTTAGAAAAAGCCCTGTGCCTATTTATGTTGTGTCTAATATAGATACATCAGATGTATTGGCAGCTATATCATTTCATGATTTATCACCGGCGGGAGTTTTCACATCTGAAGACGCAAGGGCATACAAGCCTAGAAAGGAATTGTTTGAATTAGCTCTGAAAGAGACAGGACTCAATGTGGATGAAGTAATACATATAGGTGATTCCATAAGCAGTGATGTTAAAGGGGCTGGTGCATTGGGCATTCGAACGCTATGGCTTAATAGATTTGAAAAAGAAGTGCCTAAAGGGGTTGATTGTATTGATAATCTTTTACAGGCATTGGAAAAGTTAAGTAAATAATTAGAGGAGGCAAGATATATGTTACCATCAAAAGAAGAGGCATTACGGGAACTGCGTATAGCAGGCGAATTAAATCCGGGGCCTTGGGTGAAACATTCTGAGAATGTCGCTATTGCTGCGAAGAATATAGCTCATTTAGTTCCCACATTAGATGAAGAAAAAGCATATATTGTAGGACTTCTTCATGACATTGGTAGACGCGTTGGTATTGTAAATATTCCGAAGCATGTATATGAAGGCTATAAATATTGTATGGAAAAGGGGTGGGATGAGGTAGCACGAATCTGTATGACTCATTCCTATGTTTTTATGAAGGATGAATTCGGATACGAGCCGGAAACTACCGAGGAAATAGAGATTAAGAACTATATTTTGAATTGCGGCGAGGCAGATGAGTATGACAAGTTGATTCAAATGTGTGATGCACTAGCGACTGATTATGGTTTTGTAATTTTGGAAAAACGTTTTGTGGATGTTACAAGGAGATATGGAATCATGGAGGAATACATTAAGGGGTGGGATGTCACCTTTGATATTAAGGATATGTTTGAGAGAAAGATGGGATGCCCCATATATGATGTCCTTCCGGATATAGGACGTACGACTCTTTTGAACCCGAAGCCGTGGACACCTCCAAAGAAATATAAGTATCAAAAGGATGGAAATACTTTTGCAATTAAGAAAGAAACAGTGATGAGCGAATTATGGGATTGTTATGATAAAAGTTTTAATATTGTTGAGGGAAAAGCTCTTGTGCGAGGACAGGAAGCTACCTTTTCTGCCGATGAATATCATTTGGTTTGTGACATTGCAGTAAGACATGCAGACGGAACTTATCTGCTTATGCAGAGAGATTATAGAAAAGAGGGATATCCGGGTAAGTGGGAATTTACGGCTGGAGGATCGGCATTACAAGGAGAAAGTCCTAGGGAATGTGCTGAAAGAGAACTACTGGAAGAAACAGGGCTTGTAGCAGATTCGATGCGTGAAGTTGGAAGAACTACTATAGATGAAAATCACAGTCATTATGTTGTATACATGGCTACAGTGTCATGTGCGAAGGACTCGGTAGTTTTACAGGAAGGGGAAACGATTGATTATAGCTGGGTAGAAAAAAGTGAACTTCTTAAAATGAAAGAGGAATTGGCAACCTGGCGTATCTTTGAGATGTTACCAGAACTTGAAATATTATTTATGGACAGAATTGAATGGCTGTTTTTTGATGTGGGTTCTACATTGTTAAATGAAGAAAAAGCCTATCTGCACCGTTTACAGGATGTAGCAGAGGCTGTGAATGAACCTTTTGAGAAGATTTATGAAATGGCAATCGCATTTTACAGGGAAAATAAAAAGGGAGATCTAGAAGTGATGCATGCATATGGTCTTCCTAAGTTAAAATGGTATAAGGAAGACGAGGTATTGTATCCGGAAACTGTTCTTTGTTTAGAAAAACTTTGTAAGAGATATAAGATCGGAATCATAGCAAACCAGTCTTTGGGTACAGCAGATAGATTGGAACAACATGGGATATTGAAGTTCATTGATTTGGTAGTTGCTTCTGCAGAGGAAGGTGTATCAAAGCCTGACAGAAGAATATTCGAAATCGCACTTCAAAGAGCAGGTTGTAGACCAGAAAACGCCGTTATGATAGGAGACCGAATAGATAACGATATTATTCCAGCAAAAAAGATGGGAATGAAAACTATTTGGATAAAGCAAGGATTTGGAAAATACTGGCAGATTAGAGGCGAAGAAGAACAGGCGGATATAGAAGTGCAGAACTTAAATGGTGTTATCACTGTGTTTGAATAGGGATTAGTGGGGGAGGTTTATGTTAGGCAAGTTAAGAAATATGACTTCGATATATTTGTTTCGTGATAATAGGTACTGTGCGCATATTAATTGATGATGAAGGTATATTTCAGAACGATCACAAGAGTTTCCAACATATATGCCAGTTGTTGGAGCAGGAGGTTCTGATGTGGGGATGTAAACGAATTGATCAAATATATAAGCGTATTCATATTGAGATATCAGATGATGCCGGGAATGTGCTTTCGTTGAAAATGGATTAGGAGAATAAGTAATGAGTGCTGCCGTCAGGCAGCACTCTTATACTATCAGGAATCAAGGCTTCAATGTTATTAAGAATATGAAAGCAAAGTATAATATAATATCCCTAATCTTACCTAACAAATTGCTATTTTCACAGACTATATAGGTGAAAGCATTGATCAATCGCTTGGAGAGAAACCATGAAAAAACAAGAACTGCTGAAATATCTTGACGGTGACCTGTTGGACAAACTATTTGGATTTTGTTATGTACGCACTAATGACAGTTACGAAGCCCAAGAACTGTGTTCAGACATAATTTTTGCCTTGGTCAAGGCGGCTAATACAGATGGAGAAATCATAAGTTTGTATTCATTTATTTGGAGAGTTGCCCGGAACGTGTATGCTGATTTTTCAAGCAACAGAAGAAAATATGCAGATACGTTTTATGATGGTGATGCCGATGTTGTTTTGCAATCTGTTCCTGGCAAAGAACAAGAGGGTGATAGCAATGAGTTACTTAGAGAAGTCTATCGGCGCATTGCATTCCTTACCAAAGCCTATCGTGAAGTAATGATTATGTACTACATAGACGGTTTATCCACTGCGGAAATAGCAAAGCAGCAAAATACCAGCGAGGGTGCTGTACGTCAGAGATTGTTTTCAGCCAGACAAAAAATTAAAAGCGAGGTAGAAGAAATGGCAGAAACCTATAATAGACCTTTATCTCTTGACAAAATTAATTACGTTATTTGGGGAACCGGTAGTCCGAGTTGGGGCGATCCGAGGGATGTTTGCTCCAGATTGTTTTCAAAGCATATCGTGTGGCTTTGCCATAAAAAGCCTATGAGTGCATCTGAGATTGCAGAAGAACTGAATGTTCCTACTGTCTATGTAGAAGAAGAACTTGAGATCCTTACGAGAGGTGAAAACGGTAAATATGGTCTTCTCCGTCAAATGGGCAGTGGCAAATATGCTATTAATTTCATTCTGTTGGATAAAGATGTAATTGAAAAGGCTCATTCCTTATATGCTGAGCAGCTTCCGAAAATTTGCGGCATTATTTCGGAGTATATTGAAAAACATAAAGAAAAATACCTTTCGTTCCCATATCTTAACAAGAAGGTTGATTTGAATCTTGTCCTTTGGCAGCAGGTGTTTACAATGTCGCGAGCTTTTTCCAGCAATGTTGAGAGCATCTTGGCTGAGAGATACTTCTCACAGACAGAAAAAGTTGACCGTCCTTTCAGCGTATTCGGTTATGTCGATAACGATAAATGCTACGGCGGAGGCTGGGATGAGGCCGAAGCAGAAAATGTGTGCGGTTTTTCCGAGATTCTTTTGAGCAACATTTATATCACACGCATCAAGAAACATTTCAGTTGTGGATTGAATGTTTCCAATGATCCTCAGATTCAGTTGGCGCTTCGGGCAATCGACGGATTGGATGTGTCATCTCTGTCTGAAGCGGAAAAAGAGCATGCGGCAAAGGCAATCGAGTGTGGTTATCTGTACCGTGAAAGAGATATGCTTTATACAAAGATTCTCGTTAATGCAATGCGGGACAAAGGCAGACTCTTTGACATCAGCAATGGCCTTTACAAAGGATTCTTTGAGGAAGATGCTCAGGTTGTTGCCGAAAAGATTGCGGTATTGATCAAAAAAGTTGTTCCGGACTATCTGCTTGGTGAATGGAGACTTGCAAATATACTTGCGAATATGCCGGTTCTTGATTCTGTTGTTGAGGTTCTTATTGAAAAAGGAATTCTCATACCGCCTGAAAACGGTATTGGCGCAGAAGGCTGCTGGATGAGTGTTATGAAATAATTTATACCGCCGAGAGTGAAATTTCTCGGCGGTATTTTTTGAGTGTGATATGTACATCTCTTAATTCATTAATTGGATTCGATGGTTTTATCATCTACATTAAAGGTATCACCATCTTCAACAAATCCGTTGAGTTTTTAGCACTGTCCCTGTAAGATGCCTTACTGTAATCAATACAGTTGATATTCTGGGTATCAGCTCTTTCAATCAGGGTGTCTATGTAGAAGGGTCCGCCGTAGTGAATATAAATAGCATCCCATTCAAATGCCTAGTATAAGTAATAATCACGGCAGCTTCGGATATTACCAATCTTGTCCACATTGCTCCAGCCCTCCAGAGGGCCATAAGTCTGGTCATGCTGCCTTCTACATTGCATTCATATAAAACAGAAGCATCAGATAAACCATACTGGCTTGCGGTTTTTGAGTTAGGTACCATAACAGCAATAGGACGAGTCTTGGCAATTTCTTCATCAGCCTATTCATTGGTCAGGCGGCTTCTAACCATGCCTTCCGCAGGAGGGGGTTCCGTATTCTCAGGGTCAACAACAGGAGAAGATGTTTCTTCACCTTTTCCACAGCCAAACAATAAAAGAGATGAAGATAAGGCTACAAGAAAAAGAACTTGTAATCTTTTCATCGAAATTTCCTCACTTTCATAATAAATGGGGATTTGCCGGCGCAAATCCATACAGCTGATGTTATATCACAGATGAAATCTACCGTCACTAGAAAAATGTGTAAAATGTTATACACCTTTTTATCACCTTTTTAGTATAAACTATTTTCTAAAAATGCGGTTTATCTTCAGAAAGGAAGAAAATGATAGACAATCGGTACTAAAAGCGCAGGCAGCAGATTTCCGGTGTTGAATTTTTTGCCGAAGGCAATGTTTACGCCTACGCAGAAAATCAGCGCCGAACCGATAAAGGAAATATCGCTGATTAAGGCGGCATCCATAAAATCTCCAAGTAAGGCAGCCAAAACGGTGATGGCTCCCTGATAGAGAAACAGCGGCAGCGCCGAAAAGACAACGCCCTTTCCCATGGTGGAGGCGAAAATCAGTACGATAACAAAGTCCAAAATTGCTTTGGCGGTTAAGGTGGAACAGCTTCCGGTAAGGCCGTCCTCAATGGCACCTACAATAGCCATGGCTCCCACGCAGATCACCAATGTGGAGGTGACAAAGCCTTCCACGAACTGGGTATCCTTTTCGGAATGGAGCTTTCGCTTGAGAATATCACCTAAACGCTCCAATCTATCCTCAATGGATAAAAGGGAACCTGCAAGGCCGCCAAGCACAAGAGAAAAGATTAAAAGAAAGGTTCCTTTTGTTTCAATGGTTTGGCTGTTTATGACAAGCATTTCCTTCAGCACGCCGGATATGCCGATAAATATAGTGGCAATTCCGCAAGCCTGCATAAGTATATGCTGACATTTTTCGGGAATCCCTTTTTTCAATATCATTCCAAGTATTCCGCCGGCGATTACGGCGCCGGTGTTGATGATAGTACCTAAGGCAAACATAATAAATCCTCCAGATGTAAAATCCGCATAACAGTATAGCACTTTTTTTGGGTTTTTGTCTTCCAATTTTTTCAAAAATGTGGTAGAATGCTATTAAAATAAAGATACATTTATTCGATATCTATTACAAGGAAGCTAATGGAGCAGGCGGTATGCCTGCAGGAACACGGATGTTCAAAGGAGTGATATTATGGGAATTCGTATTAATGTAAGTATGAAGCAGGATTATTCTTATTTATTTCAGAGTCTGCCAGGGGCGGGCACCAATGCAAATTTGAATTTCTTATCTGACTATGCCAGCATCAAAAACGGCAGTTATGCGAAACTGATGAAGGCTTATTATGCCAAGGACGGAGCAGACAGCAGCGTTTCCTCCATCGTCAAGGATAAGAATAAGTCAACTATTTCTACAGCAAGTGATTCAGCCAAGACTCTGTCTTCAGTGCAAAGTGCAGCTGACGGATTAAAGGATGCGGCAGATAAGCTGTTAGAGACAGGCGCTTCTTCCGTATTTAATAAGGTTGATGTAGAGGGAACTGACATATACGGACAGCCAACCACTACAGAGGAATATGATGTGGAGGGCATTTACAAATCAGTTTCCGGCTTTGTAGACAGCTATAACAAGCTGATTGATGAACTTGGGGATGTCAACACCAAGAACATTGCAAACAAGGCAAACTATCTGGTTGGAATGACTAAGGCTAATGAAAAGCTTTTATCCAAGGTTGGTATTACCATTGGAAAGGATGATAAGCTTTCCTTGGATGCTGCTAAGTTTAAAGAAGCTGATATGACCACGGCGAAAACGTTATTTAGCGGAAGTCTTTCCTATGGCTACAGAGTATCGGCGCAGGCATCCTTGATTGATTTTGCTGCCAATACAGAGGCAGGCAAGGCCAATACCTACAATGTAAAAGGAAACTACAGCAATTCCTACTCTTCGGGAAGCATTTTTGATTATGGCTTTTAGGCTGCAGAATTCTGAGCTTTAAATTTTTGAAACGGAACCCGATGTGGTGTCAAACGACGGCGCATCGGGTATATTTTATGCAATAGGAAGATGACAGGCACAAAATCAGGAAAAAGGGGTATAATGAACATAGATGCAGGCGTCCGTTTATAGGCGCAGAAAGGGCAAAATATGAATCAGGCAATCAGTTGGGCAGCCATGGGTACGGGTTTTACTTTTTTGATGACCGCGCTTGGCGCCAGTGTGGTATTCATTTTTAAGAAAAATATGGGAATGAATGTTCAAAGGGCATTCTTGGGATTTGCGGCAGGTGTGATGATGGCGGCTTCCGTATGGTCCCTGTTAATTCCGGCTATTGATGAAGCGGAGAGCATGGGAGTAATTGCATGGATTCCGGCAGCAGGCGGCTTTGTGATCGGAGGTGTCTTTTTATATCTTCTGGACTTTCTTATGCCTCACTTACATTTAGGGGAAAAGAAACCGGAGGGGCTTCAAAGCTCTTTTCGAAGAACCACCCTGCTTGTTCTTGCGGTAACTCTTCATAATATACCTGAGGGAATGGCGGTAGGGCTTGCCTTTGCTATGGCGGCTCAGCATCCCTCTGATCCGGCTTTATATGCTGCGGCTTTTGCCCTTGCGCTGGGAATTGGTATTCAGAATTTCCCGGAAGGAGCAGCCATCTCCCTGCCCTTAAGGCAGGAAGGAATGAGTCGTCTTAAGGCCTTTTTAATGGGAAGCCTTTCCGGTATTGTGGAGCTGATTTTTGGAGTGGGCATCACCCTGATTGCAGCGCAGATCACTCCATATATGCCCTGGTTTCTGGCCTTTGCCGCAGGTGCAATGATCTATGTGGTGGTGGAGGAGTTAATTCCGGAGGCCAATGAAGGAGAGCATTCCAACTTGGGAACCATTGGCGTTATGGCAGGTTTCCTCATCATGATGATTTTGGATGTTGCGCTGGGATAATGGTGACGGTGGCTGACAGCTAAGTTGATATATTAATGTTTCTTAATTTTTTAAAAATACCTTGCATAGAGTGTGGTGTAAATGATATAATCCTTTTCGTTGTGTAATATCAAAAGGAGGAGAAAAATGAAAAAGAAAGTATTATTTATGGCACTGGCAGCAGCAGTAATGCTTACTGCATGCGGTGGAAACAAGGATGCAGACGGAGCTGATGTGGAAACAACAGTAACAGACGAAGCTCCCGAAGAAGATGCAGCATCTGTAGAGGATGAGGCTCCTGCTGCAGATGAAGCTGAGGCTGAAGATGAAGCGGTACAGGAACCGGAAGCAGAAGAAGATGCAGCAGAAGAAGAGAGTACAGCAGGTGAATTTGTAAGAGGTATTCAGACAGAGACCGGATGGGAAAGTGAGTATCTTGGATTACGCTTTACAACACCGGATGACATGGTTATGGCTTCTGATGAGGAACTGGCAGAAATGCTGGGAATTGGAACAGATGCACTTTCTGATGCAGGTGATTTCAGTGATGCACAGCTTAAGCTTGCAGAACTTACTTCTGTATATGAAATGTTGGCTTATGATGAATTGGGAAACAATGTAAATGTAACAGTTGAAAAGACTCCCGTAAATATGTCTGCAGATGATTATATGGATGCTTTGGCACAGACCTTATTAGCTATCACAGCAATTTCCTATGAGCAGGTAAGTGAGCCGGAAACTGTAGAGCTTGGCGGTGTTGAATATGTTAAGTGCAGCTTCGTTGGAACTGCCGATGGCCAGACTATGAATCAGGATTACTATGTAAGAATCGTGGATAATATGCCTACATCCATCATCGTTTCTTATATTTCAGATGATGCAGCAGCAAAGATTGCTGGCGCTTTCGGAGCATACTAATATCTGAGATAGCAGGATTATACTTGTAAATTTAAAAGTAATAAGTAGAAAATGAGGATCGGTATCCGGCATGGATATCGATCCTTTTTCTATAAATAATTTATAAAATAATAAAAAACGGTTGACAGCAAAAATAAAATCTGATAATGTAATATCACTTTCAAAAATTCTGAAAATCAAATTTCAAATCTTAGGTTTCATTTTTCAGGAGGTTCCATTGATACAAATTAAAGATCATGCAGAGCGTGGCAGTAGGATTCTGTTGTTTTTCGGGCAGAAGGCATGTACCAGAAGAAGGCTGTCCCTTTATCGGGAAGGGGAGCAGCGGCTTGAAATATTGGCTAAGGAGCTGATGCTTGCACATAGTTTACAGCTTGCGGTAAGCCGACGGGAAGGTGTTTATTTCATCGGTGATGAGGAGATAAGCGACGAGCATCCCTTTTATTTTTATACAGCGCAGAAGGAAAAAATTTTACTGATTTTAACAAAGGAGCTGCGGGAGATTTCGGGAGCAGGCAGATTGGTTCTTTCCAGGGAGGAAGCCTGTGTCATCGGAAGTGCTTATCAAAACCGTATTTTCTATGATTACTGCAGCCTGGTCAGTCCCCGGCATGTCCGTATCGGGTATGAGGGGGAGGAAGTCAGAATCTATTCCGCACAAAACGAGGGTGTTTATGTGAATGAACAACTGTTAGCTGAGGAAAAGGGTCTGAAAACAGGGGATAGGGTGGACATTTACGGATTTCATATACTGGTTCTAAAGGGCTTTTTGCTGTGCAGCTGCTTTTCCGGAATAAGCCGTCTTTCGGGCGGAGGAATAGACTTAAAATTGTTTTACAATGATTTTGCAAGGGATAGGCGGAAAATTCCCGAAAATGCACCTGCCGCCCCCCAAAATTGCCTGATAGAGAGAAAATGGGAAAAGGAACAGCAGCTGCATGACGATCAAGTGGAGATTTTGGTGCCGGCTCTTCGGACAAGGGAAAACCCCGGGCCTTTGGCACTTAGTCTGGGGCCTTCCGTCACTATGGTAATTCCCATGCTTGTTATGGCATGGCTTGGAACATCATTAGGGCAGGGAAGCAGTTTTTATCTGCTGTCAGTGGCTATGGGAATCTGCAGTGCGGCGCTGGCACTTTTCTGGGGAATGGTAAATTACGGATATCGCAGGCATGAGGGCGGAAAAAGCGAGAAGCAAAGAGCTTTGGAGTACCGGGAGTACCTTCAGGGGATGAAGGATTATTTAAATGCATGCATGGAGGATAACCGCAGAATACTTCAGCAAAAATATCCTCCGGCAGATACCTTTTTGGAAAGTGAAAATCAGACGCCGAAGGTTCTATGGAACAGGTATTTTAGGCAGGAAGACTTTCTGTTTCTGCGTCTCGGAACAGGAGAAACAGAATTTCAGATGAAGGTAGTGCTGGCACAAAAATCAAACAAGATTGTTCCCGATCTGCTTTTTCAGGAGGGAGAAAAGCTGGTAAAGGATTTTCAAAGAATAAAACAGGTGCCTGTGGGAGTAGATTTTTTGAAGGTCAGGCAGCTTGGAATTGTGGCTGATCCGGAAAGGGAGGATAGCTATGAAATTTTGTATCAGCTGCTTGTTCAGCTGGCTGCATGTCAATGCTATACGGAGATGAAGGTGGTATGCTTCTTTGACCGGGGAAAACCTTTGCAAAAGAGATTGGCGGATGGGCTCAGCTGGATGCCCCACAGCTGGTCGCCGGATGGAAAAACAAGGTATCTTGCCGGTGATGAACGGGAAAGTGCACAGATACTTCCCACACTTATGTCGGAGCTGGAAAGAGGACGGGACAAGCAGGGGGACAGCGCTCCGTGGCACCTGGTTTTGGTGTTAAATGATAAGCTGGTCTTAGGAGAACTGCTTTATCAATATCTGACGGACAGTGAAAGCAGCTGCCGCATCAGTGCAGTCTTTATGAGAGAAACCAGGGCGCAGCTGCCTAAGAGCTGCCGCAGTTACCTGGACTGCATTTGTGAAAAGGAAATGGTGGTTTGCTTAGAGGACAGGCTGTATAGACAAAGTATGGATATAGAACGGCTTGCAGGAAAGCAGGCAGAGAGTTATTTCAGAAGTATTTCCGGGTTTCGGGTTGTCCAGACCGGTATGGAGGAGCAGATACCGGAAAAGATGGATTTTCTTACGCTGTATGACTGCTGCAGGGCAGAAGATCTTAATATTGTGCGCAGATGGAGGGACAATCAGCCCGGGGAGCGGATGAAGGTACCCATAGGCTGCGGCGTGGGAGGAAACATAGTCTGTCTGGATATTCATGAAAAGTTTCACGGCCCTCACGGGCTGATTGCAGGAACTACAGGCTCCGGGAAAAGCGAACTTCTGTTAACCTTTCTTCTTTCTATGATGGTGAGTTTTTCACCGGAGGATGTTAACTTCTTTATGATCGATTATAAGGGCGGGGGAACGGGAAATGCCTTGCAGCACCTCCCGCACTGCGCAGGGATCATATCTAATTTGTCGGGAAAACAGATCAAAAGGGCCATGTCGGCGATTACAAGCGAAAACAGAAGAAGACAGGAGCTTCTTAGCAGCTATGGAGTGAATCATATCGATGCTTATACCAGACTTTACAGGGAAAACAAAGCGGATAAGCCTCTGCCTCATTTGATTTTGGTGGTGGATGAATTTGCACAGCTTAAGAAGGAGGAGCCGGAATTCATGCAGGAGATCATTTCTTTATCACAGGTGGGCAGAAGCTTAGGCATACACTTGATTTTGGCTACGCAGAAACCAGCGGGAACGGTGGATGACAGAATATGGAGCAATGCCAGATTTCATCTTTGCCTTAAGGTACAGGATCGGCAGGACAGCATGGACATGCTTCATAATGGTGATGCAGCACTTTTAACGGCTCCAGGTCAATGCTATCTGCAGATTGGAGGAAATGAATATTATGCACTGTTTCAGACAGGCTACTGCGGAGGAAGCTATGCACCGAAGGAGGATCAGGGAGGGAGTACGGCGTTGGTAGAAGGCACCGGAAGGCGTCGCTATCTTCCCAAGGAGAGCATACAGCGGCAAAGCCAGCTGGAGGTTATTGCAGATCAGATAAAACAGGCGGCTAAAAGGGAACAAAGCATCTTTGCCAAAGCACTTTGGATGCCGGAGCTTCCCGACAGGGTGCTGCTTAAGGAATTGAAAAGAACCAAAATACCTGCAGAATTGCAAGCCTCTAAGGAAAGTGAGTTTCTCTTGGGGCAGTGTGACGATCCGGAAAACCAGAGCCAGTTTCCCCTTGGCTATGATCCGGTTAGAACGGGACATATGGCTGTATGCGGAGGACCTCTTTCAGGAAAAAGCAATTTACTTAAGTTGGTTTTACAGCAGATTCTGATTATGTATACACCGGATCAGGCCAGAGTCTTAGGGGTGGACATGAGTCAGAAAAGCATGGACGACTTCGTGGACTTACCGGGTATGCTGGGCGTGCTGCAGGAAAAGGAGAATAAGGATATTTTCTTTTATCATTTGGAAAGGCTTTTTAAGGAAAGAAAAAATGCGCAGATTGTTTTTCTGATTATCGATAATATTGCGTCCCTCTTGAAGGAACTGGAGGAAAGACAGCTGGAGCTTTTGCTGCGGCTGGCAGCCGAGGGGATGGGATGCGGAATTTATCTGATACTTTCCGCATCCTCGGCATCAGAGATACCGGGGAGGATTTATGAGAAGATTAAAATGACGCTGGCACTGGAAATGAGTGACCGCTTTGCCTACGGGGATATCTTAAGGCAGTATTCCCTTCCTGTGCTTCCAAAGGAAAATACCAAAGGAAGAGGATTATGCAGGGTGGATGGAAGAGTACTGGAGTTTCAGTCTGCAGTTTGTCTGGACAGGGAAGAGTTTTTCCGTCAATTAAAGTCCGGCACAGAAGCAAGAGGAGAGATAAGCGGAGAATTGGCAGTCTTTCCAAGGATACCGCAAAGGCCCATGTATGAGATTATGAAGCGGGAATACAAGTGGAAGGAAAATCATATTCCTCTTGGATACTCTCTTTCCACCGGAGTAATTAAGGATTTGGATTTGGAAAGGCATTGCTGTTTTCTGCTTTCCGATGGGGGAGGAAGAAGAAAAGGAAAATTTTTGGAGAATATGGCGGAAAGCTTACTTTTTCTGGGAAAAAGCGTGATGTGGCTGGATGAAAACCATCCGGTGCAGGAGCTTACGGAAAGAAAAAAATTTGCCTGTATCGGGCAGGAGGAGCTTGGATACTATCATCAAAACCCGGACCCGGGGGCCTGCTTTTTCATTCCCGATATAGGATGGTTTGTGAAGCGGATTGGAGAGTTTGACGCTATGCGGGATGAAAGGATGGCGTTCTGGGAAGGGCTTGCCGCAGGGAATGAGAAATCAGCTTTTTTGGCCGGAGGTTTTGATCCGTTTCGTGACGGTTATCTTATAACGGAAGAATTTTTCAGACTGATAGCGGCCTGGCAGGTGGGTATCCATTTAGGAGGAAACGGAGCGGCACAAAGAATATTTTCCTTTGACGATCTGGGATATGCCAGGCTAAATCAATCTGAGGCGGAGAATACCGGATACTGGAAGGAGGGTGCAGCGTCACGGACGCAAAGATTGTTGATACCGGGAATGCGGGAGAAAGAACTATGATGCATGTGGAGGTGCAGGTGCCTATGCTGGATATGAGCTATGAATTTGAAGTGGATGAGGGAAAAGCTGTAAAAGGTTTGGTTGGGGATATAATTTCCCTGATAGAGCAAAAGGAGTCGGTCAGCTATGCAGGAAGGGAGAATGCCTGTCTTTATGCCTGGGGACAGGAATGTGTTTTGAACGGGGAGGAGAGTCTGTGTGGGCAAGGAGTGAAAAACGGTGATCAATTGCTCTTACTGTGAGAAAGGAGGATAAAGGTGGCTGCGGAACAGATACGTTTTTACGGGGAAGGGGTGAACAGCCGGATTGAATTAATTGAAAGGTCCCTTACAGGTGCGCTGGATAAGCTGGATATCTTAAAGGCGGAGATAGAAGAGCTTGGGACATGGTGGGAGGGAGAGGCATATCTTCAGTGGAAAAGCACGGCAGCGTGTCAAATGGCAGGCGTGGAGGCAGGCGTAAGAGGGATGAATGCGGTGGTTGGGGCGGTGGCAGAGCTTGCTGATAAGCTGTGGGAAACGGAAAAGAAAAACAAGGAGCTTACAGGACAGATTTAGATAATGTCTGGGATAAAGGGAGAGCGTATGGAAGGAAGTATAAGGGTTACCACACAAAGGTTAAAAGAAAAAAGCGGAGAGTGGGAAGGATTGACCCAAGAAGCAGCATCACTGCTTCTTGGTGCAAAGGAGGAAATGGAGCGTATGGAGGACTGCTTTGATGCAAAAGCGCTTTGTATGCTTCAGAAGGCATTTGGTGAACAGGCAGGGGCAGGAATAAGGCAGCTTGAACTGCTGAAGGAACAGGTGGAAAAGCTGGTTTATATGGCGGCAGGCTATGAGGAGGCGGAAGCAGCAAATGAAGACAGCATCCCAAAGAATTGAAGTACATTTTAAGGAAGCCATGAATTTGGCAGAACAGATCCGGCTGATGGCAGATGAAGTAAAAAATATTGCCCGGCAGGATATTCCGGCTTTTGGCACCATCACTAAAAGGGGATGGAACAGCGAATGTGCGGACAGTCTGGTGAAAAGGGAGCTGGAGATAGGGAGCCTTTTAGGAAAGGAGGGAGATGAACTTAAAAAGCTGGCGGGGGAAATAGAGGAGCAGGCCAGGGAAATGTATCTGGCAGAAGCGTTTAACACAACTCTTGCAGCAACAAGAATCTATTAAGGATATACGTTAGAAAACCAAAAGAGAGGAGAAATTATATGGCATTTTTTCAGGTAACATCATCAGAGCTTAGAAATAAGGCGGCACGCCTTCAGGAGCTGAATGCACAGTTTAAGGCTAAGGCGCAGGAGCTTTCAGACAAGGAGGCTTCCCTGTGCGGTATGTGGGAGGGTGAGGCTCAGAATGTCTTTCATCAGGCCTTTTTACGGGACAGGCAGCAGATGGATGCTTTTTCTCAGCTGATCGGGCAGTACATTCAGGCACTTTTGGAGATTGCCCTTCGGTATGAGCAGGCTGAGGCAAAAAACAGAGAAATTGCAGCGGCAAGAAAATATTAACAAAAGAATTTCGGAAAGGAGAAGATTATGGAAGGTATTTTAAAGGTTACACCGGAAAAGCTGATTCAGACATCAGGAGAGTTTGCAGCCACAGGGGGACAGATGAAAAACCTGACGGGGGAAATGATGTCGCTGGTACAGGAGATGAAGGGAATCTGGCAGGGGGAGGCCTCTGCCGCATACAGCAGTAAATTCAATTCCCTTCAGACGGATATGGACAAGCTCTGCCGTATGGTTCAGGAGCATGTAGAGGACCTGCAGGAAATGGCAGCTCATTACCAACAGGCGGAGCAGGGAAACTCAGATCAGAGTGGCAGCTTAAACTCCAATATCGTGGTATAAGAAAAAGGCAGGTGGCGGCAGATGGAGGAAATTTCAGAGGCGGAGATCAGTATGGTGCTGGATACCTATATGTACTTAAATTACAGCGGAGCAAAGGATGGCTCCACTCTCTCGGATATCTTAAAAGAGCTGGAAAATCTTCCTGATTACAGGGAGGGAGGAAGTCACTGCGGGGAATATACGATCCTGAAGCAGGCAGCGGAAAATGAGGCAATAGGAAATTTGGTCATTGGATGTCAAAGTGCAAATCTGGGATACGATTCCGGCACTGCCGCCTGCACCTTTTCAACGCCGGATCAAAGCACCATATATGTGGTCTACCGGGGAACGGGAGACGGGGAATGGCCGGATAACGGAATTGGAATGAGTAAGGAGGATACTCTGCAGCAGAAAAGGGCACTTAAGTATTTTGATCAGGTAGTGGAAACAATGGGGATTGGAGCCGCCCAGCGTCTGATTGTTACGGGACATTCCAAGGGAGGGAATAAGTCCCAGTATGTGACGATGGAAAGCAGATATTCCGATCTGGTGGATGTATGCTACTCTGTAGACGGGCAGGGCTTTTCTCCGGAAGCAATTGAAAGCTGGAAATGTGCCTATGGGGAAGAATATGAAGAGAGAGTAAAAAAGCTTCAGGGGATATACGGTGAAAATGACTATGTCAGCGTCCTTGGAATTGGTATTATACCGAAGGAGAATATTCGGTACGTGAAGACTCCGGTTACGCATGGAAACTTTGCCGGATATCATGATATCAAGTATATGTTTGCGTATGAAGGAAAGGATCCGAAAACAGGAAACAGCATTACGTTGTTTCGGGGAAGAAAAAATTATTATGTATCGGGAAGGGGAGAACTGGGAAATTACGGCGCTGTATTGTCAGGTGCAGTTATGGCGCTTCCAGCCGATACAAGAGACGGCTGCGCCGCTGTGGTTATGCAGATGATGGAAGCGCTGCAGGGCGCCAAAACCGGGATAAACGGTGAAAGGCTAAAGCTTTCCGATTGCCTGGATTTTATACTTCAGGGGATGCCGGTTATAAAAGGCAGTCTTCTTCTCAGCGAGGAGGGAAGGAGCCTGCTGGGAGTCCTTGCCGGAAAGAAGGAGCTTTCGAAGACGGTGCCAGGGGATGTGTATTTGGAGGTGAAGCCGGCATGGATTTTGGACTGCGGGCAGCAATTGGAACAGACGACAGTTAGGATCGCCGGGCTGAAAGAGCAAATTGCAAAGAGCGCTGAAAGCATTCCTCTTTATTTAACGGGAAGCGTGGGAATGTATCAAAAAATGAAACTGGCGGCAGGAATGATAGGGAAATTGGAAAAGCAGCTTCGTGACATGTCTCTGGTATATGAGCAGATAGCTGAGGCTTATAGGAAATGGGAGCAGGATGCTTGGGAAAGGGCAGCAGGCGTAATTGATTTTTTAGGAAAGATTGAGTAAGATAAGGTAAGACTAATAGAAGAAGGAGGCACATCATGGAAGAAAAACGACAGGGAAATTCTGATCAGATTACCAGGGATTATTTTGACTCATTGCTTTTGGAAATGCGGCATCTGGACGGTGTTATGCCGGATACTTCCTTTAAGCTGTACGGTGAAACCTTTACCACTCCCATTATGATGGCAGCGTTATCGCATTTAAATAATATTCACGACAACGGTATGGTAGAGATGGCTAAGGGAGCTGCACTTGCCGGTGCGGTTAACTGGGCAGGAATGGGAGAAAAAGAGGAGCTTGAAGAGATTACGGCTACCGGAGCTAGAACCATTAAGATTATAAAGCCCTATGCCGACAATGATATAGTGTTTGATAGGATTGCTCATGCCCAAAAGTGCGGTGTAATGGCTGTGGGAATGGATATTGACCATGCTTTTAACGGAAAAGGAGAATATGATAAGGTTCTTGGCTATGACATGGCGCCTAAAAGCATGGAGGAGATTCGAAGCTTTGTGGAGGCAACCTCATTACCCTTTGTGGTGAAGGGGGTGCTCAGCAGTCAGGATGCGTATAAGTGCCTGAAAGCAGGTGTTAAGGGAATTGTGGTGTCTCACCATCACGGGATTATGGATTATGCGGTTCCGCCTCTTAGGGTGCTTCCGGAAATAGTCAAGGTAATAGACGGACAAATTCCCATCTTTGTCGACTGCGGAATTATAAGCGGCATGGATGCCTTTAAGGCGCTGGCTCTGGGAGCTACGGCGGTGTCTGCAGGGCGTGTGATTATGAAGCCCTTGGGAGAAAGGGGTGCCCAGGGAGTGAGAGAACAAATCCTTCAAATGAATGCCGAGCTGAAGGGCATAATGGCCAGAACCGGTTGTGCGGACTTATCACAGATAGATTCATCTGTTATATGGCATAGATAAATTGTAGTGTGTTAGAAAGATGCTGTAATCGTATTTGGAAAAAGCGCAAGCTTGGAGCTTGCGCTTCTTATATTGAAATAACATTGAAAGCATTTCCGATAGAATCCTCACTGATGCGTTTGCGATACTCTTTGGGAGTACATTTCAGATATTGCTTAAAAACCTTATTAAAATAGCTTGCGTTATTAAATCCTACGGAAAACGCAAGATTGGATATGGAATGAGAAATCGGATCGTCAATGTAAATCATATTGGCTGCTTTAAAAATTCGGTATCTCATCAGATATTCTATAGGCGTAAGCTGTAAGGTTCTCTTAAAGCACCGGCAGCATTCGCTTTTGCTGGTATGTATGGAAGCGGCAAGCTGATCTAAGGTAATATGTTCTGAGTAATGCTCCTCCACATACAAAATAGCTTCCTTAACCCTGACCTCATCCATACTGAGTTTTCCGGTTTTATGCTTCTCAGTATTTTGAGGAACAATATTTTGCAGCAAAATTCCCCATAGTTGGCAGAGATAGGATTTCGTAACCAATTCATAACCGTATTTCTTAGTCATATTGACTGCAATAATAGAGTTTACCGTATCCAGAATCTGGGCGCCTACTAAGTCCGATTCATCCAAAAACATAATTTTGAAAACCGGAGAACTGAGTATGGGAGCCAGATATTTTCCGGACATTACAGTATTTCCGTACCCGAATAAAAAGGAGGGATGAAATATGGTAGAGTACAGGGTACAATTGGTTTCGGAATTAGCGGGCTGAATAGAGTGGATTACGTTTTGGTTGATTAAAATTCCCTGTCCCGCTTTTAAACATATTTTTTGGTCGTCAGCTAAAAGCTCAGCCTCTCCGTGGTTTATAATGATAATTTCCAACTCGGGATGCCAGTGCCAGCGTATGCGATTCATGTACATCTTGGCCAATTCGATAAAATACACATGAACAGGATACCCGATTTCGGCATCATGGGCTGTTCTGTCAGAATAGTAATCTATACTGGGGTTCTCGGGTGCATGCATGGTAAATTCCTTTCTCGGCGTAGAGACTTTGCCCTACACATTAGAATAACATAATCATGTTAAATATATTTTAAAATACTTTGGTCATATGTTCAATATTGTAAAATGGGAAATTTTTCTGCATAAGATAAATGGGAAGAAAATGAGGGAGAATGGGATATGGCAAATCAAAAACTGGAAGATTTGTTAAATTTGGCACTGGAGGTAGAAGAAGGGGAGCGGCAAAAATCCGAACAGCTTGGAGTGGGATTTGACGAGGTAAGCAGAAAATGGGAGCTGATTGTGAAATATCATGGGGATATAGCGAGGCTGCAGAGTAATATTATTCAGGTGGAGGAGTTGATAGCAGGCTATGCAATTGTAACCATTCCGGAAAATTTGATTGATACTTTCACCCAGCTTGACGAAGTGGAATATGTAGAGAAGCCTAAGCGATTGTATGCGTCGGTTCTTCAGGGGAAACAGGCATCATGTATTATTCCGGTAACGCAGAGGGAGCCTTTTCTGACGGGAAAGGGTATTCTTGTTGCGGTGATCGATTCGGGGGATGGTGTTATGGTAATGTCAAATTGGCAGAATATTGGTAAATATAGGAAAGATATAAAATTTTTCAACTAAAATGTAAACCGATAAAAATATCGGGCTGACAATGACCGTCATGCCCTGATGCACGGCCCCACGTTTATGGGGAATCTGTATTGAGGTATATGATTTAAGGACGCTGGAGGGCTTCCAGCAATTTGCTTATGAGAGAGGCGTATTCAGCCGGCCTTTCCTGAAATATATGTATGCGATGGTTCCCTATGTCATAGAACAGGCTGTCCTTACATAGGGTAAAAGGAAAGAACAGGCAGGCACCGTGTATGAATGAAAAAATCAGAATTGCCGCCTACATGCGTCTGTCTAAGGCGGAAACCTCCTTTCCGGGAACGGAAGCTGTGAAATGGGGAGGAGAAAAGGATGAAAGCAACAGCATTCGCATGCAGAGGCTTTTGATTGAGGAGTTTGTGAAGGCCCATTTTGAAAGTTATATTTTGACAGAGTTTTGGGATGACGGCTGTTCAGGTACCAATTTTAACAGACCCGGCGTGCAGGCCATGCTGGAAGAGATCAAAAGGGCAAATCTGGACTGCGTGATTGTAAAGGATTTTTCCAGGTTTTCGAGAGATTACATTGAGCTGGGAGCCTATATTGATCAAATATTTCCTTTTATGGGAATACGGTTTATTTCAATCAATGACGGCTATGACAGCGCAGCGTGTGATGGAGGTATCGGAAGCCTGGATATTTCTTTCAGGAATTTATTATATGACCTTTACAGCAAGGACTTATCGGTAAAGGTGAAATCCTCCTTTGCGGTCAAAAGGGAGAACGGACAATACATAAGCGCCAATTGTCCCTTTGGATACACAAAGGCGGCAGAGGACAGACATAAGCTTTTGATTGAGGAGCAGGAAGCCCGGATTGTAAGGCGTATTTTTGAAATGGCAATGGAGGGCATGACCTCCACGCAGATTGCAAGGACCTTAAACCGTGAGGGAGTTAAGACGCCTGCAGCGCTGAAACAGGAAAAGGGAAAGCTCAAGAAAGCGCCTAAGGGAGAGGGCTTTTTCTGGAGCAGCTCAGGCATATGCAGGATTTTAAGAAATGAAGCATATTCAGGAGCTATGGTTTATGGAAAATATTATAAAAAAGAGGTGGGAGGCAGCAATCATCTAAAATCCCGGGATACATGGAGGGTTATGCAGGATCACCATGAGCCGATTATTGACCGGGAAGTGTTTGAGGCAGTTCAGAGAAAACGGGGAGGATCAAGGGTGAGGCAAACGGGAAAAAAACATCCTTTGGCAGGAAAGCTGGTTTGCGAAAGCTGCGGAAGACACCTTTATCTGCGAAAGGGAGCCAATCCCTATTTCTGCTGTCCCGGTCTGTATGATGCACCCGGGGAAGCCTGTGTCAGAAAGGCCAACGCCATGTTTTTGGAGCAGTATATCTTATATGAGATACAGCAAAAAGGCCGGAGGCTTTCGGATGAGGAACTTTTAAAGGATGATCAGGAGCTGCTAAAGGAGCTGGTTCCGCAGCTGATTGAGAGAATCGAGATCAGGGACGAACAGCAGATACGGATATGCTGGAAGGAGCAGCAATAAGAGACTATGTGGCAGTTATTTAACATCAGAGGGAATTGACTATATGAACGTAGAGTTTCGGGACAATGCCGGGAAAACCAGAATACAATACCTCTGGGATCAAACCCTGGTACCGGAAAGGGTTAATGCCATGCTGCCGGAGGGGTATGAGGAATTTGCGAAAGCGGCAGCGCCGCCGGAGGGCTTTAAGACAGGGGTGGAATTTTCCGGATATCGAATCAATGCGGCGATAGAAAGCAATATGCCAGGGCAGATTGTTCCAAGCGTGGATACCTCCGGGCACGGAACGGCAGTGGCGGGCATTGCCGCAGGAGGCGGTAATTTGCTGTCCGGGCAGTATCAGGGAGTGGCGCCGGAAAGTGAGTTGTTGATTGTCAAAATGGGAAACCCGGCGTCGGATTCCTTTCCCAAAACCACAGAGCTTATGCGTGCGCTGACCTATGCAGTGAAAAAGGCGGTGGAGCTGGGAAAGCCTTTGGCGGTCAATTTAAGCTTTGGAAATACCTACGGTTCCCATGACGGCACTTCCCTGGTGGAGCGGTTTCTGGACAATGTGGCGGAAATCGGAAGAACGGTAATCTGTGTGGGAAGCGGAAATGAGGGAGCCGCAGGAGGGCACAGTGCGGGAAGCTTTGGCATGAATGCAGGGGCGCAGGATACCCGAAGGATTGAGCTGAATGTAGACCGGTACCAGTTGGCGTTTGGGGTGCAACTGTGGAAGGATTATTCGGATCAGTTTCGAATTGAACTGATTTCACCCGGGGGAGAAAGCATTATGATAGAAGATACGCAGACAGGAGGAAGAAGCTATGTGTTGGAGAATACCCAGCTTCTTTTGTATGTGGGCGAGCCGTCTCCGTATTCCGTCAAGCAGGAATTTTATTTTGATTTTTTGCCTGTTTCGAGTTATGTCAACCAAGGTATATGGTCTTTTATTTTATCACCTGTAAGAACCGTGACGGGGGTATATGATTTTTATCTTCCCTCAAGCAGCGCTTTAAATGCCGGAACACGCTTTTTCACCCCCACACCGGAAAAAACCCTTACCATTCCCTCAACGGCTTCCAAGGTAATTACAGTGGGAGCGTACAATGCCTCCTTTGAAGCCTACGCCGATTTTTCGGGAAGAGGCTATCCGCTTCAGAGTGTATCCACGGAAAGACTTTTGGTAAGGGAGGTTAAGCCCGATATTGCCGCTCCGGGAACCAATATTGCAACAATAGGACCCAATAACAGTCTGGTTCAGGTATCGGGAACCTCCTTTGCCACGCCGTTTGCGGCAGGAAGCGCCGCACTGTTGATGGAGTGGGGGATTGTGCGGGGGAATGATCCCTTTCTATATGGGGAGAAGGTGAAGGCCTATTTTAGAAGAGGGGCTTCCTTTATCAGGGGGGAGAATATTTATCCCAATGATAAGGTGGGATATGGGGCGTTGTGTGTGGCGGAGAGTATACCTATTTAGAATTGAAGAATTTTTAGTTTAATAAACATTTTATTCATCGTCCATGTGTTGAATAAAGTGTTTATTATTTGTTGATTAAAATAACAAAAAGAGATATACTATATATAAAAGGAGTGATGGTATGAATTTTGGAATGGAAACGGAACTAGTCGAGTTCAAAAAAACAACCGGCGAATTAAAAGAAGGTATCGTTTCTCTGGCTTCTATGTTGAATAAAAATGGAAAAGGCACATTGTATTTCGGAGTAAGAAATGATGGGGAAGTCATAGGTCAGCAAATTGGAGATCGTACATTGCGTGAGATATCCCAGGGAATTGCTAATGCAATTAAACCACAGGTTATTCCGACCATTATTATGGAATTGTGTGATGATAAAAATGTAATAAAAGTTGCTGTTGAAGGAGATGAAAGACCTTATTCGGCATATGGGAAGTATTATATGAGATCGGCTGACGAAGACAGGGAAATATCACCGCAGCAATTACGTAGTCTAATGCTTAGTGTATCGGATTCCATTGTAAATATTGAGGCGAACAATCAAGAGTTAACCTTTGACCAATTGAAAATGTTGTATGTCGGAAATGGACTTACGCTTCGGGAGAATACTTTTAAGCAGAATTTGAATCTTTTAACACGCGATGGAGCTTACAATTTAATGGCGGCTATTTTGGCAGACATCAACAGCTACTCCATTAAAGTCGCAGTATTCCGTGGGACGGACAAGACGGATTTGGTTAAGAGGAATGAATATGGTTATAAGTGCATGCTTGTAGCAGTGAAGCAGGTGCTGGACTATATGGAGGCATTAAATGATACTGTAGTGGATGTGGGCGGCAGTCTTAGAAAGGAGAGCAGGTTGTTTGATTTTTCATGTTTCAGGGAAGCGTGGTTGAACGCATGTCTGCATAATCGCTGGTCAAGACAGACACCGCCGGCTGTGTATATGTTTGATGACCGCATAGAAATTGTATCAGTTGGGGGATTGCCGGATGGACTCACACTTGAAGAGTTTTATGAAGGAAAAAGCAAGCCGGTAAATCTGGAACTTCAACAGATTATGGTTCAATTAGATTATATTGAGCAGACTGGACATGGAGTTCCTTTGATTGTATCGAAATATGGAAAAGAGGTATTTGACATTACGGAAAATTTTATTACAGTAACAATTCCATTAAATAAGAAGAAAAAAGCAGAAAATGATTTGTTAAAAAAGGAAAAACAGTTGATTGATGAGCGTGATGAAGAAATACTTAGATTGATGAAAAAAAATAGTAGTATTAAAGTTAGTGAAATCAGCAAACTGGTTGGATTGGGAACGACTACGATTACAAAGCGAATTCGTCAATTAAGAGAAATGGGTATTATTGAGAGAATTGGTGCCAAGAAAAATGGACAATGGATTGTGAATATAAGGGATCAGAATATGTTACAGGGTAAAAAATCAAGTATATAAATTAAGTATAATTGAATTTGATTTTTAGGAGTAGTTTATGGTAAAAGAAAAAATAATTGCTGCGTTGGGAAGTACATTATTAAAGAAAATGCAGGAAGATTTACTTTCTCCTGTGGAGCAGGATTTTATGAATAGTATTGCGAAACTGGAACAAATTGAGTGGGAGCAATAGATAAAGCGTATATTTATGATTGACGGGATGAAACATTTGGAGAAACAGTTTAGTATTATAGATATTTTTTGTGGAATAGCTGGTATGTCAAAAGTTTTTTGGTGCAGAATATCAAGTAAATAAACTAGTGGGAATGCACGATTGAAAAGAAAATCAGATATACGTTATTTAGGAAACACAATAGGGGAAAGTGGTGATATTGTGCGAAAATTGAAAGTTTATATGGATACATCAGTTATCAGCTATCTAAAACAGGAAGATACCCTGAACGTATGGAGGATACGAAAAGATTATGGGAGTTGTGGGCATTAGTCCTGTTTTTACGGTTGATGATATTCATAAGATTCGTGAAGCGAATTATGAGCGTACCAAGGATATGACATGGGAAGACACCGGAAGATGATAAAAAGGAATCATCTTCTGGAAGCAGTAGCAATATTGCTTTTCCCAGAATAATTGAGTATACCCGGTAATGGATATTTCACTTTAGGAATAATGTAAAATATGGTTTTGTTTTTGTAGAGGTACCAGCATTATGAACATAGAAGCATACAATCTTGATTCGCTTCGAAAACTGGTCCGAAGCCTTCAGGATGAAAACAGAAAATTAAAAACCCAGCTTAAAAAGGCTGGTATTGTTTATGAGTCAGAGAATGTATTTGAAGGGAAAATAGAAAACGCAGAAGAATATGATCCTGATCAGGGAGGACGAATTCTGAATAAATACATTACGGAAAATCTGGTTAATAAGTATTTTGCAATGTTTTGGGGCAGGACAGACGTTTATGCAAAAAGAGGCGTAAAGGGCGGCTATTTTCCGCAATGCGATAACAGGTGGAACAATCAGATATGCCCCAAACAGCATGGTGAAAAAATCAGCTGTGAAGCTTGCGCACACAGGTCATGGACAAAGCTTGATCCAAAGAAAATAATAGAGCACCTTTGTGGATATAGAGAAGATGGCGCAGATGTATTGGGGATATATCCGCTGCTTCCGGATGGAACTTGCCGTTTTCTGGTTTTTGATTTTGATAATCATGAAAAAGGCGCTGAAAAGACGGATTTTGCCAATGTGGATGATGAATGGCGTGAAGAGGTTGATGCTTTAAGAGTCATTTGTGAAAGTAATGGTATAACGCCGCTGGTGGAACGGTCGAGGTCAGGAAAAGGTGCACATATATGGATATTTTTCAAAAAGCCGGTATCCGCATCTCTTGCAAGAAATTTTGGTTTCCTTTTGCTGGATAAAGGGTCAGCTTTGATTAATCTGAAATCTTTTCATTATTATGATCGTATGTATCCGTCTCAGGATGTTGCCAGCAGTATCGGGAATCTGATTGCATTACCATTACAGGGACAGGCATTGAAACATGGAAACAGTGCTTTTGTTGATAAAAATTGGAACGCATATCCTGACCAGTGGGATGTCCTGCTGAATCAAACGAAAAAGCTGTCAATAGAAGAAATAGAAAAGTGCATGGCATGCTGGCAGGAAAAACTTGCCGGAGAAAAGGGAATGCTGCCTTCTTCAATTCCCCAAAATCGTCCGAAGCCCTGGAAGAAAAAAGATGGTTTTGTAAAATCAGATGTTGTAGGGAAAATGCATATCGTTCTTGGAGATGGCATATATGTTGATACATTAAATTTGATGCCGCACTTGCAGAATCAGATCAGAAGTATGGCAGCCTTTGACAATCCCGTTTTTTATAAAAATAAAAGGCTTGGATATTCCAATTATTATAATTTCAGCGCTATTTACATGGGAAAGGATACGGATGGATATATCCGCATTCCCAGAGGTCTTCGTGATAATCTTATCATTTCCTGCAAAGAGGCAGGCATTGATTATGAAATTGTGGATCATAGAGAAAAGGGGAGGCCCATAAGAGTTTCCTTTTGTGGAGACTTGAGAACACAGCAGAATCTGGCAGCGGAACGTCTGCTTGCATATGATCATGGTATTCTCAGTGCAGCCACTGCATTTGGTAAAACCGTGGTTTGCAGCTATCTTATCGCAGAAAGAAAAGTAAATACTTTGATTTTGCTTCAAAGTAAGGATTTGCTGGAACAGTGGGTAGAGGAATTAAATAAATTTTTGCACATAGATGAGGAACCTCCGGTTTATAAAACGAAAAGCGGCAGGAAAAAGCGCAGAGACAGTGTGGTTGGTATTTTACATGGCAGTAAAAATACATTGACAGGTATTGTTGATGTTGCCATGGTCGGTTCCATGTACAGCAAGGGAGATTTTAATGAATTGATTAACTCCTATGGTATGGTGATAATGGATGAATGCCACCATTGCGGCTCCAATACATCGATTGAGGTCATGCAGAAAGTCAATGCCAGATATGTTTACGGTGTATCGGCAACGCCGAAAAGAGGGGATAATCTGGAGAAAATCATTCATATGCTGTTAGGGCCGATAAGGCACAGCTATACTGCAAAAGAACGCGCTGTCGAACAGGGAATTGGGCACTATGTGTATCCGAGATATACAAGGGTCGTCGATACGAATGAAAGCAGAAGTGATATTAACGGAGCATATTCTCTGATCAGTACAAGTTCTGTCAGAAATGATATGATTCTTGAAGATACGAGAACGTGTGTGAAAGAGGGAAGAACTCCGGTAATTCTGACAAGGTATAAAGAACAGGCGAAATACCTGTACGATAATCTGCAATGGGATGCAGATAGAGTGTTTCTTTTATATGGGGATAACAGTGATAAGGAAAATTCTGATGTGAGAAGAAAAATGAAAGAAGTGTTAAGGGAGCAGAGCCTGATTCTGGTAGCAACGGGCCAGAAGATCGGTGAAGGCTTTGATTATCCGAGGCTGGATACCCTAATGCTGGCGGCTCCGGTATCCTTTGCAGGAAGGCTTGAGCAGTACATTGGAAGATTGAATCGTGACTATGAAGGAAAAAAGGAAGTCATAGTCTATGATTATGTGGACGCTCACATTCGGGCTTTTGACAATATGTATGCAAAGAGGCTGCGTACATATAAGCGGACAGGATTTCAGTTGATTACAAATGCCATTCTTTCAAAACAGACCGTAAATTCGATTTATGATTCTGGAAATTATGCGGATGTATTTGAACGGGATGTTGTCGAGGCGGAAAAGAAGGTTATTGTATCCAGCCCTGGGCTTACGCATAATAAGGTGGAACGTTTTATTTATCTTGTAAAAGCAAGACAGGAGGCCGGAATAACGGTTACGGTCATAACAACAAATCCGCTGAATATATCTTATGGAAGTTCAGAATTCTGTCAGAAACTGATTGAAGAAATGCAGGGAAATGGCGTTCATGTAATTGTAAGGGATGAGGTGGCAGAGCATTTTGCCATTATAGATGATGAACTTGTATGGCACGGCGGCATGAATCTGCTTGGAAAAGAAGATGCGTGGGATAATCTGATGCGGATTAAATCTGCGCAGGTCGCAGCGGAATTGTTGGAAATTGCACTGAAAGAAGAAAGTTAAATAAATTTTGAATTGTATTTTTAGAAAATATGATATTGCTTGAAATATTTAATTTCAGGTGCTGTTCGTTGGGCTTAAAAAATATTAGTCATATACACAAAAGCTGAGGAGGAATCCTTGGCTTTTATACTTATATGAAAACTTGACATTAATTTACTCCAACTTGACATCAACGGGGTATGGAGCTTTATGTCTGGCGGATAGTATACCCGTTTAAAATTGAAAAGTTTCTGGTTTAATGAACACTTTATTTAATACAAGAGTGACGAATAAGATGTTTATTAAATCTTATGTTTTATAGACTGTTTTATTGTTATTTAATTATTTCATAAAAAAGGGAATGGTGCCATAGGATGCTTTCGTGCTACAATACATTTATAAAGGCTGAGGAGGAAGCACTATGTCAAATACGACCAAGCTGGCACTGGAAGCGTCGCTTAAAAAGCTTTTACTGCACAAAAAAATCGACAAAATAACGATCAATGATCTGACTGCGGATTGCGGCATCAGCCGGATGGCCTTTTATTATCATTTTAAAGACATTTATGATCTGGTGGAGTGGGTTTGTGTGGAGGACGGAAAGCGTGCTCTTAAGGATAAGAAAACCTATGATACTTGGCAGGAGGGAATGCATCAGATTTTTGAAGCGGTTGTGGAAAATAGACCGTTTATTCTTAATGTTTACAGTGCCGTCAGCAGGAAAAAAATTGAAAGCTATTTGTATAAGCTTACCTATCAGCTGGTTGCGGACGTGGTCGAAGAAAAGTGCGTGGGGACAAAGCTTCAGGAAGGGGATAAGGCCTTTATTGCGGAGTTTTACAAATATGGTTTTGTAGGGATTATGCTGGACTGGATTGATCGGGGAATGAAGGATGACTATGAAGAGATCGTGAGGAAAATGAGTATTACCCTTCATGGGAACATTACCAACTCCATTCGCAATTTTGAGCAGGAGAAGAAAAAATAAATTTTATCAAAATAGGCGGAATGATAAGTTTTTTATCATTCCGCTTATTTTGTAAATGGAATTTTAAGACGGGCAGGCATAAGATAAGAGCATCAAAGACAGATTAAGAAATAACCGAATGGAAAGGTGGTAATTTTGATGGGAAAGAAAAGTAAAATCGGAATTGGAGCAGCGGTGATTGCAGCGGGAGGTGCAGCAGCCATTGCAGCTAAAAATCACAAGAAGTCAGAAAAGAATGTGGCAGTAAGAGCAGAGAATGCGTCTGCGGCTAAGAAGGAATATCGTAACACGGAAAGAGGAAAAGATCAGAAAAACAGCAAAGGTATTTACTATACCAACGGTAACTACGAAGCCTTTGCAAGACCCAAAAAGCCTGAGGGCGTGGATGAGAAAAACGCTTATATTGTGGGCAGTGGTTTAGCTTCTTTGGCAGCAGCGTGCTTTTTGGTGCGTGACGGTCAGATGGAAGGCTCCCATATTCACATTTTAGAGGCAATGGATATTGCCGGAGGCGCCTGCGACGGTATCTTTGATCCCACCAGAGGTTATGTGATGCGCGGTGGACGTGAGATGGAAAATCATTTTGAATGCTTGTGGGATCTGTTCCGCAGCATTCCTTCCATAGAAACGCCGGGGGTATCCGTACTGGATGAATATTACTGGCTGAACAAGGAAGACCCCAATTATTCCTTATGCCGTGCAACCGTAAATCGCGGACAGGATGCACATACCGACGGTAAGTTTAACTTAAGTCAGAAGGGCTGTATGGAAATTATGAAGCTGTTTATGACAAAGGACGAGGATTTGTATGACAAGACCATAGAGGATGTATTTGACGAGGAAGTATTCGACTCTACCTTCTGGCTGTATTGGAGAACCATGTTTGCCTTTGAAAACTGGCACAGTGCTTTGGAGATGAAGCTGTATTTTCAGAGATTTATTCATCACATTGCAGGGCTTCCGGATTTCAGTGCACTGAAATTTACCAAGTATAATCAGTATGAGTCCTTAATTCTTCCTATGCAGAAATATTTGGAGGAAGCAGGAGTAGATTTCCAGTTTAATACGGAAGTAACAAATGTTATTTTTGAAATCGAAAATGATAAGAAGGTGGCTAAAGCCATTGAATGCAAGGTTAAGGGTGTAGAGAAGGGCATTATACTTACGGAAAACGATCTTGTATTTGTTACCAACGGAAGCTGTACGGAGGGCACCATATACGGTGATCAAAATCATGCTCCCAACGGAGACGCAGAGGTAAGAACAAGCGGTTGCTGGAGTCTTTGGAAGAATATTGCCAAGCAGGATCCTTCATTTGGTCATCCCGAAAAATTCTGTTCCGATATCGCAAAGACCAACTGGGAATCGGCAACAGTTACCACCCTGGATGACAAGATTATTCCTTATATCACCAATATATGTAAGCGTGATCCTAAGAGCGGAAAGGTAGTAACAGGAGGCATTGTAAGCTGTCAGGATTCCAGCTGGCTGATGAGCTGGACCATCAACAGACAGGGTCAATTTAAGGAGCAGGACAAGGATAAGGTGTGCGTCTGGGTTTATGGGCTGTTTACGGATGTGCCCGGAGATTTTATAAAGAAGCCTATGAAGGAGTGTACCGGTAAGGAAATTACTCAGGAATGGCTGTATCATTTAGGAGTGCCCGTAGAGCAAATCCCTGAATTAGCAGAAAACAGCGCTGTCTGTGTTCCTACTATGATGCCTTATATTACAGCGTTCTTCATGCCCAGAGCAAAGGGAGACCGTCCTGATGTTATTCCCGACGGCTGCGTAAACTTTGCTTTCTTAGGACAGTTTACGGAAACACCCAGAGACACGGTATTTACTACAGAATACTCGGTGAGAACCGCTATGGAAGCGGTATATGGTCTTCTTGGAGTGGATCGCGGCGTGCCGGAGGTATGGGGCAGCGTTTATGATGTGCGTGAGCTTTTGGACAGCAGCGTAAAGCTTATGGACGGCAAATCTCCTTTGGAGATCGAGCTTCCCGGTCCCTTAAATGCATTGAAAAAGCCGCTGCTTCGTCTGGTAAAGGGAACAGTGATTGAGAAGGTACTGCGCGATCATAATGTTTTAAGAGACGGAATGATTTAAAATACAATAGAACAGTCTTAGGGTAAGGCTCCAAAACTAAAAGGTTTTGGAGCCTTTTATAAAGCACTCGTATAAAGATAAGGGAGATGTCTAAGGTACGCTTGACACATAAAATAATAAATGAAATAATTATGCAAGTATAGAAATATGTAAATTTTGAGGAAAGGAGGAATTTTGATGAAGAACATACAAACATGCAAACAGCTCGGGAGGGAAATTTACTGTTAATCCTTCCGACACAGGAGGGTTTTATGTATATAGAAACGAAAAGACTTATTATTCGCAGCTTTAAGGAAAGTGATGCAGAAACTTTATACAGGATAAAAACAGATGGTCAGGTACTGGAGTTTATACCGGACTTTTTGAAACGGGATGCGAAACCTTGTGAAATGAAAGAGTTTATCAGGGAATTTAACCGCATTGAAAATGAAGGAGATACAGACACCTGGCGCTGTTATGCGATTGAAAACAGGCATACTGGCGAAGTGATGGGGTGTCTGTCCTTTGGGAAATCCAGCCTGCTTTTTGAGTATGAGCTTGGCTGGGAGATGATAGGCTGTTATACGAGAAAGGGTTATGCTTCCGAGGCAGCTTCTGCGTTTTCAGAGTATTTTTGCGAAAGATATGGCGTTGATTATTTGATTGTTGTAATGGATACGGATAATTTGGCTTCTTACCACACTGCCGTAAAAAGCGGCTTTAAGCTTTTTGAAAAGCGAACCGTTTATGATTGCTCCTGCAATCGCTATTTTGATGATTATTATTATTTCAGGCGTTATTATTCCAAATGCACATTAGTCGAAAAGTATTACGGAGATTCATCTTATGATGGCCGTTCATTGAAGGGCGGTGAAGAGTCATGAATAGCAATATTGAACAGATTGTGAAAAACGTTTTAGGATGCAGAGCTGAAGCAATCCGGCGGATAACAAATGTAACCAATAACACTGTCTATTCCTTTGCAGCGGCAGGACAGCGGTATATCATTAAATTTTACAGGAGCAGTCATTGGCCTGAGGACGGAAAAATTCAGTTTGTATACCGCATGCTGGTGCAGAATCATATTCCCTGTGCCGAACTGATGGTTTTTACCAGGAATGATGAAATGTATCCGGCGGGATATTTGATAGAACGTGAAATCGAGGGAACAGCAGCAGATAAGATACTGCTTGATAAACAGCAGGAAACCGATTTATACATTAAGCTTGCAAAGCTGGTTTCTTCTGTTCACAGCATATCTATCCATAATTTTGGTTATATTGGCGATGGTGAGGCTGATTATGACAGCATGCTATCCTTTTTTGAGGATGAGTTTGATAACAGAATGACAGACCTGATTGATTGGAAGGTATTTACCCGGGATCAATTTCAAAAAATGAGAGATAAGTTGTTTGATACACTGCGTTTGTTCAACGACTTGCCGGCGGTTCTCTGTCATGGAGATTTATCCAAGAAAAATATTATAGTTGCCGATAACGGTGAAATTGCGTTGATTGACTGGGATGATGCAATGTCATATAACTGGATGGCTGATGTTTCTCGTCTGACATTTTGGATGAAGCTGAATTATGACGAGCATGATTATATTTTATTCAGAAATACATTTTTAGAGAATTATCATACCGCTTATCGCAAGGCGGAATTTGATCACTTTGAAAAAGCGTTCCACATTTATGTTGCATTGGACTGTTTGATATACTTTATAGAAGTGGGCGATAAGGTGATGGAAGACAGAGTGAAAGGTTATCTTAACCGTTTAATATTGGAATAAGGAGAGAATGGACTATGGGAAAATGGCAGAGAGTGATGTATCAGCCTAATCTTCCCCTGGGCGAAAATGGGGAGAGAGTAACAGCCTGTGCTGCGCATAGAGAGCTGTCAAAGAATGCGGCCAAGGAGGGCATGGTGCTTTTAAAGAACCAAAAGGAAATACTTCCCTTTGAAAAGGGCACAAAGCTTGCACTGTTTGGAAAGGCCTGCTTTGACTATGTAAAGGGAGGAGGAGGCAGCGGGGATGTGACCGTTGATTACGTCACCAATTTGCATGACGGACTAAAGGCTCTTGGAGATCATGTAAACCTGTATGAAAAGCTGGCGGATTTTTACCGCAGGGATGTGGAAAGGCAGTATGAGGAAGGAACGCAGCCGGGTATGACGGCAGAGCCGGAGCTTTCCGAGGAGCTGGTAAAGGGTGCCAGAGTCTATACGGATACGGCAGTGATCAGTATTTGCCGCTTTTCGGGAGAGGGCTGGGATCGGAAGAGCAGCTTTGACGAGGAGAAAGCGCCTTCCGAAAATGAAGATGCCCTTCTGAAAAAATCGAGAAAACTGTTTGAGCATGGCGATTTTTATCTGTCTGATGCAGAGGCTGCCATGGTGGAGCAGGTGAAAAGGCACTTTAAGAAAATTGTCGTGGTTTTGAATGTGGGCGGCATGGTGGATACCTCCTGGTTTGCGGGAGACGATGCCATATCTGCGGTACTGATGGCATGGCAGGGAGGCATGGAGGGCGGAAGAGCCGCCGCAGAGCTTTTGTGTGGTATCGGAAACCCTTCGGGAAAGCTTTCCGATACTTTTGCTGCCAGACTGGAGGATTATCCTTCCACCGAAAGCTTTCATGAATCCGATGCCTATGTGGATTACCGGGAGGATATTTATGTAGGATACCGCTATTTTGAAACTATTCCCGGTGCGTATGCGAAGGTTAATTATCCCTTCGGATACGGACTTTCCTACACGGAATTTTCCCGTCAGGTAAAGGATGTGCAGCTTACGGACGGCACTATTCAAATGATGGTGCAGGTTACCAATATTGGAAAAAGAGCAGGCAAGGAAGTTATTCAGGCATATGGCTCAGCGCCCTTAGGAAGGCTGGGTAAGCCGGGAAAGGTTCTGACAGCCTTTGAAAAAACAAAAGAGCTGGAGCCGGGAGAGGCACAGCTTATCATCCTGCGTTTTCCCATTGATAGGCTTGCTTCCTATGATGATCTTGGAAAGGTTCAAAAATCCGCCTATATTCTGGAAGCGGGAGATTACCGCTTTTATGTGGGAAATTCTGTTCGGGATTTGGAGGAGCTAAGTCTGGTTTATCATCAAGATGAGACGAAGGTGGTAAAGCAGCTTTCGGCAAAGCTTGTACCTACGGATTTAAAAGAACGGCTGCTCTCTGATGGTTCTATGGAGGCGCTTCCCACAGGTCAAAGCAATGATCCCAACAGCTCGTTAATCGAGAGAACACCTGCAAAGGAGACGGACGGCGTATCGCCTTCCGTAAGAGCCTTAAAGGGACGGAATATGTGGGTGCAGCCTTACAAGGAAGGAGCTCGTCCCCTGATTGAGGTCTATGAGGGGAAAATGTCATTGGAGGAATTTGTTTCACAGCTGACGGATGAAGAACTGGCGCACCTTTTGGGCGGCCAGCCCAACACGGGAGTAGCCAATACCTACGGTTTTGGAAATATGCCGGAATATGGAATTCCCAACGTGATGACAGCGGATGGCCCTGCTGGACTTCGCATTCTTCCTGAATGCGGCGTATGCACTACTGCGTGGCCTTGTGCTACCTTGCTTGCCTGCACATGGAACAGGCAGCTGGTATATCAGGTAGGAGAGGCCGGAGCAAGAGAGGTTAAGGAGAATAATATCGGCATTTGGCTGACGCCCGCGGTTAATATTCACAGAAGCCCGCTGTGCGGAAGAAACTTTGAATACTATTCCGAGGATCCTTTCCTTACGGGACAGATGGCAGCGCAGATGGTAAAGGGGATCCAGTCCCAGCATATAGCGGCAACGGTCAAGCATTTTGTCTGCAATAATAAGGAGACCAACCGCCGGGACAGCGATTCCAGAGTATCCGAGAGAGCTGTCAGGGAAATCTATCTGAAACCCTTTGAAATCATTGTCAGGGAAGCAGAACCATGGTGTATCATGTCATCCTATAACATCATTAACGGACACAGAACCTCAGAGTGTCGTGAGCTTTTAGAGGATATTTTGCGAGGCGAATGGGGATATCAGGGTATGGTTACTACGGACTGGTGGACCTTAGGAGAGCACTACAAGGAGGTAAAGGCAGGAAACGATATTAAGCTGGGATGCGGTGTACCGGAAAGCCTTCTTCGAGCCATGGAAGCCGGAGCGCTTGGCAGAGAAGAGATGGAAACCTGCGGAAAACGAATTTTGGAGCTGATTTTGAAGATAGATTAATGTAATAGGCGAATAAAGGAACACCCCGCATTAAAGCGGGGTGTTTGCTGTATTGGGCTGTGATAGCTCACGATAAGTAAAGAAAATAACAATAGCCGACAGGATAAAGGTCAGTAGATCAGATACCGGCATGGAATATAAAACGCCGTCCAGTCCAAAGAAAACCGGAAGAAGCAGGGCAAAGCCCACACCGAAGATAATTTCACGAACCATGGACAGCATGGTGGACATAAAGGCTTTTCCCAGGGACTGCAGATAGATAAAAGCGGCTTTGTTTACGCAAGCAGGAATAATCATGCATAAGTATACGCGGAAAGCCTTGATTGCAAAGCTGGTGTAATATTCACTTTCATTGGAAGCACCAAAGATCATAATAAGCTGTCTGGGAAGAAGCTCTACGATCAAAAAGGCAACGGCGCCCACGCATGCCTCACACACAAGCAGTCTGGTAAAAAGATTTTTGGCACGAGCCTTCTGGCCTGCTCCCATATTGTAGCCCACAATCGGGATGCACCCTGCGGCCATTCCCACCACAATAGAAATCACGATCTGGAAAAATTTCATAACAATGCCTACTACCGCCATGGGGATTTGGGCATATTGTGTCTGCCCGAAAATTTCATCCAAGGCACCGTATTTGCGGATCATATTGTTAATAGCTGCCATAGCTGCTACCAGAGAAATCTGGGAGAGAAAACTGCAGATGCCCAGCGGAATAAATTTGGAGATAATTTTTTCGTAAAAGCGAAAGCTTTCTCTTTGCAGGCGGATGGATTTCAAGTGGAAGAGATACCAGACGGATAAAAATGCGGTAAGCACCTGACCCAAAACAGTGGCAACCGCAGCACCCATCATTCCCCAGTGGAACCCAAAGATGAAAACAGGATCAAGGATGATATTCACAAGGGCTCCTGCCAGTGTGGATATCATTGCAAATTTGGGACTTCCGTCAGAACGGATAATGGGGTTTAGTGCCTGCCCAAACATGTAAAAAGGTACTCCAAGTGTAATATAGAAAAAGTATTCTTTTGACAGCCTGAAGGTTTCTTCATTGACTCTGCCCCCAAAGGCGGTCAAAATCGGATTTTGGAATATCAGGTATATGAGAGTCAGAATAATACTGCTGATGATGCACAGCAAAATGGAGTTACCGATGCTTTTATGCGCATCATCCTTTCTGTCAGCTCCGAGAGAGAGACTGACAAACGCACAGCACCCGTCTCCGATCATGACAGCGATTGCCAGTGCGATTACGGTGAGTGGGAAAACTACTGTGTTTGCAGCGTTTCCGTAGGAACCTAAATAGCTTGCATTGGCAATAAAGATTTGGTCAACAATATTGTAGAGAGCTGCTACCAACAGGGAAATAATACAGGGAACAGCATATTTTCTCATCAGCACACCGAGCTTTTCGGTTGCAAGATAAGAGTTTTCATTTTGATTTTTCATAACAACCTCCTGGAAAATTAATGGCAAAAGAAAAAGACGTAAATCCAATACTCGGACTTACGCCTTAGCTGCTCAGCGAATATATTTTGCCATAAAATTTCAGGAAAAGTCAAGTTGAAATTTTCATCTGCTCAGCAACCACACTCCGAAGGGAGGAACGGATGGTGAGAAAAAGATAATGGATCAGCTCATTTCGGCTTAAGGTATCGGGGCTGCGAAGCCAGTCAATCAGTGTTCCGGATAAGGCATTGGTGTAAAAATCACAGACAAAGCTTCGGTAGCCCTTGTCCAATGAGGTATTCATAATAGCTTCAACCTCGGAAATCAGAAGGCTTACCACTCCGGAAAGGTCAGAATTTAAAAACTGCATCATGCCTTCCCTTCCGAGAGAATCAAAAGCGCAGTTCAAAAGATGCTTATTTTCTTCAATGTAATCTATGGTAAAGTTAAGCACCGTCTGATAATCATGGATTAAATCGGCATGTTTAACTACTTCAATTGCTTCCTGATCCAGCATCCAGCGAAGAAGGTCAAAAATATCATCAAAATGATAGTAAAAGGTTTTGCGATTAATGCCGCAGTCGTTACAGATATCACTGATGGTAATTTTTGACAAAGGCTTAACCTGTATAAATTTTTTCAGGGAAGCGGTCATAGCAAGCTTGGTCTTGTAGGAAGCTTCGGCATGTTTCATAGCTGTCGTATATGACAGATTATTTAAGGGCTGTCATTTCCTCCTTGAATGGTTATGGAAATGATAGCCCTTTTTGAAGAAAAAATCAATGCTTTTTCCGGTGGTGCCATAGCAGTAGGAAGATGCTCAGTAAAGCGGCCAGAAGAACGATCAGTACGGCAGCTGTTCCTTTGGAAAAGGAGCGTGGACGGTCTACGCAGCTGAAAACAAAATTTTTATCTGTGGTAGTAAATACATAGTAGCTGCCGTCCTCCTGTGCATCAAGAGTATCCCAGGTCTGTTCACGAAGCACCTCCAGCTGTGGATTTTCCATATCCTGCGGAATCAGGAAGCGGTAGGTATAAGGCCCCTCGGAGCTGCTGTTTAAATGCACGCGATAGCATACGGCATCTGTCTTTGCATCCTCAGGGTAAGCGTCTATTTCAGAGATGGACAGTGTATCGGACGGTGTGAAAATTCCTTCCGCCAGAAGAATGGGGTGTACGTCATCATATAGACTGCTTTCCAGGGTGGTAATGTATTCCGTATAGACCGCCTCGATAGTTTGGTCAAAGGTTATGTCCGCCATGTCAAAGTCGGCCCATGCGCCTACGCAGCCTTCCTTTTGGGGAACCTCCGGAAGCTTGGCGGGATCAAAGCTTTCGCCATATGCTAAGGTTATTACAGCTACCGGCTTTTCGTCAGCCTCAAAGGTCAGATAAATATTTTGAAAGATGTCGGACAGATCAGGAAGTTCCATAAACTCGTTATAGCCAAGGGCCTGCGCTTTACCGGTATAGCTGATGCTGTCAATTCCAGCAGGACAGCCTTCCACAAAATAGCATTCCGAAACTTCTCCTGAGGAGGTGATATTGCCGGCGATGGAGCCTAAGTAATTTTCGCCCCGGCGAATTTCCACCATGCTGCGGCAATCAGAGATATTCGTGCCTTCTCCTGCAATTCCTCCGATTTTATCTGTTCCTGACAGGCTGCATTTGGCGCTGCTGGAACGGATGGTGGAGGCACTGTAGCCTGCAATTCCTCCGATCTTGCTGCCGTCACTTGTTAAGCTTGCGCTGTTTGTACATTCGAGAATGCTTCCCAGCATCATTTCTCCGGCAACACCGCCGATGCAGTCCTTTTTGCCCGTTATCTTGCCCAGATTTTCGCACTGGCGGATTACAATTCTTTCCTTGTACCTGAAGTTTAAGGTTGAGTCATACTGGTCTAAATCCAAATCATTTTCGGGATCAAGATTATTCTCCCGTGAAAGGGAGCCGGCAATGCCGCCTACATTCAGATCGCCGTTGATATTGCCTTTGTTTACGGAGTTCATGACCTTTCCGGTTACATCCGTAAGCTGATCCTGATCCGACACATCCTCCAGAACATCGTCAGGATCAATGGTATCAGGGTTGGTAACAAGGTCGGTAATTACGTTGAGCTCATCTATGATTGCCTGAAGATCGTCAAGAAGGATTTGATTTTCTCCGTTTAACAGAGAACTTAGCGTTCTGGTGTCGGAAACAATAGATGAAAAACTGCTGCTTAGCATTACATGCGCAGTATCAAGGCGGTTTCCTACCAGGGAAGCCTGATTACGGACGGTATTCTGCATATTTTCAAGTAAGCCGGAGGCATCCTCGTAGATATGCTGCTGTGCATCATTTATGCTTTTTTCCACTTTCTCCCGGTCAATATCAGGATAAAGATCATTGAGATCATCCCAGTTCAAATCATCTGTAGGCATCGGAAAGCCGTCAGGTGTCCGCCAGGGAAAGGAAGGGGTATCGGAAGGCGCTGCGGTAGGAGTAGGTTCTTCCCTATCGGGGTCACCGGAAGGAGCCACGGTAGGAGTAGGTTCTCCCCCATCGGGATCGCCGGAAGGAGTCACGGCAGGAGTAGGTTCTCCCACATCGGGGTCGCCAGAAGGAGCCACAGTAGGAGTAGGTTCTCCCGTATCGGGATTGCCGGAAGGGGTTACCGACGGCGTGGGAAGGTTATCCAAAAAGTCCAACGAAATAGGTCTGGGAGAGGAGAGCGTATTAAGATCGGTTAGTTCAGAGAAGGAGGAAAAGTCCTCGCTTGCCTGAACGAGAATGGTATCCACTGCCCATTGGGCTCCCTCTACGGAGTTTAAAAGCTGGTTGATCTGGCCGTCAAGGTCATTGGAGGATGCAGCTGCATCCTGATCAAGCTTTGTAAGCAGATCATGAAGCTTGTCAAATTCCGTATCCAGCTTTCTTAACATATCCTTCTCAAATTCCAACTCACTGCTGGGTTCCATCTGGCCGGCAATACCGCCTATATCCTTACGTCCGTTCAAAATTCCATAATTGATGCAGCCCTCAATATAACCGGTCTGACTGCCGGCAATTCCTCCGATATTGTATCCCACATGCTGATAGCCGACGGAACCGTCATTGACACAGGCACGTATCACACCTGAGTTGCTGCCGGAGATGCCGCCGATATCGGTGACGGAGGCAGCGTTTTCCGTGGTTAAAATATCGGTAAGCGTTTTGTCTACATCGATAGAGGAAAGGTTAATATTATTATCTACAGCAACGGTGTTTACATCGCAGTGATTGTGACAGTCGGAAATGGAGCCCAGATTTTCCCCGGCGATGCCGCCGATCAAATGGTCACCGTAAACGCTTCCGCTGGCAGAGCAGCCTGTGATAACACCTGTTTCTTTATTGCAGCCTGTAACAGCGCCTGCTTTTTCCCCACCGTTAACACTTCCCGATACCCGGCAGCTGCTGATTAAACCGTAATTGGTACCGACCAGAAGGGCAAGACAGGAGTGGGTTGATTCGGCATTGGCAGAGCCAGAAACAGACAGTTGATAGATAGCTCCGTCCTCCTGAAGATAACGGAACAAGCCTGCACTGTCGCTGCCGCCGGTAAGAGACAGGCCGCTGATGGTATGCCCCTGTCCCATAAAGGTTCCGCCAAAGGTAGGAACAGAGGTAAATTCCGTCCCTCCCAGATCAATATCATTGTCCAGAACAAAGAGCTTTCCCTGTGACCATGTATCGGTGGTACAGCTCCTGGCAAATGAAATAAATTCCTCTGCGGTGGAAAGATGAACGGCATCCTCTGTATTTATTTCCGGTGCAGCCCAAACCGGCATCCGGGAAAGGATCGGCATAAGGCCTAAAAGGAATGCCAGCATGAAAGCAAGGAAAGTATTAAACTTTTTATGAAAGCGGGTATGTAATTTTTTATTCATGAGATTCACTTCCTTTCTCCTCAATGATAGAAGGTGTTTCACTATCAAGCTCTACTGCTTTGCCGGAAGTAATCATGGCATCCATTTCACCACGGATAATACCATAGAAGGAACCTTCCATTACACCGTTGACGCGGCCACGGAGCCTTCCTTGAACACGGATGGTACCGGAATAGTTTTTGGAAGATAAATTGATACGGTTCAATTCAAAGCTGGTATGCTCAATAATATTGTCACCCAAAACCAAAATCTGAGGAAGTACGGCAAGAACTAAAATAATGGAGATAATGGTACCTCGGCTAAGGCAGCTTCCGATAGCGGAAATAATCGGATTGGTGGTCATCTGCCCAATCAACGCTCCGGCAACCGCCAGAATGGAGCCCGAGGTAAATATGGTGGGGAAGGCCTCGTTTAACGCTTCCACAATAGCTCTTTTCGGGTGCATTTCCTGCTTCAGATCCTTGTAATGGCTGGAAATAACAATGGCGTAGTCAATATTGGCGCCCATCTGAATGGAATTAACAATCAGATAGCTTAAGAAATACAAGGGCTCCTTATAGATCGTCGGGAAGGAGAAGTTGATCCAGATACTTCCCTGTATAACCAAAATCAGCAGTACCGGAAGACCGGCTGATTTGAAGGTGAAAAGCAGTATGACGATAACAAACAGGGCGGAGAGAATACTGATCAGCAGGTTATCATCCACAAAGGAGGTGGACAGATCATAGTCGCTGGTAGAATTTCCCACCACATAGGCCTCATCATAGAAACGTGCGGCTTCCTGATGAATGACCTTCAGAAAATCGAAGGTTTCTTCACTTTCCTCAGGAAGATTCAGATAGATGACCATACGGGAATAATCCTCACTTCTAAGCTGCAGCTTTGCCTTTTCCAGCTGATCAAAAAGATCATCAAGGGTATCCTGTATGTCCCCCTCTAAGGTGATATTGCCCTTTTCCATCTGATCCTTTAGAAACAGGAACATGTCAAACAGCGGAACCTGGTAATTGTCCAGTCCGTTGAGAATTTGGCCGTATTGATCATCATTTACCGCATAGGCGGAATAGAGCAGATTTGACAATTCGTACTCAATACCGGCAAGCTCCGAAAATTCTCTGGGATTTAGCGCCGAGGTTAAGGTATATCCGTCCATGGCTTCAATATTGCCAAGTCCCATAGCGGATTTTACTTCCGGGTGGCTTTCCAGGGCCTTTAAGAGAGAGGCCTCTGCCTTGTAGTTACCGGAAGGAACAATCAGGGCAACCATATTGTTGGTGCCGAAGGTATTTTTAATTTTGTGGTAGGCAATCTGACTTTCACTCTGCTTGGAGGTGGTCAGATCGGTAAAGCTGTAACAATAGGGACAGTTATTGGCAAGTATGGCAGTGATGATTATAACCACGGCGAAAATAGGCGGAATAATAAAACGTGTTGCAACATCATATTTTCCAATCGCTGTAATCTGAGGAAGGAGCTTGCGGTGCTTGCTTTTGTCAATCAGACTGCTAAAGAGCATCAAAAGCCCGGGCATCAGAGTAAATACGGAAAGGAGACTTAACAGGATTGCCTTGATCAGTACGGTGGCAAGATCCAAGCCGATTCCAAAGTGCATAAATGCCAGAGCAGCAAGACCGGAGATGGTAGTCAGGGATGAGGAAGAAATTTCAGGTATTGCCTTGCTTAAGGCGGCAATACAGGCTTCTCTTGCAGGAAGCGTTTCATGCTCGTCACTGAAACGATGGCACAGAATAATCGCATAGTCGATGGCCAGTGCCAGCTGTAAAACTACGGTCACCGAGTTGGAAATAAAGGAGATGGTGCCGCACAGGAAATTGGTTCCCATATTTAGGATGGCGGCTACGCCAAAGGTGGCGATCAGAACAGGCACCTCGGCATAGGAACGGGAGGTAAGAGTCAGTACCACCACAATGATAATGGCGGCAATGACGATAATAACCTGCATTTCGCTTTTTAGTGCAGCTGCGTCATCCGCACCAACCTCCGTATCCATATAAGTATCGTAGGGCTCTAAAAGCTCTTCAATTTCATGAAGCGCCTGAACGCTGATTTCATCTTCGGCAGTTCCGTCGAAGGTTATGTCAAAAAGTGCGGAGGAATTTTTAAAATGGTCGGAGGTATTGTCAAAGGCGGCCTCGGAGACGCCTTCAATCTTTTCTATTTCCTCGCGTAGCTTATCGCCGGTTTCATATGTAATGTTGGAAACCATAACCTTGGCGGAACCGTAGGTGACAAATTCCTCATTCATCAGTGTCAGGCCCTGCCTGGTTTCCGTTTCTTCGGGTAAATAGGTTGTGATATCATTTTCCACCTTTACCCAATTTGTTGAGAAGAAGCAGAATACAATGGCAAAGATATAAAGCAGAAAAAACAGATTACGCTTATCAACGATAAAGGTAGCCAGCTTTTCCATAGGGGTAGCTTTGCGTTCATTCATTTAGGTCTCATCCTTCCATATAACAAATTTATATGTTTCTTATTTTTCAAAAGAAAATTATAGAACACAAGAATAAAATAACAATACCCAAAATAGGACATTTGTCCGGTATTTTCTTTTATTTAATTCTTTGGTAAGATATTTTTATAAAAAGGTTAGATTTACAGACCGAAAATTTTAAAATATGGAGATAAAGTATGCTGCCGGAACAGTTTTTAAGCAGAATGAAGGGAATGCTGGGAGAGGAATATGATGCTTTTTTGGAAAGCTATGACAAACCGAGATATCAGGCCCTTCGGATTAATCATTTAAAGGACAGTGAGGAGAAAGCGGAGGAGAAAATTGGGTTTTGCGGGGAGCGTGTACCTTGGGCTTTCGGAGGCTATTATTATAAGGAAGAGGACAGACCGGGCCGGCATCCCTTTCATGAGGCGGGCGTTTATTATATTCAGGAGCCAAGTGCTATGGCTCCTGTGACGGCGCTTGATCCTAAGCCCGGAGAAAGGATACTGGATCTGTGTGCCTCACCGGGCGGAAAAAGTACCCAGATTGCTGATGCCATGAAAGGGGAAGGAATGCTGATCTGCAATGAAATTCATCCCCAGCGTGCCAGAGTTTTGGCTGAAAATATTGAAAGAATGGGTATCGTCAACGCCTTGGTGCTTAATCATGAGCCGGCTTATCTGGCGGAGCGGTTTGAGGGCTATTTTGACAGGATTTTGGTGGATGCCCCCTGTTCCGGTGAAGGAATGTTCCGCAAGAATGAGGAGGCTTTTAAGGAGTGGAGTCCTGAAAATGTGCTTATGTGTGCCGAAAGACAGGAGGATATATTGGAAAGCGCTGCCCTGATGCTGAGGAGGGGCGGTCATATGGTGTATTCCACCTGTACCTTTGCGCCTGCGGAGGATGAGGGCGTTATCTGCAGCTTCCTTAAAAAACATCCTGAATTTCACCTTAAGGACATAAAGCTCTGCGGGGGAATGGAGCCGGGAAGAGAGGAATTTGTTCGAAAGAAGGGTGAGGAAGCTCCCTGCAGGGAGCTTTCAAAGACTGTCAGGCTTTGGCCCCATAAGCTAAAAGGGGAAGGACATTTTATGGCCCTTCTTGAGAAGGCAGGGGAGAGAAACGGGGAAACCTACAGCACATACGGAATAGAAAAGGGTGTTCCTGAAAAGGAATGTACGCAGTGGCAGGAATTCAGGCAGCAGTACCTTAGAAAGGCTCCGGAAGGAAAGTATTTAAAATTCGGAGATCAGTTGTATATTGTACCGGAGTGCTGCCCTTCCTTAAAAGGTCTTAAGGTATTGCGGGCAGGGCTGCATCTGGGCACCCTGAAGAAGAACCGTTTTGAGCCCGCTCATGCACTGGCCCTTTCCTTAAAGCCGGAGGACGCTTACCTGTATTACGATTTGGATATTCCGGGGGCTCTGCAGTATCTTCAGGGACAGACCTTCTGCGCAGAGGGTGAAAAGGGCTGGTATTTGATCGGTGTGGAGGGATATTCCCTTGGATTTGGCAAGCTGGCGGGAGGTGTTATGAAAAATCACTATCCCAAAGGGCTTAGGAAGTGAGAACGTAACAATTCAGTCTTCAGACGTTGACCCGGTACTGTATCGCTTCTTTGATAATGGCTTAGGACAGCCTTTCGATGGATTTAATAGAAACAGCCGACTCAATAATGCTGCTGCCCGTGAGGCTTGTCTGAAAAGTCCCTCATAGATAAAGGTACTTGAGCCTATAAGAAATTTTGGAAAAATCTAAGCAATCCGTTTTAGATATGATATTAACACCCCGGTTTCAAAACTTGCTTCGCTTCAAACATTGAAACCGGGGCGTACATTTTCTAAAACGGATTTCTTGATTTTTCACAAAATTTCTTCTAAGGCTCATCGTACTTTTATCTATGAGGGACTTTGAGTTTGCCGTCAGGGCAGCTAATAGGTATTTGAGTCGGCTTGTTTCCTTAAATCCCGAAAGCTGTCATAGCCATGGAGAAGAAGCGATACAGTACCGGGGCAATGCCTGAAGACTGAATTGTTACGTAAGAACAGTTCTTTCCGAAAACAGGTTGAAAAAACGGGAAGAAAAAGTATAATGATAAGTAGTAGCAATTTGATTGATCATGCATACGGCAGGAGAAGCAGTACATGATCAGCAGGCAAGCGAGAGGTATGGTATTAAAGTGAAGAATAAATGGTGTGTGACAGCTGCCGCAGTGTTTATGGCAGTGTTGCTTTCAGGCTGCGGTAAGTCCGCAGAGGATCATATAGATGAAGGAATGGAAATGATAGCTGCCCTGGAGTATGATAATGCCCTAAGCAGCTTTCAGGCGGCCAGAGAGGCAGGAGAGGATGAACGCCTGATCCTTAGAGGCGAAGGGCTGGCCTATATGGGAAAGACCATGTATGCGGAGGCGGCAGAGGCTTTTGAAAAGACGCTTGATTTAAGTGACGGAAGAATTGGGGCATTGGATTATGACATCAATTATTACCTTGCCACCGCCTACTATAAGCAGGATGAAAAGGACAAGGCAATTGCGGTGTACAATGCCATTACCGATCTTGAGAAGGGGGCGTGCGATGCCTATTATCTGCGGGGTGTGATTTATGCGGAGCAGGGAAAGCTGGAGGAAGCCAAAGCGGATTTTGACAAAGCAATTGCATTAAACAGCACAGATTATGACAGACTGATCGATATATATGGAGTGCTGGCATCAGAGGGGTACCGGGAGGTAGGCCAGGAATACCTTCAGGCGGCAATGGATGCCGGAACCAAGAATATGACCAACTATGAAAAGGGACGCATCTGCTATTATCTGGAGGATTACGAAAATGCCAGAACCTATTTGGAGAAGGCGCGGGATGAAAGCGGATATGAGGCGGTTTTGTTTTTGGGAAAGACCTATGAGACGCTGGGAGATAATAATTATGCCATCAGCGTGTACAATACCTATCTGGAGAGCGGAAATACAAGCCCGCAGGTTTTAAATCAGCTGGGATTGTGTAAAATGCAGACGGGAGATTATCAGGGAGCGCTTACCGCATTTCAGACAGCAATGAATATTGAGGATAATGGAATGATGCAGACCCTTAAGATGAATGAGATCATTGCCTATGAATATCTTGGGGAGTACAAGCAGGCGGCAGTGCTGATGGGAAGCTATTTAAAGACCTATCCCGACGACCAGCAGGCCCAGAGGGAAAATACATTCCTAAAGAGCAGATAGGCTTTTGTGGTCTATGCAGTATTTATCCTGTAGTATGCAGTATGTGCTGCATATTGTAAAGCGTAAATAGAACAACATATATTGCACAACATATTATGTAAATGGTTTTATGTAAACACAATATGTTGTGTTTTTTGTTGACTTTTAAATGTAGGAATGGTACACTCATATTAAGCGGCGTTTTCCAAAATTATGTAAACCATAATGAGAAATTACATTTTAACAGTGCCGCAGCCTAATGGATAGATTTGGAGGGGATTTTCATGTTTCAGGTAATCAAAAGAGAAGGAGAAATAGCAGATTTCACGTTGACCAAAATCAGCGATGCTATTATGAAGGCATTCAATGCCACTGATGTACAGTATAATAATGACGTGGTTGATCTGCTTGCACTTCGTGTTACGGCAGATTTTCAGGGGAAGGTTAAGGATGACGGCATCCATGTTGAGGATATTCAGGACAGCGTGGAGAAGGTTTTAGAGCAGGCCGGATATGCAGAAGCTGCCAAGGCATATATTTTGTACAGGAAACAGCGTGAAAAAATGCGTACCATGAAATCCACCATTTTGGACTATAAGGATGTGGTCAACAGCTATGTAAAGGTAGAGGACTGGAGAGTAAAGGAGAATTCTACGGTTACCTATTCCGTAGGAGGACTGATTCTCAGTAACTCCGGTGCGGTTACCGCTAATTACTGGCTTTCTGAGATATATGATGAGGAGATTGCGGAGGCACACCGTAATGCGGATATTCATATTCATGATTTATCCATGCTTACGGGCTACTGTGCTGGCTGGTCCTTAAAGCAGCTGATCACGGAAGGGCTTGGCGGAATTACAGGCAAGATTACCTCTGCACCTGCGGCTCATCTTTCCGTGCTGTGTAACCAGATGGTAAACTTCCTTGGCATTATGCAGAATGAATGGGCGGGAGCACAGGCATTTTCCTCCTTTGACACCTATTTAGCCCCCTTTGTTAAGGTGGACAATCTTTCTTATAAGGAAGTGAAGAAATGCATTGAGGCATTTGTCTACGGCGTAAATACACCCAGCAGATGGGGCACACAGGCGCCTTTCTCCAATATCACCTTAGACTGGACAGTACCCGCTGATCTGGCAGAGCTTCCCGCTCTTGTTGGGGGTAAGGAGATGGATTTTTGCTATAAGGACTGTAAGAAGGAAATGGATATGATCAATAAGGCCTTCATTGAGACTATGATTGAAGGTGATGCCAACGGAAGAGGCTTTCAGTATCCTATTCCCACTTATTCCATTACCAGGGATTTTGACTGGTCCGATACGGAAAACAACCGCCTGTTATTTGAAATGACAGCAAAGTACGGGACACCGTATTTTTCAAATTATATCAATTCCGACATGGAGCCCAGTGATGTCAGAAGCATGTGCTGCAGACTCCGCCTTGACCTTCGGGAGCTTCGCAAGAAGACAGGAGGATTCTTTGGATCGGGAGAGAGTACCGGAAGCGTGGGTGTTGTTACCATCAATATGCCGAGAATTGCTTATCTTTCCTCCAACAAGGATGATTTTTACAAGCGGCTTAATAAGATGATGGACATTGCGGCAAGATCCCTTAAGATGAAGCGCGATGTTATCACCAGACTGCTGAATGAGGGATTATACCCTTATACCAAGCGTTATCTGGGAACCTTTGACAATCATTTTTCTACCATCGGTCTGATCGGTATGAACGAGGTGGGGTTGAATGCCAACTGGCTTCGTGCGGATATGACGGATAAGAAGACGCAGGAATTTACCAAAGAGGTCTTAAATCATATGAGAAACCGCCTTTCCGATTATCAGGAGCAGTATGGAGACCTGTATAATCTTGAGGCTACACCGGCGGAAAGTACAACCTACCGCCTTGCAAAGCATGACAAGAAGAGATGGCCTGCGATCAAAACTGCCGGTAAACAGGGAGATACCCCTTATTACACCAATTCCTCCCATCTCCCGGTAGATTATTCCGAGGACATTTTTGATGCATTGGATATTCAGGATGAGCTGCAGACCTTATATACATCAGGAACGGTATTCCATGCGTTTTTGGGTGAGAAGCTTCCCGACTGGAAAGCGGCAGCGGATTTGATCAGAACCATTGCAGAAAATTACAAGCTGCCTTATTATACGCTTTCGCCTACCTATTCTATCTGCAAGGAGCATGGATATCTGGCAGGAGAGCAGAAGGTTTGTCCTCACTGCGGCAGGCAGACGGAAGTTTACAGCCGTATTACAGGCTATTACAGACCGGTACAGAACTGGAACGACGGTAAGCTGCAGGAGTATGCAAACAGAACTACCTACAATATTTCCAAATCGGTTTTGAAAAGACCTGTTACCAGTGTGGTTACACTCTCGGACTATGAAAATGATGTGAAGGTTTCTGTGAAGACTCCCGAGCAGGTTGCTTATCTGTTCACCACCAAAACCTGTCCTAACTGCAAGCTGGCCAAGGAATATTTAAAGGATTTTAAATATATTGTGATTGATGCGGAAGAGAATATGGAGCTGGCAGGCAAATACGGTGTTATGCAGGCACCTACCCTGGTAGTTGCAGATGGCGGCAAGGTGCATAAATATGTGAATGCATCCCGTATTAAGCAGTTTGCGGACAGCCAGAAGGCTGAACAGTTGTTATTTACCGAAAAATAAATACAGGAGACATTGTCATGATTAACAAGCTGATTTCCAAAATTCAAAAAACCGGCGCTCCCATTGTGGTGGGACTTGATCCTATGATGAAGTTTATTCCGGAGCATATTCAAAGCAAGGCGTTTGCAGAGCTTGGGGAGACCTTAGAGGGTGCTGCAGAAGCAATTTGGCAGTATAACAAAGAAATTGTCGATAACATTTATGATATCATTCCTGCCGTAAAACCGCAGATTGCCATGTATGAACAGTTTGGCATTCCGGGACTTATGGCATTTAAGAAAACGGTGGATTACTGCAAGTCAAAGGATCTTATCGTGATTGGTGACATTAAAAGAGGGGATATCGGTTCAACCTCCGAAGCCTATGCTGTAGGACATTTGGGCAAGGTTTTGGTGGGAAGCAAGGCTTATTACGGATTTGATGAAGATTTTGCAACGGTGAACCCTTATCTTGGTTCCGATGGCGTAAAGCCTTTTATCAAGGTATGCAAAGAAGAAAACAAGGGATTGTTTATTTTGGTTAAGACCTCCAATCCAAGCAGCGGTGAGTTTCAGGACCGCCTGATAGACGGCAGGCCGCTTTATGAGATTGTTGGTGAGCAGGTTGCCAGGTGGGGTGAGGAGCATATGGGAGACTCCTACAGCTATATCGGTGCGGTTGTAGGTGCAACCTATCCGGAGATGGGCAAGGTGCTCCGCAAGGTTATGCCCAAGAGCTATATTTTAGTGCCCGGCTATGGCGCACAGGGCGGAAAAGGCACTGATCTGGTTCACTTCTTTAATGAGGACGGACTTGGCGCTATCGTAAATTCCTCCAGAGGAATTATCGCCGCTTACCAGCAGGAGAAATATGCAGCCTTTGGGGCAGAGCATTTTGGAGAAGCCTCCAGAGCCGCTGTGGAAGATATGAGAGAAGATATTGCATTGGCGCTTAATAACAGATAGAAAGAGTCAGGAGGAGCAGGCAGGTGGAAAGCTACAAGCAGGAATTTATTGAATTTATGGTGGATAGTCAGGTACTTAAGTTTGGCGAGTTTACACTAAAGAGCGGAAGGAAATCTCCCTTTTTCATGAATGCGGGAGGATATGTAACCGGTACGCAGCTTCGCAAGCTGGGCGAGTATTATGCCAAGGCGATTCACGACAATTATGGCCTTGATTTTGATGTGCTTTTCGGACCCGCCTACAAGGGAATTCCCCTTACGGTGGCAACAACTATGGCAATCAGTGAGCTGTACGGAAAGGATATCAGATACTGCTCTAACCGTAAGGAGGTAAAGGATCACGGCGATACGGGTATCCTGCTTGGCAGTAAGCTTAAAGACGGTGACAGAGTGGTAATTATTGAGGATGTTACTACCTCCGGTAAATCTATTGAAGAGACCTTTCCGATTATTAAGGCGCAGGCAGATGTTGAGGTAAAGGGACTTATGGTTTCTTTAAACCGCATGGAAAAGGGACAGTCCGAAAAGAGTGCTCTTGTGGAAATTAAAGAGAAATATGGCTTTGATGCAAATGCCATTGTGAATATGCAGGAGGTAGTGGAATATCTTTATAATAGGCCCTATCAGGGACAGATTTATATTGATGATACCATTAAAGCTGCAATTGACGAATATTATAAACAGTACGGTGCAAAAATAATATTTAAAAGGTAATTGCCCTAGAAAGGAGCGTATTATGGAAGAAAAGATTTATAAAACCATGAACGGCGCCGGCGCGATGAGCATTGCTGTCGGGGTAGTAACTTTAGTGACAGGAATTGTCTGCGGGATTTTGATGATTATTGGCGGTGCTAAGCTGCTTGCGGGCAAATCAAAAATTTTGTTTTAGACTTTAAGGGGCATTCTTGAAAACAGGATGCCCTCTTTATGGTATATAGGCGGGAACCGATAGGAAGCATGGTAATAACGGATGATTAGGGTAAAGGGATATATTTTCACAAATAAGGAATACTCGAGAAAAGGAATTATGTCAACCATTTTAGGCGTGCTGTCCTGTGTAACGATGGGAATGGCAGTATTTTTGTCTTATCGAAACGGAGGAGAAAGCTCTCCTCGGTATGGCGCTGCTTCGCTGCTTGCGGCGGTTTTTATGTTGGCCGGCTTAATTCTTGGGATCTATTCTACAACAGAAAAGGATAAATTTAAGCTTTTTAGTGTGCTGGGTATTATTTTTAATGTTTTGGCATTTGGAATGCTAAGTTTAATTTTATTTGCAGGAGCGTATGTAGATTAATGATGGAAGAAAGATTTATATTGGCTAAGGAGCGCTTAGAGGAGATCGTGTCTGATAAGCTGCTTTCTGGCGAATACGGAAAATTTTTTGAAAAAACAGCTGCTTTTTTGAAAATGGTGTGCGATTTATATCAGGAGATATCAAGAGGACAGCTTAAGGAATGGTCTGTGGAGGAATTAAAGCAGTGCAATGACAGGCTGTATGAGGATATACTTCCGGGAAATTATAACAGTAGTTATGCTAATCCGGAGTACGCAGTGTCATGCTTTGGAGAGGATTACGGAAAGCTCATATGCTTTCTTTCGGCAGAGCAAAGAAGCGTTATTCCCGCTGTATTTGAAAAGCAGCTGGAAGCGCTTACGATTCGTCTGGAACTCTTTTTGGAAATTTACGGGTCTTTTGGCTGTGAGCAGGAGGAATGCGGCAAACTGCCTTCCGTGGAGGCTCTTCGGGAAATCATTTATTATTATGTCAGTGATTATACAAGAGATGCTTTTGATCGAAAGCTGTATGATATGTTGGAGCCGGCGTCTGACTTTGCCCTCAGTATTATTGAGGGGGATCTTTCCGATCCCAGATACCTGTATTATTTCGGAGAATATGTAACTGAAAACGAGATTGCCACATGGCGCCATTTAAACAGCCTGGATCAGGAGACCTTAAAGAAAATGGCGGATACCTATACCGAAGGCTATCGGATTGGCTTTCAGGTGGGAAACAAGGATATCTCCAAAAAGAAAACGGTAAATATCCGGTACTGCCTTGGATTTGAGCCCATGATTAGGCTGGCTGTGGAGAATTTCAGGAAAATGGGGCTTGAGCCTACCATTTATCGTGCAGCATCCAGCGTTTTGCAGGGCAAGGGGCTTAGCAGAATTGGCTATTACGGTGCAATCCCCAATAAGCAGTATGATTTTGACCATAAGGATGATCAGGCCCTGGTGCTGGATAAAAAGCTGATACAGGTTCGTATGGAGGCATGGAAGGAAGCTTATGAGAAATACAGGGAGCAGGCGGCAGTATTTGGCGGTCCTGCGGTGGTAGAGGTGTTTGGTGAGGTACCGGCGGATCTGAAGGAAAAGGCGCAGGCGATTCATATGTCGGAGGCACAGCAGAAGCTTACCGTAGAATATATGTCGGCGGTAGGAGAACTGCAAAATCAATATATTAAGGGTGAGGAAAGAAGCTTTACCATTATTGCCTTCCCTATACCGGAGATCGGAAAGGATTTTGAGGAAATTTTTGATCAGGTGGTGAAGATCAATACCCTTGATTATAAGCTTTATCAGAGAATGCAGCAGATTATCATAGATACCCTGGATCAGGGAAGCTATGTGATCATTAAAGGCATGCGGGGAAACCGTACCAACATGAAGGTGATGCTTCATCAGCTTTCCGACAGAAAGAAGCAGACCAATTTTGAAAACTGTGTGGCGGATGTCAATATACCTGTTGGTGAGGTGTTCACTTCCCCCGTACTGACGGGAACAGAAGGTATACTGCATGTAAGCCGGGTGTTTTTAAACGAATTGGAGTATAAGGATATTACCTTAACCTTTAAGGACGGCATGGTGGCGGATTATAACTGTGCAAACCATGACAGTCCGGAGGAAAATAAAAAGTATATCAGGGATAATGTACTTTTTCATCATGAAAGTCTCCCCCTTGGCGAGTTTGCAATCGGAACCAACACCACTGCCTTTGTGGCGGCAAGAAAATACGGCATAGAGGATAAGCTGCCTATCCTGATTGCGGAAAAGACCGGTCCTCATTTTGCGGTGGGAGACACCTGTTACTCCCATGCGGAGGAGGTTGTTGTATATAATCCCGACGGCAAAGAAATAATTGCAAAGGATAACGAGTGTTCTTTAAAAAGAAAGCAGGGAGACAGTAGGGCATACTTTAACTGCCATACGGATATCACCATTCCCTATGATGAGCTTGGGGAGGTAAGCGTGGTGACTGGAGATGAGAAAGTAATCCCTATTATTACGGAGGGAAGATTTGTTCTTCCGGGATGTGAAGAACTGAACCTTCCGCTTGATAAGGCAGGCATTTTATAGTATGATGTTATAGAATGGCAGGCACAATGAAAGATACAAAAGCCGCAGCGACGGCGGAATGAGAGGTAAGTATGGCACAGGTAGGAATCGTAATGGGTAGTGACTCGGATATGCCGGTAATGTCCAAAGCGGCAGAAATTTTAGAGGAGCTTGGTATCACGTTTGAAATGAAGATTATATCCGCTCACAGAGAGCCGGATGTATTCTTTGAATATGCTAAGACTGCAGAGGAGAAGGGATTTAAGGTCATTATTGCAGGAGCGGGAATGGCAGCTCACCTTCCCGGAATGTGTGCGGCAATCTTTCCCATGCCGGTGATCGGTATTCCTATGCATACCACATCCCTTGGAGGACGCGATTCTCTGTATTCTATCGTACAGATGCCTTCGGGAATTCCGGTGGCTACGGTAGCCATAAACGGAGGAACCAATGCAGGACTTCTTGCGGCCAAAATCCTTGCCACCTCGGATGAAGCACTGCTGGCAAAGCTGAAGGCATACAGCCAGAGCTTGAAGGAGAGTGTTCAGAAGAAGGATGCAAGACTGGAAGAGGTTGGTTATAAAAATTATAAATAGGCATTTGCCGGATACGAAGAGAGGAGCATTGTGAAAATGGATTACAAGAAAGCTGGAGTAGATATTGAGGCGGGTTATCGCAGTGTTGAGCTGATGAAAAAATACGTTAAGGAAACCACGAGACCGGAGGTGCTTGGAGGTCTTGGAGGATTTTCGGGAGCATTTTCCCTTGCAGCGATCAAGAACATGGAAAACCCCACTCTGGTTTCGGGAACGGATGGTGTGGGAACCAAGATTAAGCTTGCATTTCTGATGGATAAGCATGATACCGTGGGAATTGACTGTGTTGCAATGTGCGTCAATGATATTGCCTGTGCAGGCGGAGAACCTCTGTTTTTCCTTGATTACATTGCCTGCGGCAAGAATTACCCTGAAAAGATTGCAACCATTGTCAAGGGAGTTGCAGAAGGCTGTAAGCAGGCAGGCGCAGCGCTTATTGGCGGTGAGACCGCAGAGCATCCGGGACTGATGCCGGAGGATGAATACGATCTTGCGGGATTTGCGGTAGGTGTAGTGGATGAGAAGGATTTGATCACAGGACAGTCTATTAAGCCCGGTGATGTGCTGGTAGGAATTGCTTCCTCCGGTGTTCACAGCAACGGCTTTTCTCTGGTGAGAAAGATCTTTGACATGACGAAGGAAAGTCTGAATACATATTATGAGGAGCTTGGAAAAACCTTAGGTGAAGCATTGATTGAGCCTACACGGATTTATGTGAAGGCTTTAAAGAGCGTTAAGGATGCGGGAATTGTTGTGAAGGGATGCAGCCACATAACCGGCGGAGGCTTCTATGAGAATATTCCCAGAATGCTTCCAGATGGAATTACAGCTGTTGTTGAAAAGAACAGCTACCCAATTCCTCCTATTTTTGAGTTGATGAGGAAAAAGGGAGAGCTTGAAGAGAAGATGATGTACAACACCTACAATATGGGACTTGGCATGATACTTGCTCTTGATCCGGCAGATGCCGATCAGGCAGTAGCGGCGATTGAAGCAGAGGGTGATAAGGCGTATATCGTAGGTAAAACGCAGGCAGGTGAAGAGGGAGTAATCTTATGCTAAACATAGTGGTATGTGTTTCCGGCGGAGGAACCAATCTGCAGGCAATTATAGACGGCGTGAAGTCTGGAACCATCCGGAACGCTAAAATAGCAGGTGTTATTAGTAATAATGCAGGAGCCTTTGCACTGAAAAGAGCCGAAAATAACGGTATTCCTGCTTTTTGCATTTCCCCGAAGAGCTTTCAAAGCCGGGCGGAATTTAATGATGCGTTTTTAGGAAAAATAAATGAGTTAAATCCTGATTTAATCGTTCTGGCGGGCTTTCTTGTCATTCTTCCGGAGAAGATGATAGAGAACTATAGAGATAAAATTATCAATATACACCCTTCCCTGATCCCTTCCTTTTGCGGAACAGGCTTTTACGGATTAAAGGTTCATGAGGAGGCATTAAAGCGGGGCGTGAAGGTGACAGGCGCCACAGTTCATTATGTGGATGAGGGAACGGATACGGGACGGATTATCAAACAAAGAGCTGTAGAGGTACAGGAGGGAGATACTCCGGAAATTTTACAAAAGAGAGTTATGGAACAGGCGGAATGGGTAATACTGCCCGAGGCAATTGATGAGATTGCAGCCGGACATCAATAAGAAAGGAAAATCACAGGTGAAAGTATTAATCGTAGGAAGCGGCGGCAGAGAGCATGCAATAGCCACCAGTGTTGCAAAGAGCAAAAAGGTAGATCAAATTTATTGTGCACCGGGAAATGCGGGGATCGGACTGATTGCGGAGTGTGTTCCCATCGGAGCCATGGAATTTGATAAGTTAGCTGCCTTTGCCAAGGAAAAGGAAATTGACCTTACTATTGTAGGAATGGATGATCCTTTGGTTGGAGGTCTGGTAGATGTGCTGGAGAAGGAAGGGCTTCGTGTATTCGGACCCAGAAAGAATGCGGCAATTCTGGAAGGCAGCAAGGCATTTTCCAAGGATTTAATGAAGAAATACAATATTCCAACAGCAGCGTATGAGACCTTTGACAGTGCTGAGGATGCGCTTAAGTATCTGGAGAGCGCACAGTTTCCTATTGTGCTGAAGGCGGACGGACTGGCACTTGGAAAGGGTGTGCTGATCTGTCAGAGTTTAGAGGAAGCAAAGGAAGGCGTTAAGGCCATTATGCTGGATAAGCAGTTTGGAAGCGCCGGAAACCGTTTGGTTATAGAGGAGTTTATGACAGGCAGGGAGGTATCCGTTCTTTCTTATGTGGACGGAAAGACCATTAAGACTATGACATCTGCCCAGGATCATAAACGTGCCGGAGACGGAGATACAGGTCTTAATACCGGCGGAATGGGAACATTTTCTCCTAGCCCCTTCTATACCGAAGAGGTGGATGCCTTTTGTAAGAAATATATTTATCAGGCTACGGTGGACGCTATGGCTAAAGAGGGCAGAGAGTTTAAGGGAATTATTTTCTTTGGACTGATGCTTACCGATAAGGGACCAAGGGTGTTGGAATACAATGCCAGATTTGGCGATCCTGAGGCCCAGGTGGTGCTTCCCCGTATGAAAAATGATATCATAGAGGTTATGGAAGCCTGCATTGACGGAAATCTTGATCAGATTGATCTGCAATTTGAGGATAATGCGGCAGTGTGTGTAGTATTGGCATCAAAGGGGTATCCTGTTAAATACGAGAAGGGCTTTCCTATCCATGGACTTGAAAGGTTTGAAGGGCAGAATTCTTACTTTTGTTTTCATGCGGGAACCAAGCAGACGGATGAAGGGATAGTCACAAGCGGCGGAAGAGTGCTTGGTATCACTGCTAAGGGAAAGGACTTGAAGGAAGCAAGGGCCAATGCTTATAGGGCAACGGAATGGATTGAATTTGAAAATAAATATATGCGTCATGATATCGGTAAGGCAATTGATGAAGCATAATTATGAGGAGCGGATAACATATGGCTGAGGAAATGCGCAGATTGCTGCTGACCAATGATTATCACAGACCTACTCTTTGCAGGGAATGCGGAGGCATTATGGTATATAAGGGAGTAGGAGAATATCAGTGTGAGGATTGCGGCGTTCGTGAATATGACGATTATGGAAAGGTTCGCAATTATCTGGAAAAAAATAAGGGAGCCAATGTGGCGGAAATATCCGATCATACCGGTGTAAGCCACAAGGCTATCCGTGAAATGATTAAGGAAAACCGCTTTGAGGTAATCGATAACCGCGGCGGTTATATCCGCTGTGAGATGTGCGGTGTGGATATCAAAAGCGGGCGGCTTTGCAGTAAGTGTGAGATGGCTTACCATCGTAAGCTGGAAGAAAAGGCGCGTAACAGCAGACAGAAGAATTTTACGGGATACGGTGAAGGCGCTCACGGAGAAAGCGGAAGCAAGCGTTTTACAAGAGAAAGATAAGGAGATAATTAAGGTGAAAAGTTTAAAAACTCTGACTGAAAAGAGTAGTCTGTTAAAAAGTCTGATTGCAGCTGTAATAGTAATGACAGTATTTTGGATGACTGCATTTAACAGCTTTGCTGCGGAGGGAGAGGTAATTGCCGATACTGCCAAGATCCGGGCGCAGGCAAATACCAGCAGTGAAGTAATTGCAAGTACGGTAAAAGGAAAGACAATTGACATTGTAGGCGTGGAGCAGGACAGCTCCGGAATGAAATGGTATAAGGTGCCTGTGGCCGGAGGCGGCTATGGCTATATCAGAAGTGATCTTGTGAAAACTGCCGAGACGCTTGAATTTTATGAGGGTGATAACTCATCACAGACCAGTACGGCAACTACTACGGAGACACAAAAGCCTGCAGATACGGTGCCTACCTCTATCGGAGAGCAGCAGGCAGTGATTAAATGCGATACCAACGTTAAGATCCGTTCGGGAGCGTCAACCTCTCATGATGTGGTAACCTCTCTTCCCAACGGGACAGCAATTACCCTGATCGGAGAAGCCAATGACAGTGCAGGAAATAAGTGGTATCAAATGACCTGCAGCTATAACGGCAGATCCATAGAAGGCTATGTGCGCTCAGATTTAATAGCTATCGGTGCTGCATCTGCGGATAATCCTGACAGCGGTGAGGGCGATAATCCGGAAGGCGGCGAAGAGACACCGGAGGGTGAAAATCCGGAAGGAACGGAGGGTGAAGCACCCGAAGGAGAAGAAGAACCTGCAGCCGAGCCGGAGGAGGAGCACAATGATTATGAAATTCGTTGGGCTAAGAACCAGGATAATGACGATTACGATTACTTCCTGTATGACAATATTTCCCAGAACAGAATGAGACTGTCCGAGGTGATGAATGCAGTCAGTGCATCCAATGAAAATGCCCAAAAGCTTCAGGAGCAGGTTGATAAAGAAAAAATAATTATTATTGTTCTTGCGGCAGTGATTGTTCTGCTCTTTATTGTGGTTACTATCCTCCTGTTTAAGATCAGAAGCCTTTATTATGAGGATTATGATGAAGAGGATGAGGAAGAGGAGGAAGAAGAGGAAGAGATTCCTGTAAAGAAGAAGGCGAAAAGAAGGGTAGAGGAAGAAGAGGAAGAAATTCCTGTAAGAAAGAAAAGGACATCCTCTAAGGGAGAGGAAGCACCTGCTCGTAAGGAAAGCGAGCGTCCCGCAAAGTCTCGTAAAGCACCTACAGCTTCTGCAGGAAATGCGGAGCTTCATGCAGCAGAGAGGAAAGAAAGCCCGAAAAAGCCATCTGCCAGAAAACCGCAAAATTTCCTTGTGGATGATGATGAATTTGAATTTGAGTTTTTAAATATGGATGATAAAGATCTGTAAAGCATTACAGAGATTTTCTATCACTTAAGAGGAGAGGAATAGCGGCGGCTATTCCTCTTGCGTCAACTACGAAAGGATGCAAGCATGATTATAGAGATAGATTTTAACAGTGAGGAAGCCTTGTATCTGCAGCTTAAGAATCAGATTGTCTTGGGAATTGCCACAGCAAAGTTTCAGGAAGGGGATGTGCTTCCTTCCGTCCGCCAGTTAGCGGATGATATTGGTATCAATATGCATACCGTAAATAAAGCCTATACGGTGCTGAAGCAGGAGGGCTTTGTCAAGGTAGACAGAAGAAAGGGCGCAGTGATAGCCCTTAACATCGACAAGCTTAGAACCCTTGAAGAAATGGGGCAGGAGCTTCGTGTTATCATGGCCAAGGCAATTTGCAAGGGGATTTCCAAAGAAGAAGTACATGGAATGATCGAAGAAATATATGAAGAATTTGGAGGAGCCTTAGTTGAGTAATCAGAGATTTGGTTTTACCGATAAAGCAAAGACGGCCCTTAAGCTGGCGGAAAAGACAGCGGCAAGAATGCATACCGGATATGTGGGAACGGAGCATATTCTTGTAGGACTTTTAAAAGAAAATACCGGAGTGGCAGCGAAGGTGCTGATTGAAAACGGTGCTGATGAGGGTAAAATTTTAGAGATGATAAAGGAGCTGATTGTGCCTGAGGGCTCCGTTATGCTGAAAGAGCAGGAAGGATATTCTCCCAGGGCACAGAGCATACTGGAGGAGGCCCATAGGCAGGCTGACCGTTTTGGAGCAGAGGAAACGGGAACAGAGCATATTATGCTGGCTCTTCTTAAGGAGGGTGAAAATGTTGCGGTGCGGCTTTTAAACACCCTTGGGATTTCCGTGCAGAAGCTGTATGTGGACACTCTGCTTTCCATGGGGCAGGACGGCAATCTTTATAAGGAGGATCTTGCCAGAAAGCCGGCCAAAAAAAGTAAACAGGCCTCAACCTTAGAGCAGTACAGCCGCGATCTGACGGCCCTTGCAGCTGCCGGAAAGCTTGACCCTGTCATTGGCAGGGAGGATGAAATCAAGCGTGTGATTGAAATCTTAAGCCGCAGAACCAAAAACAATCCCTGTCTGATCGGTGAGCCAGGAGTGGGAAAAACTGCTGTCGTGGAGGGCCTTGCATCCCGCATCGTATCCGGGGAGGTTCCCTTTACCGTGCAGAATAAGCGTCTTCTGACCCTGGATTTGTCAGGAATGGTTGCGGGCTCTAAGTATAGGGGTGAGTTTGAGGAAAGAATTAAGAAGGTAATCAGAGAAGTGCAGGAGGATGGAAATGTAATACTTTTCCTGGATGAAATGCATACGATTATCGGTGCGGGCGGTGCTGAAGGGGCGATAGATGCCTCCAACATTTTGAAACCGTCTCTGGCCAGAGGAGAGCTGCAGCTGATCGGTGCCACAACGGTGGCGGAGTACCATAAATATGTGGAGAAGGATGCGGCTTTGGAGCGTCGATTTCAGTCCGTATATGTGGAGGAGCCTACCATAGAGCAGGCAATAGAAATCCTTCGGGGGATTGCACCCAAATATGAAGAGCATCATAAAGTGACCATTACCGATGAAGCAATTGTGGCGGCGGTTACTCTGTCGGAGAGATACATCAATGACAGAAATCTTCCGGATAAGGCCATTGACCTGATCGACGAGGCTTCATCAGCGGTACGCCTTAAAAATATGCATGTCCCTCAGGGAATGAAGGAGATGCAGGCAGATATAGATGAGCTGGATGATCAGGTAGAACAGCTGATCAAGAGCGGTGACTTTGAGAAGGCGGCGGCACTGCGGAAGGATCAGGAAGCGTTGATCAGGAAGTATGAACGCACAAAGGAGAAAAATCGCAAGAAACACGCGGAAAGTCAATTATTCATCGGAGAGAATGAAATTGCTGAGGTAGTGGCTGCATGGACAAAGGTTCCTGTCAAGAAGCTTACCGAAAAGGAAAGTGAGAGGCTGCTGAACCTTGAAAAGGTACTGCATAAGCGGGTGATCGGACAAAATGAGGCGGTTACGGCGGTAGCACGTGCGATCAGGCGCGGAAGGGTAGGACTGCAGGATCCTGGAAGACCCATTGGCTCTTTTTTGTTCCTGGGTCCCACCGGTGTAGGAAAGACAGAGCTTTCCAAGGCCCTTGCGGAAGCTATGTTCGGATCGGAAAATGCGTTGATTCGTGTGGATATGTCGGAGTACATGGAGGGACATTCGGTGTCCAAGATGATCGGTTCTCCTCCGGGCTATGTGGGCTTCGAGGAAGGCGGACAGCTGAGTGAAAAGATACGTAAAAATCCTTATTCCGTCGTTCTGTTTGATGAGATTGAAAAGGCCCATCCGGATGTGTTCAATGTACTGCTGCAGGTACTGGATGACGGGCATATTACAGATTCTAAAGGGCGAAAGGTCAGCTTTAAAAACACGATCTTAATTATGACCTCCAATGCCGGTGCACAGAGAATTGTAGCGCCTAAAAACCTTGGATTTATTACGGAAACCACCAAGGAGCAGGACTACGAAAAGATGAAGACAGGCGTTATGGAGGAGGTTAAAAAGCTCTTTAAGCCGGAGTTTATCAACCGGATTGATGAGATTATGGTATTCCAGCCTCTTGGAAAGGAAGAGATGCACGATATTGTTAATCTGCTTTGCGATACACTGGCAAAGAGGTGCAAAAAGCAGATGCAGATCAAGCTTAATGTCAGTCAGGCATTAAAGGAGCATCTGGTAACGAAATACTCTGATGCAAAGATGGGAGCCCGGCCTTTAAAGCGTGCCATTCAAAATGTGATAGAGAACCGGCTTGCAGAGGAGATTCTTGCGGGACACATTAAGACAGGCGATACGGTAAGCGTAGGTTTTCGAAAGGAACAGGTCGTCTTTGACGTAAAAGAGAAGTAGATTTTTGCATGAAAATATATTATACTGATTTTAATTAGAAAAGACCAAAGATATATGGCAGGAGGACATAAGAAATGGCTGTTGTAGAAGAATTGCTTCGCTCGGAAGCAGACGGCACCATCAGTTTTGGAAATCATTTGCTGGAGAATAAGGCTAAGGCAGAGGATTATGAGCATTGTGGAGATTTGTACAAGGTTAAAACCTTTAAGACAATGACTAAGCTGGAAAGAAACGGTTTGTTTGTATATGAATCTGTTCCCGGAACCAGCGTGCTTCATTTTTCCGAGAACGCAGACGGAGTCAGCTTTGAGGTTGAAGGTGATGAGGATGCACAGATTACGTTGGAGCTGGAAGAGGATACGGAGTATGAGGTTTTCTTAGCCGGCAAGAGCATTGGCAAGATGAAGACAAATCTTGGCGGAAAGCTGAATATCAGCGTAGAGCTTGCAGGAGTAGGAGAGATAAATGTTAAGATTACCAAATAAAAGCGGTTATGCGGTAAATGGAAAGGGAGCTGCCCTTTGGCGGCTCCTTTTTATGTAGTAGGAGAGGTTATGGCAAAAGGAAAAACATCAACCGTATTTTTTTGTCAGGAATGCGGATATGAGTCCAGCAAATGGATGGGACAGTGTCCGGGATGTCATCAGTGGAATACCTTCGTGGAGGAAACCGTGGTATCGGGAGCTCAGGGGAAAAGCAGTATGCAAAGAAACAGCTCGCCTGCAGGAAAACCACTGACCTTGACGGAAATATCTCTTGACGAGGAGGATCGTCTCACTACCCACAGCACGGAGCTGGACAGGGTACTGGGCGGAGGCTTGGTGAGAGGATCCCTTACTTTGGTAGGAGGTGATCCCGGAATCGGCAAATCAACTCTTCTTTTGCAGGTGTGCAGGATGCTGGCACAGGATAAAAGAGAAGTGCTTTATGTTTCCGGGGAGGAGTCTTTAAAGCAGATTAAGATTCGGGCAAACCGCATCGGTGAGTTTAATGAGCATTTAAAGCTTTTGTGCGAGACCAGCCTTGGAACGATAGAGGAAACCATAAGGCGCAGCAAGCCGGATGTGGTTGTTATTGACTCCATTCAAACAATGTATAATGAAAATATTTCCTCTGCACCGGGAAGCGTATCACAGGTCAGGGAGGCTACCGGCGTGTTTTTACAGCTGGCTAAGGGGCTTAATATATCTGTGTTTATCGTAGGGCATGTGACCAAGGAGGGAACCGTAGCAGGCCCCAGGGTTTTAGAGCATATGGTGGACACTGTTCTTTACTTTGAAGGGGACAGACATGCTTCCTACCGCATTTTGCGGGGGGTGAAAAACCGTTTTGGCTCTACCAATGAGATCGGGGTGTTTGAAATGGCATCCGACGGTCTTCGGGAGGTGGAAAATCCTTCGGAGTTCATGTTAAGCGGAAAGCCCGAGCAGGCAAGCGGTTCCATTGTGGTATGCTCCATGGAGGGAACCCGCCCTATGCTGGTCGAAATACAGGCCCTTGTATGCCATAGCAGCTTTGGAATACCCAGAAGGCAGACCACCGGCACCGATTTTAACAGGGTAAATCTGCTGATTGCGGTTTTGGAAAAGAGGCTGGGACTGCAGATGGGCAGCTGCGACGCTTACGTGAATATTGCTGGAGGAATCAGGATACAAGAGCCGGCTATTGATTTGGGAATTGTGATGGCGCTTGTGTCAAGCTTTAAAAATAAGATTATTGATGAAAAAATGATTGCGTTGGGAGAAGTGGGCCTAAGCGGAGAGGTACGGGGCGTTGGTATGATTCAGGCAAGGGTTCAGGAGGCCAGGAAGCTGGGCTTTACTACCTGTGTTATTCCCAAGGTGACTATGGATGCCGTGAAGGATATTTCGGGCATTAAGGTAATCGGAGTAAGCAGTGTGGCGGATGCCATTGATCTTTTATAAATGTGACAAAAGTATGACAAAATTAACAAAGATTTTACAAAAAGACAGAACGTGGTATTCAAATGCCAGAGTTTATGTTAAAATAGAAAAGGTTTTATGCAGAAATAAGATACCAAACGGGGATTGAAGGAGCCAAAGATGGAAAAGAAGAAATGGGTGAAGCACATTCCATTATTCATTATTGAAATACTGGTGCTGGCAGCTGCTGTTGGAGTATTATTTGTAGTGCTTCGTACTACCGGAAAGAACGGCGTAAAAAAGACTGTTATTGATGAGGAGCAGATTGCCGTCAATGAGGAAGTTAAGCAAAAGGTGACGGAAGAGAAAGAAAGCGATGAGGCAGGCAGCTATACAGGAATTTACAATGTAGCCTTTTTTGGCGTGGATGCCAGAGATGAGAATCTCGGAAAGGGAAATAACCGAAGCGATACAATTATGATTTGTTCCATCGATATGGACAATCACGAGGTTCGCCTTATCTCTATATATAGAGACACCTACATGAATGCGGGCAATGATGCCTACCGAAAGTGCAATGTTGCTTATGCACTGGGAGGGCCCAAGCAGGCTCTTAGCATGATTAATATGAATACCGATCTATATATTACGGATTACGTGACCGTAGGCTTTGAAGGGCTGATTGAGGCTGTAGATGCCTTGGGCGGTGTGGAGATTGATGTACAGGAGTCGGAGATTAATCACTTGAATAATTACCAGATCAGTATGGTGGGAACTACCTTGGATGGCAAGAACTTTACCGCCGTTGAAGGAGTGGACTATACGCCTGTTACGGAAGCCGGATTGCAGACCTTAAATGGACTGCAGGCCACTGCCTACTGTAGAATCCGATATGTGGGAGATGATTTCCAACGAACCGAAAGACAGAGAAATGTTCTGATTGCCATGATGGAGAAGGCAAAGAAGGTTTCCGTGGGCAGTCTGGTTGAAACCATGAATGTGGTGCTTCCTCATGTAGTGACTTCCGTGGACATAGAAGATGTGATTCCCATGCTTGGTATGGTGGGTGACTTTAAGGTGACAGTCAGCGACGGTTTCCCTTTCGCAGGGAGCAGAAACGGGGGCATCATCGGAACGGAAGGTTCCTGTATTGTTCCTACATCATTGGAGGACAATGTCATAAAGCTTCACGAAATCCTATATCAGGATGAGGAATATGAGCCCTCGGAGGAAATAAAGACTTATAGCAGGATTATTGAAGAGGATACAAAGGACTATCTGCTTTATTAGATTCTATGAGGTAAGAATGAACTGTTGCAATTTGTGCAAGATTAATACACAAATTAGTTGACAGGAAGCTGTCTGATAAGATATAATAGCATTCGGTGGTTGAAGCGGATGGCGTAAAACTACCGTATAGGGGCATAGTTCAAAGGTAGAACAGCGGTCTCCAAAACCGTCGATGTGGGTTCGATTCCTACTGCCCCTGCTACCACAAGAAAGACAAGTACATGAAATGTGCTTGTCTTTTTTGTGGGATAGGAATAGGGGATAAAAAAATATTGCCCCGAAATGAAACAAAGCAAAAACCCCTGAGATTACTCTCAGGGGCTTTCGCTTGTGTAAAAGGGGAATTCTTCCGGAATTGCTAATTAGCTCTGAGTTGATTCCGTTCTCAACTCTGGTATTATTATATTGCCTGGATTTTTAAAAATCTATAAGTATATTGCTTAAAAATAACAATATATTTGCAAATATTACCTCGTCAAAACATTTTTAGTTAAAAATCACTGTTTTTCTTCGGATTTCTTCCCTACCATGGTAAAGCAAATGATTGCCGCAATGATATAAAGCACGATGGTAACATATAATACAGTCTGGTAACCGGTGGGGTTGACAATCAGTGTTTCAACGGTTCCGTCTGCAAGCTCATGAGCCAGTTCCTCCTCCTGACCAAAATGCTTTACAATAAAGGCTGCCATTTGATTGCCTGTAAGTCCGGCAAAGGCCCATGCAGAAAGAGTAATACCGTGAATAGCGCTGATGTTCTTCATGCCGTAATGATCCGACAAAAGGGTGGGAACATTACTGAAACCGCCGCCATAGCCTGCATTTACTACGAACAGAAGAATAAGCACCAGAATCATCAGGAAGGTATTTTGTCCTCTGTTGGTGATGCCCTGAGTGATAATTACAAGTGCGGTAGCAGCTATGGAAAGAATGAAGATAATCTTATAAATGGTATTTCTGTCCTTAAAGGTATCAGCCCATGCGGAGAAGCCAAGGCGTCCGCCGGCATTGAAAATAGCAGTTACGGAGGAGAGAATACCAACCACGCCTACCAGACCGATACATTTAATAATCATTTTTTCCTGAGAGATCAGCGCAAGACCGCAGGTAATGTTGATATAGAACATCAGCCAGATACCGATAAAGGTGACAGGCTTTGCTTTGATTACGTCGATAGCGCGGGCTCCCTTTTCGGTGGTAGCCGGTTCATGCCAGCCTTCAGGCTTGGCAAGAAGCAGATGTCCTGCGAACATCATAATAAAGTAAACAACGGCAAGGATCAGGAACATTTTGTAGATGCCGCCCTCTCCGAGAGAGTTAAGAAGAGACTGCATGATAGGGCTGGCGATTGCCTTCGCAGCGCCGAAGCCGGCAACAGCAAGTCCGGTGGCAAGACCCTTGCGATCCTCAAACCAAAGCATCAGTGTTTTAACCGGAGAAAGATAGCCTGTTCCAAGACCAATACCCATAATGAAGCCGTAGCATACATAAATGCCGATCAATGCCAGTGCGCTTCCCTTATGCGCACCGCCGTACCAGATAAATAAACCGGTGCCGGCCATACCTGCAGCAAAGCAAATGCTTGCAAGCAAAGAAGATTTGTGGATATCCTTTTCGACGATGTTGCCTAAGAATGCGGCAGACATACCCAGGAAAAAGATGGCAAAACTGAATGCCCATTCGGTAGCACCCTTTGAAAAACCGATGTAATCGGCGATTTCCTGACTGAAAATGGACCAGCAGTAAACAGTACCAATGCTGCAGTGAAGTAATAAGGCGGGTATTGCAGCTCTTACCCATTTGTTTTTTGATAGACTTTTCATGATGCAACTCACTTTCTTATCTTAAATATGTATTAATAAAAATCCCAAATATAATTATAACGTAGGGAGCCTATTTTTCCAAGTATAAAATAGGCGCATTTTTCTATGTGAAAAATAGGCTCATTGACTATATTATTAAAAGAATATATAATAATTTGGTATCAGTTTAAAACAGAATACTGTTTTGGCAAAACTAACATGGATGTGATGACATGACAGAAGAAAAGAACACAAACCAACCCAAAAACGAAGTGGTATTTGATGACGGAAGAATTGAAGCGATACAGGAATTTCAAAGTCCCGAACAGCTTTATCGGGATCTTATTCTGCGTGTCAGGAAATATCACCCGTCCGATGATATTTCACTGATTGAAAAGGCTTATCATCTGGCCGCTAAGGCACATCAAAATCAGGTAAGAAAATCAGGTGAGCCTTATATTATCCATCCATTATGTGTTGCGATTATTCTTGCCGATCTGGAAATGGATAAAGAGACCATAGCAGCCGGGCTTCTTCATGATGTAGTGGAGGATACTATTTTAACCTCCGAGGAAATCGAGCAGCAGTTTGGGGCGGATGTGGCGCTTTTGGTGGATGGTGTGACCAAACTGCAGCACCTTCATTTTGCAGGGGATAATGGTGATAAGACACCGGATCGCTTTGAAATGCAGGCGGAGAACCTGCGCAAGATGTTTCTTGCCATGGCAAAGGATATCAGGGTTATTATCATTAAGCTTGCGGACAGACTTCATAACATGCGGACACTGAAATATCAGAAGCCGGAAAGTCAGCAGAGAATCGCAAGAGAGACCATAGAGATTTATGCGCCTATTGCGCAGAGACTTGGTATTTCCAAGATCAAGGTGGAACTGGATGATCTTTCCCTGAAGTATCTTGAGCCGGAAGCCTATTATGATTTGGTGGATAAGATTGCGGTACGTAAAAGTGTCCGTGAAAAATATATTCAAAATATTGTTGACGAGGTCAGCGAGCATATCAAAAATGCGGGTATTAAGGCTCAGATTGACGGACGTGTAAAGCATTTCTTCAGTATTTATAAGAAGATGAAAAATCAAAATAAGACCATAGATCAGATTTATGATCTGTTTGCGGTGCGTATTATTGTAGATACGGTTAAGGACTGCTATGCAGCTCTTGGCGTAATTCATGAGATGTATAAGCCTATTCCGGGGCGTTTTAAGGATTATATTGCCATGCCCAAGGCCAATATGTATCAGTCTCTGCACACTACCTTGATCGGAACAAGCGGACAGCCCTTTGAAATTCAGATTCGTACCTATGAAATGCATAAGGCAGCGGAGTACGGTATTGCTGCTCATTGGAAATATAAGGAAGCTTCCGACGGAAAGAAGGTTGAAACCTCAGAGGAAGAGAAGCTTGCATGGCTGCGTCAGATTTTGGAATGGCAGCGGGATATGTCCGATAATAAGGAATTTATGAATCTGCTTAAGAGTGATTTGGATTTATTCTCGGACAGCGTTTATTGCTTTACACCTACCGGAGAGGTAAAGAACCTTCCCGCAGGTTCAACTCCCATCGATTTTGCATATAGTATTCACAGTGCGGTGGGAAATAAAATGATCGGTGCCAGAGTCAACGGAAAGCTTGTCACCATTGATTACGAAATCAAAAACGGTGACCGGATTGAGATTATGACTTCCCAGAACTCTAAAGGCCCGAGCCGCGACTGGCTGAATGTGGTCAAGAGTACGCAGGCCAAAAATAAGATCAATCAGTGGTTTAAAAATGAGTTTAAGGAAGAAAATATTGTTAAGGGCAAGGAGCTTTTAAACAATTACTGCCGCTCTAAGGGTATTAATATTGCGGATCTGATGAAGACCGAGTATATGGATGTGATCATGCGCAAGTATGGCTTTAGGGATTGGGATTCCGTTTTGGCTGCAGTAGGGCACGGAGGCCTGAAAGAGGGACAGATCATCAACAAGATGATGGAGCACTATGAGAAGGATCACAGGAAGGAACTGACCAATGAAGAGGTTTTAGCTGCGGTAGCTGAAAATGATCCCGCCAAAAAGCCGGTTCAGATTAAATCCAAAAGCGGTATCGTGGTTAAGGGCATTCATGATCTGGCAGTGCGTTTTTCCAAGTGTTGTTCTCCAGTGCCGGGGGATGAGATTGTAGGCTTTGTCACCAGAGGAAGAGGCGTTTCCATTCACAGGACGGATTGTATCAATATTTTAAATCTGCCCGAATTAGAGAGAGAACGACTGATTGATGCGGAGTGGGAGGGCGTTCCGGATGAAGTTACCGGTGAAAAGTACCTTGCGGAAATCAGAATTTTTGCCAATAATCGAAACGGTCTTTTGGCAGATATTTCCAAGGCCCTTACCGAAAAGAATATTGATATTCTTTCCATGAATACCAGAACCAATAAGCAGGGGCTTGCTACCTTGTCAACGTCCTTTGAGATCAGCAACAGGGACGAATTGATTCGCATTATAGATAAGATCAGATCCATTGAAAGTGTAATAGATATAGAAAGAACTACTGGCTGACATAGAGAGGAGCTTTGAAAACAAATGGGAAACCTGAAAATAGGACGTATTGTTTTAGGCGTATGCCAAACCAACTGTTATTTTATATATGAAGATGGCAAAAAGCAGGTAATTGTTTTTGACCCGGCGGATCAGGGCGAGTATCTTTATAACAAATTAAAAGAGAATGGTTTTCAGGTTGAGGCTATTTTGCTGACTCATGGGCATTTTGACCATATTTGGGGTCTGGAGGCATTGAAAAATTTATCCGGTGCAAAGGTATATGCCTATGAGGGCGAGAAGGAGCTTTGCGAGGATGCGTCTTTGAATGTGTCAAAGGGCGCAGGAAGGGCCTGCACAGTGAAAGCGGATGGGTATGTCAGGGACGGGGCAGAAATTACCGCTGCAGGAATGACCTGCAGATTGATTGCAACGCCGGGGCATACGGCAGGAAGCTGCTGCTATTATTTTGAGGATGATAAAATTCTGATTAGTGGAGATACTTTATTTCAGGAATCGGTGGGGAGAACGGATTTGCCTACCGGAAGTATGAGTACGCTGGTTCGTTCCGTAAGAGAAAGGCTGATGGTGCTGCCTGAGGATGTAAAGGTTTATCCGGGACATGGAGAATCTACTACCATCGGATATGAGAAGGAATATAATCCTTTTATTTAAGAAACAGAAAACTTGACTGACGATATGAAAAGAAAGGAAAAGATGATGAAAAAAAGGCTGCTTAGCTTATTTATAGCGGGTATCATGGCTTTGACCGTGCTGTCCGGCTGCGCAACGAGTAACGAGGATGAGAAGGAGCCGGATGTAGTGGTGGATGAGGCAGAGACGAAAACGCCGGAGCCTGTGGCAGAACCGTCGCCTACACCGGAAGGATTTCCTGTTATTAAGGAAAGAACTGTTGTGGACGGTCAGATGCAGAGCTATCTGACAGGTGAATGGAAGGATCAGGAGATTGTAACAAGACGGCCTATCGCCGTTATGATCCCTAACAATTCTCCCGCTATGCCGCAGTACGGAATTTCTAAGGCCAGCATTATTTATGAGGCGCCTGTGGAGGGACGTATTACCAGATTGATGGCTGTGTTTGAGGATTTTGATGATCTGGACCGGATTGGGCCTGTGAGAAGCAGCAGGGATTATTTCATATATGTTGCTATGGGCTACGAAGCAATTTACTGTAATTGGGGCTTGGCAAGACCCTATGTGGAGGAGCTGATTAACCGGGATACGGTGCAGAATATCAGTGCCGCCGTTGCAGGTATTTATAATCCTGCGCACGAGGCCTTCGACAGAGTAAGCAGGCCGGGATATGCTGACGAGTTTAGAGGCTATCTTTTCATTGACGGATTAATGGAAGCAGCCGAGAGACTTGAATATGATTGGGAATATGATGATGCTTATGTACCGCCCTTTACCTTTGCGGCTGATGAGGTGCGCTCCGAGGATAATTATACGGATGCGGAAAGTGCAACCCTGATTTATCCCGGCGGAACGGAAGGAAATAAAGGCGGCTATGGGGCATATAATCCTTACTTTGAGTACAATGAGCAGGATCAGCTGTATTACAGATTTCAGGACGACGATAAGCAGATTGACGAGCTGGATGGCAGCCAGCTTGCAGTTTCCAACGTGGTGTTCCAGTATTGCCATGGTGAGGTTCGTGATGATCACGATTATCTTGCATTCGGTGTTCACGGAGAGGGAGATGCAATTGTCTTTACGGGCGGAAAGGTGATTAAGGGCACATGGAAGCGTTATGACGGTGATGCCACACCTGCTAAATTCTATGATGAAGATGGAGAGGAAATCATCTTTAATCAGGGGAAAACCTGGGTTTGCAATATCTGGGAAGAGTACGGTGAGTATGTGAAGTATGAGTAGGCCGGATGTAATGCCGACAGGGAGGGTGAAAAGCTTGACGGTAAAATTAAGTTCCCATAATTATGCCATCGTGGATCACGGAACCGTATTTTTGTTTGATAATGACAGTGATTTAACATTGGATATTATTGCGGATGAAACTTTTGCGATTAGTGTAGTGATCCATTTTATAGAGGATATATCTGAGACACAGTGCATTAAAACAGAGATTGAGGGCAACTGTGTTAAGATGGACTGTGTCAATTTCTTACAAAATGGCACAGGACTGACGGTGCCAATGGAGTTGGCAACGGTTAATGGAAAAAGGCTGTATCTTATGTTTTGGGCTTATCTGGAGGGAAAGCAAGACGGAAAAACAAAGAGCCGCAAGGTAGAGTATACTTTGTATAGTGAGAAGTAGGGGATGGTGATGCTGTGGTTAACCGTTTGCTGATAGAAAATGGAAAATATATTTTAAACGAAAACAGTCCAGGAGTTGAAGAGAAAGACGGTATTATATGCTATGAGATCATGCATGGAACAAGGAAAGTGGCAGAGATCAGTACCAGAGGAGAAGCTGCTATACTGGATGAAAGGTTTTGCCCCTATGATCTTTACCTTGAGAGCGGACGGGATTTTGATATACAGTTTAACAATATAAATAATTTTTATCATTGGTGTGCTTCGCGTGTGCTGTCTCTTGACAGAAAATATGCCAAGGAGATTTTGAACAGTATTGGAATGGCACAGGCAATGACAGATTGTGATCGTGCTAAAATATCATTATCATATCACTGCGTATCGTTGACGGATATCTATTGGGTCAAAAAGAAAAACGAAGAAGTTTCTTTTGAGAGTTTGAATCTGTATGATAACTCATTGAATAAAGCAATCGTGGAGCTGTCGCTTCGAGGAAAGCCGATGACGGTCACCAATCAGGAGTTGGCACCGGACTTGTCAACAAAAGGATGTTTCCCTAAAGCATGGATCAGAAGAGGAAATGATTTTATCTTATTGAAAGACGGCGGTGATGATGCAGTAAGGAAAGAATTGCTTGCAAGTAAGCTGTGTCAGTGTTTTGATTTTAAGCAGGTGGAATATAAAGAGGGGGTTTATGACGGGCAGAGAGTAACAGAAAGTAAGATCATAACCTCAAAACGTTATTCAATTGTTTCGAAGATGGCATTTGAAATATATGCTGTGAATCATGATCTGAATATATTGGATGAATGTATCAGAGTGGATAAAGAGACATATTATGGCATGAATATCATTGACTATCTGGTTGGAAATATTGACAGACACCCGGAGAACTGGGGGATGCTGATTGACAATCGGACAAATGAATATATTTCACTGTATCCGCTGATGGATTTTAACCAAAGCTTTGGCAGTTATGATACCATAGATGGTGCAAATTGTCAGACTGTTTATCCCAGAAAAATGACGCAGCGTGAGGCTGCAGTTGAGGCCGTGGGTCGGATCGGATTGCATCAGATCAAAGATATCGATGAAAGCATTTTTGAAGATGCGGCGGAATGGAAAGAAATGTTTTACAGAAGGCTGGAAGAATTAAGAAAGCATTGCAAGTAATTCAGGGCCTTGGGTTGAGCTGTCACAGGAATCAGTGTAAAATCTGAATAATCGATTGACAATATATATGGAAGTATTATATTATTCTAATATCTTATAATTCAGGAGGAGTACATGTCAGCGGTTGTAAAATAGAATCCAACTAATTAAATAGTTGCGAGCGGCTATTTCGCTCTAATGTCGGTATTGCGCTACCGACTATTGATTCTGTCTTACAAAATGCTTCATATACTATTCCTTATCTGTTTTTTGTATGGAACAAAGCATGACTGTATGGTCATGCTTTTTGAGTTATACAATGATAATGGCTATGGTGAATTATGCCTTTTTAAGGCAGAATCCCATAGCCTTTTTTATTTCATAGGAAAAACCTTGATGCATTAATGTGTGAAAGTAATTGCCTTTCCTATGAAACAAAAAGCACTCCGTGCAGGATGCGCACGCCAAAGCAGTGGTGGATGTCGCTAATGCGACGCTTTGGCGGCGCAAGAGTTCGCAAGCGAACTCTTTGTTCCGACAGCGGGCCGATGAACATGCACGAATAATCACATTATGGAGGTTAAAAAATGAACATTATCGAAACCAAAAACTTAAGCAAAACGTACCGCAGATTTGCGAAGCCGGAGGGCATAAAGGGCAGCATTTTAAGCCTTTGGAAGCGGGAGTATGAGGAAAAGTGTGCGGTACGGAATCTGGATTTTGTTATGGAGGAAGGAGAATTTGTGGGGCTGATCGGTCCCAACGGAGCGGGAAAGACTACGCTGACCAAGATGCTTACCGGCATTATTGCGCCAACCGCCGGAGAAATACAGGTGCTGGGGTTTTATCCCAATGATTTAAAAAATGAGTTTAAGAGGCAGTATGCGGTGGTGATGGGCCAGAAAAGCCAGCTTTTTCTGGAACTGACCGCCAATGATACCCTGAGGCTGTTTAAGGAAATTTATGAGTTGGATGAGAAAACCTATCAGGAGACTAAGGAATACTTTGTGGAGCTGTTTCAGGTGAAAGAGCTGATGGACGTACAGGTGCGGACGCTGTCATTGGGGGAAAGAATGAAAATGGAGCTTATTGTTGCGCTGCTTCACAATCCCAAAATACTCTTTCTTGATGAACCTACCATCGGACTGGATGCAATTGCTTCCAGACAGATACGAAGCTTTTTGCAGGAGGTGAATCGGGAGCGGGGAACTTCCATTATTCTCACCTCCCACTATATGGAGGATATCAGAGCGCTGTGTCAGCGCTCGGTGGTGATCAATCACGGCAGCAAAATTTATGACGGCAGTACGGAGGAGCTGTTTCAGGCATATCAGAAGAACAAGCAGATTACGGTGGTCTTTGGAGGAAGCACAGGAGAGATTACTCTGCCGGAATATGTCAGGAGGGTTGAGCAGACTGCCCATAAGCTGACGGTTTTGGTGCCCAGAGAGCAGGCCGGTGCGGTTCTGAAAATTCTGATGGAGCATGAGCCTATGGACATTACGGTTGAGGAGGATGAGATCGGAACGGTGGTAGAGAGAATTTACAAAGAAAAGGGGATTGATGAGCTTGCGGTAGAGGAGCTAAAGACAGATGAACATGGAAAGGAGGAGAATAATGATGCAGGCAGCAAAAGAGCTTAGTGCGGGGCAGGGCAAAATGAGAATCGGCAGATATAAGGAAGTAATCAGAATTTATTTGAAGGCGCAGATGGCGTGGCGTGCTGATGTTATATTTCAGATGATATTTACCGTTACCAAAATTCTCTTTGCGTATCTGCTGTGGGGAATTATATTCCAGGAAAATCAGGTAGTGGCGGGCTTTACCTTTCATGGGATGCTGTCCTACTACATTGTCAGCGCTTTCCTGTCACAGTTAGACCTTTCCGGCGGGATTAGCGAGGAGATTACCCGGCGAATCCGGGGAGGAACTTTTTCCAAATATATCGTGCTGCCTGTCAGTATAGAGGGCTACTTCATTGCAATGGAAGTGGGAGTGGTGCTGTTTTATCTGGGCTTTGACCTGATAGCGGCATTGGTATGGGTTTTTGTGTTTCGTATTCAGTTTGTATTTACGCAGAGTTTGTTTTTGATAGGCTGCGCCCTGGTGATGGTGCTGCTTGGGCTGTTTTTTATGGTGCAGCTCAATTATTTCCTTGGAATACTGACGTTGAAATATGAGGAGATCAGCACTTTTCTGATGATTAAAAACAATCTGATTGCCTTAGTTACCGGAAGTATTGTACCGCTTGCACTGTTTCCGGAGAAGGCGGTAGCATGCATGAAGCTTTTGCCGTTTTATTATGTGACTTATCTTCCGGCCATGCTTTTGACCGGAAGATGCGCCGACGAGGCGGTAACAGGAATCGTTGTTTTGGCTTGCTGGTGCTTGTTGATACAGGGAATGATCGGGGTTACATGGAAAAAATACAGAATCAAATATGACGGGGTGGGAATCTGATGAAAAAACATTTGAGAGTTTTAAGAGAATTATTGCGGCTTCGTTTTCAAAAGCTTATGATGTTCCGCTTAAGCTTTTTTGGGCCTTTTCTGGTGGATGGAAGCTTATTTGCCGTTCAGCTTCTTGTGTTCTTTGCAGTTTATGCCAATGTGGACACCATAGGAACATGGGGCAGGGGAGAGATGATCACTTATATCGGATCCTTTTCCCTTTTAAATGCGGTCAGTATGATGATATGCTTTTTCGGAATTGTTATGATTCCGGACAAAATCAAAAGCGGAGAGATGGATTTGTATCTGACCAAGCCTGTCAGTCCTCTATTTCGGTTTACCTTTGAAAATATGAATCCGGGATCGGCACCACTGGTAATTATGAGTGTGCTCATTATCGCATACGGCGTCTCAGTTTCGGGAGTGAAGCCGGATGCAGGCAGCATAGCAGGATATCTTTTCTGGATGCTGATTATGCAGCTTTTGTATTATGAAATGGAGGTGCTTATGCGAACCGTTACCTTTTATCTGGTATCTGCCTCCAGACTGTATCAGATTGAAGAGGCTTCTCTGGATCTGTGCATGAAGCTGCCGGGTATTGCCTTTTACGGAATATACAAGGTGATTTTCTACTTTATTCTGCCTTACGGTATTATGGCAACGCTGCCGGTCCAGAGCCTGGTAGGGGAACTGACATGGCAGACGGGCATAGCGGGAATAGGAGTGGTGGCGGCTTTCAGTATGCTGACAGCCTTTCTGTGGAGAAACGGGATCAGGCATTATAACAGTGCTAGTTCATAATAGGAAGTGACAACAAGGTGACATTCATTGTGACATGAGAATTTTATGCATGGGATAGGGCGGCAACAATTCAAACACCTGTGGTTTACAACCGCAGGTGTTTTGTGTATAATAACACATGTGAGCGTTATCTTTTAGCGCCCGGCATTGTTCTATGTACCTTGATAATTGAATAGAACAGCATTGTCATTGTTTCCTACATCTAGCGCCAGACCTTCTGCGAGCAGCGGGAGGTTGACGAGGAAAAGAGTTATCGAAAATTCGGCGGATGCTCTTTCGTACAGACTCCGGTGCGAGATATACCGGCAAATATGCGGGTAACCGCAAAACAAATACGGTATAACGGAGGAAGTCTACCGACAGCGGTCAGACCATATAGATAATGATAAGAAGCTTTTAATATAATAGAGAAAGATGAGGGAAACAATTATGTGTGGAATTATTGGATATACAGGCAAAAATGATGCTAAAGAGATTATGCTTGATGCGCTTGAACTTTTGGAGTACAGAGGCTACGATAGTGCCGGAATTGCGCTTTTAAACCAGAATGGAACACAGATCGTAAAGCGTGCGGGAAGAGTGAAGGATTTACGGAATTTGTGTGAGGAGAAAAAGCCGGCGGGATGCTGCGGAATTGGTCATACCAGATGGGCTACTCACGGGGGCGTGTGTGATGAGAATGCCCATCCCCATCAATTCGGCAAAATCACGCTGATACACAACGGTATTATCGAAAATTACAAGGAGCTTACCGAAAAGTACGGACTGGAAGGTAAGCTGGCCTCAGAGACGGACAGTGAGGTGGTAGCGGCTGTACTGGAGCATTTTTATGAAGGCGACCCTTATTCTGCAATTCGTAAGACGGTTTTGAAGCTGAAGGGAACCTTTGCGCTGGCGATTTTGTTTGAGGATCAGCCGGGCAGGATATTTGCGGTGCGCAATGTAAGTCCCATTGTGGCAGCAGCCACAAAGGACGGTGCAATCCTGTCATCGGATGTGGCTGCCATTGTACCTTTCACTACCGATTATTTCGTGGTGCCTGAGTTTCATGTGGTATGTCTTTCAGAGGAAGGCATTGAGATGTTTGATTTATCCGGCGATAAGGCGGAGATTGACTGGCTGAAGGTTGACTGGGATGTAAGCCGCAGCAGCAAGGGCGGTTATCCTTTCTTTATGGAAAAGGAGATCATGGAGCAGCCTCAGGTGATTAAGGACACCATTATGCCGAGGATTAAGGACGGTAAGCCCGACTTCTCGGAAGAGGGAATCGGGGATGAGGTTCTTGCAGCCTGCAAGAGAATCTGTGTGATTGCCTGCGGAACGGCTATGCATGCCGGACTGGTAGGGAAGAGCCTGATTCAGGCCATGATTGGCATTCATGTGGATGTGGTGATGGCTTCCGAATTTATGTACAATGATCCGGTGGTGGATAAGGAGACGCTTGTAATCGCCATTTCCCAGTCCGGGGAAACCATTGATACCTTAGAAGCGCTTAAGTTTGCCAGAAAGTGCGGATCGCCCAGCATTTCCATTGTAAATGTGAAGGGCGCATCCATTGCAAGGGCAAGTGAATATGTAATCTATACCAACGCAGGCCCGGAGATAGCGGTAGCTTCAACCAAGGCCTACACCACCCAGCTTGCAGTGCTTTATCTGCTGACAGCAAGAATGGCGGTGGCAAGAGGACTGTGGAACGATCAGGAACTTTCCGATTACATGAGAGAGCTTTGCAGGGTACCGGAGGTAATGGGCTTTGTTCTTTCCAAAAAGGAGGAGGTTCACCGTCTGGCAGGCACTATCATTAACGCAAAGGATGTGTTTATGATCGGAAGGGGACTGGATTATTCCATTCTTCTTGAAGGGTCCCTGAAGCTGAAAGAGGTATCCTATATTCATTCTGAGGCCTATGCGTCAGGTGAGTTAAAGCACGGAACCATTGCGCTGATTACGGAGGATACGCCGGTGATTGCGGTGGTGACGCAGGATAAGCTTAAGAGCAAGGAACTTTCCAACATTCGGGAGGTGCAGTCGAGAGGCGCCAGGGTATTGCTCCTGATTAAGGAAAATGAAGAGCTTGAGGATGATGAACGCTTTGCCAATGTATTCAGGCTTCCGGTGATGGCAGACGCTTTTATGGTGATGCCCGCATCCATAGTGCTCCAGCTGATTGCATACTATGTATCATCAGATAAGGGACTGGATGTGGATAAGCCGAGAAATCTGGCAAAGGTAGTAACAGTAGAATAAAGATAAGGGAAACAATGACAGGATGAAAGAAGAGAATTTAATTGTTGTCACCGTAAACAACGCCGGTTTTGAATATGATATTCATTCACTGGTGAAGGCTTTTTATCCGGCATGTGATGTGAAGGTGGCTGTGGAAGAAACGGAAGAAAGCTCAGGATATGGGCTTCCGGATTTAAATATTGTATTTGAAAAGGAAGCTGTTTTGCTCTCAGTGTCATGCGGAGAGGGCCAAACGGCTTCTTTTGCTGCAAATAAGGTGGAAATATCCGATGATATGCCAAGACCGGAGGTAAAGAACCGCTTAAAGCAGCTTATCTATGTGGCGTTGTCAAAGCATACTGGCAAACAGCTCCCATGGGGAACCCTTACCGGGATACGCCCCACCAAGATTCCCATGCTTTTGTTGGAAGAGGGAGTTAACGATGAGGATATTCTGGCCTATATGGCAGATAAATATTATACCGGGGAGGAGAAAAGCAGGCTGGCACTGGACATCGCCAAGAGGGAAAAGAAGCTCCTGGAGACGCTTCACTACGAGAACGGATATAGCCTTTATATCGGCATTCCCTTCTGCCCGACTACCTGTCTGTACTGCTCCTTTACTTCCTACCCAATTGTTTCGTGGAAAAAGCGGGTAGGTGAGTATCTAGGCGCATTGGAGAAGGAAATTGATTTTGTGGCGCAGCAATACGGGGAAAAGGTACTGGATACCATTTATATCGGAGGCGGCACGCCTACTACCTTGGAGCCTGCGGAGTTGGAACGGCTTCTTTTAAAGCTCCGTAATACCTTAGACCTTTCACACCTGAAGGAATTTACCGTGGAGGCAGGACGGGCGGACAGCATTACGGAGGAAAAGCTTAAGGTGCTTAAGGAGTATGGGGTAAGTAGAATTTCGGTCAACCCCCAGACCATGAAGCAGGAAACCCTGGATTTCATCGGAAGAAAGCATACGGTGGAGCAGGTGAAGGAAGCCTTTTTGCTGGCAAGGCAGGCGGGCTTTACCAACATTAATATGGATTTGATTTTGGGACTGCCGAAAGAAGAGGCGGCGGATGTGAGAAATACTATGGAACAGGTGATGGCTCTTGATCCGGACAGCCTGACGGTGCATTCCCTTGCCATCAAGCGGGCCTCTCGGCTAAGCCAGTGGATTGAGGAAAACGGAATTGATACCCTGCATAACACAGATGAAACTATGCAGATTACCATGGACGGCGCCGAAAAGATGGGGATGGTTCCCTATTATCTGTACAGGCAGAAAAACATGTCCGGCAATTTTGAAAACGTGGGATATGCCAGAGAAGGAAAGTTTGGTATCTATAACATCTTGATTATGGAAGAGAAACAGACCATTGTGGCATTGGGCGCAGGAAGCATTACCAAAAGGGTGTTTGCAGACGGAAGAATTGAGCGGTGCGACAATGTGAAGGATGTGGCTCTTTATATAGAGAAGATTGACGAGCTGATCGAACGGAAGAGAAGGCTTTTATAAAATATAATTTTAATATGTTTGTTGCGAATTTCATTGTTGCACATACTATGTGCCATTTTATGTAATAGTGGAGGTATCAGCGTGAATAATGAGAATTTGGAAATGATAGATAGTAAAGAATTTCAAAATTTGTTTGAAAAATCAAAAAAACTGATTGATGGTGCCAGAAGCAATATGGGACAAATGGCAAATGCAATCACAGTTCTCACAAGTTTTTTGTTAGGAAGATATATTGTTGAACAGGAACAGCAGGGAGCTGAAAGAGCCAAATATGGAGCAAAAGTTTTAGATTCTTTGTCAGCATACCTGACAGAAGAATATGGCAGAGGATTTTCAAGAAGCAATGTTGCAGGAATGCGGCAATTCTATATTGCTTATAAGGACAGGGAAGATGAAATTATCCAATCTGGAATTGGACAATTTGAACATGCTTTTGGAATTGTCCAATCGGGAATTGGACAATTAGAGACAGCATACAAGAAAGTACCATTTCAGCTCAGTTGGACTCATTATCAGATACTTATGCGTATAGAAGATAAGGATGAGAGGGAGTTTTACGAAAAAGAAGCAATACGTTCTAATTGGAATGTAAACACATTAAAAAGGCAGTTTCATTCCAGCTTATATGAAAGACTTGCATTAAGCCGGGATAAGAATGATGTGATGCGATTGGCAAATGAAGGTGCTGTTCCTCAAAAGCCGGAAGATATTCTACATACACCGTATGTGTTGGAATTTGCAGGACTGGAAGATAAGGCATCATACCATGAAAGTGACCTTGAATCGGCAGTAATAGAAAAGATGCAGAAGTTTCTATTGGAATTGGGCAAAGGTTTTCTCTTTGAACAGCGGCAAAAGAGATTTACATTTAATGACAAAAATTTTTATGTGGACTTGGTTCTATATAACAGACTATTGAAATGTTATGTTCTTATTGATTTTAAAATTGATGAACTTACACATCAGGATTTAGGTCAAATGCAGATGTATGTAAATTATTATGATCGATACGAGAGAGTTGAGGGTGAAAATCCGACTATTGGGATTCTGCTTTGCAAACAAAGTGACGAGGCTCTTGTGGATTTGACACTTCCGGAAGATGCTAATATTTATGCAAAAGAGTATAAGTTGTATTTGCCGGATAAAAAGTTGTTACAGAAAAAGCTGAAGGAATGGCTGGACGAAGAACAGCATTAAGAGTGTTTGCGGAAGGAAGGTGTGTATGGGGAACGGAATTGCGGTCAGGTTAAAGGATAAAGAATTGTTCGTGTTCAGCGTCATGACCATGATGTTCTTGCTGCTTGCGGCTGTTATCATGGGAACTCCGGCGGAGCTGTTACAAGGTATGGCGACCATTATTATGTCAAGGGATGCGCTGATCACGGATTATTTCGAGCTTGTAGGTTATGGAGCAGCTTTTCTGAATGCGGGGCTGGTTCTGGGAATTGGAATTTTGCTGATCCATATGCAAAAAATTCCCTTTACGGGCCTTACGATGGCCGTGCTGTTTATCAATGCGGGCTTTGCATTATTTGGCAAAAATCCGGTGAATGTACTTCCTATGATCCTCGGAACCTGGCTGTATGCCAGGCTTCACCATTCGGGAATGAACCGCTATATTTATACGGCGCTGTTCGGCTCCTGTCTGGCGCCGATGGTGACGGAAATGGTGTATCTTCTTCCCTTTTCTTTTGGGATCAATCTTGTGTGTGCTATTGGTATCGGTGTTTTTGTGGGATTCGTGCTGCCGCCCCTTTCCATGCATACGGCCTCCATGCATATGGGCTATAACCTGTTTAATGTAGGATTTTCCGCAGGACTATTGGCTTTTGTGATGGTGTGTATTATGCAGTCCTTTGGGTTGAAAAGCAGCAGTGTGTTTATTTGGAAAGCAGAAAGGCCGGTGTGGCTGATTGCGGGGCTGTATCTGTATTTTGCAGCGGCGTTCTTGTATGGATTCTTTATAAACGGCGGAAAGCTAAAGCCGCTTTTTAAGCTGATGAAGCATCCCGGACGTGCGGTGGCGGATTTCGTGCTGATGGATGGTGCGGGAACCACTTTGATGAATATGGGAATTATGGGTATCCTATGTACCAGCTATATTTTGTTGATCAGCGGAGACTTATCAGGGCCTGTAGTGGGCGCTATTCTTACGGTGTTTGGATTTGCCGCATTCGGTGCTCACGCAAGGAATTACCTGCCGGTGCTGGCCGGTGTTTTCCTTTCCACTTTTATGAACCACATGCAGCCTACGACGCCGGGGATCCAGATGGGTGCCATTTTTGCAGCAGGGCTGTCACCCATAGCGGGACAGTTTGGTATTCTGGCAGGAATACTGGCAGGCATGCTTCATAGTGTGGTAGTGGTGTGTACTTCCTCATTGTATGGAGGTCTTAACCTGTATAACAATGGCTTTAGTACAGGGTTGGTAGCGATTGTTTTGGTGCCTGTGCTGGAAAGTTTTATTAAGGGCTTTAAGATACGTCACGGGAGAGAGCCGAAAACAAGGAAACTGGACGCAGATGCGGGAAACAGACAGGGCAAATAAGGGAACAGGAGATTGAAGCATGACACATGAGGAGAAAAAAACGGCAAAGATCGTGGAGGAGCTGACCATGTTTTTCTTTGCGCTGGGAGCCTGCAGGATTACTTCTAAAATTGAAAAAGAGGATCAGCAGGTTAAGATTTTGTTTGAAGCCGATTATGATCCGGCATTTGCAGATAAGCTGGAGCATTTGGATCAATATTTAAACGGTCAGAAGAATGACGGTATGGAGGATATCTACTGGGAGCTGGCAGGAAGCGGCGATCCGGGGGAGACCAGTCAGCTTTTGTTAATCGGAATGATGATCGATAAGGCAGAAATCACAATAGAAAAGGAATATGTGAGACTGGAGCTGTATAAGGATCTTTTGCAGTAAGTGCTGATACGGAAAAATAGTGAGGCTGTCTGTGGAATTGATTTCCATAGGCGGCCTTTTGTATATAAATGTTACTGCTGTGTCGTGGCGGCATTTCCTATAGTTCCATATACGGTATTTAAAATCCGGTCATAATGTGCAATAGTCAAATATAGGTATAAGGTAGGAAATATGTAATCTCGTAAAATTTATTCATGACATTATCAAAAGATAATTCGTGAGGAATTGACAGATGAGTGATCATTATGAAGATTTTTTAAAGAGATTGATTCAATATAGAACAAAGCTGAATATGACACAGGAGCGGACAAGCCAGGCTCTGGGCATTACCCAGAGTCAGCTTAGCAAGCAGGAGCTTGGGAAGACAATTGTGCCCTACAAATCGCTGGTAATTTTATTGCAGATGGGGTGGGATGTGGATTATCTTCTTACAGGAAAGCATTCTCTGCGCAGACCCTCCGAGCTCACGGCGATGTTAAATAAGGCGGGGCAGAGCTATCGAAAGCCCATGCTTAGGTTTATTACATGGGCACTGGCAGCAGGAATTGAGAAGTCGCTTCCTGAACTTGGCATGGAGGTCAAATGCGAGCTTTGCATTTTGAAGATGCGGGGAGAGGGCGGAACGAATGAATCTATCATGTATGAGATAAGACAGGTTACGGGAGATGCGCAGCTGACCATGGCAGAAAAGCTGGGAGTCAATATTAAAAAGTACCGTGCACTTGAAAAGGTTCAGATTAATCCTGATGCCGAGCTTTTGCTTGGAATTTATGAGGCAACGGGATGCAAGCCAAGCTTATTTTTGACAACGGATGAAATTGAAAACGTGATCATTGATGATTTGTGGAGCCAGATTAAACCGGAGAAGCAGAAGGAAATATTATCCATCATGCTGCAGGTAGATGAATTTTTGAGGAATTAGACAGATGAGAAAAAGATCAATATTAATAATTGAAGACAATCAGGAACAGCGAGGTATGCTTGTGGAGCTGGCCAGTCAGGTGGACGGCAGTGCACGAATATATACTGCCGGAGATATTGCTACGGCTTATAAGATATTGATGGAGAATACAATAGATGTATTCCTTGTAGATATCATTTTGGATGTGGAAAGACCTGGAGACACTTCGGGCATCAGATTGGTTGAGCGGATCAGAAAAATTCCAAAATACATGTTTACCCCTGTGCTGTTTATTACCTCTCTTGAGGACGTTACCGGATATGCTTACAAAAATTTAAACTGCCTCGGATATGTGGAGAAGCCTTTTTCACCGGATCAAGTTAAACAGCTAGTGGAAAAGGCATTATATTTTTCTACACAGCGGGATCGGGATGCTACGTTTTGCTTCCGCAGAGAAGGAATTTTGTATCCGGTTAAGATAAGTAATATCTTATATATGGAGAGCACCAGCCGCGTGGTTAATATCCACACGCTGAAAGGCGGTGTTCTTACGGTGCATAATAAGACGCTGAAGGAAATCAGAGAAGAGATGGATACAGATTGTATGATGATGTGCAGCAGGAATACCATTGTCAACAAGGATTTTGTAGAAAATATAGATATCTTGAACAGATTTATAACACTAAAGAACGTCGATAAAAAGATTGAAATCGGAAAATCTTTCAAGAAGAAAGTACTTGCGGAGTATGAATTATGATCATAACAAATATTTGTCTGTTGCTGGAAGCAATATCTATTGTGGTGTGTTTACATCATTTATACGGTGAAAAATTTAAACTTGATATTGAGACGGTGAGTTTTCTGTCAATTGATATGATACTGATGACAGTAATTAATTATTATGGACTGCCGAAGACCTATACCATGGTTATTTATCCGATTTTAGCGCTGTATTGCGGGGCAAGGTTTGGGTTTCGGTTGAAATCGATGGTTGTGAATTTGGTGCTGTGTATTATTCTGGTTGGCGGAGCACAATTGATTGTATCGCTTCCATTTCATTATCTTATGAATATAAGCCTTTTTGCGGATATAAAATTATTACTTATAAATTGCATAGCATGTTTAATTATCATATTTGTATTGCCATTGGGAAGAATAAGAAAGCTGTCAGATTTTTTACAAGATAGAGAACGTATATTAGTGATTACGCTTGGAGTTTGTAATTTAATAATAGTTTATTGGCTTATTAGTTACAAAGAGTTTAAATGGCTTGAGCTTAACCAAGCAATATTGCTATTTTTAAGTTTAGTCTTTATTTTTGTTTTGGCAACGGAATTATCTAAATACAAGGTGAAAGCAAAGGAGATCGAGACAGAATTAAAAATGAATAAGCTGTATTCGGACTCCTTTCGGGGATTAATTGATAATATTAGATTAAGACAGCATGAGTTTGATAATCATATTAATACCATATACAGTCAGCATTACATATATAGTAATTATGAGGATTTGATAACAGCACAGAAAAGCTATTGTGAGGTAATTTTGAAAGAAAATCGTTTCAATAAGTTATTGTCAGGCGGAAATCCCATCATCATAGGCTTTCTGTATGGAAAATTTGTGGAGATAGAAAAGCTGGGCATTGAAGTGAGCTATAAGGTGGTCGGTGTGGAGGATGAGCTGGATGTGCCGGTGCATAAGGTTGTAGAAGTATTGGGTGATTTAATAAACAATGCGGTGGAGGCTCTCTTAGCGGACAAGGAGAGAAATAAGCTTTATGTTTCGGTGATAGGTGCAAACGGCCTTTACATTGAGGTGAGAAATGAAAGCGCCTATATCAGCTATGAGGAGTTTGACAGCTTCTTTGCAAAGGATTATAGCCAAAAGGGTGAGAACAGAGGACTGGGGCTATACAATGTGAAGCAGATTTGTGATGAATACCATATGGAGATCAGCTGTGACAATAAAGATGTGGATGGTCTTAACTGGCTATATTTTGCCATACGCAAAGAAAAAGAAACCATTTAAGCTTAGTAAATGGTTTCTTAAGGGAATTATTCCTCTGTGGGATATTCATATTCTCCAAAGAGAATGATGCTTGCAATATCGTAGCTGACCCATGCGCCAAATCCCATGCAAGCGGCTAACAGAGGCTTACTCCACCTGACAAGTTTTTCTTTCATAATAATGTACTCCTTTCATCTTTGTTAATTTGGCAGCGACAAGCTGCGCAGTGTGTAATATAATCACCCAAAAGCCGGTGGTAATGTATAGGCTTTCGGGAACTATATACGTGATAATGAGGTAAAAGAAAATAACAATAAATGCCTGCACCCGTACCCGGCTTTGGGTTTCCTCAGATAAGGGGCGGTGCACCGCTGATGTAACCGGCCCGATGTAATAGTTAGCCAGGATGCAGAGAAAGAGAAGCATCATCTGTATGGGCTTCTCTACCGGTATCCTTGGCAGGATGGACAGCACAAGTATCATATAAGATAAGGAAACTATAAAGCAGAAAATGAATTTGCTGCAGTGAAGCCCTCCGGTGGCGGATCGAAGCAGCATCATGATAATTACGGCAAATAGATACATACCGAGCTTATTATGAAAAATGATTCCCATAATAAGAAGCTTGCTGAATTCGGAAGAAAAGGTTTTCCATACATAATTAAGCTGTTTAATTTGAAATTCACTAAATCCGTATTCCGTCTTTAACAATTCGTGCATATTTTTTCCCTCCCATTTAACTGTGTTCAGTTTAAACTGAATTTTTGTTCTGTATAAAAAAAGCTACTGAACAGCATTTTTTTGGCCCTGAAAGGTCGAAAAATGTCAAAAAGCAATAAATTTGATACGTTCGGTAGAAAATTTACACATTTTGGTAAAATTATGAAGAAAAAAGCAGTTAGATGGTAAAATACAAATGAGACCTGGTGCAGACAATATGAGATTATTGTGTGCATCATAACTTAAAATGAAATATCAAAATGGAGGTAGAATATGCATAATAGAGGAAAAAGTATTTCATATCCTGATATTGGACTTAGAATCCGGACGCTGCGTGAAGCAAACAGCTATACCAGAGATGCGTTTGCAGAGAAAATTGATATCTCAACAAAATTTTTGTATGAGATAGAGCTGGGTAAAAAGGGATTTTCCGTGGAAATCCTGTATAAGATTTCCAAAGCATTATCAACCAGCTGCGATTACCTGTTAATGGGAAGCGAAGGCAGCAAGATATCTGTAAAAACAATAGATATTCTTGAATGCTTTGATGCTGAGCAGTTATCCCGCGTGCAGAATCTTTTGAAGCTGGTTCAGGAATTATGTACATATGCCGGAAATAAAGCTAAGGAATAGCTTAGTCCGGTATGAATAGTTAAGTCATGAAGAGGCTGCGGCACTAAGCTTTAGTGCGCAGCTTTCTTTTAGTTTATCGTACATATCAGGAGGAAACGTATAAGAAGCTGCAGAACACGGAAAATGCATTGTGGGAAGAGTCAGCGGAATAGATAAATACTACCTCTATAGGGATCAGTATCATACAAACCGCCGGGAAACATAAGCATCAAAAAAGCAACCGCACCGACCAAAGTTGAGGTTGCTTTTTGATAAGTAACTGTTAACTAAGGTGAACCGTTTGCTTTACGGGTGGCACCTTTTTGTATGTACATCATATCAAAATGAAGAGATATTGTCAATCAGTTAAGGCATTGCAGCCCTTAACTCACCATCCCGCCCAGCATTCCGCTTCCGGCGCACAGGATAAGCACCGTAAAGAAATTACCGGAAATTCCCGAAAGGCTATGGTTTACTATTAGGGAAACAATGATCAGGATTAGAAAGTATAAGCTGCCCATCAAAAGCCCCCACAGGAATTTCCGGTTCCCCTCTCGTTTTCCGGTCAGAAAGCCGGCAAGAAAGGTGACAACTATGTAAATGGCAATAATGCTGACAGATACGATCTTCTCACTAAGACCGAAGCGGTACAGCAAAAGAGCAAGAAGGAGAAGAAAGGCGGTAGTGAGAAGATAGGAAAGAAGCAGACATTTCAGTATGAAAGTAAGTCGTGAGCTTAAATTAATCTTATTGGGCATGGTGACCTCCAGTCATTTTAGAAAGACTTTTCAAATTCTTTATATATTTATCATATGACCGAACTTGACAGAGAATGCCCGATATTGTAATATTTCCATAAGCTGCCTGTAAAGACAGCAATTTTTAGAATAAGGAGTGATTTGAATTTGGATACCGATGGTGTCATACAACTGTTTTCCCTATTAATATTGGTAGCGCTTTCTGCGTTCTTTTCATCAGCAGAAACCTCGCTTACCACAGTAAACCGGGTGCGGCTTAAGGCACTTGCCGATGAAGGAAACAGAAAAGCGGAAACAGCGCTTAAGGTACTTGATAAGTACGGAAAGATGCTTAGTGCAATTTTAATTGGAAATAACATTGTAAATCTTTCTGCGTCGGCGCTGGCCACTACTTTGGCGATTAAGATACATTTGGCGGTAGGAATTGCCACAGGTATTTTAACGGTGGTGATTTTAATATTCGGAGAAATTCTGCCGAAGAATGTAGCAATGAGTTATTCTGAAAAGCTGGCGCTTGGCTATGCTTCCATGATTGCCGGATTAATGAAGGTACTTACGCCGGTTATTATCATTGTTGATAAACTGGCTAACGGAATTATGAAGCTGCTACATATTGATGCCAACAGAAAGGTTGCCATGACGGAAACGGAGCTTAGAACCTATGTAGAGGTAAGCCATGAGGACGGAGTCATTGAATCGGAAGAGCGGGAGATGATCTACAATGTGTTCGACTTTGGCGATGCAGTTGCCAAGGATGTAATGATCCCGCGAATCGATATGGCATCAGTGGATGAGAATGCGTCCTATGACGAGGTTATGGAGCTGTTTAAGGAATGCATGTACACCAGAATTCCGGTTTACCGGGATGATAAGGATAATGTGATCGGTATGATCAACATTAAGGATTTTATTTTGGTGGAAAACAGGGAGCAGTTTAAAATCAGCGATATCATGCGTCAGGCTTATTATACCTATGAGTTTAAAAAGACAGCAGATCTGCTGATTGAAATGAGGGAAAAGCGTGTCAATGTATCCTTTGTGCTTAATGAGTATGGCGCAACGGTAGGTATGATTACGCTGGAGGATCTTTTGGAAGAAATCGTAGGTGAAATCCGTGATGAGTATGACGAGGATGAGGAGGAGCTGATCCAGGAAGTTGATGAGCGCATGTATTTAGTTGAAGGAAGCATGAAGCTTAGCGACATCAATGATGAACTGGGAACGGAGCTTGAATCTGAGGATTATGATTCAATCGGAGGATTAATTATAGAAAATCTGGATCGACTGCCTGAGGAGGGTGAGACCATTTCAACAGATCAGGGTATTACGCTTCAGGTTAAGGAGGTTAATCAAAACAGGATTGTCAAAGTGCTTATGACACTGCCGGAGATAGCAGAGCCTGAGGATGAGCATGATGCGCAGACTGTGGAAGCACCGGAGGAGGGTCTGGAACAGCATGAGGATAAGGCTGAAAAGGAGGCCTGAGCGAATTTTTTCACAAAATGCTTTTCCAAAGACTATATCTATGCTATAATATTTTGAAATTAAGTTATTATGCCGGTATGCTTTGGGCCGGAGAAGGAAATAAAGGAGATCGTGATATGAAGCGTATTAAAACATTAGCAACAAGAGACTTAAAGGAATCCATGAAAAAGGGCGGCTGCGGCGAATGCCAAACATCCTGCCAGTCAGCTTGTAAGACTTCCTGCACCGTAGGAAATCAGAGCTGCGAAAAGGTTAAATAAGCACGAAAAATAGGATACTGAAGGTAAGCAGCGGCTATGCCGCTGCTTATTATGTGTTCAGCTATAGGTACAGTGTTTCGGAAATTGGAAGGTAAGAGAACGTGATTCATCAATATAAAAACAACGGTTACAATATTGTCCTTGATGTGAACAGCGGTTCTGTTCATGTTGTAGATGACGTGGTATATGATTTGATTCCTCTTGTGGAGGAGGCATTAGAGGCTGGGGCAGGTGAAGAGGACTGCCGGAAGACGCTTCTTTCAAGGCTTAGCGGGAGCTATAAGCCGGAGGATATATTGGACGCATATGAACAGGTGATGGAGCTTAAGGAAGCAGGAATGCTCTATGCACCTGATATTTACGAAAATTATATTATTGATTTCAAGAAGCGTGAAACGGTGGTGAAGGCTCTTTGCCTGCATATTGCCCATGACTGCAATCTGGCATGTAAGTACTGCTTTGCGGAAGAGGGAGAATATCACGGAAGACGTGCGCTAATGAGCTTTGAGGTGGGAAAGAAGGCACTGGACTTTCTGGTTAAGAATTCCGGAAACCGTGTCAATCTTGAGGTGGACTTTTTCGGCGGCGAGCCTTTGATGAACTGGCAGGTGGTTAAGGACCTGGTGGCATACGGAAGAAGCCTCGAGGAGCCTTATCACAAAAAGTTCCGCTTCACCCTTACCACTAACGGCATTTTGTTAAATGATGAGGTGCTTGAGTTTGCCAACAGGGAAATGGCCAATGTGGTGCTCAGTATTGACGGCAGAAAGGAAATTCATGATCTGATGAGGCCTTTTAGGGGCGGTCAGGGCAGCTATGACAGTATTGTTCCCAAGTTTCAGAAGGTGGCGGAAAGTCGTGACCAGATGAATTATTATGTGCGTGGAACCTTTACCAGGAACAATCTGGATTTTTCCAAGGATGTGCTGCATCTGGCTGATCTTGGCTTTAAGCAGATTTCCGTTGAGCCGGTGGTGGCTGCTCCGGAGGATGATTATGCTTTAAGGAAAGAGGATATTGCCGGACTTTGTGAGGAATATGACAAGCTGGCAGCTGAGCTCCTTAATAGAAAAAAACAGGGAAAAGGTGTTAATTTCTTTCATTTTATGATAGACTTGGAGGGTGGACCCTGTGTGGCTAAGCGGCTTTCAGGCTGCGGCTCGGGAACGGAGTATCTGGCAGTTACACCTTGGGGAGACCTTTATCCCTGCCATCAATTTGTAGGCAAAGAAGAATTTTTGATGGGAAATGTGGACGAGGGAATTACCAGAACCGATATCAGGGATGAGTTTAAGACCTGCAATGTATATGCAAAAGAAAAGTGTAAAAGCTGTTTTGCGAAATTTTACTGCAGTGGCGGCTGTGCTGCCAACTCTTACAATTTTAAGGGACAGATTAATGATGTCTATGATTTGGGATGTGAATTACAGAGAAAGCGCATTGAGTGTGCAATTATGATAAAGGCGGCACTTGCCGATCTGGAAGGAGAAGAAAGCAATGAAGAAAAGTAGAGCAATTATAACGCTGCTGGTACTGGTACTGCTTCTTGGCTGCTTTGGCTATACAGCAGCTGTAGGACTTGGTTCTGACGGTTCCGGTTCGGCAGCAAGTATCAATCTGGGGCTTGACCTTGAAGGTGGTGTGAGCATTACCTACAAGGCGGTAGGAGACGAGGCTCCCAGTAAGGAGGATATGGCAGATACCATTTACAAGCTGCAGAAGCGTGTAGAGGGATACAGCACAGAGGCGGTTGTTTATCAGGAGGGTGATGACCGTATCAATATTGAGATCCCCGGTGTGTCGGATGCCAACGCAATTTTGGAGGAGCTTGGAAAGCCCGGTTCCCTGTATTTTATTAAGCAGACGTCAGAGGACGGAACACAAAACTATGATCCTTACAGCAGAACCATGTATAAGAGCATCGAAACTCTGGAAGAGGAGGGCTCTATCGTTCTGGTGGGTACTGATGTGAAGAACGCTCAGGCGCGTTCCTATCAGGATTCCATGCAGAATGCCCAGATATGTGTGGAGCTTACTTTGACCGATGAGGGAGCAGTGAAGTTTGCGGATGCTACCAGTGAGGCTTACAGCAGGGGTGAGACCATTGCCATTTATTATGACAATGCGATTGTAAGCGCTCCCAACGTAAATTCGGTTATTACAGATGGTATGGCGCAGATTACAGGCGGATTTGACATGGAGGAAGCGGAGCAATTGGCATCCACCATTCGTATCGGAGGACTTAAGATCCAGTTAGAGGAGCTGCATTCCAAGATTGTAGGAGCCCAGCTTGGTGAGGAAGCCATCTCCACCAGTATCAAAGCTGCTTTGGTAGGATTTATTATCATTGTTGTATTTATGATTGGCGTATATTATGTTTCAGGTGTGGCAGCCAGTCTTGCTCTTGGATTATATGTAGAGCTGATGATCATTCTGCTTGATGCCTTTGACATTACTCTTACCCTTCCGGGTATTGCAGGTATTATTCTTTCCATCGGTATGGCGGTGGATGCAAATGTAATTATTTTTGCACGTATCAGAGAGGAGCTTGCAAAGGGCAAGACCGTGAAATCTGCTATTGATACCGGATACAAGAAGGCATCCTCGGCAATCATTGATGGTAATGTGACTACTTTGATTGCGGCCATCGTTCTTGGCGTGAAGGGCTCCGGTACAATCAAGGGATTTGCGGCAACTCTTGCTCTTGGTATTGTTCTTTCCATGTTTACTGCAATGATCGTGACAAGATTGATTATGAAAGCTTTTTATGCAATCGGTCTTCAGAATGTCAAGCTATACGGTGTGGCAAAGGAGAAAAAGGCAGTCAACTTCACCTCGAAAAAAGCGGTATTTTTCGGTATCTCCATTGCAGCTATTTTGGCAGGCTTTGTGTTTATGGGAATTAACAAGGCTAAGACCGGCAATTCTCTGAATTACAGTCTGGAGTTCGTAGGCGGTACCTCCACCAACGTAACTTTTAATGAGGATATGACCTTATCTGCAATTGATACACAGGTTGTTCCGCTGATTGAGAATATTACCGGAGACGGAAATGTACAGACCCAGAAGATTGAAGGAACAAACGAGGTTATTTTCAAAACACGTTCACTTAACATTGATGAGCGTGAGACCTTTAAGAGCACTATGGTAGAGCAGTTTGGTGTGGATGCGGAGAAGATCACCACGGAAACCATCAGCTCTACGGTCAGCAGTGAGATGAAATCTGATGCAGTTTGGGCGGTTGTGATTGCGGCCTTCTGTATGCTGATTTATATCTGGTTCCGGTTTAAGGATATTCGCTTTGGAGCAAGTTCAGTTATTGCATTGATTCATGACGTGTTGGTTGTTCTTGCGTTTTATGCCATTGTGAAGGTATCTGTTGGAACTACCTTTATCGCATGTATGCTGACCATTGTAGGTTACTCTATTAATGCAACGATTGTAATTTTTGATCGTATTCGTGAAAATAAGGCAAATATGAGCAGAAAGGAAGCGTTGGAGGATATGGTAAACGGAAGTATTACCCAGACGCTTTCCAGAAGTATCTTTACTTCCTTAACTACCTTCGTTATGGTTGCTGCTTTGTATGTATTCGGTGTATCCTCTGTGAAGGAGTTTGCACTTCCTCTGATGGCAGGTATCCTCTGCGGTACCTACTCCTCCGTATGCATCACTGGTTCCCTGTGGCTGGTACTGCGTAAGGTTTTCCCTCAGAAGGCAGCATAAGCTGATACGGATAATGGAACCGAGTTGATCGGCAATGATAAAAGCGTTCTGAAATTTCAGAACGCTTTTCATATTAGGAAAGAGGTATTTATGGCAAAATGGATGGTAGCTGCCAAAAAGGCGGATTTTGAGCAGATTGCGGAAAAATATCATATTACGCCGGTACTGGCCAGGCTTCTTCGAAACAGAGAATTGACAGAGGATGCGGAGATACGAAATTTCCTGTTCGGAACCATGGAGGATATGCATGATCCGCTTTTGATGAAGGATATGGAGAAGGCGGCGGCAATACTTAAGGAAAAGATTAAGAACAATAAGCCCATTAGAATCATCGGAGACTATGATGTGGACGGAATTTGTTCCTCTTATATTCTGCTTAAGGGGCTTAGGAGCCTTAAGGGAAATGTGGATGTGGTCATACCCCACAGAATGAAGGACGGATATGGGCTGAATGATAAGCTGATTGAGGATGCCTTTCGGGACGGAATTGATACCATTTTAACCTGTGACAATGGTATTGCTGCGGCGGATCAGATAAGGCTGGCCAGGGAAAAGGGTATGACGGTGGTGGTTACGGATCACCATGAGGTTCCCTACGAGGAGAAGGAGGGGGAGCGGACTTATATTCTGCCCCCGGCGGATGCGGTGGTTGACCCGAAGCAGCCGGGCTGTACGTATCCCTTTAAGCAGATTTGCGGAGCAGTGGTTGCGGGAAAGCTGATACAGGTACTGACAGGAAATGTTGGGGAAGAGATGATTTCCTTTGAGGCTCTTGCTACCATATGTGATGTGATGGAGCTAAGGGATGAAAACAGAATCCTGGTTAAGGAGGGGCTCCGTCTGATGCCTGAAACCTCCAATTTGGGACTTAAAGCGCTTTTGATGGTAAACGGAATCGAAAAAAAGGCGCTGACACCATATCATGTGGGATATATCATAGGTCCTTGTATGAATGCGTCGGGGCGTCTGGATACGGCAGGGAGAGTGCTTGAATTATTTGACTGCAATGACTTTAAGGAAGCGGTGACTATTGCAGGGGATTTAAAAAGCTTAAATGACAGCCGGAAGCTTATGACAGAACAGGGAGTGAAGGAAGCAGTCAGGCAGGTGGAGGAGTCCGGCATGGAAAGGGACAAGGTGTTGGTCATATATCTGCCGGAGTGTCATGAGAGCTTAGCCGGGATTATTGCCGGGAGAATTAAAGAGAAATATCATAAGCCGGTCTTTGTGCTGACTAAGGGCGAGGAGGGAATAAAGGGCAGCGGAAGATCCATAGAAAGCTATTCCATGTATGAGGAAATGTCAGCCTGCAAGGAGCTTTTCACCAAATATGGCGGACATAAGATGGCAGCAGGCTTATCTCTTCCCGATGAGGCTTCCATAGAACAGTTTCGAACCAGACTAAATGAAAGCTGCAGCCTGACTGATGAAGATTTTGAGCAGGTGGTACATATTGATGTTGCAATGCCTTTAGCCTATGCGGACAGAAGCTTTGTGAAGGAGCTGGCTTTTCTGGAGCCCTTTGGGGTGGGAAATCCCCGCCCGGTATTTGCAAGGAAGGATATCAGTCTTCTTTCCGGGCGCAGATTGGGAAAGAACCACAATGTGGGAAAATATCGTATCTCGGAGGCGGGAGCGGTATATGAGATGATTTATTTCGGAGATCAGGAGCGGTTTGATGAGTTTCTGAAGGAGCGGTACGGAGCATCTGCGGTGAAAATGCTGTATGAAAAGGGCCTTGGAGATGGGGATATGATGATCAGCATGGCATATTATCCCGATATTAATTACTTTGCCGGTAGGGAAAGTGTGCAGATGGTTATGCAGGATTACTGCTGATATTTTATGTGATAGGAAAGTGCACGAACAGTATTTAACAACGCGAAAGCCCCCGGGGGATACCGGAGGCTTTCACATTCTTATGAGGGGGGAGATAGTGAGTTGTTCAACTATCTTGGTTATTATAATAAAGGGTAAATGTGTATAAATTGTGTCTGATTTATGATAAAAATCTAAAATCCTCTTAATAAAAAATTAAGTACATCATAAAAAAATCGAAACATAATATATACTACGGTTCGGCCTTGTTTGGCACTTCCATAAAGATTGAAAAAACAGGATATTCGTGATATCTTATTATAAGGAAAATCTTAGTATGTTTAGAAGTGAGGAAAGCGACATTGAAATGTGAAGAATTATTACAGGGCATTACTTATGAGTGTATAAAAGGAACTACGGATAAAGAAATCAGTCAGGTGGTGTACGATTCCAGAAAGCTTGCCAAGGACTGCCTGTTCATCTGCATCTGCGGCTATAATGTTGACGGACATGATTTTGCAGTCGAAGCTGCGGCAAAGGGAGCGGCAGCGCTGATCGTGCAGAAGGAGGTAGAACTGCCAAATGACAGTGATGTTACGGTGATTCGGGTGGAGGATACCCGCTATGCCATGGCCTTTATTTCTGCTGCATGGTTCGGACATCCGGCGGACCGCTTAAAGGTAATAGGAATTACAGGAACCAAGGGTAAGACTACTACCACCTATCTGATCAAATCCATTTTGGAAAAGGCAGGCTATAAGGTAGGTCTGGTCGGAACCATAGAGACGATTATAGGAGATAAGCATATTCCTGCATCCAACACCACACCGGAATCCTATCTGCTGCAGCAGTATTTTAAGGAGATGGAGGATGAGGGCTGCGAGATCGTGGTCATGGAGGTGGCGTCCCAGGGATTAAAGCTTCACAGAACCCAGGGCTTTACCTTCGAAATCGGTATCTTTACCAACTTAGAGCCGGATCATATCGGTCCTACGGAGCATGCGGACTTTGAGGAGTATCAGGAATGCAAGGGCAGGCTGTTTAAGCAGTGCCGGTTGGGGATTGTGAACAAGGATGATGTTCATATGGAGGCAGTCTTAAAGGGGCATACCTGTGCGCTTGAAACCTACGGATTTGATCCGTCGGCGGATCTATATGCAAAGGATTTAAAGCTGGTTAAAAAGCCCGGCGAGTTGGGCATAGATTTTACCGTAGGCGGTAAAATGGACTTTGACGTGGAGGTTCCCACCCCCGGCAGGTTCAGTGTTTACAATGCGCTGACGGCAGTTGCGGTGTGCAGGCATTTTCGTGTGGAGATACCCCAGATACAGACGGCGCTTCTTGGTGCCCATGTAAAGGGAAGGATTGAGATGGTGCCGGTTTCGGATCAGTTTACGCTGTTGATTGATTATGCACACAATGCCATGAGCCTGAAAAGCTTATTGACTACCCTGCGGGAATATGAGCCAAACAGACTGGTATGTGTATTTGGCTGCGGAGGAAACCGCTCTAAAATCAGACGTTATGAGATGGGAGAGGTCAGTGGAAACTATGCGGATCTGACCATTATTACATCCGATAACCCCCGGTTTGAAGAGCCGCTTGATATCATAGAGGACATTAAGACCGGTATTGGTAAGACAGAAGGAAAATATATTGAAATTTGTGATCGCAAGGAGGCCATTGCCTATGCAATCGATCACGGGCAGCCCGGAGATATTATTGTGCTGGCAGGCAAGGGGCATGAGGACTATCAGGAGATCAAAGGGGTAAAATACCCTATGGATGAGAGGGTTCTGATTGCGGAGATACTGAAGGAAAGACGAAAGACTTTATGACAAAAGGCAGATATGCAAATATCATAATTGACATTTCCCATGAAAAGGTGGACCGCACCTTTCAATACCGGATACCGGATGAGCTTATGGGTATTTTGGAGCCGGGAATGTGCGTGCAGGTGCCCTTCGGTGCAGGAAACCATCTGCGGCAGGGCTATGTGATGGAAATCACAGACAAAGCCCAGTTCCCGGAGGAAAAGCAAAAGCCGGTGGCAGGGATCGTGAAGGACAGCGTTTCCGTGGAGGCGGACGCCATTCGCCTTGCAGCGTGGATGAGAAAAAATTATGGTTCTACCATGATTGCAGCTCTAAAAACGGTGCTTCCTGTTAAGCAGGCCATGAAGCCTAAGGAAAAAAAGAAGATTTTAAGGCGCATGACAGGCGAGGAGACCAGGGCGATATTGGGAGAAGCCGTCAGAAAGCATCAGGCTGCCAAGGTAAGAGTGCTTGAGGAGCTGTGTCACGAGCCGGTTCTTCCTTATGAACTGGTAACGGGAAAGCTGAATGTTTCGGCATCTACCTTAAGAAGTCTGATGACGCAGGGTGTGATTTCCGTTGAAAGTGAGAGCTATTACAGAAATCCCGTAAAGATTGAGACTGCAAGGGAAGCGGGAAGAGAGCTTTCCGACGAACAGGAAGCTGTAAGGAGTAAGGTTCTTTCCGATTACGATGAAGGAATCAGAAAAACCTATTTGATACATGGAATTACGGGAAGCGGCAAAACAGAGGTCTATTTGTCCCTGATTGAGGGAATGATAAAGAGAGGAAAGCAGTGTATTGTGCTGATCCCCGAAATAGCCCTTACCTATCAGACGCTGCTTCGCTTTTACAAGCGGTTTGGTGACCGGGTATCGGTGATGAACTCCACCCTGTCGGCAGGGGAGCGGTTTGATCAGTGTGAGCGTGCAAGAAAGGGCGAGCTGGATGTGATTATCGGTCCACGTTCCGCCTTATTTGTTCCCTTTCCCGATTTGGGTATGATTGTGATTGACGAGGAGCATGAGCCGAGCTACAAAAGTGAGACCATGCCAAGATATCATGCAAGAGAAACTGCGGAATGTCTGGCAGAGATTAAAAATGCAAGCCTGGTGCTGGGCTCCGCTACACCTTCCATGGAGGCTTATTACAGGGCTAAGGAAGGAAAATATGAGTTATTTACCTTAAGCAAGCGGCTGACCGGAGGAAATCTGGCGCCGGTGAGTATTGTGGATTTGCGTAAGGAGCTTCGGGAGGGAAACCGCTCTATTTTCAGCAGAAGGCTTCAGGAGCTGATGACAGACCGCTTAGAACGTAAGGAGCAGATCATACTCTTTTTAAACAGGCGTGGATATGCAGGATTTATATCCTGTCGTTCCTGCGGACATGTGATGAAATGTCCCCACTGTGATGTGTCCTTGTCCCAGCATATGGGCGGGAAGCTGTTATGCCATTATTGCGGCTATGAGGCTCCTTCGGTAAACAAATGTCCCGCCTGCGGATCACCCTATATCTTAGGCTTTAAGGCGGGAACCCAGCAGATTGAGCAGCAGCTTTTAAAGCGTTTTCCCGATATCAGGGTGCTTCGGATGGATGCGGACACCACCAGACAAAAAGGGAGCTACGAAAAGATTCTGACAGCCTTTTCGGAGGGAGAGGCGGATGTGCTCCTTGGAACCCAGATGATTGTTAAGGGACACGACTTTCCCAACGTGACACTGGTGGGAGTGCTGGCGGCGGACCTGTCCTTAAATGACAGTGATTACCGTGCCGGAGAGAGAACCTTTCAGCTGCTTGTGCAGGCAGCCGGAAGAGCGGGACGGGGGACAAAGCCGGGAGAGGCGCTAATACAGACCTACAGGCCGGAGCATTACAGTATTCTTCGTGCCGCAGAGCAGGATTATGAAGCATTTTATGAGGAAGAAATTCTATATAGGGAACTGGGGGCCTATCCGCCTGCGGCTCATATGATGGCGGTTTTAATCACTTCCGGCAGCAAGGAGCGGGGAGAGAAGCTCGCAGAAAATATTGCACAGCTTGCAGAGCAGGCGGCGCAGGAGGCATCTGGGAGCAGAGAAGAGGTCAGGATAATCGGACCGGCGAAGGCCTCTATAGGAAAGATTAACGATATTTACCGATTTGTGGTATACTGTAAATCATGCAGCTATGACAGCCTGATAAGGATCAGGGAATTTATAGAGCAATTTATTTCCACGACAGAGTTAAAGGGGGAGATCGTACAGTTTGATTTTGACCCCATGGACAGTTATTAGAACGAATAGAAAAGGAAGGAAAGAAAATGGCAATCAGGAACATAAGAGAAATCGGTGATCCGGTTTTAAACAAAAAATGTAAAGAGGTTACGGAGGTAAGTGAGCGCACGCTTGAGTTGATTGATGATATGTTTGATACCATGTATGAGGCGGACGGCGTAGGGCTTGCAGCTCCCCAGGTAGGTATTTTAAAAAGAATTGTAACCATTGATGTGACAGGAGAGGATCCGATTCTTTTGATCAATCCCGTGATTCTTGAAAGCAGCGGAGAGCAGAGAGGAAATGAAGGGTGTCTCAGCGTTCCCGGAAAGACGGGAATTGTGACAAGACCCAATTATGTGAAGGTGCAGGCATACAATGAAAATATGGAGCCTTTTGAATTGGAGGGCACAGAGCTGCTTGCCAGAGCCATCTGCCATGAGTTAGAGCACTTGGACGGCCATCTTTATGTGGAGAAGGTGGAGGGCGAGCTGATGAATATAGCCGACTTAGAGCAGGAGGAGTAACTATTATGAAGGTTGTATATATGGGAACTCCCGATTTTGCAGTAGCACCTCTTGAAGCGATTATCCGGGCAGGCCATCAGGTGACGGCAGTGGTGACGCAGCCGGATAAACAAAAGGGACGGGGAAAGGAAGTGCAGATGACTCCGGTGAAGGAGTGTGCCCTAAAGCATGACATACCGGTATTCCAGCCTGTCAGGATTCGGGAGCAGGAGGCAGTGGAAAAGCTTCGTGAATTTCCTGCGGATATTTTTGTGATTGCTGCCTTTGGACAGCTGTTGTCTCAGGAAATTTTGGATATGCCGCCCTTTGGATGCGTTAATATTCATGCATCTCTTCTTCCTGCGTACCGTGGGGCAGCGCCCATTCAGTGGGCAGTGATTAACGGGGAAAAGGAAACCGGCGTAACCATTATGCAGATGGAAAAGGGACTGGATACAGGGGATATGCTGCTGAAAACGGTTGTGCCCATTGACCCTAAGGAAACCGGGGAGAGTCTTCATGATAAGCTGATGGAGGCCGGCGCAGAGCTGATCGTAAAGGCGCTTCCGTTAATTGAAAAGGGAGAGCTGGTTCCGGAGAAGCAGGATGACGCCAAATCCTCCTATGCATCCCGATTAACTAAGGCTATGGGACAGATTGACTGGAAGCAGGATGCATCTGTTCTGGAGCGTCTGGTTCGGGGACTAAATTCCTGGCCCAGTGCATACACTACCTTTCGAGGGAAAAATCTTAAGATTTGGGAAGCGGATGTGATTGAGAAGGATGAAAAGCTTTGTCCGGGAACGGTGGAGTGTGTGGAAAAGAGCTATTTGGATGTGGCCTGCGGAAAAGGTGCTCTTCGCATCTATTCCCTTCAGTTGGAGGGCAAAAAACGTATGGCGGTAAAGGATTTTCTGCTTGGTTATGAGATAAAGCCCGGAATGATGCTGGGCTTAGAATAAGACGGTACATGATATAGAGAAGTGTAATTGCTTGACAGACAGGAGGACAAACAATGTTTGGATTTTACTATGACCCTACCTATATACTGGTTTTGATCGGGGCGATACTTTGTATTGCGGCAAGCTCTATGGTGAATTCCACCTACCACAAATATTCCAGAGTGCGGGCACGAAGCGGAATGACGGGAGCTGAGGCGGCACAGCGTATCCTGCAGATGTCAGGGATTCATGATGTGCAGATTCAGCATGTGCAGGGCGAACTGACAGATCATTATGACCCGTCTAAGAAGGTGCTCCGCCTGTCCGATACGGTATATGATTCTCGTTCCGTGGCGGCCATTGGCGTGGCAGCCCATGAGTGCGGACATGCACTTCAGCATAAGGTGGGATATGTTCCTTTAAAGCTTCGTTCTGCACTGGTGCCGGCTGCCAATATTGGTTCAAAGCTGGGATTGCCTATCGTGATTTTGGGATTAATTCTGGGAATTGGCTTTGAACTGCCGGGAGGAGGTTATTTTTCCCTGGCTCAGATCGGAATTTGGATTTTCGCCATTGCAGTGTTGTTTCAGGTGGTTACCCTACCAGTAGAGTTTAATGCCTCCGGCAGGGCTTTGAAGATGCTTGGAAGCTATGGTATTATGACTGATGATGAGGTGGATGACTGCAAACGTGTGCTTGGTGCGGCAGCCCTCACCTACGTGGCAGCGGCGGCTTCCTCCATCTTACAACTTCTGCGTCTTGTGATCCTTACCGGAAACCGGCGCAGGGATGACTAGCGCAGCGGCATTAGAATTTCAAGAAGCCGCGTAGGCGGCGGAACGAGAGGATAATTTGGAAAATATAAGAGAACTGGCACTGGATATGCTGATGGAAATCCTGGAAAAGGGAGAGTACAGCCATCTGGTTATCAGAAATGTGTTAGATAAGTATCATTACCTTGATTTAAGAGATAAAGCCTTTGCAAAAAGGGTTACTGAGGGTACCTTGGAGAGATTGATCCAGATCGATTATGTGCTGGATCAGTTTTCCAAAGTACCTGTTTTGAAGATGAAGCCGCTTATCAGAAATCTCATGAGAATGAGTGTTTATCAGCTGCTTTTCATGGATCAAATTCCGGACAGCGCAGTCTGTAATGAAGCGGTCAAGCTGGCAGGAAAAAGAGGTTTTAAAGGGCTTTCGGGCTTTGTCAACGGAGTGCTTCGAAATATAGCAAGAAACCGGAATGCCATCGTTTATCCTGATGAGAGAACTGATAGGGTGAAGGCTCTGTCGGTTCGCTATTCTATGCCGCAATGGCTGATAGAGTTTTGGGATCAGGCCTACGGGCAGGAAAAGACAGAGGCGGTTTTAAAGGGACTTCTTTTGGAGCATCCGGTAACGGTCAGGCTCAAGGAAGGGATTTCCGATGAAGAAAAGGAAGCGTGGATTTCGGATCTTTCCAGGCAGAAAACAGAGGCAGAGCCTCACCCCTATCTTCCCTACGCATTCCGGATTAAGGGCGCGGAGGGCGTAAGGAGCATTCCCGGCTATGAGGAGGGTCTGTTTGCCGTTCAGGACGTTAGCAGTATGCTGGCGGTGGAAGCGGCAGGGGTTAGCGGCCTCATAAAGAATACGGTGGGAGACTGCTCTGCGAAGCAGAAGAGCGAAACGGCTGCGGAAGAGCTGCTTGCGGTGGATGTGTGCGGAGCTCCGGGAGGAAAGTCCCTGCACATGGCGGAGAAGCTTCATGGCAAAGGAAAAGTGATTTCCAGGGACCTTACGGAGTATAAGGTTTCTTTGATCGAAGATAATATAGAAAGAACAGGCTATACCAATATAGAAGCACAGGTATATGATGCTACGGTTTTCGATGAGAGTCTGCTTGAGAAAGCGGATGTGGTGCTGGCCGATCTGCCATGTTCCGGTTTGGGAATTATAGGAAAGAAACGGGATATTAAATACCGGGCGGCGCAGGAAACCATGCAGGAGCTTACAGTCCTTCAAAGACGTATTCTCGATACGGTGTGGAGGTATGTGAAGCCGGGCGGCGTTTTAATTTACAGTACCTGTACGATCAATCCGGGTGAAAATGACAACATGGTACAGTGGTTTGTGGAGAATCACCCTTTTAAGCTGCAAAGCCTTGCCCCTTATCTGCCGCAGGCTCTTAAGGATGAGGGCAAAACAGGGAAAATGCAGTTTTTCCCCGGAATACACGAGACAGACGGTTTCTTTATTGCCAGAATGGTGCGCATTTAGCCGCCATGCTGAAAGGAAAGGCAGAAAATAAATGCTGGATATTAAGTCACTTACATTAGAGGAATTAAAGGAAGAGATGGAAAAGCTGGGGGAGAAGTCCTTTCGTGCAGGACAAATTTTCCAGTGGATGCATGAAAAGCTGGCAGAGAGCTTTGAGGAGATGACCAATCTGTCCCTTTCCCTTCGGCAGAAGCTGTCGGATAATTTTCAATATACCGCTGCAAAGCTGGTAAATATGCAGGAATCTGCAATAGACGGAACCAGAAAGTATCTGTTTGAATTTGGGGACGGAAGTCTGGTGGAAAGCGTATGGATGAAGTATAAGCATGGCAACAGTGTCTGCATTTCCTCCCAGGTGGGGTGCCGGATGGGCTGTACCTTCTGCGCCTCCACGCTGGATGGTCTGGAGCGGTCTCTTCTTCCTTCGGAGATGTTGGAGCAGATCTATGCAATCACCAGACATACCGGTGAGAGAGTTTCCAATGTAGTAGTGATGGGAACCGGCGAGCCCTTGGATAATTTTGATAATCTGATCAGGTTTTTATCACTTCTTACGGATGAAAAGGGATTACATATCAGTCAAAGGAATGTGACGGTATCCACCTGCGGGCTGGTGCCGAAAATGAGAGAGCTTGCCGAACGGCAGCTCCAGATCACATTGGCCCTGTCTCTTCATGCTTCCAATGATGAGAAGCGGCAAAAGCTGATGCCCATTGCCAACAGCTATTCTATTTCAGAGCTGATGGAGGCCTGTGCGTACTATTTTGAAAGGACGGGCAGAAGAATTACCTTTGAATACTCTCTGGTAGGGGGTGTGAATGATTCTAAGGAGGATGCGCAGGAGCTTTCGGGACTTATAAGGGAGCTTAACTGTCATGTAAATTTGATCCCGGTAAATCCCATTAAGGAGCGATCCTATGTGCAGTCGGAGAAGAATGCTATCCAGGCGTTTAAAAATAAACTTGAAAAAAATGGAATAAATGTTACTATTAGAAGGGAAATGGGGAGAGATATTGACGGTGCCTGCGGACAGCTCAGAAGAAGGCAAAAGGCACTGCAGCAGGAGGTAGCAAAGTGATACGGTCCTTTTCTGTTACAGATATAGGGAAAAAACGAAAACTAAATCAGGATTATGTCTATGTGTCGGAAAAGCCCATAGGAAATCTTCCCAATATGTTTATTGTGGCGGATGGAATGGGAGGACATAATGCAGGGGATTATGCTTCCAAATGTACGGTGGAAACTATTGTCAGAGAGATACGGGGATGCTTCGAAAAAAATCCCGTCAGGATTTTAAGTAAGGCGATCCGCATTGCCAACGACCAGATCAGGCAGAAGGCCAGGGAGGATCAAAGCCTTCTGGGAATGGGAACTACGGTGGTGGCGGCTACCTGTCTTGGACATTATCTGCAGGTGGCGAATGTAGGGGACAGCAGACTATATATTATCAACCATGAAATCAGACAGATTACCAGAGACCATTCTTTGGTAGAGGAAATGGTTCGGATGGGCGGGATAGACAAGGCAGCAGCAAGAAATCATCCGGATAAAAATATCATTACCAGAGCAGTGGGAGCTACGGATACGGTAGAAATTGACTTTTTCCATGAGGAGCTTATGCCCGGAGACATTGTGCTTTTGTGCTCGGATGGGCTTACCAATATGCTGGAGGATGAGGAAATCGGCAGTATTTTAAGAGAAAAGGCGTCTATAGAGGAAAAGGCGCAAAAGCTGATAGAAGCAGCCAACGACAACGGAGGCAGAGATAATATTGCAGTGATCATCATTGATGCATTTGCAGAAGAGTAATGCTTATATTGCTTAAGGGTTAGATGGAGAAGAAATATGGTTAAAATTGGAATGATAATTGGAGACAGATACGAAATACTGGAAAAAATCGGTACCGGCGGGATGTCTGATGTTTATAAGGCTAAGGATCACAAGCTGAATCGCTTCGTGGCGGTGAAGGTTCTTAAACAGGAATTTTCCGAAAACGCAAATTTTGTATCCAAATTCAGGATAGAAGCGCAGGCGGCAGCAGGGCTGATGCATCCTAACATTGTGAATGTATATGATGTAGGAGAAGAAAGCGGAATTTATTATATTGTTATGGAGCTGGTAGAGGGGATCACCCTCAAAAAATATATCGAGAAGAAGGCAAGACTGTCCGTGAAAGAGGCGGTCAGCATTGCAATTCAGGTCAGCATGGGCATTGAGGCAGCTCACAATAATCATATTATTCACAGAGATATTAAGCCTCAGAATATCATTATATCCAAGGAAGGTAAGGTAAAGGTTACGGACTTTGGCATTGCCAAAGCGGCTACCAGCAACACCATTACCTCCAATGTGATGGGTTCTGTTCATTATACCTCCCCGGAGCAGGCAAGAGGAGGCTATTCGGATGAAAAGAGCGACATCTATTCGCTGGGTATTACCATGTTTGAGATGCTTACCGGACGGGTTCCCTTTAACGGTGAAACCACCGTGGCAATAGCTATTAAGCATATTCAGGAGGATATGCCCTCTCCCAGGGAATATGTGTCCGAAATTCCTGTCAGCGTGGAGCAGATCGTGTTTAAGTGCTGTCAGAAGAGCCCTGACAGGCGCTACCAGTCCATGGGAGAGCTGATTACCGATTTGAAGAGGTCTCTTATGACGCCTGACGAGGATTTTGTAAAGGTAGTGAATCCCGACGAGGAAGGCTCCACGAAAATGATCAGCGACAGCGAGATGGCGCGGATTAAAAAGCAGTCCCAGAGCAGGGATTCTATGGAAGAGGCAATGCATCTTCGCAAGGAACGGGATGTCAAGAGAAGCGTTCAAAAGAAATATGCGCCTCCTGAGGATGAGGAACTTGAGGATACCGATTATGAGGAGGAAGATGAGGACGAGGAGGATGATGATTACGATCCTAAAATGGAGCGAATCACCACCATCTTGGCGGTTATTGCGGCGATCCTTATCGGCTGTATCGTACTTTTCTTAGTTGGGAAAGCCTTTGGCGTGTTTGATTTTAGCGGTGAAGGAGAAAATACCGCTCAGGAAGAGGAAGAAGAGAAGGCTCAGGTTGAAATGATCGAGGTTGTAGGGAAGAATATTGATGAGGTAAAGGTTGCCCTCCTTAACATCGGTCTGACTCCTGAGATTGAATATCAGGAAAGCTCAGAGTATGAGCAGGGAATTGTCATGAATGCCAATGTAGACCCCGGAACAATGGTAGATGAGGGAAGTAATGTCATACTTACGGTCAGTGCCGGCTCTGAGGGCGTAGAGGTGCCGGATGTAGTAGGAATGACCGAGGCAGAGGCAGTAGCGGAATTAGGAAAAAAGGGCTTTGCGGTGAGTAAGACGGAAGGCCATGATGAATATATTAAAGCGGGCGATATTATTACCCAGTCTCCCAAGGCAGGTGAGAAAGCTCCAAGCGGTGCTTCGGTAACGATTACGATCAGCTTAGGTCCCGATAAGGAGAAGGTCAGGGTGCCTGATCTGATGGGCAGAGCGGAAGAGGAAGCAATGGCTATGCTGGTGGAGGCCGGATTGCAGCTTGGCGTTGTTTCGGAAGTGAATAATGAAAATGCGGATTTGGCAGGTCTTGTATGCTATCAGAGCTATTCGGCGGGCTCTTACGTGGAGGTGGGAACTGCGGTGGATGTCAGTGTCAGCCTTGGGCCTATTCAGGCTACTTATAAGTTTACAGATACCATTACCGGACCTACTGCGGAGGAGGATCCCAACTACAGGGCTGGAACGCTGGTAACCGTAACGCTGATGGCGGATGACGGAACGCAGCTTCTCAGCACGCAGACGACCTCCTTCCCTATTCAGCAGCAGAATATTACAGGTATCAAGTCACAGACGGGATATCTTCTGTTCCAGTATGTGAATGTAACGGATTCTACCAGTGTTACCAATGAGGACGGAACGGTGAGTACAGTGGAGGGAACAAGCGAATCGAAAGAGCTGCGCCGGGCTGTCACCTTTGTAGCCGAATAGGGTAAGAGAATGCAGGGAAAAATTGTCAAAGGAATAGCCGGTTTTTACTATGTTCACACAACTGCCGGCCTTATTGAATGCAAAGCAAAGGGAATTTTCAGAAAAGATAAAATAAAGCCCCTTGTGGGGGACAATGTAGAAATAGAGCTTGTGGACGAAAGCGGGGACACAGGAAACATTGTGGAGATACTGCCCAGAAAAAATGCGCTGATCAGACCGGCAGCTGCCAATATTGATCAGGCGCTGGTGATTTTTGCCATTGTAAGGCCCAACCCCAATTACAATCTGCTGGATCGTTTTTTGATTACCATGGAAAAGCAAAGCCTTCCCTGTGTGATCTGTTTTAATAAGAAGGATATTGCTGCCGAGGAGGATGCGCAGGAGCTTATAAGAGCTTATGGCGGCTGCGGATATCAGGTGCTTTTCGTAAGCGGTACCATGCAGCAGGGTATCAGTGAGATACGAACCTATCTGGAGGGAAAGACCACTGTGGTGGCAGGTCCCAGCGGTGTGGGAAAATCTACGATCATCAATGCTCTTTATCCGGAGGCCAATATGGAGACCGGAGAAATCAGCAGAAAGATTGAGCGGGGAAAGCATACAACAAGGCATGCCCAGCTGTTTGCCCTGTCAGATGATACCTTTATTATGGATACGCCGGGGTTTACCTCCTTAAGTCTTGGCGATATGGAAAAGGAGGAGCTGCAAAGCTTTTATCCGGAGTTTGCAGAATATGAAAAGAACTGCCGCTTCGGCGGCTGTGCGCATATAAGTGAACCGGTGTGTGGTGTGAAGGATGCACTGATGCAGGGAAAGATCAGCCGCGTTCGGTATGATAATTATGCTGTCTTATATGAAGAATTGAAGAACAGAAAGAAGTATTGACTGATTTGGGGAAGATTGTCAGGGGAGCTTATATGAAATTAGATAAATACAAAATCCGGCAGGGAAAGTTTTCTTTCATCATTTTATGTTTTATGTTTTTGGCAGGCATAGTGCTTATGAGCAAAATAACTGATTTGGCAGTCAAAACAGTGGAAAAGGATGCGACTGTGGTTAAAACCTATATATTGAGATCAAGTGGCGGCAAGAGTCACTGGCACAAAAGCTCGGGTGGTCCGCATATGAATATTGAGTGGACTGATGCCGGCGGAGAAATACAGACGGACGAATCCATATATAATAAGGACGATTTAAAAGTAGGGGACACCTTCACAATACTGGTAGATGCCAAAACCCAGTCAAGGAGGATATATCCGACAGCGGGAAATATTTTTTGCTTTGTGCTCGGCATTCTTTTTTGCGTGGGCAGCTTTATGTTGATAAAGCTGTTATATACAAGAGAGAGATAGCAGAAAGTACCGGCGCAGGTATTGAAATAATGTGATCTGATGACAGGGGTCAGTATATGGATAAATATTTAAAGGAAGACTGATTTCGAAGGTCTTCCTTTTTGCACAAGAAGTAAAAAATTTGAAAAGTGTAGTTTGACAAATGATACGAATTTGAATGGAAGAGGTAAAAATATGCGTTTTACATATTGTCCACATTGTGGGAAAAAACTTATTAGTAGAGAAATTGGTGACGAAGGACTGATTCCTTATTGTGAAAACTGTAATATACCATTATGGGATATGTTTACCACCAGCATTATTGCGGCTGTTGTTAATGAGTATGATGAGGTAGCATTACTTCGCCAAAGTTATGTTTCTACAACCAAATATGTATGTGTTGCTGGGATTATGAAAATTGGAGAAACGGCTGAAGAAACGGTTATTCGCGAAGTGAAGGAAGAAATTGGTCAGGATGTTGATACATTAGAATACGTTCGCAGTTATCCATACGAAAAAAGAGAAATGTTAATGTTAGGATATAAAGCCACTGTCAGGAAACAGGATTTTAAGTTATCAAGTGAAGTTGATTCCGTTGAATGGGTTAAATTTGAAGAGGCATTATCTTTGTTAAGAGAGGGAAGTATTGGCTGGCAGTTGGTTAAAACAGTAATAGAACAATATTTTTCAAGGTAAACGTTGGAACTGAATAACTTTGGAGCTTTGATTTTATCTGTTTTAAAATGACAGATGATGTGGTATAATACTAAGCTGTATCGTCCTGCTTTGCTATGAAATAGCAGATTGTGCAGTAAAAATACAGAGAAAGGCGAAAACCCTTGTAAATCAAGGATTTTCGGATAGGTATAATCAGATATGAAATTAGGAATCGTAGGCCTGCCCAACGTAGGAAAGAGTACACTATTTAATTCGCTTACCAAGGCGGGAGCGGAATCCGCAAACTATCCCTTCTGCACCATTGATCCCAATGTGGGAGTGGTGGCAGTGCCGGATGAGAGATTAAAGCTTCTCGGAGATATGTATCATTCCAAAAAGGTGACTCCGGCGGTGATTGAATTTGTGGATATTGCAGGACTTGTGAAGGGTGCCTCCAAGGGAGAGGGACTTGGCAATCAGTTCTTAAGCAACATCAGGGAAGTGGATGCGGTAGTGCATGTGGTGCGCTGCTTTGAGGATACCAATGTGGTTCACGTAGACGGAAGTATTAATCCCCTTCGGGATATCGAAACCATTAATCTGGAGCTTATCTTTTCCGATATTGAAATTCTGGAGCGCAGAATTGCCAAGACAGGCAAGGCTGCCAGAATGGACAAGTCTCTTGCCAAGGAGGCCGCTCTTTTGGAAGCCCTTAAGGCGCATCTGGAGGATGGCAAACTGGCCAGGAGCTATGAGACGGATGATGAGGATGAACTGGCGCTTCTTAATTCCTATAATCTGCTTACCTACAAGCCTGTAATCTTTGCGGCCAATGTAGGGGAAGAGGATTTGGCGGATGACGGCGCATCTAATAAGGGTGTAGAGGAGGTTCGCAAATTTGCTGCGGAGACAGGCAGTGAGGTGTTTGTAATCTGTGCCCAGATTGAGCAGGAGATATCGGAGTTGGATGAAGAGGAAAAGGCCATGTTTCTGGAGGATCTGGGGCTTAAGGAGTCCGGTCTTGAAAAGCTGATTAAGGCAAGCTATCGTCTTCTTGGGCTTCACAGCTTTTTAACAGCGGGAGAGGATGAGACCCGTGCATGGACCATTAAGGTGGGAACCAAGGCACCTCAGGCAGCAGGAAAGATACATACCGACTTTGAGAGAGGTTTTATTAAAGCTGAGGTGGTGAATTACAAGGATCTGCTTGAACAGGGATCGCTTGCCGCTGCCAGAGAAAAGGGACTGGTAGGTATGGAAGGAAAGGAATACGTGGTGAAGGACGGAGACGTGATTTTATTCCGCTTCAACGTATAATATTGCCTGATAGTAGGAAGTTTTGTGCGAGAATGCACGGAAATGTGGTGTGATATGGGTTTAATGGATATTGATTTCCCCAATTTGGGGATTTACCTGAAAAATGTACCGAAAAGCTTCAGCATATTTGGCTTTGAGATTGCGCTTTACGGGGTGATCATAGGACTTGGCGTAATAGCGGGAATTATATTTGCCGCCAGGTGGGCCAAAAGAACCGGACAGGATCCGGATTTGTATTGGGATTTTTCCATTTATGCGGTGATCTTTTCTATAATCGGTGCAAGAGTTTATTATGTGATTTTTGCCTGGGACAGGTACAAGGATAATCTGCTGGGCGTTTTCAATATCAGGGAGGGCGGTCTTGCCATTTACGGCGGGGTGATCGCTGCCTTTGCCACTTTGTTTATCTACGCAAGAATTAAAAAGCAAAATGCTTTTCAGATGGCGGATACCGGCGTGCTTGGCCTGATTTTGGGGCAGGTGATCGGAAGGTGGGGAAATTTCACCAACCGGGAGGTGTTTGGCGAATATACGGACAGCTTGCTTGCCATGAGAATACCCGTGGACATGGTTCGTCCCGAGGATATATCGGAGGCAATTGCAGCACATATGACAGAAGGAGTGAATTATATTCAGGTGCATCCTACCTTTTTATATGAGAGCCTTTGGAATTTGGTGATTTTAGTATTAATGCTGCTATATTATAAGCACAAGAAGTTTGAAGGGGAGATTGCACTTTTCTATTTAGGCGGATATGGACTGGGACGTGCGTGGATTGAGGGAATAAGAACCGATCAGCTTTTTATTCCGGGTACACAGCTTCCGGTATCCCAGGTTTTGGCGGTATTTCTCTTTGTGGGAGCTGTTGCCTGCGATATCTTTATTCGTATGAAAATTAAAAAATCAGAAAAAAATTAAAAAATCTTTTTACAATATCTAGTGAGTGGGGTGAAAACCGCACACTAGATATTGTTATATTACGAGAAAATCAGTGTTTATGCGCTCTGCGGGACCACGCAGAGCGCATTTTTTTGCTTGCTTCCGCCGCAAAATTGAGTTAAAATGTACCTAAAAGTGGTGGAAAGTGGTAGATAGTGTATAATAGGTGGGTGAAAGTGGTAGATTTGATGCCCAAACGCTTTCCGTGGCAGACCATTTGATACGAAGATAACGGGATAAGCCGGCCAGTGACCTGAAGGAATGGGTGATGCAGATGTTTATGGGAGAATACAACCATACAATAGATGCTAAGGGCAGACTGATCATTCCTTCCAAATTCCGCGAAGTATTAGGTGATGAATTTGTGGTGACTAAGGGAATGGACGGCTGTCTGTTTGTGTTTGACAATCCCGAGTGGCAGGCATTTGAAGAAAAGTTACATGGATTACCAATGATAGATAAGGAAGCAAGACAGTTCACCAGATTTTTCCTGGCGGGTGCGGCCAGTGTGGAGGTGGACAAGCAGGGAAGAATACTTCTTCCGGCTGTGCTTCGTGAATTTGCGGGAATTACCAAGGACGCTGTTTTAGTCGGTGTGGGAAGCAGAGTTGAAATCTGGAGTAAGGACAGATGGGAAGGCACCGTTACTTACCAGGATATGGAGGAAATTTCCAAACATATGATAGAGCTTGGTATCGGAATTTAAGCGATTGGGAGTAAGAATGTCATTTGAACATAAATCGGTATTGCTTTTCGAGACAATTGAAGGGTTGAAGATCAGGCCTGACGGTATCTATGTGGACGGAACCTTAGGGGGCGGCGGACATTCCGCTCAGATTGCGGCGAGACTTGAGGATGGCGGCAGACTGATCGGCATTGATCAGGATCAGGCAGCAATAGATGCGGCGAAAAGCAGACTTGCTGATTTCGGAAGCAAGGTGACGATTGTGAGGGATAATTACCGGAACACGAAATCGGTGCTTGCTTCCTTAGGTATTACCAAGGTCGATGGCATGATGCTTGATCTGGGTGTATCCTCCTATCAGCTGGATACCGGGGAGAGAGGCTTTTCCTATCGATTTGATACGCCTCTTGACATGAGAATGGATCAGCGGCAAAGCTTTTGTGCAAGGGATATCGTGAATGATTACAGCGAAATGGAGTTATACCGGGTAATACGGGATTACGGGGAAGACAAGTTCGCCAAGAATATAGCCAAGCACATTGTAAATGCAAGGAAAAATGGACCTATAGAAACGACGGGAGAGCTGAATGAAATTATCAGAGCGGCCATACCTGCCAAAATGCGCGCAGAGGGCGGACATCCCTCTAAGAGAACCTTTCAGGCGATCAGAATAGAGTGCAACAGAGAGCTTGAGGTGCTTAAGGAGTCCATAGAAGAGCTGATTGATCTGCTAAATCCCGGCGGGCGGCTTTGTATCATTACCTTTCATTCACTGGAGGACCGGATTGTAAAAACTGCTTTTCGGCAGGCGGAGAACCCTTGTATTTGTCCCCCAAGCTTTCCGGTATGTGTGTGTGGAAGGACAAGCAAGGGCAGAGCGGTAACGGGAAAACCGATTTTACCCGGCGAGGAAGAGCTTAACCAAAATACCAGATCGAAGAGTGCAAAGCTTAGGATTTTTGAGAAGGCGTCCGAGTGAGGACGAAGATAGAAATTATATTTAACTGCTGCAGGAGGTTTTGACATGGCGGTAAATGCAAGAGAAAGAAATAAAAGTGCATACAGAAGCAGTGTCTATGTACACGGGAATGCTGCCGCCAGAAGACAGGCGCAGGAGGACCCAAGGTTCTATGTGGTACCAGACCGGCAAAGGGGTGTAAGACATCCGGCCAAAAGTGTGCGCAGAAACAGAGAGAAGGCTCTCTACATGAATATTGGATATGTATTGTTTCTGGCGGTGGCAATTGTGGCAGCGGCATTTATTCTTACAGGATATTTGACACTTCAGGCTGATATTACAAGCAGTATCAAAAACATCTCTAAAATGGAGAGCACGCTGAATGAATTAAAGCTTACCAATGACGAAAACTACAGCAGAATAACAAGCAGCGTGGATTTGGAAGAAGTGAAAAGAATTGCCATTCAGGAGCTGGGAATGTGCTATGCCAAGGAGGGGCAGATTGTTGCTTTTCATGGTGAGGGCAGTGACTATGTAAGGCAGACAGGTGAAATCCCTGACTAAAGCAGGTGTAATAATGGATAACAGGAAAAGAAACAATAAGTTCACAATTAAAATGCAAAAGAAGCTGGTAGTGCTGTTTATTATGGTGCTGCTGGCTTTTGTGGGATTATCCTACCGCTTATTTACAATTACGAGAGACAATGGTGAAAGGTACAAAAAGCAGGTGCTTTCCCAGCAGAAGTATGACAGCACAACGCTGCCTTACAAGAGAGGTTCCATTCTGGATACCAACGGAAGCATACTTGCTTCCAGTGAAAAGGTATACAATGTGGTTTTGGATGCTGTTGCAGTGTCTGAAGATGAGTCTTATCTGGAGCCTACACTGGAAGCTCTCAGAAGTCAGATTGGGGCTGACACATCCGAGATTCGGGCTTATATAGCGGAAAACGGGGAGACCTCCCGCTACCGTGTATTGGCTAAACGGTTAGAGTTTGAGAAAATTCAGGGGCTGATGGAGCTTATCAATGAAGAAGGTTCACTGGTGAAAGGTGTGTGGTTTGAGGAAGAGTACAAGAGAACCTATCCGGGAGGCAGCCTTGCCTGTGATGTGATTGGTTTTACCACCAGCGATAACGTGGGTTCCTACGGGCTGGAGGAATATTATAATGATACGCTTTCCGGCACACCCGGCAGGGAGTATGGATATTTGAATGATGATTCCAATTTGGAGAGAACCACCATTCCTGCGGTGGACGGAAACAGCATAGTAACCACTATAGACATCAATATCCAGAGTATTGTGGAGAAGTATCTGAAAAAGTTTGACGAGCAGTATCGGGATAATGAGCATGAAGGGAACGGTTCCAACAATACGGGCTGTATCATCATGGACGTAAACAGCGGTGAAGTTCTGGCTATGGCAAGTTATCCTGTGTTTGATCTGAATGACACCAGAAATCTTGAGGCTCTGATAGGTATGCGGATGCTGGATGCAGAGGGCAAGAAGACAGAGGAATATATTAATGCGGAAAATTTATCCGTTTTGGAAAACGATACGGAGATCATGTATCAGAATCTAAATGCACTATGGAAGAATTTCTGTATTTGTGACGCATATGAGCCGGGGTCCGTGTCTAAGCCTTTTACGGTAGCGGCAGGAATTGAAAGCGGAAGCATTACGGGAAATGAATCCTATTATTGTGAAGGTAAAAGGGAAATAGGAGGCTGGCCGATTTCCTGCCATAATACCTATGGAGACGGCTGGCTGACCGTTACGGAGGGCATTGAGCGTTCCTGCAACGTGAATATGATGTATGTTGCGGAAGCTACCGGCGTAAGTACCTTTACCGAATTTCAGCATATTTTCAACCTGGGGCTGAAAACCAATATTGATCTGGCCGGGGAAGCAAGAACCGCCAGCATGGTTTATACCAAAGATACCATGGGTCCCACGGAGCTTGCCACCTGCAGCTTCGGACAAGGCTATAATGCTACCATGATTCAGATGATGTCAGGCTTTTGTTCGCTGATTAACGGCGGATATTATTATGAGCCTCATGTTGTGAAAAAGATTATCAGTCCTTCGGGAGCAACGGTTCAAAATATTGAGCCCAGAGTTTTACGACAGACCATTTCGGAAACAACATCGGCAAAGCTTAGAGAAATGTGTAATCAGGTAGTGACAGGAGAGAAGGGAACCGGAAAAACCGCCAGACCGGCAGGCTATATGATCGGCGGAAAGACGGGAACGGCAGAGACGCTTCCCCGTGGTAACCATGAGTATGTGGTATCCTTTTTGGGATATGCTCCTGCGGATGATCCCCAGATCGCCATTTATGTGGTGGTAGATAGACCCAATGTTTCCAAGTCAATTATGGATGACGCTAAGTATGCTACAAGAATCGTGCGCAGCATATTGACAGAGGTTCTTCCCTACATGGGCATTTACATGACGGAGGAGCTTAGCGAGGCGGAAATAAAAGAGCTGGAAGAGCTGCAGATTGAGATTATGACACCTCCTGCATCGTCAGAGACAGAAGGGGAGGATGAAGAAACCGGCGGGGAAGGAACCGGCGGGGAGAGCACTTCCCAAGGCGAGGAAGGAACCGGAGAGGGCACGGAAGGCGGCGAAGGAACCGGCGAAAATCAGGAGCGTGGAGAGCCCTGGAAGGATTTCCCCATTGATCCTACAACAGGATATGCGGTTGATCCCAATACGGGAAATTACGTGGATCCTGAAACAGGCGCTGTACTTGGCGGAAGCTTTGAAGGCGGCAGTGTGCAGGGTGCCGGAGATGACGGACAGGAAGGCGCAGAGGCTTCCCCTACACCCGAGGAATAGGCATTTTTAAGAATAACCTCATAGATAAGGTAATAAATTGTAATAATACCTTTTCTATGAGGTTTCTATGGTAAAACACAAAACCTTTATCAGAAAGAAGATTGTCACCGTGTTTTTCGTTTGCTTTGCCGTTTTTTTGATACTGGCAGGCAGGCTGGTGTATTTGATGGTGTTTCGGTCCGATTATTATTCAGAGCAGGCAAAGGAGCTTCATGAAAGGGAGAGAAGCATTAAGGCTGCCCGGGGAAGGATCTTGGATGCGGGCGGTACCGTCATTGCAGACAATAAAACGGTATGTACAATTTCAGTCATTCACAATCAGGTTAAGGATCCTGATAAAATTGTAGAGGTACTAAGCAGAGAGCTTGAGCTTTCGGAGGAATATGTAAGAAAGCGGGTAGAAAAGTATTCCTCCATTGAGCGGATCAAGAGCAATGTGGATAAGGAAACCGGAGACGCTATCAGAGCCTACAAGCTGGAGGGCGTCAAGGTGGATGAAGATTATAAACGATACTATCCGTATGGAGAGCTTGCGTCTAAGGTACTTGGCTTTACCGGAGGGGATAATCAGGGCATTATCGGTGTTGAGGTTAAATATGAAGAATACCTGAAGGGAACGGAAGGAACCATTCTTACGATTACGGACGCCAGAGGAGTAGAAATCAGTGAGGCAGGAGAGGAACGGGTAGAGCCTGTTGCTGGAAGGGATTTGTACACCAGCCTCGATATCAATATTCAAAGCTATGCCACTCAGCTTGCAAAGCAGGTTTTGGAGACCAAGCAGGCGGAACGGGTATCCATAGTGGTTATGAATCCACAAAACGGTGAGATCATGGCAATGGTGGATGTGCCGGAATTTGATTTAAATAATCCTTATGAGCTGCCGGAGGAAATGAATGCAGAGGGACTTTCGGAGGAAAAAAGGCAGGAGCTTTTAAATGCGATGTGGCGTAACGGATGCATCAGCGATACCTATGAGCCTGGGTCTACCTTCAAAATCATTACCGCAGCTGCAGGCTTAGAGGGCGGAGTAGTCACTACTGAGGATCAGTTCAGCTGTCCCGGCTATATTATGGTGGAGGACCGGCGGATCAGATGTCATAAGATTGCAGGCCATGGATCGGAAAATTTTATCGAGGCAACCATGAATTCCTGTAACCCGGTATTTATAACCGTAGGCTTAAGGCTGGGGGTGGAAAATTATTATCAGTATTTTACCCGGTTTGGATTAAAAGAAAAAACAGGTGTGGACCTTCCCGGCGAGGCGGGAACCATCATGCACAAGATGGAGGATATGAAGGCGGTGGAGCTGGCAACCGTTGCTTTTGGTCAATCCTTTCAGATTACGCCTATACAGCTTGCTACAACGGTTTCTTCTATTATTAACGGAGGCAACAGGGTGACGCCCCATATTGGGGTTGCAGTATCTGACAGAGAACAGACAAATATAGAAAGGTTCTCATATCCTGTAAAGGAGCATATTGTATCAGAGGAAACCTCTGCCACCATGCGGATGATTCTGGAGCAGGTGGTGGAGAACGGAACAGGGAAGAACGGCTATGTGGAGGGGGCCAGAGTAGGTGGAAAAACAGCCACAAGTCAGACACTTCCCAGAGGAAGCGGCAGGTATATTGCTTCTTTTATCGGATTTGCACCGGCAGATGACCCGCAGGTGCTTGCGCTGGCTATCATTCATAATCCTCAGGGAGTATATTATGGCGGTCAGGTAGCGGCACCGGTAGTGCGGCAGCTTTTTGAAAATATTCTTCCTTATTTAGAAGCCAAAAAATATAAATTGATGTATTCCTATATAAATCTATAAAATGCAGTAAAATCAAGGCTTTCAGCCATTTTGAGTCAAATATATTTCTTTATACATTTTTATAATTTAATGGCAAATTGGTGTAGTAATGGTGTAAATTGGTGTAGTAATTGGTGTAGGAAAAGAGCTTTGATACAAAAGATAAATTGACCACAAATCGGTTTATTTTTTTGCAAAAATTTTTCAAAAAAATTTCGGTAAATGATTTTGATACCCCCCTACTACCGGAATTCTGGTGGGAAATCTCATTTTGAAAAGTTGGAAAATTTGGTGACGATTTTGAGACGATTGTCTCTGAAAAAATGAAGTGGAAATTTTACCATGGTAAAGCGTATATTTAGGCAGATAGAGCAGGAGAGCGACGGCAGTTTATTTGGTATTGTTATAAAATGCCCCTGTGGACGCTCTGAATGGCTCTATTTTTGATTTTATGGCTTTTGGTGGATAAACTACCAATTGAACATAAAAGTGGCTTAAATTCGATTTTACGAGGTCGATATGGATTTGTCAAGATGCACGAGGAGAAGGGCGGACTTACAGCCTTTACTTTTTCACGTATGCCATTAAAATACTTTCTATAGCCGCTTTCGTGGCTTCAATCTTTGACATATCCGGCGTCTTATTCAGTTCCCGGACAAGAATAACCTGTCCCCATTTGATTTCACGGAGCCAATGTTTCCGCACGTCTGATAGTTTTTCAAAGTTGCCAATAAAATAGCCGTCTTTGTCGCAAGCGGAGTATTTAAAGCCGTTTATGCCGCGCCTGACTTTGATTATTGTCTGTTTACTCATGTGTTCGCCTCCTTGTTTCCTATTTAAAATCCGCTTGCAGGTCGTGAGCCTCGCGGACTGTATCGGGTGAGCGGGAGAATTTAAAAGCCGCATTTTATATTTAATTCTTTTGCTATAAAATGAGCGTCTTTCTTTGCCTGCTCATAAGTTAAATAATTACTTGTAAAACCTTTAGAGTTATCTTTTTCCCTTGGATATTCTTTGCATCTTGCTTCTGTTATTGTAATATCTCCAGAATATTTAACCTCCAGAATGTAAACTATATTTGGATATTCATTTCTAACCCAATCCATAATAAAACCACCTATCAATTTTCCTGTCCTCTGCATTAGTGGCTTGGAACGCTCACGGCTTGCCGTGGCTACACTACAGCGGCGGTATTAAACCGCCTTTTCAATTTTAATCAGAAACAACAATTCTCCAATATCCATTTTTCTTAGTGCATTTAACAACTTCCAAATCATCAAGAGTATCATTATCTTTCAGTGAGCCATAATCAGCACAAAGCAATTTGTGTGAATGATTTCCGTAAATTCTCCAAGGTATTCTTGTTGCGCTGAAATATGCTCCGAAAAAAGTTTCCCATAACGTCTTTCTCATTTTTAGAACCTCCATTCCTTAAGTGGCCTGCCATCATCAGAGTCGGGCGGCTATCCCTCGGCTGACGGTCATTTCTGACCGTTTCGGCTTTATTTTACATATTCATAAACGGGTCTGAAACTCTGAAGCATTTCGCTCCATACCAAGAGTTTTAATGCAATGATTTTTCCCTCGCGCTCTTGCTTCATAGCCCAGTCGTTAGCATCTTTATCACTTGCAAATCCGCCCTTCTGACCAAGTTCATCATTATTTAAGTTCAAAAAAGATATTCTCCACATAATTCTTACCACCTTTCATTGTTTGGCTTGCCTCATCAGTTGGAAGGTTGCCACCCTGTCCAAGACGCCCGTAGGCGTTTCGGCTTATTAGTTGTATAGCATTTCCTGCATGATCCGGTGCATTTCGATATCTGATTTTCTTCTGTTCATTTCGTTAAAATCTTTCTGAGCCATCGCCATAGCTGCTTTTTTGGAATATCCTCTGTATCTCCACATTTCGTATAAGTCTTCGACTGTCCGCTTCTTCATTGTGTTGTCCTCCTGTATTTGAAATTTGTTTGTTTTCCTTTGTTGATATTATAATACTCCAAAATTAGAATAATGTCAATAATAAATTTATCTAAAATTAGAATATTTTCATATTTGACTTTTTAGGTATGAAATGCTAATATTGTATATAAAGATAGAATGTCTTAGATATGGAGATGATGAAATTGATTAAATATAAAATAGATGTATTTGAGGAATTGAAGAAACACGGCTATAACCAGACACGCATACAAAGGGAAAGACTATTGCCGGCACAGACAGCACAGAATATAAAAGCTGGAAAAAGTATCACACTGGAAACACTTAATAAGATATGTATTATGTGTAAATGTCAGCCCGGCGATATTGTAGAAGTCATTCCAACAGATGAGGAAAAAATAAAATATTATTAAATAATGAATTGACAATATTCTAAAAATAGAATATAATGATGGTATCAAAAGAAAGGAGATACCAAAGATGCAGATTGAAACAATACAAACACTTTGTAATCAATCAAAAATTAAATGGTCGGTTCATTGTTTAGAGCGGATGCAGGAACGAGATATAAGCCGGGCAGATGTGAAAAATTGCATTTCTAACGGCGAAATTATTGAGGATTACCCAGACGATTTCCCGCATCCAAGCTGTTTGATTTTTGGCTATGCGGTAAACAATAAGGTTATACATGTAGTGGTTGGAAATGATGGGGAATATATTTATATAATAACGGCATATTTCCCAAATACGGTAAAGTTTGAAGATGATTTAAAGACCAGAAAGGGGCATTGATTATGTGTATGTTTTGTAAATGTGATACTGTAAAAGCAAGTATGACAACCCATGTTGTGAATTATGAAGGGTGCGTGATTGTGATTAAAAATGTACCCTGCGAAGAATGTGAACAATGCGGAGAAAAATTTTATACGGACAAGGTGGCAGAACGGCTGGAAAAGATGGTTGATGCCGCAAAGAAGTTGATGCAAGAAATTTCTGTTATTGACTATTCAAAGGTTGCATAGTGAGAGAGCCGCCAGAAATGGCGGTTTTCTTTTTACCCTTGACAGTTCACAAAAGAAATGTATTATAATAAATTATAGTAGCTCTTCGCTTGGTGGCTCTGTCTGCTTGCGATGTGGTGGCTTTAACGGTGCCTTTGGCGTTTGGTATTTCTAATTCCTCTGGTGTCGTTTGTATGGCGGTTCCTCTAGCGTCCTTTATAGGGTTCTTCTGGTGTCGTCTTGGTGCTGTGCATTTGGCGGGTTTCCGCTGGTGTATCGGTGCCATTTTAGGCTTGTGCGCGTTCTGGTGGGCAACTGCTTGGCGTTGTGTGAGTAAATAGGCGGGTTGGCATTAGTGTTCGGAGTATTCCGGGTGCTTCGTCCGTTTGCTGGTGTATATTGCAATTTTAGGCATGGCGATAGTAGCGATGCCTATTAGTGTTTTATAAAGTGCCCAAAATGAGGTTATTTTGCCCTAAATCCTTATATTTATTAATATAATATATATAATATAAAAGTAAAGTAGAGGAAAGTAAATAAATACTTTGTGCATTTTGCAATGCACGTTGTTTCCAAAAAGTCCTTGACAGATTTACTTTTATATGCTTTATAATATAATCATAGAGCAGTAAAGTAAGTTAATTAAATAAATCAAATCCGCCCAATTCCCGGCGGTGTGAGAACGAACTCGGGAGGTTCTGCAATTATGCGGAGCCTCTTTTTTTGTTGGAACTTTGGCGAGTACTTGAACTGTCAAGGACAGGATCAGGAAGACTGCAACGGATTTGAATAGGTCAGGAGGGAAGCAATGAAAGGCAACACTATAACTGCAAGCAATGGGGCAGAGGTATACACAAGTAATATATTGGCTTATGCTGACGAGTTCCTGGAGCGAGAACTTGATGAGGAGCGACAGAAGGATATATATAATAACTCCAATACTTTTATGGCCATGATATTATATATATCTGACAATATAAATAAACCAGATAATAACGATATAGATCTACTGGATAATATATTTAATATATATATAAGATTATGTACTAAGTATAATATGTTACCTACATTGGAATGTTTTAGTATGTTAATTAAAGTTAATCCTGGTACATTATCTGATTGGGGAAGTGGAGTATTAAGGAGTAATGTATATTATGACTCTAAGGGTAATTATATAAAGGATTTTGCAGCATGGCAGTTGAACCACAGGGGCGAGCAATACCGTGTAGAACCCAGTACGGCGCACGCCGAAGCGGTCAAAAAATGGAAAAATATTTGTAAAAATTTCCTCGTAAATTCGCTCCAAAATTCACGGGGAACTGATGCAAATAAAATCTTTATTGCCAAGGCAGCTTATGGCATGGTTGAAACAGCACCAATTCCAGTACAAAACACGGAACAACACCGTACAGCGGAGCAAATCGCCGCTGATTATGGACCTCAAACGGCACTTCCGGGAGATGTGGAGCCGGATTTTTAAAGATTTTCCGTCAAATTGCACAAAAGAAAATGAGCTGTTGAGAATGTAAAATGGAAAGAAAAAGCCGTGAAAACCGCATAAATACAGGATAGTTATAGATTTAACAATCAACTATTCACAAAACTTTAGTTTTGCGAATAGTTGGAGAACGAAGGAAAAAGACGAGGGGTGGGGGGGTATGTGGGAAACACCCCCGGCGTCTAACTGAGTCCCCCAAACATTCAAAAAATTAAAAAACATCTCCTGTGGAGTATATGACCATGAATGCTATATGTGAAACCATTACAAATATTTATCTATTTATCTTATTGCTAAGGATTAAGATAAAAATAATGCCGGAAAGAGACTTTAAAAATCTTCTTAAAAATTTAGATTATCAGCAGACATTATATGCACTGTACTTAAGATATCTTTAAAACACACATCAGATAAAATTCAAAAGTTACATTCAATAACGGTATTCCAAAAAATTAAAAAATAAACAGGAGGTTTTAGGAGAAATGAATTGGGAAGAAATTGTAATGTGGCTTTCAACTTCAATGGCTATAATAGCGGCAGTAGATATGTCTAAATCTGCATGGTGCTTATTAGCACTATTGATTCCTGCTTTAGTGTCATTTGTTAAAGCAGCGGTTAAAGTAAATAAATAACCCTGCACAGTTCTTGCAGACATAAAATGGACATACTTTTGCAAAAGTGCCTGCGTTGCTGATTTTAAGCACCGTCAGTGAAATGGCGGCAGTAGGTTCAATTCCTACACGCAGGATTTTCTACCGAATGGCGGCTTGAAGTCTTGCAGCTATATAGCCGCAGAAAACTTTATCCGTGGTGATGAGACAACACCGTGATTGCAATAGTCGGTGGGTAGCGGATAGTGCGCTGGAAGCGATTATTTCCCGCAGAGCGGGATAGGTAGTTTATAAGGCGCAGCTACACAAACACGCTCTGGATAGCGGCTGTATGCACAGGCAGAGTGAGAAAATTTGCATTTCCAATAGGCATAAATTGAAAATGTTGTGTGTCAGAAATTTTGTAGTTTATAAGACTCACATGGATTCTTAGCTCAGTTGGTCAGAGCATCCGGCTCATAACCGGACGGTCATAGGTTCAAGTCCTATAGAATCCACAAGCCTCTTTCTTTTACAAGGTTTTCTTGTTCAGGCAAGCCACAAGAAAGGGTCGTAGAAAGAAAATCTGAGTTTTGGGGAGTTTTGACTTTAAAAATCAACTGACTTGCCATTTCAACAGGAAATGGATTTTCGGGAAAGTAAAGATAAAGGGAAATCGTCTGGTCTCCAAAACCATGATACAGAGGTTCGATTCCTCTCTTTCCTGCTTGAACATTGATAATTGAATATTGATGGTTGGAGAGTTATAATACTTCTATCACGAAAGAAAAGAGGTGTGTATATGTGGACAACTCAAGACCCTACGCATTGTCCAAAGTGTATGAGCAAAAATATCATATTGGGAGACAAGGTGTATAAGAAAGACGCATTCGGAGAAGACACAGATATAGTTATTTTAGGAACATGGTTTTGCAACGAATGTGGAAATTTGATTGGGAGAAAAATGAACCAATATGAGAATGATTTAGATAAAGATAGTTTATGAGAAGATGCCAACCGTCAATATTCGATGGTTGGTATTTTTTTACGCAAAATTGGGAGGTTTTACTATGTTTCCTAAAGCATTGATTGATTTTTCACACAAAAAGTTCATCTCTTTATTACTTGATGGAAAAGAAATTCCGGGAGTGGTAAGTATAGATAATATTTCAAAAGGCAGTCATAATGAATGTTGTGAAATCACAATTACAATATCTGTTAGTGAATTAAAGAAAAAAGATTTGAATGGGGAAATAGAGGATTTTTAGCATAGATTGTCCAAATAAGAATTGCAAATATTACAGAAAAAAAGGAAAAAGCGCACTATTCATGGGTGTTGACCTGTCTGATGGAGGCTACTGCACCAGAGGATATTGTGAGAAACAATTCAGAAGAAAGAGAAAGTAGGTGCGATATGAACGAAATAGAACATTTCTTTGATGTAGAGATTGAACAGGCAGAAGAGCGTATTGAGAATGAAGATACAATGTGCTTTAATGGCGTGAAAGTTGGTAGGTCCATTGGAAAAGAACTTAATGAAAAGCATATTTCTTTCTGCGAAAATGCTAAAAATGTATTGAAAAGGGCGGTTGATGACCGCAACCGTCAGATAGCAGAAATGCAAAAGCACATTGATTGTTTAAAAGAAGAATTGGAAAATGCACAGTCGATGTTGAAAGCAGAAAAAGGCGAACTCCGCACACGGTGCAAGGAAAGTGCAAGGGATAATTTCGACAATCATCTTTATGGATTGCTGCATATTGTTGGGGCAGAGGACTTGAAAACGCATACAGCGGAGTTGCTAACGGAACCTATTAAGGTTGCTGAAATGCTGATCTATGCAACAAAAAGAAGAGAAAATTGCATGACCGGAAAAGAGTATGATAAGCCGGTATATGAGAAATGGCAGTTAGAGCAGATAGCAAGACATTTGTTGGTGTATTGTGGTAATTGTGAGGGATAAGTTTTGAGTATAAATTTAGTTGAATTTGCAGAAAAAACAAGCCCAATTCCGGTATCTGATTGGCAAAAGCAGTTTCTTTCGAAGTATGAGCAGGCGCAAAAGGAAAATAAGCAACTTCTTGTGATTCCTCCAAGGAATGTTGGAAGAAAAATGATTTTGCAGATAATTGAAGATTGGAATAGCAGTGGTGAATTAAAAAAATATCGTTGTTCCTGCGGTAGACTTCTCGGCAGATTCAACGGACAAGCCGAGGTAAAATGCCCGAGATGCGGAAAAATGAATGTGATTGGATTGGGATATCGCAAATTAGATAAGGATGAATGGAGAACAAAGTACCAACAACAGCCAATTAAAATAAAAGAATAATGGATACTTAGAGCACCTTAGAGAGCCAAATTTCCAGAAACAACAGGGAAAGGAGGCTCTTTTTTGGTTTCAGAACAGAATAAAAGTATCGTATCGGCAATAAAACAATCAGATTTGAACTCATATAATGCTCTGCGTGACCTGCTGGATATGGCAAAGGTAATTGCTGATATAGAGGGCGACAATGATATTGCCTATGCGCTGAAACTCACGGATTTTATCAAGCGGAAAGTGCCTACCTTGCCTGTATCTGTTGGAATGAATGAACTGTACTGGGAGGCTTTGAAGTTTGAAGCACCGTATCGGTTCGAGAGTTTTCTACTATACATGGAGCGCAAGCGCCGGCCAGAGAAACGATTTTATCAGCCGAGGCGAAAGACATTACATATCGTTGCGGAAGATTTACAGGACTTGGAAGACGGCAAACTTGATTTCTATGGTCTGTCAATGCCGCCCCGAGTTGGCAAGAGTACGATTTGTATTTTCTTCCTTGCGTGGGCAATTGGAAAGCGTCCGGCGAGTCATAATGCTATGTCCGGTCATTCCGGAATACTGGCAGACAGATTTTATACAGATGTGTTTAAACTGACGGAAAGTGAAGAATACACATTTCATGAGATATTTCCCAATGTTAAGGCACCAAAACCATCATCAGAAAAGAATGAATTAAGATATGACGATGTAGAAAGTTTTGCAACTCTGACTTGCCGAGGTATTGACGGTACATGGACGGGTGCGGTTGATATCAGCGCAGACGGTTATCTCTACGTTGACGATATGGTCCGAGACAGAACAGAGTCATTAAGTCCTAAGAGATTGGAGAACCGATACCAGGATTACTTAAATGTTCTGGTTGACCGTAAAAATGACGGTTCCCGTGAACTAATGGTGGGCACCCGTTGGAACGTGTTAGATCCTTTAGGACGTGTTGAAACAGAGAATAAGAATAACCCACGGTACAGATTTAGAAAAATACCGGCTCTGAATGAGCATGATGAATCGAACTTTGAATACGAGTACGGAAAAGGCTTTTCTACGCAGTATTACCATGATATGAGGGAAAAACTTGACCGTAACGAGTGGATGGCAAAGTTTCAGCAGAAACCCTTTATCCGTGAGGGATTATTATTTCCTTTGGATGAACTGGATACTACTTTCAATGGTGTATTGCCAGACGGAGATTGTCTTACTGCTGCAGCTTGTGATGTCGCATGGGGCGGAGGGGATAGCCTGTCAATGCCATTTGGAAAAGCATTCGGAAGTAGAGAAGATGGACCAGTATATATCATAGACTGGATATTCAACAAGGGAGATAAGTACGTGACTAAACCTTTGGTTGTGGCAAAAACATTGCAGCATAAACCTAATATGGAGCGTTTTGAAGCTAATAATGGCGGCGATGAGTATGCGGAGTCAGTAGACACTATGCTTAAGGCACAGGGCTTCAAAACCAATATTACATGGGCGAAAGCAAGCAATCAGGTAGGGAAAATGGCAAAAATCATCCAGTATGCACCGGATATTAAGCGGCGTTTTCGTTTCCTTAAACCGGAGCTACAAAGCGAAGAATATAAGGCTGCAATGGAAGAACTTGGCATGATTACGCAGGTCGGTAAGAATGAACATGAAGATAGTGCGGATGGTTTAGTGCAGTTGTTGCAACTTATATCCGGGGAAATGTACGCAACTTGTGAAGCAATGGAAAGACCATTTTAGGGGGATAAGTATGATTTCAAAGGAAATTTTAATCCAGTATAGTGATTTGCAGGAAGAAGTCAAAGAAGTCCGTGAGCGGATTGAAAGAACTGAAAGGCAGATTACTAAAATAGAGGAAGATGGAAAAGTAATCGATACCGTAAGCGGTGGGAACGGAGGTATTCAGCATTTTAAGATTGAGGGGTTCCCTTATCCGGAATATAGCCGCAAGAAAACATTACTCTACGCAAGAAAAGCCACACTTGCAAGCCTCGAAATGGAATTACTGGAAACATTGAACCAAGTGGAAGAATTTATTGCAAGTGTTGATGATAGCAAAATGCGCAGGATTTTAACCATGCGCTTTATTGATAATAAGAACTTTGAACAGATTGGGAAAGCACTTGGTTATGATAGGACAAGTATATCGAAGAAAATAGATAAATTCCTTGAAGAGTAACTTTCCCACAATTCCCATTCCAGATGTGATAATATGGTATCAGTGAAAAGTGTATCAGCAGTACCGGTTCCGAGAAATCAGAGCCGGTATTTTTGTGCAACAAAGGCAGGTGATAACAGATGCAAATTCCTTGGCACAGGAATAGTAAGCCATTCCATGAGGTTTGTCATAGCGTGTTTGGCAGGAAAATGATTATAAGCAACCGGACGAAGATTTCAACACCGGAAGAGGCTATTGAGGAACTTGAAAAGGCACTTCTAATTCATAATCAGAACCGTCGGGAAATGGACTATCTGTATCACTATGTTTCCGGCGATCAGCCGATTTTGTACCGGATAAAAGATGTGCGCCCGGAGATTAACAATAAGATTGTGGAAAACCATGCACTGGAAATCAACCGGTTCATGACAGCGCAGAATTATGGCGAGCCTATTCAGTATGTCAGTGTAAGTGATGATGAAGAGAAGTCGAGGGAGATTGACAAACTGAATAATTACATGAAAACCCGCAGTAAAGATTATCACGATATTGTGCTCGGGGATTTCCAAAGCGCTTGCGGAACCGCATACCGGGAAGCTTGGAGTTTGCGTAATGATGAGGTTGACGATGGGGAACCACCGTTTGACATCTGTTCGCCAGACCCGCGATATAATTTCGTTATTTATTCCAATGCAAAGGGGAATCCGCCTCTGATGTCTGTATCTGTGCGAGAGGACGAGAAAGGAAGAACGGTTTATTACTGCACAACCAAGTTTTTTGTGTATTACATCCGTGATGGAGAGTATATTGCAAACCTATCTTCTGTAAATGGACATGGGCGATTGCTTTTGATTGAGTTTCCGAATAATCCGAGGCGGCTTTCAGACATTGAGATTGTTGCTACCATAACAGATGCAATCAATAATGTGCAGTCAAACCGGCTTGATGGTGTAGAGCAATTTGTGCAGGCATTCATTAAGTTTGTGAACTGTGAGATTGATGAAACAACATTCCTTAAGATGTGTAAGATCGGTGCGCTTAAGGTAAAGACGGTCAATCCGTCAATGCCGGCTGATGTAAACAGTGTATCAAGCGAACTTGATCAGCAACAGACGCAGACACTAAAGGATGATTTGTATAAAAATATGCTTATCATCGAGGGAATGCCGAGTAGAGAGCAGAATACCGGCGGCGATACCGGACAGGCGGTTTACCTTCGGAATGGTTGGGATTTTGCCGAACAGCGAGCAAAGATTGACGAGCCGGTCACAAAGCGGTCAGAGCGAGAGTTTCTTAAAGTGGTTTTGAATATCCTTAAGACCAAACAGAAGATTTCTTCCGATTTGACGATTGCGGATATTGATATCAAAATTACCAGAAATAAGACAGATAATATGCTTGTCAAGTCGCAGGCATTACTGTATCTATTGGAAAAAGGTATCAACCCGAAGATTGCTATTCAGACTTGCGATTTGTGGGGCGACCCGGAAAAGGTCTACACGCAATCAAAGCCTTATCTGGACGCTTTGTACAAGACAGCGGAAGAAAAGCAAGCAGAATTGAATGCAGAACATGCACACCAGATGGAATTGTCAAAGGCATCACCGAAGGGTGGTGATAATGGATGATGGATAAGAAACGAGAGAGTTCTGGTGATAAAACAGGACGTGTTTTTGGCGAAAAGAAAAATAAATCGTACCCAAAGCCACAGGCAGTGCGGTACATAGACAGAAAAACAGCGAGTGGCGTTACCTTTCGGTAGCGTTTTTATTTTGCAGGCCCGAGCGTTAGACGGCAGAAACTATGCGGAGCGCACCGTGTTGAAAAAGTGTATGTTTCGAGAAAGAAGGAGAATGAAAAATGACGAGAGAAGATATCAAAAAACAGTTTCCTGATGCAACAGAAGATCAGATTACAGCAATTCTGAACATCAACGGGGAAGACATTGAGACAGAAAAGAAGAAAAATGTAGATCCGAAAGTGCTGAAACAGTTGCAGGCGGATTCAGAGGCTTACAAGAAGTTGCAGGAAGCAGATTTGACAGATGCCGAGAAAATTCAGAAAGCACTTGATGATGCGGCAGCGTCCAAGGCTGAATTCGCAAAGAAGTCCAACCGTCTGGATGTGGAAAAAATTCTTGTTGGTGCCGGACTGACAGAAGAAGATTATAAAGACTTGATTGACGGACTTGTATCAGAAGATGCAGAGGCATCCAAGGCATTGGCTACCAATCTTGCAGCAATGCTGACTAAACAGAAGGAAGCAGTTGCTCAGAAAACCAAGGAAGAATTGATGGACGGAACACAGACACCTGGAAGTGATGGAAATAGCGGTTCTGACGGAGAGGATAAAAAGACGGAAGCGGAGAAATTTGCAGAAGCATATGGAGCGGCTGCCAAGGACGCAGCAAAGGCTTCCAATGATATTATCGGAAGCTATTTAGATTAAGGAGGATTTGAAAATGAAGTTTAAAACAACAGAAGTAAATATGCAGCCGGAAATTTTGAAGAGAAAACTCGGTGGAGAGTTATTCAGTGAAATTACTTTGGATTTTACCGGTGTGACAAGCGGAATTATCAAGGCAGGACAACCTATTGATAAGGATGGCAAACCTGTTAATGGCGCAACTGGAGATGGAGCGGCAGTTGGTATTCTTTACACAGATGTGACAGAGGACAACCCTAATGGAACAATTATCAAGGCGTTTGCCTGTGTAAATGAAGCAAACTGTAATGCAAATGCAGGAATTACTATTGCTGCGGCAGTTAAGACAGCGTTACCGCTGATCGTGTTTGAATAAGGAGGATATGAACGATGAAGATTAGAGAGATTTTCAGTGCGACTGCTATTGCCATCAGACATACAGCGGCTGCAAGCAATAAGCAGGCTTACCTTGGTAAGGGATTATTCCCTCCCCAGAAAAAGATGGGGCTTGACCTCAAATGGATTAAGACTTCTAAAGGAATACCGGTTTCTCTGGCACCTTCTAATTTTGATGCGAAGTCTACGCTTAGAAGCCGTTCTGGTTTCAAGATGGACGAAACAGAGATGGCATTCTTCCGTGAGTCTTATGTTGTAAAAGAGGCAGACGAACAGGAAATTATGAGAGTGCAGGATTCTGCTGACCCTTATGCAAAGGAAGTCATTGAACGTATCTATGACGATGCAGAGAATTTGATTGCCGGTGCGGAAGTAGTTCCGGAGAGAATGATTATGCAGTTGTTGGCGGCTTCTGATGGATCTCCTAAGATTTCCATTCAGGCTAATGATACTACATACGCATATAACTACGATCCTAACAGTACTTATAAGAAGAACAACTTTGTGGAGCTGTCCGGAACAAGCAAGTGGTCTGATACCACAAATGCGGATCCTCTGGCAGATGTTGAAACTGCGCAGGGAGCAGTTGAGGATGTGGCAGGAGAAACACCGTCTATCATGATTGTTTCCAAGAAGACGATGAACTACCTCAAGAAGAATGCCAAGATCAAGGCTGCTGTTGTTTCTAAGAGTGACTCTCCTATTGTGTTTATCAATGAGAAGAAGGTAAAGGCTCTTTTCAGCGAGGAACTCGGCGTAAGCATTATCGTCTACAAGAAAAAGTTCAAGGACGATTCCGGCACTGTAAATCAGTTTTATCCCGATGGTTTTGCAACACTTATTCCGGAAGGAACTCTCGGAAATACATGGTACGGTTGTACACCGGAGGAAAGAACCGGAATGGCATCTGCTGATGCAGACGTGAAGGTTCTTGGTGATACTGGTATTACTGTCATGGTAACTACCACACATGACCCTGAGCAGACAAAGACTACTGTGTCTGAGATTGTTCTTCCTTCTTTTGAAAGAATGGACGAGACATATCAGATCAAGTGCTACTAGGGGGGTGTCGCTATGAAGTATGACCACTTAGTTAAATTTAACGGAGAGTATTATCCTGCCGGTACTGAGGTGCCGGTGGGGAATGTTTCAGAAGTCGAACTGACCGATAATGTGCCGGATGGCGCATTGAAAGAGAATGCGGATGGCAGTGTCAATGCTTATGATGAAGCAGAAAACAAGGTTGGTACTGTCGATGCCAAGACTGTGGAACAGTTACAGGAAGATGCCGGGGAAGCATTTCAGAAGCAGGAATCTGATGCTGCAGAACCGGATAAACCCAAACGTGGCAGAAAATCCAAGGAAGCGTAGGTGAGAGGTATGGAATCGCTGTTAAATGAAATTCTGGAAGATTTAGGGAAGGAATTGGCGCTGTCAGAGGGCGACCCTAAAATAGCGACTCTGACCTCAAAAATAAAGAATGCTATCCGGGAGGTACGGTTAAAGCGTAACTACCCGGAGCATTTCACGGAAGAGCAGATTGCAAAAGATTTGCAGAAACATTATTCCAATATCCGCGAGCTTGCACTGTATGATTTTAACCAGTTTGGTGCGGAGGGGCAGACCTCTCACAACGAGAACGGTACAAATCGTACATGGAAAAGCCGGAATGACTGCTTAATGGGCGTGTTTGCCTATTGCGGATAAGAAGATTGTGCGTGGCGAAAGCCGCAGGGCAGCACTCATTAGGCGGTGGTGGGTGGAGTGCTAAATAATTTGAAAGAGAGGATTTCATATCATGGAATTAAAAGACACAGTTGAAATGATGAACAGTGCAGATTACAAGGAACGGTTTAAGGCAGAGTATCAGCAGGTGGTTATCCGTTATCAGAAGCTGAAAGCTATGCTGGAAAGATGGGATAAGGGAGAGCTGAATTTTCAGCCGACTTGTCCGAGGAGTACCTACAATATGCAGATCAAGGCAATGACGGATTACATTGCAGTCCTTGAAGCAAGGGCAGTAATGGAAGGTGTTGAACTGTAATTTTCGCTTTTAATCGCTCTCCTTTTGTCGTATAATTGGCGGTGAAGGGAGAGTACATATGCAGGCAGAAAAAAGAATTTTACAAGGTCTTTTTTGGTGTATCGCAGGCTGTTTGATTTTGGCGACGTTTTTTGAGTTTCATTTTGATACATTCATAAAGTATCCGGTTTTTTTGAAAGGACACAGGGATTTTGTCATTAATGTTTTTCTGGGTGGCTTCGCAAGTGCCATTGTTTCTTTTGTGATGACATTATTGCCATACTTGGAGAAAAAAGACAATTTGCGGGATAAAATGTATTTACATGTCAAAAGCACAAAAGAGGCTTTTGAAAAATACCATACTGCTATTTCAGATGGTGATTATGCAGCATTGCTGAACAGTATGCAAGAGTTTGAGGATTGCATGACAAAACTATTAGAATGTTACCATTCGCAAGGTGTGACACTTTTTGAATATAAATGCATGGAAGAATTCTATTGTAAGAAAATTATAGGATATTCTACTCATATTATGAGTTTCAATAGTACAGTCAGCAAAAAGAGCGATAAAAAAATAAAACATTTATTTGACAAAATTAACAGCGGAATTTCTGACCAAGTTTACAAAAATTTTATTGAAGTTCTTGATAAATGGTTAAAAAAATATGAAAAGCGTTTTGTTACCCAGCCAAGCGATGACGAAGTGCATAAGTGGCTTAGTGATGTTGCTGACGAATATAATAAACTGGGGTAGATATTTATGCGTTCATTAAAGAAAAATCAACAATTCCTTTGGTACAGCACCTATTGCAAGGAAATAAAACTGTATCAGCGAGACGAGAATGGAAATATCGTATATATGGACATAGATGGCATACAAGAGCCAGTTGAAATTGGAACAAAGGCAGGGTATAACAACCCTGTCTCTTTTTATGCCAACATTTCGGCGGCAAAAGGCACGTCCGATTCCGAGGTGTTCGGTGTGTCACTGGATTACACCAAGACAATTTCCACTTGTGACATGACTTTGTCGATTTCGGAAACGTCTTTGATTTGGTACGAGACGGAACCCCGATACAATGCGGACGGTACGGTTGATAGTTCCAGTGCGGATTATGCAGTTGTGGCTATCGCTCGGTCATTGAACAATGTAGTTTATGCGATTAAGAAGTTGGCGAAAGAGGGTTGATGTTATGGAAAAATGTTTGAACACATTTATCATTGATATGACGGCAGAAAAGGGAAATCGGTTTAGACTAAATGGAGAGCCTATCGACACTGCCAATATACAGAGTATGGATATTCATATTGAGAATGGGAGCGTTTCAATCAGAACTGTTGAATTGAAAAATCTCCCTTTGGGTGGCTGATATGGCAAAGACTATTTCATTTGGGTTAAGCGTCAAGGAAGTGCAGGCGGCAATCAAAGAGCTTAAAGCCTATCAGAACGACCTTGACCGTAAATGTGAATTACTCTGTGAAAAATTATGTGCCGAGGGTATTCAAATAGCGCAGGCACATATCGGCAGTAGTGGCTTTGGAAAATACATTCATCTTGGCTCTGAAATCACTTCCGAAAAGGCAGGGTGCAAGGCAATCCTCTACATGGAAGATACCACGAAGATTAAGAGCGAGTGGCAGACAAAGGAGGGTGTGCGGAGCACCGAAATTTCACCTGTAGCCATGATTGAGTTCGGTAGCGGTCTTAAGGCTGAAAATCCCGCAAACATTCCGGGTGTAGGTACCGGAACTTTCCCCGGAGGAAAACATGGAAATGAGCCGGGTTGGTACTATATGGACTTGGAAGGTAACTGGCATTATTCAACCGGCATTTCCCCGAAGATGCCTATGTACTTTGCTGGGAAGGAATTGAGGGAAAAGGTTGTGGCGATAGCAAAGGAGATATTCAGTACATGATGCTTTTAGATGCCGTTATAATTATATCCGCTATTTTGCTGTTTTTGTTTATAGCAAAAGTAGTAATTTGCACATTATTATCTGTTATTGAATTGCTCTGTTTAAAACTCATAACAAACAGAAAGCATGGTGATTAAATGGCAGGCTTTGACTGGAACCAATTTTACACACTATTCAAGGCGAAAATGGGCGATACCTGTACTGTAGGGCGGTACACGATCCCGAAATCGCCGAAATATCCGTATCTTGATATTGCGCTGGCAGATAATCCCGGTGGCAATTATGACTTGCAGAACAACGAGGGTTCGCAGAAGCCTTTAATTGTAATCGAGGTATATTGTAACAACTATGATGATGCGACCTGTTATGATGTGAGCATGAAAGCCAAGGCACTAATGTTATCTTATGGTTTCCAGTGTAAGACGGGGCCGATGAAGATAGGAAATACTGATCCGGCGGTGGCAAGGTGGACAGCAAGGTACCAAAGAATATTTGGCGCAGGTGATAAACTGGTGAAAGTAAATTGAATGATACCGGCATGACCGGATCAGATAGAAACAAGTGGGAAGGAGTCGAAAGGCTCTTATTTTTATGTAATTTTAAGGAGGAACAGAAATGGAAGCAGGAATTAGCACGTTAGGCATTACATTTGGTTATGGAGTGGAAACGGCGGCAGGAACTAAGCCTGCGTCATTCAAACAGCTGCACAGAATTAATTCAATAGGTGGCATTAAGATTGAGAATGAGCAGATTGATGCATCGGCAGTCGAGGATTTAATTTCGAGGTATGTACAGGGTAGAGGCGACACTGGTGGTTCGTTTCCAGTAGGAATTAATTTCACCTCGGAAACAAATAACGAATGGAAAACAGTGATCAGTAATTATAAAGCTTTATCCGGTGGCAAGAGGATGTGGTTTGAGACAATTATTCCTGGTTTTGAAGATTCGTTTTTTGTCGTAGCGCAGCCACCCACGGCAGTCCCGCAGCCGGAAATTGGGCAGAATGAGCTTCTTGTTGCGGAAATGAACCTTACCATTGAAGAGTACAGAGGTATGGAAACAAAGGTTGCATTCACGGTAGATGCAGGGGAATAAAGTCATTGATTAAGGAAAAGGCGGTCAACAAACTGCCTTTTCCAATAGCAATAAGTCACGGGGAAAGGATAGGTAAAACAATATGAAAACATTTACAGTAAACGGTAAGAGATACAATGCAAAGTCATTTGATTTTAATTTGATTTGTGATTTGGAGGACTTAGGCATTTCGCTGCAGGAGGCAGAAAAGAAGCCCATGTCAATAGTTCGTGCATATTTTAGTTTTTGCGCAGGCAGGGATAAAGAATATGCAGGAAAAGAAATGGAGCAGCATATCATCAATGGTGGCTCTTTTGATGATGTTACAAAAGCAATGTCAGAAGAGATGGGAAAATCTGATTTTTTTCGCAGCCTCAAAGAGAAAGCGGAGGAGGAAGCTGCAGAGGATCAGGGAGAAACGACAACGGAGGAGACAGTAACGGAGGGAGTGAACAAAAAGAAATAAAGTATAAGTCAGCAAGGGAACTGTTTGAAAAAGAATGGTTCCCTAAAGCATATTCGATAGGAATATCTTGGGAAGAATTTTGGCATCTAAATCCTCACATTATAATGCTTATGATAGAGGGATATGGTGAGCGTGAAAAGGCTGAAATCCAAAAACAAAACTATTTGGCGCATTTGCAAGGGCAATACATCTGTGAAGCGTTGATGGCTACAGTCGGAAATATGCTTAGTAAAAAAGGTACTAAGAAATATCAATATCCGGAAAAGCCTTATGAATTTGAAAATCAGAAGGAATTTACAGAGGAAGAATTACAAAAGCAGAGAGAATTATTTGTTGCAAAATTAGAGGCAATGAAAACAAATTTTGAATTAAACAATTCTAAGAACGGTATGGGGGCATAGCCTATCGTTCTTTTTGTTTCTGAGGTGTGAAAATATGGGCGTTGAAATTGACAGACTTGAGGTAGCAGTAGAGGCACAAGCAAAAGACGCAAATGGTCAACTTGATATATTGGCATCAAAGTTGGGGAAAATTTCAAAGGCTCTTTCAGCCTTGACTAATGCAGAAGGTTTTAAGGAAGTTGCAAGCAAAAGCAAGCAGGTTGCTGATAGTATGAGTGAAATAAATACACAGGCAGAATCTGCATCAAAAGCAGTATCAACTTCCATGCAAAAAGTAAGCAAGCCTATGAAGCGAGTATCAAAAACTGCTTCCGAGATTGCGGAAAAATATAAGGATTTAGGGAAAAATTTTCAGTTCTTTGGCAATGCAGAAAGCACCCAAAAGCAGATCGAGAAATATTCCAATGCTTTAGAAACCGCAAAGTTAAAAAAGGCGGAGCTGGAAGCAACCGGCAGGACAGAGGGAAAAATGTATGAATATGCCATTAGGGATATTCAGAAGTACAGCAATATGATTGATGCGCTAAGGGGCAAGTTAGAAGTTCCGGTTAATCTTGAGGGAAACCTTTCCTCAATGAATGAGCAGGAATTGGACGATTGGTTTAATAATTTGCCATCTGTTAGGGCGCAGGCTGATGGAACATCAAAAGCACTTGAAAAAATCGGAGAAAGTGCCACAGAAGCGGCTCAAGACTATACTGCTGCATGGAATGGCGTACAAATTCCCGATCTTCTTAAGTCAAATGAAACAATGGAGAGAGTGAAGGAAAAAATTGGTGAAGTAGCAAAAGCAACGAAACTTTCTAAGATTTCTACAGAAGAATTTGAGAGCGTATTAAACTCCCTGTCTGTCCCGGAAGTAAATGAAACAAATCTTACAAAACTGCAAAGTAAATTAAAAAGTACGGAAAGTGAAATAGAAAAACTACAATATCAGCTTGAAAAAGGGCTTCGGTTTGGCACTATTGCGCCTAATGATGATACATTTAGAAATTTAACAGTAAAGATCAGGGAGTCTGAATTAACAGCAGAAAATTTAAGAGAGAAAATTCAGGAGATAGAAGCAGATAAAATTAAAAGTATTGGCGAGAGTGCAAAGATTTCCAGTGAAGAAATTGTTGCACTTACAAATGAACTGCAAAAATTGAAAGACCGGCAGAAAGAACTGGGGCAGTTAGGTTTTTCCTTTGGTTATGAGGAATTTGACAGAAATACTAGCAGAATTTCTGAAATTAATCAAAAACTAAAGGAATATAAGTCAAGTTTGAACGGTACAAATCAGGAAACTAAGGGATTTGCAAAGGCTGCTTCAAGTGCATCTGCTGCAGGAAATAAAATAAGTAATGCGTTTTCTAAGATAAGCGCAGGTATCAGTAAGCTGCTGGCTGGTATGAATAAGGTTGTTGCTTTCGGAATAAAAAAGATGATTTCCGGGCTTGGGAAACTTAAAAAAATTATTCTTGATGTAGTCAGTGCGAACAAAAAGAGCAATTTATCCTTTTCCGGAGGACTTAAGACTATCCTTAAATACGGTATTGGCATAAGAAGCCTTTATGTGTTGCTTAACAAAATGCGTAGTGCGGCGAAAGAGGGATTTCAAAATCTTGCGCAATATTCTGCTGAAACTAATCACAGCATTTCGTTAATGACCTCTGCGCTTGGGGCTTTGAAGAATGCCTTTTCGGTTGCCTTTGCACCGATTGTAAATGTGGTTGCTCCCTATATTTCAGCTTTCATAAATATGATGACAGACGCCTTCAATGCCGTGGGGCGTTTTTTTGCTGTTTTAACCGGAAAGAAAATAGCTGTACAGGCAACCAAGTACTATAAGGATTATGCAGCTGGCATTTCAGGAGTTGCGGATGCTGCCAAGGATGCATCAAAGGCATTGCATACTCTTGGGATTGATGAACTGAACATAATTCAGGAAAGTAATGCAGATAGTGGCGTGTCCGGCGGAGATGTTTCTGTTGAGGATATGTTTACAGATGTTGCTATTGGAGGAGAAATTGCTGACTGGGCTAAAAAAATCCGTGATGCATTTCTGGCGCAGGATTGGGAAGGCCTTGGAAAAGAAATTGCAGAATTAGTAAATGCTGGGTTGCGCAAAATCTATGATTTTATTACTGATATTACTCCGAAGGTCGAGCAGGCGCTTAAGAACTTCGCAAAAGTGTTTAATTCTTTTGTTGAATATTTGGACTGGGATTTGCTTGGACGCACAATCGGCGCAGGTGTAAACCTTGTGACAACAGCAATCAATGCTTTACTTGGTGATGAGGGTATTGATTTTGAAAATTTAGGTACGAAACTTTCAGTCGGTCTGCGTGGCATGATTGATGAAATCAATTGGACGGAACTGGGGAATGCCATAGGAAACTGGTTCATGGTGGCATGGCGCATTGCAGAAGGTTTCATTGATGATATGTGGCGCAAGAGTGATCTGACTGGTCTTACCGGTTGGACAGAACTTGGGAAATCACTTGGAGAAGCGGTTGAAGGGATCTTTGACAGGATTGATTTTGGAAGAATAGGCACCACCTTGTCAAAAGGAATTAACGGCATTTTTGAAACATTACGAAATTTCACCAAAGCGATTCCGTGGGATGAGATTGGCAAAAACCTTACCAATGGTATCAACAATTTTGTCAGTAATATGAAGTGGAAAGAGAATGGCCAAGCACTTAACCAGTTTATTTCCGATTTCCTCGGAATGCTCCTTCATGTGGCTAAAAATGCTGACTGGGAAGGTTTAGGGAGAGGAATAGGCGAGTTCTTAAGTCGGATTGATTGGAGAAAACATTTTAACACCGCATTCGACATTATTAAAGAGGTCTTAGGTGGGTTGATTGACGGGTTAAAAGAAACTTCGGTTGGTAAGATTGGACTTGCAATTGCCGGAATGGGCATCGCCTTTGAAGGATTATCATTGCTGATACCTATTTTAACTAAGTTCTTTGGCGTGAAAGGTACTATTGCTGGAATAATAATCACAGGAATAGGTACTCTTGTTACAGGAATGGCTATAGGTGGGAAAGATTTAGCAGAAGCGTTTAATAAGCTTATGCATGATTTTCTCGACAAAGCAATTGAAATTGTCAAAAGCATAGACTGGAAGCAGGTTTTTGACAACATTATTGATTTTCTATTCAATGTTGATTGGATAGGAATAATTGGGAAAATTGCAGCGTTTGCCATAGAACTTGCTGGACATATTCTTGCCGGATTAATAGAAGCCATTATTGGGATACTTCCTAAATTACCAGAACTTGCACTTAATCTAGTGCTTGGATTGGCGAATGGTATTATATCCGTTATTGGTGCATTGTGGGATGCTATTAAAGCAATATTTGATGCTATTGTAAATGGTATAAAGAGCCTTTTTGGTATCCATTCCCCTTCAACGGTTATGGCTGAAATTGGAGTGAATATAGCTCAAGGATTAATAAATGGTATTGTATCTTTGATAGAAACGATTGTTTCTATTGTTGGCGAAATAAAAGATAAAATAATTGAAATATTCGGCGGAATTAAAGAAAAAATACAAGAAGTATGGGAAGGAATTAGAAGTTTTACAGAAAATATATGGAATAATGTTTTAACATTTCTAAGTAATGTTTGGAATACCATAAAAGATATCGCAGGAACAGTGTGGGAAGCGATAAGAAATACAATTGTAAATGTCTGGAATGGTGTTTCTGAAACTATTTCAAATATTTGGAATGGGATAAAGGATTTTCTCAGCACGATATGGGAAAATATAAAGACTATAGCGGTCAATATATGGGAAAGCATTAAGAATTTCTTTGAAAATATCTGGAATATCATAAAAAGTATAACAGAAAGCATATGGGGAGCAATTAAAAACTTCCTTAGTGGTATATGGGAAAGCATTAAAACAATTGCAGCCTCTATTTTCGAAGGAATTAAAAATGTAATTTCATCCGTATGGAATGGAATAAAATCTGTGGCCGCAACAGTTTGGAGTGGTATCAAAAGCCTGCTTTCTAATATATGGGAGAGCATCAAAAACATTGCATCCACAGTATTTGATGGAATAAAAACAGTAATATCAAGTGCATGGGAAACAATTAAAACGATATCTTCAAATACTTGGACGGTAATAAAATCTACCATTACAGGTATTTGGGAGGGAATAAAAACATCCGCTTCAATAATTTGGAACGGAATTTTAGATACTATAAAAGGCGTATTGTCTGGAGTGATTGAATTTATATCGGGCGTATTTTCTGGAAATTGGGAAAAAGCCTGGCGAGGTATTGTTTCAATTTTTAAAAATATAATCAATATAATTCCGACAGTATTAGAAGGCATCCTTAACGGAATTACAAGTGGCATTAACGGTCTAATAAATGGCATTAATAATATTGGTGGAAACATAGGAATATCATTACCGACTATTCCAACAATCAGTTTGCCAAGATTTGCAACGGGTGGCTTCCCGGAGGACGGACTATTTTTAGCAAACCATACTGAACTGGTGGGGCAATTTAGTAATGGGCGAACTGCCGTAGTTAATAACGAGCAGATCATAGCTGGGATTGAGGAAGCTGCTTACAGAGGATTTGCGAGAGCGAACGCAGAGAATACAAGACAGGAAGATTTACTAGAAGAACTTATCCAAGCAGTGAGAGCAGGACGAAAAATATCGATTGATGGTAGGGAACTTGTAACTGCGTATGATAACCGCAAAACAAGAAATGGATATGAATTTTAATGCAATATAGCAGGGACAAAAAGTGGTCGAATTTGTCCCTGCTATATAATATAATAAACACATTGTTGTATTTACTGAAAAATACAAAAGAGGGGGAAATAAATGAGTACAAGTGTATTAAGTATATTATCATTGATGTTTGGGGTTTTTGGAATGTGCCTATCATGCATTTTTATTGGTATATTTCCATGTGTTTTATCTGTTATATTGGGTTGTATTGCCTTAAAAGATGATATGTCGTATAAATGGCCGTCCATATGTGGTATTGTATGTTCAGCAATTGGCATTATTATGTTTGTGGTTATGGTATCACAAACAAATGAGTATAAATCCGCAAATGTAGCTACGCCAACGGAGGTTGTGCAGAATATTACAAATTCGGATGACTCTGTCACCAACAATAGCGATATTGCGCAAAGCAATGATAGTACTCAAAGGAAAACAAGTCAAACTTCATCACAGACAGAGACGAAAGATAAGGATATCTTCTTTGTTGGTGAAACAGCGGAATTAAATAATGTGCAAGTCACTATGACTGATTATTCGGAAAGTTATGGCTCTGAATTTAATTACCCTGCTGAGGGGAATGCATTTGTTTTAGTGGAATTTGAAATAGTGAATAATTCTAATAGTGATCTGGCAATAAGCAGTATGTTAAGTTTCTCGGCATATGCTGATGATTATGCGTTAGATTACTCCTTGGGTGCGTTGATGGAAAAAGGCAGTTCCAATCAATTAGACGGGACAATCGCAGCAGGAAAAAGGATGAAAGGTGTTATCGGCTGGGAAGTTCCGGCAGATTGGAAAACCATAGAAATACATTTTACGGATAATGTTTGGAGTAATAATAAGTTTAAATTTGAAATCGATAAATAATATTTAACATACAAAGGAGCTATGATATGTTTTGACTTAAGGCACTTACCATTCGGTAGGTGCTTTTCTTATACCCAATTTTAAAGAGGTGAGAACATGGCTTTATCAGCATTTTTAAATGTAAATGGATATGATTATCCCTGCCCAAGATATGGTTTTCAATATGTGATCAGTACCATGGTAGATGCTGGCCGAAATGTAAACGGTGCGGTGGTAGGCCAGAAGATAGGCAGGGATTTATATAAGCTTGACAGTCTGCAATGGGTAGGCTTAGAACCAAGCGTTAGAAGAATGATTCTGCAATCCCTGGAACCGTTCTATGTCCCGGTGACCTTTGAGAACTACAAGACAGGTAACCCGATTACGATAACAATGTATCCCGGTGACAGAACAGGGAAACCACTTTTTGCGGATAAATTAACACATATGGTAACGAAAGATGAAATTTTATCTTTTAACTTGGTTGATTGTGGGTGGTAAATATGCAGAATGCAAGCAAAGCATATAAAGAAGCTATGAAAAGCCTTGGAAGAAATAGGGGATATATTAAGGCAACCATAGGTGTTATAAATTCTAAGGCTCAAGAAAATATCAGGATTGCTTCCCAAAGCGAATTAACTTATTTTTCTGATAAAGAAAAGCTGTTTATGGGGAATGTGGTAGAGCAGATATATGCTACAGCCGAACAGGATTTTTCAACGGTTGACGGAAGTATGTATTTTCTTCCTGGAAGCTATGGCACCAGTTTTTATAATAATGGTGCTGTTTCAAATGATGTACTTGGAACGATTTATATTGATTTTACAGGGGGTACAGTATATGACATTAAGGGGTTCATGATTGATTTTGGAGACTGTTACCCGGTGAATTTTACCATTAAAAATGACGAGGGTGTGCATACCTATATCGGAAATAATAAGCGATACTGGACTACAGAGGATGTGTTCAACAACACATCTTTTTTGATTATAAGACCTACCAAAATGGTGAATGGTCAGGGCAGACTAAGGATTTATCAGTTTTCATGCGGAATTGTAAATACCTTTACAAACGCAGAGGTAACAGACTATTCATCAAAGGAATACGTTTCTGCAATATCAGATACATTGCCGAGTAGTGATGTTGGGTTGACAGTAATCAATTACAATCAGTATTACAATCCTGATAATCCTAACAGCGCTTTGGCATTTATGGAACTTGGTCAGGAAGTAAAGGTGTCGTTTGGATATGACGTTTTGGGTGACGGAAATATAGAATGGCTGCCGGAGAAAACAACCTATCTTCAAGCGTGGTCTGCAAATGATGCGGAGGCGACTTTTTCCTCAGTAGACCGCTTTGAATATATGAGTGGTACATATTACAGGGGATTGTACCGGGAAGAAGGAATAAGTCTGTATGATCTTGCGGTTGATGTATTGAATGATGCAGGAATAACAGATCAGAGCAAATATTATCTTGACCCGTACCTGAAAAAAGTAATGGTGTATAATCCCATTCCGCCTGTAGGGCATCCCGAGGCATTGCAGATTATTGCGAATGCCGGAAGGTGTGCGTTAAGCGAAGACAGAAAGGCAAGAATACATATCCAGTCTTCTTTTGTTCCTGATGTGGTTGTTTCGTCTGATGATCAAACGAATTACAGTAAGGTGAGAAATATAGTAGAAAGTGATGCAAATGATTTTTATGCGGTTACCAGTAATGCTTTCTCTGTTGTAGACGGAACGTTATTTTTTATGCCAAAGAATGAGGAATATCTGCATACTGGATATGTCAGTGGCAGTGTGGCTGATGAAAATGGCAATTTCCTTGTTAATCCCAAAATAATTATTGAATTGGAAGCATCATATATTCCCTATGGATTAAGCATTGAATTTCGGAACGTGGCACCGAAAGAATTTCGCATTATGACTTACAATAATGGGGAACTTGTGCAGGATATGACAGTACAAGATACGAGTATTCTTTATCAAAATACGGAGCAATTTGAATTATTTGACAAAATGGAACTTGTTTTCACAAAGGGATATCCTAATTCTCGTATTTTTGTGGATAAAGTAATCTTTGGCGATACAACGGATTATCTCATTCCGAGAAATCGTTTGACCAGTACGCCAAGCGCCACAAGACAAAGTAAGCTGCGTAGTATTGAGGTTACAAGAAATGTATATAAGAAATCCGAGGAATTAAAAGAGCTTGCTTCGGAAGAAATAGAGATTTCATATGATAACTATGAGTATACTGTTTATCTTTCAAAACCCTCATATGGTTTTAAGGCGGTAGTAGTTGATGATGATAGCATATCGGTGGAGGTTACTGAGAGCAGTAGTTACTATTTAAAATTGAAATTTGCTGGCATTACAAGTAAAAAGGCTGTGAAATATTCTGTGACTGGATATGAATTTATCGTAGATACACCGAAATATTCCGTTCAGCACAATCAGAACGGAGAGGATAAGACTTGGAACAATCCGCTTATTAGTGCGGAGGCTCATGCTGCAGATATTGAGGAATGGCTGTCTTCTTATTTTCTTGGTGATGTGGAATATGAAATATCCTGGAATGGTGATCCGAGATGTGATGCAAATGATCTGTACCACTATGAACTTAAAAGTGGAGAAATAGTAAATATAAGAGGATATGAAAACACACTGAACTTTAGCGGTGGGTGGAGTGGAACACTGAAAGCTAGAAAGGTGGTACTGTAATGTTAAAATGGCAGGAACCTAAAACCGATTGGAAGCCAACAGATAGATTCAACATTGAAGATTACAACCGAATAAAAAATAATCTCCTATATGTTCATGAGCAGGCACAGCTTATATGGGGCGAATTTGAAATCGCTGATATGGGAGAAGATATTACATCATACAGTGCCTATTGGGACGTGGATGTTTTCAATGCCTTTGAAGCCAATGTTGATACGATCAATGATCACATGCTTTCGCAGGACTACGGTATAAAGCGGACATTTTATGAGAACGGGCCGTTTATCAAATGGGACGAGCTTAATAGGATTGAAAAAGCAATTTTAAAAATGAAACAAATTTTTGATGGAAGAAAGGCAAGTCTTGAAAGATTGCCATTTAGATTTGGCGCACCTGATGGATTAAAATTGTAAAAGGAGGCATGAAATATGGCTATAGAAAAATTACCGGTTGATTATGTGCAGGACGTGATAGACACTAGCGTAACTAATAAAAGAAGATATAAGATGATCACGAATACGGACGGCACAATATCACTTGATGATGTGACCACATACGTACTAAAAGGTTCTGAATTTGGAATGGATGATGCTAACAAGACCAACGGAACAGTAAATGAGGTCATAGATGCAGTTACCGGAATGGAGAGCGGTACTATTGTTGTTGGGAAAGCTTCAAGCGCAACTAATGCTGAGAGTGCCACCAATGCAGGACATGCATTAACAGCTGATAGTGCTACCAATGCAACAAAGGCTATGAGTGCAGAAACAGCTACCAAATTGTCAACACCACGGAATATTAATGGTGTTGCTTTTGACGGAACAAAAGATATTACAATTAGTGACAGTACAAAATCACCAATTGGTCATACTCATGATGATAGGTATTATACTGAAAACGAAATAGATACTAAGTTTGATGATGTTGATGCAGCGATTGATAATAAATCACCAATTGGTCATACTCATGATGATAGGTATTATACTGAAAACGAAATAGATACTAAGTTTGATGATGTTGATGCAGCGATTGATAATAAATCACCAATCGGTCATACTCATGGGGGTATGAGTAAGATTATATATGCTACAGAAGAACCCACAAGCGTAGCAGATGGTGAGATTGTTATGGTATATGAGGAATGATTAAATATTTATTATTTAAAATTTTTGGGAGAATAAAATGCCAATTTTTGTAAATTCAAACGGGAAAAAATATATAACAGATATATTTGTTAATGTAAATGGACAGAAAAGAAGTATCGTTTCAGCCTGGGTAGATAAGAATGGAGTACCTACAAAAATATTTGGTAAAACAACTTCATTAAACATGTTTATACTATATGATTATAATGATAAAGCATGGGGATCACATGATGGAATTACATGGGTTGAAATAGTTGAATTAGGTGGAAAATTATCAGGATATTATCCTTATTACATGGCAAATATAGGAGATCGAATTATTATATTTTCACCTAATAAGAAACAAGTTTATACATATGATGGTAAACAAATGAAAGATAAAATTGTATATGGGAATATAACAGTAGAAGATATACTGAGCGTTGCATATTATGAAGGTACGATATATGCAATTGGTACTAATAGTTCAGCATCTTCTAACAATAAGGGAGATATGTGGGCATCTTTTAGTATAAAAGCAAAAGTATCAGTTTCTTCAAGTGATGGCATTACATTTTTAAATTACACATACGGAAGTAGTTACGATACTGTAAAAATAGATTTAATTACCACAAGCGATGGTGAAAGTCTTTCAATATATCCGCCAAGTACATCATCTGGTATATATAGGGCAGTTTATGGGAAGGGGAAATTAATAGTATTCGGTAATAAAAATTTGTCTCCCTATATTTGCCACTTGGCGAATTGTTATACATATAATAATTCGAGCAGGCAATGGAGTTCAACTACAATATCTAATATAAGCGGAAAAAATATTAGAATTATTGATGTAATATATGCAAAAAACAGATTTATTGCAATTGGAAGCAAATATATATCAAGTGCACTTAAGCCTGCAGTATATTATTCAGAGGATGGTATTACATGGTTAGAAGCTACACTTCCTTCTTTTTCAAGTAGCGTTACTGTGGTAAATGGTATTCTTTTCGGAAATGATAAATTTCTAATTTATGCAAATAATGTCATATGTTATTCAGAAGACGGCATAACTTGGGTAAAATCTACTTCCCCTTCATCTGGTGGAATAAAGTGTGGCATTTATTTTTAGCAAGGAAAGTTACTGTGAACAAAAAGTAAATAATTTTAGAGCCTGAGAGCCGGTAAGAGAAATCTTATCGGCTCTTATTTTATTAAAGAGAAGAGGTGAAGTAAATGGATAATGCAACCATGGCGGCGCTCATATCAGGAGGAGTAACGCTTGCAGTGTGTCTGATTAACAATTTCTTTCAACAGCGCAAGACGAGGGAAGAAAACAGTAAGACCATTGCGCTGATCGACTACAAACTGTCAGAACTTACGGACAGGGTCAACAAGCATAACAATGTGATTGAGCGCACCTATAAACTGGAAGAGTTGACAGCTCTGCAGGAAGAAAAAATCAAGGTGGCAAATCACCGGATTGATGATCTGGAGAAGGAGAATAAGTGAAAAAGATAATTTCTAAGGTAACTACGGCAGTTAAAAAGATTGGAACGCTGAATTTTATCCTGCTGATTGTCGGCGTGTTCTTTGTGTGGTTTAACTGGCAGATGCTTGAAATCTTTCGGGCATGTGGCAGCATCCCGGAAAGCTATGCCTGTGCTGTGATTGCAGCCACCGTAGGAGAATGCGGTATTTGTGGCTGGATAAGGACGACAAAGGATAAGAAGCAGAACAGGGAAAGTAATTGTGATGCAGACAATAATGTCTGCGGATAGGAGGAAAGAGTATGAAGGTAATGAATTGGATAGTTGAAAATTGGTTTTTGGTGGTTGCGCTGGCAGCGGTTTTGGGAGTGGTAGTATTTGCGGTATACAGGTTCGCAGGACTTCCCACAGAGAAACAGAGAGCTAAGGTAAAAGAGTGGCTTATTTGGGCATGCATCGAAGCTGAAAAGGCATTGCAGAGCGGTACCGGGCAGTTAAAGCTTAGGCAAGTGTACGATATGTTCTGTGCGGTACCGGCATTTACATGGGTAGCGAAGATAGTAACGTTCGAAGTATTCTCGGACTGGGTAACGGATGCCCTAAAAACAGCCAAGGAAATGCTGGTTAATAACAAAAATTTAGCTATCTATGTGTATGGGGAGAAGAATGCCGATGAAGAGGTTAAAAAGCTCAAAGAGCAGCTTGGGGAAAGCAATAGCAATTAGCGTAACAGTAGGTTTTTTATTAGCTGTTGTATTGTCGCATGTGATTTTAGCATTCTACATAGTCACGTGTCCAGATACAACAGCTGTAGAAATGTACCTGGACGAAGAACCGGAACAAAGTATAAGGAGTGGTTATTGATGGCAACACAAACACAGGTAAAGAATTTTATTAATAAGATAGCCCCGATTGCACAGGAAAAGGCCAAGGGACGGGATAAGTGGTCCCTTCCTTCTGTATGCATAGCCCAGGCATGCTGCGAAAGCGGATATGGCACAAGTCCTAAGATGATTAATGCAAATGCGGTCTTTGGCATTAAAGTAGGCAAGAGTAAAATACACTTTGGAACGGCTTGGAAGGACAAGGCATACTCTACCAAGACAAAAGAATGCTACGATGGGAAGACTTATACCCAGATTACAGATATGTTCCGGGCATATGGCAGTATCGCAGATGCGGTTGAAGACTATTATGACATGCTGGCCAGTTGCAGCCGGTACAAGGGATGTCTAAATCAGTCGGATGCAAGAGTGTGTATTACTGCTATTAAGAATGGCGGTTATTCTACTGATCCTCAATATGTAACTACTGTGATGTCAATTATTAATAAGCATAATTCGACTCAGTATGACAGCGTAGTGACAGGCAGCAAGGGTAACTATATGAGTGTAAAAACATATTCATTATGTAAAGATGGTGAGCAGAAGATCAGCAATAATTTTAAAGTAAAGGAATTTCGGTGCAAGGACGGTTCCGATACAATTCTGATTGATGCTGATTTTGTGCAGAATTATTTGCAGAAAATCCGGAATCATTTCTGTACAGCGTGTACAATCAATTCCGGGTACCGGACAGCTGCCTATAACAAAAAGGTCGGCGGCGCAACCAACAGTTACCATGTCAAGGGACAAGCTTTTGATATTGTTGTATCCGGTCATACGCCTGCAGAAGTGGCGAAGTATGCGCAGACGCTTGGTATCAAAGGAATTATTCAGTATAACAACTTTGTCCATGTGGACAGCAGGGCAACCAAGTACTGGGCGAGAAATAACAATGGAAGAGTATCAACTGTAAACAACTTTTAACTATGGCCTCGGAGTAATCCGGGGCTTTTTTATATAATAGGAAATTCCTCCTGACGGAGGAATCTTGAATTAAAATAGCCCACAAAAGGCGGGCACGCTGACAAGACGAATGCTTTTAGAAGATATAAAAACCTTCTTCAAATTCGTCACCATCAAGGTCATCATCCTCAGTGAGGA
>Ga0129315_1000022_pt1 | contig 190510 bp, 156 predicted proteins | sample Cm827metagenome_FD_94432 | JGI IMG/M metagenome (GOLD analysis project Ga0129315, IMG submission 94432) | Eastern black-and-white colobus group fecal microbial communities from Wisconsin, USA - Cm827 metagenome | ecosystem: Host-associated > Mammals > Digestive system > Large intestine > Fecal...
ACGCGGAACGCAGTATCAAAAAATTCTGCGTGGGGAAACACAGCTGGCACATCATAGACTCCAAGAAAGGAGCAAAGGCAAGTGCAATCCTGTATTCTATTGCAGAAACAGCGAAAGCCAATGGGCTGAATCCTTTTGAGTATTTTAAGTTCTTGATGGAACAACTGAAAGAATATCCCCGGAATGATGTTCCAGAGGAAGAACTGAAGAAACTTATGCCATGGTCGGAAACGCTTCCTGATTGCTGCAAACAACTGAAGAAACAGAGTTAACAATGCCATCTGATTTCAGGTGACATTCATTTTTAGTTAGTGCGGGTTATTTACCTGATACTTTATATAGATAGACCGAAGGGGGAAACAACATGAAAAAACAAAAAATTATCAGCTTAATACTGGCAGCAGCTTTATTGTTTACAAGTGCAGACATGACCATAGCTGCCCGGGCGCAGGAAAATACCGCAGCGGTGGTGTTAAACGAGGCAGAACCCACAGGCACGCCGGAGGAAACGAAGGAAGAAGAGCCTGCTCTGGAGCCGACTGAGGAGCCTGAAGCAATTCCTACCGCCACACCCACTGCTGTCCCGGAGGAAGGACAGGAAGAGGCTACGCAGGAGCCCCCTGCTTCGCCGGAGATGACACCGGAACCGGAAAAAACAGAAGCGCCTACAGCAACACCGGGGGAGGAAGTGGAACCAACAGAAGATCCATTGTGTACACCTTCAGCATCCCCTGGGGCGACCGCATCTCCAAGCGCATCACCAAGCGTATCACCCTCTGCTTCGCCTACAGCAACGGCTGCAATGACGCCTCAAAGAGGGCAGCTGCTCGAAATGCAGGCTGACTCGAAGGGCATCTACCAGGCGGGCTCCTTTGAGGTAGAGGGAGCAGAAAACGGAAATGGCGGAATAGCGCTCCTTTCTTTGGAGGAAAACAGTGAGGAGAACGTAAAAGAGATACTGTATCAGGGCATGCTTGCACAGAAAGCGGAAATTGACATTCACCAGTATCAGATTGATAAGAGCCGCATCCAATATCTGGTGAAAGGGATTTTAAATGAGCATCCGGAGCTTTATTATGTAACATCCTTCAGCTGGCGCTATTATTCTAACGGAATAGTAGATAGCGTGCTGCCGGCATATGAAAGCGGCCTGGATGACGGGGCTTTTAAAAGTGCAATGGCAGATGCACTGGCAGTGGTAGATGACAGCATGACAGATCTGGAAAAAGCCATTGCTCTTCATGAATACCTGGTGCTGAACTGTGAGTATGATTATGCGAATTATTTAAACGGTACAATTCCCGGAACCAGTTATTCTGCATATGGCGTATTGGTAAAAAGAACGGCAGTATGCCAGGGCTATGCGCTTGCGTATAAATATTTATGTAATCAGGTAGGAATTGACTGTTATATGGTAACCAGTACGGCCATGAACCATGCCTGGAATATGATCGTGCTGGGGGAAAATCTTTATCAGGTGGATGTCACCTGGGATGATCCGGCCTGGGATCGGATCGGCGGGGTCAGTCATAGCTATATGTTTTTAAGTGACGAGCAGCTTACAGCAAGAAAACACCATGACTGGGAGGTGACCATTGGAAGCGATGTGGTCGATCTCACGGCTACGGATACAACGTATGATAACTACTTTTGGGGAAATGCGAGCAGCCAGCTCGTGAGAGATGGCGGGGATTATTATTACACAGACGGCAATACCATGAAGCTTACCAAATATACGGCTGCAGACCAAAGCACAGCTGCAGTTGCTGATCTGGGGAAATGGTATGTGTCGGGTTCTACAGGAAGCTGGTGGTCTGGGGCCTATTCCGGCTTGTTCCGGCTGGGAGACAGACTATATTATAATACCTATAACCAGATAGAAAGCGTTGCTCTTGACGGATCTGGCCACAGAGTGGAATATCAGCCTGCTCTTTCCGGCGGATCTCTTTACGGCAGTGTTTATGCCCAGGGGAAGGTCAGATACCTGACTGCTTCTTCGCCCAATGAGTATCAAAATGGAACAATATACGAAATAGGTCTTGAGGATCTTAGTGGGGGAAATCATGAGATCCCGGTAAGCGGCATTATCTTAAGTCATGACGAGCTTACAGTGAAAAAGGGCAGCCAGGCTGTATTGACGGCAACGCTTGTACCCAGCTATGCATCCGGGGCAGCCCTGACCTGGACAAGCAGCAATACCGAGGTTGCAACAGTAGAAAATGGCACTGTTACCGGAGTAGGACAGGGAAGCTGTGTGATCACGGCGGCAGCAGGGGGAAAAACGGCACAGTGTACCGTGAAGGTTACGGAAAAGCTGGAAACGCCGAAATTTACCCCGGAGGCAGGAACCTTTGCAAGGGGAGAAAGCTCTGTTACCATTGACAGGAATGCAAAGGTTGCGCTTACAGCCAGGGCAGGCGCAGAGATTTATTATTCAACAGATGGAGGCAAAACCACAGCTCTTTACACAGAGCCGATTATGATCAGCAAGAACATGACTGTTTCTGCAAAAGCAGTAATGGAAGGCTATGAGGACAGTGAATTTGGCTCGGAGACTTACATCGCCTGTGACAATGAACTTGCTTTATCAAAGGAAACTGTGGAACTGACGGAGGGGGGAAGCGGCAGTCTTTCTGTTACAAAGGTACCCACCGGAAGAAATAAGGAGGATATCAGCTGGAAGTCATCCGATGAGACCGTTGTTACCTGCAAGGCAGGAAAGCTCAGTGCGGTAAAAGGAAATGATGGAACGGCCGTTATAACAGCCAGCGTTTTGGATCACAAGGGAAGTACAGTGACGGCCAGCTGCACGGTAACGGTAAACCCCCTGGAATATACGGTTACTTTTAAAGACTATAACGGAACGATCCTTGAAAAGCAGACTGTGGCAGCGAGAAGAGACGCCGTACTGCCTGCGGATCCCGAAAGAACCGGCTATGACTTCACAGGCTGGAATGGAAATTACCAGAATATTAACAAAAACGAAACCCTTACGGCTGCTTATGCGGTCAAAACATATCAGATCACTTATGACCTGAATGGAGGAACCGGGGGCGGAGAAAATCCATCCACCTATACCATAGAAACAGCGAGCATTACACTAAAGAGCGCAGTCGGACAAAAGGGAACGATCTTTGCAGGGTGGTATGAAGAAGGAAATACCTCTGCTACCGCAGTTATTAAGAAGGGAAGCACAGGGGATATTGCGCTTAAGGCAAAATGGAAGCTTGAAGCGCCGGAGTTTTCCATTTCCAGCGGGAAGGTTCCGGAGGGAATGCTGCTTGCCCTGACGTCACAAAAGGAAGGCGCCGCCATTTATTATACACTGGATGGAACAACTCCTGTGATAGGGCAGGAAAACTGTCACCGTTATGAAACAGAGATCACGCTGGACGAAGCCATAGCTACCGAAAAGGTGGTGCAGATAAAGGCTATTGCAGTGCTGGAAGGTTTTGAAAACAGCGAGGTGGCGGAAGCAAAATATACAGTGGTAGTGCCAAAGAGATTTACCGTTATTTTCCAGGACTTTGACGGCAGCGAGATTAAAAATGAGATTGTCCTGGAAGGCAGGGATGCGCAGCTGCCGGAACAAAACCCGGAAAGAACAGGTTATGACTTTAAGGGATGGAAAGGAAATTACCAGAAGGTAGAAAAGGATGAAATCCTGACAGCGGAATACACCCCTCATGAGTATTCCATTACTTACCTGCTGGACGGCGGTACAAACAACCGGGAAAATCCCGGAAGCTACACCATTGAAAGCAAGGAAATTATCTTAAAGGAAGCGGGCAGCAGGCCGGGATATTTCTTTGACGGCTGGTATCTGGATGCAGAGTACCAGAAAGCGCTGACAACGATCCCGAAGGGAAGCTATGGGGAGCTTACCGTCTATGCAAAATGGACCGGTGTGCAGTCGGAGGATGGTCTCTGGATTGCTGGAATTGACAGCCAGGAATACACCGGAAAGCCCGTTAAGCCGTCGGTTCAGGTATATAACGGCAGTACGCTCTTAGAGGAAAAGAAGGATTATACCGTATCCTACAAAAACAACATTAAGGTAAATGAAGATTTTACCTCCAAAACAGTTCCTACGGTTATCATCAGCGGGAAGGGAAATTATGCAGGAAAGGCACAGACAACCTTCCTGATTCTGCCAAGACAGATCGGGGGAGAGGACGGACAGATCACGGCTGGCGACGTTACCCTGAAAGCAAATGGACGGGAGCAAAAGCCTGATGTCAAGCTGTTTGCAGACGGCAAGCTTCTGAAGAAGAGCCGGGATTATGAGCTGAGCTATTGGCAGGAAGACCAGGAACTTATGTCAGTAACGGAGGCAGGCAGCTACCGGATCCGGATCACGGGAACCGGAAACTATACAGGAACCAGATGGGTCGGACTTACCGTAACCGATGCCAAACTGATCGGAAGCGTATCTGTGCCGCACATTGCAAACCAGACTTATACAGGAAGCGCCATCACACCGGCATTGACCCTAAAAGATGGATCGATGGTTCTGGCAGAGGGAACGGACTATACGGTAAGATATGAAAACAATGTGGATCCGGGAAAAGCAAATGCGGTGATCACAGGCATTGGCAGCTATGCGGGAGAAAGAAGTGTCAGCTTCCGGATCACAGGAATTCCGATGAGCAGAGTTTCCGTGTCAGGTCTGCAGACATCCTTCCCCTATACCGGAAGCGAGATAACCCAGTCGGGGTATACGCTTACCACAAGCTGGAATGGAACGGACAGAACTCTTGCGGAAGGCGTTGATTATACCGTATCCTACTATAACAATCAAAATGCGGGAACAGCATCCATTTCCTTTGTGGGACAGGGAGGCTTCCAGGGCGTCCTGCGCAGAACCTATAAGATTAACAAGGTTGAGATGGAGGCAAAAAAAGATCAGGTGGAAATCGATGATCTGACGGCATCCTCACTTATGGAAGAGGAAACTCAGTATACGGCAGATTATACCAAGGGCGGTGCAATGCCGGAGCCTACCATTAAGATCAATGGAACGGCTCTTACGGCAGGTGTGGATTATACGATCAAATACCGGAATAACGGTTCTACAGGGGAAAAAGGAACCATGATCATCACCGGCAGGGGAGGATTTAAGGGCACGCTTAAGATCCCCTTTGCCATCAGGCAAAAGGATCTGTCCGGTGCGGGACAGTCGGGGATAACGTTGACGGCGCCCGATAAGGTATACCGGGATAAAAAGGATAACTATAAGATTGCTCCTACCTTAAAGGACAGCAACGGAAAAACCTTAAAAGCAGGAGTGGATTATGACAGAGAAGTAAAATATACCTATGCGCAGACAACTGCTCTGGCAAACGGAACCATAAGGCAGGCCGGGGATCCGGTTCAGGCAGGAGATATCCTTCCGATCGGAACAGAGGTAAAAGTGACTGTTACCGGAAAGGGCAATTATAAGGGAACCATTGAAAGCAGCTACCGAATTGTAGAAAAGGACATTAAGTTTGCAACAGTGCAGATCCAGAACCAGACCTACAGGGGGAAGGCGGTAACCCTGGAGCCCTCCGATATTACGATCCGGATGGGAGGAACCAAGCTAGATCCTGCCAGCTATGAGATTGTAAGCTATCAGAATAATAACAGGACAGGGATTGCAGCTGTGACCATCAGAGGAATTGGAGATACCTATGGTGGAACAAAGACCATAAGATTTTATATAAAGCCCGCCAAAGTAAGATGGTGGTGGAAAAACCGATAAAGCCCATATGTGTAAAAGAAAATGAGAGCGGAGGAGAGGAATGAGAAAACAGTTTAAAACTGGCTTAAAGAGAGGAGTGGCATTTGTCCTGGCGGCAGCGCTTTTGTGGACAGACGCATCTACGGCAGCGTTTGCCACAAGCGCCACCCCTGAGCCTTTCGAGACAGCAGCAAGCGCAAGCCCGGCCAAGGAGGAAGAAACATCCCCCGGAGAGGAGATGGGGACGCCTACACCGGCAGGGGAAAGTGGAGCAGAGGGGCAGGAAACACCGACTCCTACAGCAGAAACGCCGACTGGCAGTCCAGAAACGGAGGGACAGGAACCCCAGGAAACGAGCAGACCTGAAGCAGGAGGAGAGAACCCTCAGGAAACCGAAAGCCCTGAAGCGGGAGGAGAGAACCCTCAGGAAACCGAAAGCCCTGAGGGAGAAATGAGCCCTAGTCCCACCGCAGGGGAAATGGAGCCTTCCAGCAGTCCGACCATAAGTCCGACTCCTTCCCCTTCGGCCACGCCGGAGAACCTGAATGAGGGAAAGGGATTGCTTCTGAGCGATGCAAACGGCGCTCTGGGTGCGCCGGAAAATGTAAAGATTGGGCAGAGCGAGTCGCAGATTTCCCTGAGTTTTATTTACTCTGATCCGCAGAAGGTGGCAAAATACAGTATTTACCGTTCGGAAAAGGAGAACGCCGGGGAAAGCGACTGGACGCTTTTAAAGGAAATAAACTCTCCGGGGAAAAATACAGAGCAAAACATTCTCTTTGAAAGTGAAGTAGATCTGGAAACCGGAAACAATAAGGTTTATTATTTCAAGGTAATTGCCGAGGATGCGGACGGCAATAAGGCAGAGAGCGCTGTTGTTACCAATAAGGGTGTACCGACGGGCTTAAATCTTGAAAAAACGGAGTATCAGGGAATCTGCTTTTTAGATGAAACCGGCAGCAAAATAGACAATCTTTCCCTTTTTGTAGGAGAAGGGAAAAAGATATCCGCCGCTCTTATTGACGCAGGCGGCCAGATGGTCACAGCAGAGAGTTTAAGAAATGAGGAAAATGAGGAAGAAAGCGATTTGGCCTCAGTGGAATGGGAGATTGTAAAGGCCAATGACTCCGGAAAATTGGAGAAAGATACAGCACGCAGCTGTGTGAGAGACGTTCTGACACCGGATGACCTTCCTTACACGGATACCATGTGGTTTGAAGGAGTTGCAACAACCGGCGAAGAACATTTTTACATTGATATGTGGATAAACATAGTAGGAGGGGCAAGATTCCAGCTCCGCATGCCGGTTACAGTTACAGATGACGGAGGCGAGCATCAAGGGGCATCCGAAATCACTCTATGCAACACAAAAGAGGAGGCATATCAGCTTGTAAGAGATATGCTGGTGCAGAGAGATCAGGACTGGTTTTTGGTAAAAGAGGGTGTGTTTAATGAAGTTTCCCAAAACGGAAGTTTTAGTTTGAAGGAAGTATTTGATTTTTACCAGGAACGTGAGGGAATGAAGCCGTATGAAGGAGATTATCTGAACTTTACAGTAGGAGATCCCAATTCCTCTTCATTCTTATTTACAGAGTACGATTATACACCCATTATTAAATACCATGATGAATATTATGTCGCTTATAAGACGGGCGTCCCCTTTATGACAAGCAGAGAGCAGGAGGATGCAGTTGACTCCGCAATAGACGCTTTGTTAAATCAGGAGGGAGGAGCCCTTTATCCCTATAGGGATCAAAGCGATCAGGAAAAGGTAAAGGCAATATATAATTATATTGTAGGACATGTGTCCTATATAGGGACAACTACGCCGGTTTATCATACAGCATACTCCGCATTGATAAACGGAAAGGGTACTTGTCAGGCTTATGCCCTGCTCTTTACCAGGCTTTCAAGAGAAATGGGGCTTCCCAGCAAGGTGATCATGGGAACAGATGCCAATGCCCACACTTATAATATTGTTAAGGTGGATGAAAAGTGGTATTACATCGACACCAGCGCCAAGATATATTTAAGCGGCGCCGATAAATTTCCAAGGACTCAGGTACAACCATGTTTCCAGGAGAGCCGTTATGTACAGAATTATTTAAATCTTGTGGAGGGAGCTGACTATATTCCCCCAGAAACAGTAACCGTTACAGATGACCAGGGAACAGATCCCAAGACATTTTATAGTTTTGAGGAAGCGGCACAATATGTGAAGGAAGCGGCACAAAATAGCGCTTCTGCACAGTATCTGCTTACCTTGGATGCAGATATGAATGCCAGTGGCGCTGACTTGGATTTCCAGTATGTTTCGGAAAGAGTTTCACTGGAGCTGAATGGACATTTGTTAACATTAGATTCTCACACTGGAATAGCACTATCTAAAATTTATGATAGTACAGAGCAGTCTAAGGGAATGAAAGCTGATCCCGGAGTTGTTGTATGGCTTCAGGGAAATGTAGATATTCAAGTCGAACTTGAAATTTCCGAGGATTTAATAATTAACAATGGAGAGGAAATCAGAGTACACAATCTGACTGTAAATGGCACTACCGAATTATATAAAGGAGCGCACCTTTTGATTTCCGGGGCGGCATCCTTTAAAAATCTGAAACTGGGCAGTTCTGATGACAGCACAGAGTATCCGATATTCATTACCCTGCTCAAAAGCGAGAACGGCGCTCAAAACGGGCAGATGAAATTTTCCGGCAGACTGACCAATGAAACAGGTATGGAAAGCCCGCTGATCGTTGAAAAGAGGATCTGCACAGAGGACAGTGAGCACACGGTCGAATTTGATTCCGGCGAAATTATTGCCACGGTGACATCGCAGAAGAAGGATTTTCCGGAAGCTTATATTGCAATTACCGGAAATAAAGGCTTTGTAGAGAGAGAAGGAAATTATCTTAAGGCAGCCAAAAATGTGATAAGGGTTTCCTGTTACGCTTCCGAAACAGGAACCGATAACGAACGATACTATTCTTCCATGGAAAAGGCAGTTGCAGGACTGACCGAAGATTTTGGAGGAATAAGCGGACAGTATTCCTTTGCATTTGAGGATAACTGCATCCTTTCCAAGGATGTTACCATTCCTGCCTTTGTTACTCTTGCTTTGATGCAGACGCCGAGATGGGAAGACGGGAAAATAGCATATTGCAGTCTGGATCTGAACGGTCATTCCATTACCTTTGCATCCAATACGGTACTCTTTTTTGAGGGAATGAGGGTAATCAACAGTTCGGGGACAGCATCAAAGCTTACCCTGACCGGGAAGGATTCCTCGCTCTGGTATCAGACAAGAAGCGGGGAGGGTTATGTAGATGCCTCCCGCAATGAGGTTACGTTACCGGAAATCCGGCCTGTCTTTTCAAATGTAAATATCAATGCGGCGAATGCAGTTTATCTTCACATGGATTCCGAGTATGTACAGGAAAACATGGAGGAATACACCTATGAAATATCGGGAGAAATTTCTGCAAAACGTGTTAATATATCGGGCAACACATGGAAGGTAGATAAGATAAGTGCTTCCTATATGGATGTGCAGGGAAGTGCCTATTCTTCTACGGCCCAAACAAGCTATAATGTTAACACAGCATTAGAATGCGACAATGTGGCAGCAAGCAATGGATTTGTTTCTCTTGGGGAAGGCGCAAAACTGATAGTTGAGGAACTTGTGCTTGATAATGCGCAAGTCTCTGTATCAGGTTCAACGAATAGAAATGGTATACTTGCAGCAGGAACAATTAATTTGAAGAAACCCTATACAGCAGGACCGGGGCCTTCTGTTGCCAATTATGGTATTTTGAAGGCAGATAAATTGATTGCTCCCAGCGGCAACATTTTTAACGCAAGCACAGTATACATCAAAAACGTGGAGAAAATGAAGGATCTGACACTTACCAAAAGTGGAATCTGGGTGTGTGATTCTATAAATCAGGTAAGTGGAGGTGTAGCACAGCTTGCAGGCGGCACAGTATTTGTGGTAAATGACAAGGCGGTGCTTCAGACATTGAATATTTGCCCAAATTATGATGATGGCATGGGGGAGGAAGCCTATTTCTATGTGGGCAGTACAAGCACGGTTTCTCTGCTTCAAATAACGAAGCAGGAAGAAAACCTGGCCCTTAAGTATGGGAAAATAGCTTCCGACACCTCTGTAGTGATCGATGAGGATGGAGATCTGGGAAATGGAACAGCTAAGCTTAACAGGGATGAAAACGGCTGTTATCCTGTACTTGACATGGGAGCCAGAAGCCTTTTGTTTACCACAGGAAACAAGGCCTTTCCGGTTGAAGAGCTTTCTATTATGCAAAGTGACCCGGCTTCCAAATATACACGGGCATATCAGCTCGGACAAAATGTTTATGTAGGAGGGGAATGGATCACCATTAAGGCACAGGATGCAGATGGGGATGACTCCAAAGCCCGGATCTTAAAGTCATTTATTAAGTGGACGGATGCGTCTGCTTATTTGGCAACCCTTTCTAACAGTTCTATGACATATATTGTGGAAATATCGGAGGATGTGGATACACAGGAGGCGCTGACGCTGCCTGCTAAGGCAGAAAAGGTGATCTTCCGGGGAACAAAAGCGGGAGGCAGGGTTGAATTCCGCTTTGTGGGAGATGTAAAGCTGCCTACCAATGTGACGTTTGAAAATATCGATCTGGCAGCGGAAAAGTATGAAAAGAGCAGCAATACCTATGTAAAGAATGTAACGGCTGCAAATTTAGGCGGCAAAGCCTTAGAACTGTTAAACAGCAGCGCTGAATTTACCACAGTTTCCGGTGCGGCAGGATCAAGACTTTTTGTAACCGGAGCAGGCAAGAGCGAGAAGGAATTGACGGTAGCAAAGGATCTGACAGTAGAATCTATGTCTTTTAACGATGCATCGTTAAAGGTGGGAGGAAAGCTTACCATTACCAATGCAGTATGGTCAGCTTCGGTTGTGGAAGTGTCCGGGACAGTGGATGTGAAGAATACGCTGACCATGGGGAATGCGGCCCTTGACGGAAACGGTAAAATAACCCTGAATAATCTGATTTCCCATGATGACAAAAATAAAATCTGTTATGCGGATAATCAGAAAAATATCTTAACCATCACCGGAAATATATCTGCGGACAGTGGATACAGTGGGGATACTCAAATTGACAGTGATGGCGTGGTTGTACATGAGAACGGCATTGCACGCATTCGTAAGGCAGCCATTGATATTTCCGCAAAGTCGCTTGAGGGTAATTATAGTCAGAATGTGATATTGCTGAATGCAGAAAAGGCAGCAAGCGGCTGGTTTGTAGTGGGCAGTGTTTATGCAGAAAGCGGGGAACGAATTCAGATCACCCATCTGACCCACAAGGATGGAAAGGCGATCAAGTGCAACAGTGTGGCAAAGCAGGCGGTAGTTTTGGAGAGCTACGATCAGGAGGCCGGCGCATGGATCTATAACGGTGGCTTTGAAACCCTGCAGGAGGCTTTTACCGAAATTGACCGTCTGGCGGAAGCACAGAAGAAGTATATGGTTACGATTACAGATGACCAGGGACAGACAGCAGTCACAGCGACCTCAAAGGCATTGACGCTTCCGACTAAGGCAGCCGAGATTACAGTTGCCGGAAGGATCGGGGAGGCAGAAGAAAAGGCGGTTCTTTCTTACAAGGGAGGTCTTACGCTGAAATGTAATGTGATCCTGAAAAATCTGACCCTCAATCCGGATGCCGCAAAGGCTCAGATTGCCCTTGGAAATTACAGTTTGAAGCTGAAAGACTGCGAGGTGGCGGATGGAAAATCCATTGGAAAGATAAGCGGATCCGGTGTTACAAAGGATTCACAGTTTATTCTTGAAAGTCCTGAGCTTAAGATACTGGAAGGAGAACTGAGCAATATAGCAGTCTTAAGCCTGGTTGGCTCCGACCTGCATGTGAAGGGAAAAATTGCAGCAGGTCAGCTCCAAATGGGAAGCAATACCCTTGAGGCAGAGGATGCCGTAACGATCACAAACATCCTGAACAAGGATGGAAATGGAACACTCCTTGCTCCGGCGGCAGTGACCAGAAATAAAGCCGGGGAAATCACAAAGATCGTTCCCAAGATAACTATTACCGAAACGATAATGTCTGCAAACAGCTTTGAAATCGGTTTGACGGAAAAAACGTCAGCAGGCTTTAGCAGTATTGACCTTGAAGAGATGACGGAATCAGAACTGATAAAAGGCATCCAGCTTGCAAAGGCGCAAAATGCCACCACAGACGTTCTGGAAATTTATCCGGATAATGCCGGCAGTATGTCCGGAGTGATCGCCAAGAAGGGCGGATATCTGGTATTTTATCCGGAGACTCAATATGGAGCCAAGCTGGTTTATAAGGTTGAAAATGAGGAGGTTGTTACATATTGCCTGAATCTTGCGGATGCGCTTGAGGAAATCAGCAGTCTGAAAACCAAACGTGATTATACGATTTACCTGACGGAGGCAGCTACCAACGAGGAAGCGCCGGCAGCGATCAAGATGCCCGGCAAGAACATGGCGCAGACATTGACCATCGTTCCGGAGGGGGATAACCCTGCTACGCTTTATTATACCGGTGGCATCAGCTTTACCTCAGATATCGTGCTTAAGGATATCAGCTTTATACAGATGATAAAGGGCAAAATTGGTTTTGAGGATGCAGCAGGAGAGCAGTATCCTTATCCCAAGGCAGTGAAGGTGTCTGCAGGAGGATATGCAGTTACCATTGAGGGAGCTGTCAGCTTTAACACGCCTCTGGAACTGGATGGAGGAAGCAAGGGAGCCCTTAGGATTACGGATAAGGCAGTGCTGACAACAACCTATAACGGCACGGATAATGAGCTATACGGAAATATAAGTAAGTTTGCAGAGGTACAGATCGGTGTATCTGATTTTGTAGTTGCAAAATATGAAACCAAGCAAAATGCATTTGCAGGCGGCGATCTTCAGGCTGCTAAACTCAGTGTGGAAAATTGCACCCTGACCGCTCAGAATAATGTAACCGTTCAGGCGGCAGCTGTTTCAAGCGGAGAATTGTTTGCAAACGGAAAGGCAAATCTTGGGGATGTGATACTGAGCGGCGACCATGCCGTGATCATGGCAGACCTGGAATTTAGCATTACCGGAAATCTTACCAGTACCACGGATGATGCACATCTGTTTACCAGAAGAAAGCTGGATAAAAAGGCGCAAAACTGCATTCCTTATCTGAATGTAAAGGGAAATGTTTTCCTGGAGGATCAGGAGGCAGACAGGATTTATGTAGGGGTTTATCCAAACCTTGCAGATCCTGACAATAACGTTAAGGAACCGGTAAAGCTTACAGATGCACCGGCTGCAACCTCGCAGCTTCTGACAGCCCAGAAGGCAGATGCGGGAAGCTTCCGTGCAGAAGCAGAGAATGTGCTGAACGTTAATGAATATAGCGCTGTAGATACCGATGGATATATTTTAAGGAAGGATAAGAATAAGGTTCTGGTTTACTACGCAGATGAGGTTGCAGTGGCCCTCTGTGCAGGGGATACCAAGGATGGTAAACTGGAAATAGCTCAGGTAATGGGCTATTATACCAGCTTTAATGAAGCTGTGGCAGCGATCAACGGAATAAAGGATGTGAACGCAGAATATACGATCCTGCTGTTACAAAATGTAGGAAGCGCTGCAGCGCCGGTATCGCTGGAGCTTCCGAAAGAGGCCGCACGGGTTTATATCAGAAGCGCCAGTCTGTCCGGGGCTGAGGATGAGATCAGGAGCATTTACTATAAAAACAACCTTACATTGAAAGCAAGCGTCGATTTTTGTGAGATCGATCTGGCGCCGGTTAAGGTGGCAAAATCCGGTGCGCAGGGGGCGCAGCTCTCTGTTTCAGTGGGAGCATATGAATTGGGACTGGTAAATGTCTCTGTAGGCAAGGCAGCAGATGTGGATCAGGAGACCTCGAAGATGGCCATAAAAGATATCAGCGGAAATGGTAATCTGATGCTGGATACTGCTGATATCCTGATCAGCGGAAATGTAAAGGTTCGGGATGTACATGTTTCGCAGAAGGCTGTCATTGCAGGAAGTTTCTCTGCTGCCCAGGTAGACTTGATGGGGACAAACCTTACAGTACAGGGTGCAGTGACGATCACAGATATTACAAATCAGAACGGAACCATAACCTATAATAAGAATGCAAAGCATATAACCAACCTGACGATCAATGGGAAAATCATAAATCATAACGAGCCATTAAAGCTCTGTATACAGCTGGCGGACAACGAGACAAGGCAGCAGCAGGAGCTTGTGCAAAATGGAGTGAAGATCGGACTTGATAAGACCAAAAATCTTGCCAATATCGGGCTGAGCCCGTTGTCAGACATTACCATGGAAATGGTGAAGAACGGAGTGGCAGAGCAGGGGGTTAATGAAAACCTTGTAAAGGCAGAAAAGGCCGTTTACCTGGTTAACAGCAGCACAGATGATAATACAGTACGACTGGGAAGCCAGGGAAACTCTGGCAGCACTATATTCCTGGATCTGACACAGGCAGTGAAAGAAATTAACGCCCTGAATAATAAGGAAGGACAGTACCGGATTAGTGTAGTGGAAGCAGGGATTGGCGATGCTGACGTGACAGATACCAAAGCGGTCAGTGGAATAAAGCTTCCGGATGCCGGAAAAGCACAAAGCGTGACTATTGAGGGCGGCGCAGAAGGAAACGCAGCAAAACAGCTGGCAGTTCAGGGAGCAGTTTCCTATAAGGGAACCTTAGAACTTGAGCGTGTTTCTGTGAATGCAGACTCTGTGGCAGTTAATACCTTAAAGCTGACAGACACAAAGCTCTCTACAAAGAAGGCAAGTACCGTTACCAATCTGGTATTAGCAGGCGCTTCCGGCTGGGATATGCTTGGGGCAGGCACAATTACAAGTATCGATGCAACCGGGGCAAAGCTGGATGGAGAAGAGGAGGCCTTGAGTTATCTGGCTTCCAAACAGGATAAGAACGGAAAGCCGCTGCTTACAGTAAAAGGAAAGGTCAGCGGAGAGCGGGTATTATGTAAGCTGATCACGGCAGAAACAACAGCTGCTGATCATATCGTATATTTCAGCGAATATAAGGATCAGAACCTTGTGGTCGCACCTGCAGAGGCTGCTGAAAAATTTGCAGCATTTCCTTTCAGAATGCTGGCAGCTAAGGCCGCCGGTGCGGAAGAAGTGGAAGGAATCACCGCTGCAAGCTGGAATGCCTATAAGGACAGAAATAATTATGTGAAAAACGGCAATCTGGCAGAAATGACTGTGGAAATAGCAGGAACCGGCGGAAGCAAGACCTATGCAAAAACCTTTGAAGAAGCGGTAACGATCATTGATAACATGAATGATCTGCAGGCTGAATACACCATGACATTGCTTGATACAGGAAATGACATTGTAAAAACCGGCAAGGACGGAACTTACGGAGCAATGAAACTTCCTGCCAAAGCAAAGACAGTTACCATTAAGGGTGAAAGTGGAAGCTGTCCTACGATCATGTTTACGGGGGAAGTAAAACCGAACTGTGATCTGGTATTTGAAAATTTACGTCTGACAGATGGCAAGCTGAATAAAGGCGTCTTTACACGAAGCTACAGCATTGCGCTGAATATGGGAAATTACAATGTGACATTTGCGCAGGGAGCAGCAACAGGCGCTAATATCAGCATTTCCTGCACAAAGATCAGTGGTAAGAAAGCGCTGACCCTGGAGGGACAGAGCTTAAAGGGAAAGAATGCAAATGCAGATCTGGGAGAGCTTCGCCTGAAAAACGGCGCTTCCCTGTGGACGGACAAGGGCATTAAAATAACCAATGTGTATGTGGAAGATGGAGCGCCAGTCAGCCTGAACAGCCCGGCGGCTATTAAGCTCACCAATATTACAGGAACGGGAGAACTGCTAATTCACAGTTACTATACGAAAAAGGAGCTTTCCAAGGCTGTATCACAGCTTACGATCGATGGAAATATCGAGCAGGCAAATGTAAATCAGCCACTGACTGTCAAGATGATCCCGTATATTTGCAGGGATGTGAATGCAGGAACCTATACGGCAGCAACGGCACAGGATATTACGGCGTTGACGCTTACAGGAAATAAGCCTGCCGCATTCCAGAAGCTGATTAACCTGCCAAAGGCTGCAACAGAAAACATAGAAATAGAATATGAGATGAGCAACGGAGATCTGTCAAAGACAGCAGGAACCCTTTATAAGTATGAGAAGGGATTGTACCTCACAAGTCTGGAAGCTGCGGTAGAGGTCTGCGGAAAAGATTATACCGGCGCAAAGACGAAGGTTTATGACGCTAAATTCTGCACCCTGGAGGATGCGGTCAAGGAAATTGACAGCAGGAATGATCTTAACATGGATTATGATATTATGCTGCTGAAAAATATCGGAATGACCGACAAAGCAATGACTCCCATCAGTAATCTGAAGCTCCCGACGAAAGCAAAATCTGTTACCATCCAGCCGGCATGGGGAGAAGCATCAGGAAATACGATTGTATTTACTGGAAATCTGACCATAGGATGTGCGACAACCTTTGACAGGATCTGCATGGCGGCAGTGAAGCAGTATAAATCGGGTAATTATCAGTATTATGGAGCTGCATCCTATAACATTAACGTAGGAGGAAACGAACTCAGGGAATATAATGCTTTACAGGAGGTAACTGTTTCTTCCATGAACGGTTATTACGCATCGAATCTGGTAAGGAGCGTTGGTACCCTGTCGGGAAATGCAAAGGGAAGCTATTATTGCAGTAACGCAGCGCTTGGATCAGCAGATAACTTTAATGTGGCAGGGAAGATTGCCGGAGTTGGAACTGTACTATTTATGAATGGCGGAAATCAATATAAGTCATATGTTGTTTCCGGTGGAATTACAGGCGTAAACAATATTATTGTGTATGCAAAGGCTACGGTGGAGGCATATAACGGAAACGTTACGGCAAATAATATCCTCATTTTAGGAGAAGGCCTGATCAATACCAAAAATCTTACCTGTAGCAAGGTCCTTACCCTGCAAGGCGGCGCTATTTGTGCAGACAGTAAGGCGGTTGGCGATGGAAAGATATCGCTGAACTATGTTGTTTTACAGGAAAGAAATAATTACCTTCAGGGTAAGCAGGATAAAAACGGCAAGTCACTGATTGAAATCAAGGGTACCGTGACAACAGAAAATGACAGGGATGCCGCTAAGCCTAAACAGGATGCCATTACGATAGGACTGAAATATAATAACGGAAGCACCTATGCCCAGCTTCATGAGGGAATGGTGCTGCTGACAGCGCCCAAGGTATCCACGCACTGGTTCACCCCGGCATATAGCGGTGAAGAAGAGGGCGAGGAAGCGATGGGAGCGTATAATAACAGCTTCGGAGTGTTAAAGTCAGGAAAGGAAATTATTTACGGCTGTAACACGCAGGATAAGGCAGAAGTATCGCTGATTATCAATCCGGGTCCAGAGGAAGAGATCAGCCAGTTTAAGAACTTTGAGGAGGCAGTTAAGGAAATCGATGCACTGTCTCTTAAGAAAGAGGGAAGCAAGGAATATGTGGATTATGTGATCGAGCTTCAATCGGATGTGGAAATCGGAAATCAAAAGAAGGATGGAAAATACAGCAGCCTGGCATTGCCGTCAAAGGCAGGAACACTGATAATCATAGGCAATGGACATAAGCTTCGGTTTGCCGGAAATATCAGTCTGAAGAGCAATCTGGTATTACAAAATATGGAACTGTGTCCTGTAAAAACGGTGAAAAATGAAGTGGTTCCCACAAAGGCAAACTGGACACTGGGGAAATTTGAACTGGCCCTGGATAAGGTATATTCGGCTGATGAGGAAGGAAATACGCTGGTTGGAACGATCAGCGGTTCCGCTTCAAGTGCGCTGCTGAATCTGATCGGAACAGATGCTGCGGAGGAAAGTCCCTATGTACTTGCAGCCGACCAGATAAGCGGCCTGAGAACAATCGTCCTGAACCCGTATACCCGTCTTGAAGTAAACAAGAATCTTACCACTTATGAGCTTGTATTTGAAACCCAGAGAGAAGGAGAAGCGGATGCCGGAGTGGCAACTGTGCGTGTCGGCGGAAAACTGACAACAACTCTGGTTCACAAGAACGGTATTGGGGATGCAGTGATCTTAAAGCCTGTTACCGGGGAGATTGTTGTAAACGGAGTAGAGATGGATCTTGACAATGACAAGATCAAAGAAAAGTACTCTGTATGCTTTGCAGACGGCCTGACAGAAGAACAGCAGAAGCTGATCATTGAACTGGAAGGTGAAAACCTTCCTGCCGGCACAAAGATCGTGACCTGTAAATTCATAACCAAGGAGCATTATAAGGTCCTTGCTACAGACGACGCATCACAAAATGAGCGCGGAACATATGTAAACGGCACTGTATTGTTGCTGGGGTAATAAATAAGACAGCGCAGGAGGCAAAGCCTCCTGCGCTGAAATTATAGATATATCACTTAGATGCTGTACTGGATTAAATGCTTTTGCTTAGCAGTTTTCTGTGTATCCCCGTGGATTTCTTAGCTTTTGCTTCTTTTCTTGAAAACTTATTTTGGGATTTAGCAAATAAACAACATTTACAAAGACATATTTTAAGAACAAGATAGGGACACTGTTTTTAATGACTTTGTAATACATTATCATCACTTCTTTAACCGTAAAGAGATACTTCCATTCTGATTTGAACATTAATTTTCTACTTAACCATAGCTGCCTTTTCTTTAATATACGATTTCTGACGGCCAGAGATTTTTTACTCTGATCTTGTGTAAGACTTCCACTATGCTCCAGGATACAATAAATGGAAGCATCAAAAGTAGAAATTTCTCTGGCGTAATACCCAATTTTAGCCGTAAACATTAAATCATTGCTCCAGCGACTTTCTTCAAAAAATATGTGATATTTTTTGAGCATAGAATGACGAATTAACTTTGAGCATGGTCCCCAAAATTTAAAACGGAGATAGGTGGCAGTTTCAGGACATGGATTTTGCATATAGTTCTCAACCAGGCTTTTATAGTGCTCAGCTCTATTTGATATGGTACCATTTTCCATCTTGGATGTAGGGCTAAAGAAAATAATATCCTCAAATTCAGTTGCTTGTGCTATAGCAGTCTTGACTTTATCAAACCACTCATCCAAGAAAAGATCATCAGCATCAGCAAATATTATCCATTCACCACAGGCTCTGTCTAGTCCGATATTGCGAGCATGTCCAGCTCCTTTATTATGTTTGCACTCTATAAACGATACGTTTTTATTGGCGTAATGTTTTTTTACATCCTGATATTCATTTATATATTTAACAGAGCAATCATCTATAACAATAACCTCTATGCCCTCTTCGGTTGGAATAGTGTCAAGTAATTTTCCCAAAAGAAGAGGAGTCTCATAATGAGGAATAATGACACTTAAAATTTTTGATGCATTCATTTAATATCACCTTCTATCAATAATAATATTCTGAAATTATCATAGCACAACTATGCAAAAAAACAATTAATTTCAGAGTAAATTTATGCGGATAATCATTGTTAGAGGGGTATATGGAATAATTCAGGTGAAATTAAGCCACAAATATGTTATTGTTAAATGGTAGTAAATGAGGACTGAAAAGGAGCGTAAGGAAAAGGGTTACTTGTTATATGTTATTAATTCAAGTAAGGGAATGGAGATCTTATGAAATGTTTGATAATAATTCCAGCATATAATGAAGCTGAAAATATCGAAAAGGTAGTGGATAACCTGATAAGCAACTTTCCACAGTTCGATTACATTATTATAAATGATGGATCAAATGATAATACCAAGGAAATTTGCAGAGAGAAGCAATATCATGTTTTGAACCTTCCGATCAATATGGGAATTGGCGGTGCGGTGCAGACAGGCTACCGATATGCAAGAGATAATGAGTATGAGGCGGCGGTTCAGATAGATGGGGATGGTCAGCATGATGTGGCATATCTGGAAGGAATGTTGGAGGTGCTTGAAAAGGGACAGGCTGATGCAGTGATCGGATCTCGGTTTGTAGATAAAGAAGGATTCCAGTCTTCTAGGTTGAGGAGAGTTGGAATTCGATTTTTGAGTAATTTGGGAAAGCTTCTGACAGGCGTTAGAGTGAAAGATATAACAAGCGGCTATCGTGTTGTAAACAGACGTTTTATTGAGATTTTCGCAGAGGATTATCCGGCAGATTATCCAGAGCCGGAGGCTCTGGTAATTGTCGCTGTACATGGCGGAAAAATTGTTGAGTATCCTGTGATTATGAGAGAGAGGGAAAATGGAGAAAGCTCGATAACCCTTAAAAAATCAATCTATTATATGTGTAAGGTTACACTTGCCATGTCTATTCGGCGGTTAAGTTTTGGTGTAAGGAGGAAGAAAAAATGATTCCATCAACACTGCGGATTACACTTTGCGTTGCTGTGATTTGCTATTTTGTATTGATTTTATATTATTTGAAAAAGAGAATGCTTGAGTTAAAATATACCCTGATTTGGTTGGTTGCAGGTGTAGTCATGGGTGTTATGATTTTTTTTCCGGAGCTGTTAGTAGTTTTTGTTAAAATGCTGGGAATTGAAAGTAACATGAATGGTCTGTATGTCCTATGTTTTGCTTTTACCATTGCAATTCTTATGACGTTGACCTCCATTGTATCGAGACAAACTATGAAAATAAAAATCCTGATACAAGAATTAAGCATGATGGAAAAGCGAATTAGAGAGTTGGAGGAACAAAATAACGAAAAGCAGGGATAAAAGCAGGATATTATGGGGAACAGCCATATTTATCTTTATGATGGCAGAATTTCTTCTGGAAAAAGCAGATAACATCAAGCCTTGGGCGAGCTGCTGGTACGGTGTGAATTATTCCATGGGTATAGGATCGCGTTTCCTGATAGGAACAATCTTGAATCTTATTACAGGTGGAAAAGTGACAGCAGGAAAAGCATACTTTTTTTGCGAGGTGTGCTTAATATTGATTATTGCTATAGCTGCGTTGATGATGAACAATTTGATCAAAAAAGGTACAGATGAAAAAGAAAAATATGGGATTATTTTTCTGATTTTATGCTTTATCAGCAGTCCTGGCTCCCTGGCAGCCATGTGGACAGAGGGAAATATGGGGCGTATGGAAACCTATACGTTTTTAGTGATTTTATTTGGTGTGCTGGCATTCAGGTGGTTTTCCAAAACCATATGGAAATACGGAATACTTCTTTTCTTATCCATAATATGTGCAGCAATTTATCAGGGGTATCTGTTTCTTTATTATCCTGTTTTTTGTGCTGTTATGCTATGTGATCTTATGGACGGGGAGAAGCAGCAGAAAGAAAAATTGTTTTGGACGATTTTAAATCTAATGGGAGCGATTACTTCTTTTCTCTTTTTCCAATTTGGCACAAGTGTTCATTTTTCTAATGCGGCAGAAATGACAGCACAAATTCAAAGCAGCACAGATTTAAATGTTAAGAAAGAAGCTGTGTATTACGAGTTTTTTGCCCCGCTTTCAGAAGCATTCAGAGAACTTAATATTCCATTTCTGACAGGGGAGGAACATCCTATTGCAAAGACAGGCCTACTGTGTATTTTATTGCTGCCAATCATAGGAATAATTAGTACAGTTTTTGTAAAGTGTCTGAAAAAGAAACCAAGGCTTACCAAGCCGTATTTTTATTGCCTTATAATCAACCTGGCGGTATTACCCCAGTTTGTTCTTAATGTAGATTGGGGAAGGTGGATGGCAGCGGTGGAAGTGGTTTTATTTTTTGAAATTTTCTATATGTATTATGTGGGATTTGTTGAGATTAAACAAACCATAGGAGAAATCGGCTGTTTTGTGCAAAGATATATGCCGATTTGTATTTTGTATTTAAATTTATTTGATAAGTTTGGCGATAGAGTCTATTTTGCGTAACTGGAAAGTCTATGGGACAAAATAGCTGCATTAGGATAAGAAAGGCAGATCACAAATGAAGATCCTTAAGAGGGATGTAAAAAAATCATACCATATATTCAGTACATTGATTTTTATTGTTCTGGTAATTTTTATTATTTCCAGGACAGCAAAAGTGGTTGAAAGAAAAGATAGCAGATATAAATATGAGCCCTTTTTTGAACAAGAGGAGAATTTTGATGTCTTATTTCTTGGGACGAGTCATGTGATGGATGGGGTTTTTCCAATGGAGTTATGGAATGATTACGGGATTGTTTCCTATAATCTTGGAGGAAATGGAAATTATCTTCCCCTTTCTTATTGGGTTATGGAAAATGCGCTGGATTATACATCGCCTGAGCTTGTGGTTATTGATGTGTTTTTTATGGAAGAGGATGCTAAGATCAGACAGGCAGAGCAGGCGCATTTATCATTAGATAGCTTTGCAGTTACCCCTACAAAGGTCAAAACAATTTTGGATTTGTTTGATGATAAGGAGTCTGAATATTATGCCGGCAGGTGGGAGTTCCTGTGGGATTTTGGCATTTATCATGACAGATGGAATACTCTCTCGGAAGAAGACTTTGTAAAAAGACAAACCAAGGAAAAAGGTGCAGAAAGTAGAATAGCAGTAGCGGTTCCAAGGGAGTATACAATAATTTCAAAAGAGCAGAAGCTGAATAAAGACAGCACAGGGAAAAGGTACTTGTGCAAAATGATAGAGGACTGTCAAAAGAGAGGGATCAAGGTTGTTTTAACAAATCTGCCATATCCGGCGTCGGAAGAAGAACAAATGGCATCTAATGATGCTTATGATATTGCGGAAGAATATGGTGTGGATTTTATTGATTTTGTACAGATGGACAATGTAGTGAATTATCAGACCGATCTGTATGATTATTTTAGTCATTTGAACCCATCGGGAGCAAGGAAAGTAACAGCCTATCTGGGACAGTATCTATGCGAATATTATAATGTTCCGGATCAGCGCAGTACAGAAGCTTATGAAAGCTGGAAGGATGATTATGAGGAATATACCAGATATAAGCTGGATACCATCAGGGAACAGGAGCAGCTTGATAATGCCCTAATGCTTCTTGCGGATAAAGGCTTGAGCTGTTGTATTTACATAAAAGAAGAAGCAGGAGTTTATCAGGATCAACACATGAGGGCATTGATACAAAATCTATGCCAATATCAAAAACCTTCAGAAATAAATGAGGCAATAGAAACAGGAGAAGATTATTTCCTGATAGTGGATAATAGCTGGAACCGGATATGGGAAGTTAGCGGGGAAAGGGCACTGGAAGATGCAGGAACAACTTTTGGTTCCGTAAACTATGGAAAAGACGAGCAAAACAAACCTTTTCTGTACTTACAGGGCAATGACAACAATATTTTGGAGTCCGATCCGGATCTGTGCATGGTAGTGATAGATAAATATACAGGCTGCGTAGAGGATGTTGCTATGCTCATGCCTGGAAGAACAGAAAACTTTGTGTTAACCAGAGGAGGGGAAGAATAGAAATGCTGTTTAATTCATTACAGTTTATGATTTTTTTCCCATTGGTTGTATTAGGATATTATGCTATTCCAAAACGGCTGAAATCCTTATGGCTGCTCATCTGTTCATATTATTTTTATATGAGCTGGAACCCTATTTATATTCTTTTGATTTTATTTACAACAGTTGTCACTTATGGTGCTGGAAGAGTTCTGAAAGTATCTGTTGGAAAGGTGAGAAAGATTGTCCTGTTTGGAGGAGTGGCGCTTAATCTAGGGATCCTGGGATATTACAAATATTATAATTTTTTGGCTGCAAACATATGTGGGATATTAAATAAAATTGGAGTGGAAATACAAATTCCGAAGTTTGATGTAATATTACCGATTGGTATTTCCTTTTATACCTTTCAGGCGCTTGGATATTTGATTGATGTGTATCGAAAAGATATTTTGGCAGAACAAAGCTTTCTTCGTTATGCGTTGTTTTGTTCGTTTTTTCCGCAGTTAGCAGCTGGTCCCATTGAAAAAGCAGCAGACATGCTTCCGCAGTATACTCATGAGCATAAATGGGATTATGAGCAGGTGAGAGAGGGACTTATGGTTATGCTTTGGGGATTCTTCTTGAAACTTGTTCTGGCAGATCGGATTGCTGTTCTGGTGGATACAGTATACTCTGATCATCAGACCTATGGCGGCTATTATTTGATTGTCGCAAGCATTTTGTTTGCATTTCAGATTTATGGAGATTTTGCAGGTTATTCTACTATAGCTTTAGGGGCGGCTAAGGTACTGGACATAAATTTGTCTGACAATTTTAATTCTCCGTATTTAGCAAGGAACATAGCCGATTTTTGGCGCAGATGGCATGTGACTTTAATGAGATGGTTTCGGAATTATGTATATATTCCGCTTGGGGGAAATCGCAAAGGCGTTATCAGAAAATATGTTAATATTTTGATCGTGTTTGGGCTAAGCGGCTTATGGCATGGAGCAAGCTGGAATTTTGTTGCCTGAGGATTGCTAAATGGACTGTATCAGATATTGGGGCAGACGTTAATGCCGGCTCGAAACAGGATAGTAAAGTTTTTTAAGATGAACAGACAATCTTTTAGTCACAAGCTTTATCAGACAGTGGTGACCTTTGTCCTAGTAGATTTTGCATGGGTATTTTTCAGGGCCGACAGCTTGCGAGATGGAATAGAGATGGTCAGGAGTATGGCAAATGCGGATAACACATATGTGCTGTTTGATGACTCTCTTTTTCGGCTGGGACTAGACTGGAAAAACTTTATGGTGATGCTTGCAGGAATTTTTCTGTTAATGGCGGTGGACTATTTTAAGAATAAAGGTGTTATGATTCGCAAATTGATTTGCAGACAGGAATTATGGTTTCGCTGGGCAGTGCTGCTATTGGGGATTGTAACAGTTTTGACTGTTGGGATCTGGGGATCCGGCTACGATGCAAAAGCTTTTATTTATTTTCAATTTTAGAGGAATGAGAAAATCATGGTTTTTTCAACGATGATATTTTTATGGCTTTTTTTACCCATAGTGTTGGGCGGATACTATTTGTTGAACCCAAAGTATCAAAATGCTTTTCTGCTTTTGGCAAGTCTGCTTTTTTATGCTTGGGGAGAGCCCAAATATGTAGTGGTTATGATTGCATCCATTATCATTAACTGGGGAAGCGGCCTTTTGATGGAACGGTTTGCAGGACATAAAAAAACGGTACTTTTTCTGACGATACTTTTGAACTTGGGAATTTTGTTTTACTTTAAGTATATGGACTTTGGAATACAAACATGGAATCAGTTGTTTGGAACAGATATTCCTTTAAAACAAATTGCGCTTCCGATTGGTATTTCCTTTTTCACTTTTCAGGGACTTTCTTATGTCATAGATTTGTATAGAGGAAAATACCCGGCACAAAGAAAACTTATGGCAGTTGCGCTTTATATTTCTTTTTTCCCGCAGCTAATCGCCGGACCAATTATACAATACAAGGATATAAACGAACAACTGATCTCCAGAAGACATAGTACAGAAAAAATGACGGAGGGAATCAGAAGATTTTGCTATGGTCTTGCAAAGAAAGCATTAATTGCAAATCTTCTTGCTGAGGCAGCAGATCATATCTATGCACTTGACATCCAAAATGTAACAGGTGGAATGGCGTGGCTGGCATCTTTATTATATACATTTCAGATATATTACGATTTCTCAGGGTATTCAGACATGGCTATTGGATTGGGAAAAATGTTTGGTTTTGACTTTTCAGAGAATTTTAATTATCCATATCTATCTGGCTCAATACAGGAATTCTGGAAACGCTGGCATATTTCTTTAGGAGCCTGGTTTCGTGAATATGTTTATATACCGCTAGGCGGTAATCGAAAAGGGGAAAAAAGAACCTACCTGAACCTGGTAATCGTCTTTTTCTTGACAGGACTTTGGCATGGGGCCAGTTGGAATTTTGTGTTTTGGGGACTTTATCATGGATTGTTTTCCGTTATAGAAAGACTTGGTTTAAAGAAATGTCTGGGGAAATGCAGGCCTGTGGCTTTAGTATATACATTCTTTGTTGTTAATCTGGGATGGGTATTTTTCCGAGTTGACGGATTTGGTATGGCGTGGGAATATGTAAAAAGAATGCTTATACCGTGGAAATATGTTTATTCAAGTTATGATATGAGAGAATTGATAAGCGTCAGAACTATTTTGGCCCTTATTTTGGGAATTGCGGGAGCTGGACTGATACAAAAGTTACCTCAAAAGATAAAAAAGAAATATAGCCTACCTGAACTTGTGTGGTGTATGTTCCTTTTGACGCTTTGCATTATATTGATAGCAAGTAATACTTATAATCCATTTATCTACTTTAGATTTTAGAAGAGGAAACAAATGAAACGGATAAAACAAAAGATATGGATAGTCAGCTTTTTTTTAATAATTCTGTTTCCTTCAATTATATATCCGTTTGTAAGAGGGGAAAGAGACGAGGAAAATAGAGAAAATAGAAATGTGAATGAAAAACCGATATTTTCACCAGATAACATGGAAACTTATCCATCAGATTATGAAGCGTATTATAATGATCATATTCCCTTTCGAAATACACTGATCAAGATGAATAGTTATCTTGATTATTATGTGTTTCATGAATCCCCCAATCAGGATGTGGTTGTGGGAAAAGACGGCTGGCTGTTTTATGCGGGAAAAGAAGATGGAGTGCCCATAAGGCAGGCTGTGGGAAAAACATATTATACGGAAGAAGAACTTGCGGCGATTTCCGATAATATTGCTGAAATGAGGAGAGAAATTGAAAACAGAGGAATGGAATTCTTGATTTTCATTGCCCCCAATAAAGAGAGGATTTATGGAGAAAATCTACCAGAATATTATGGAGGGACAACAGGAGATACAAGCACGGAGCAGTTAATTGCCTACTTGCGAGAAAATACAGATGTAAATATTATTTTTGCGTATGAAGAGATGATGAAGCAAAAAGAACTGCACCCGGAGTTGTTTTTCTATTATCATTTAGATACTCATTGGAATAATGCGGGAGGCTATGTGGGTGCTTCAGTATTGCTGAAGGAGCTTGGATGTTCCTTGCCGGATATCGAACAGGTAAAGGTAGAAAAACAGCTATTATCCAGTGGAGATCTATCTAATATGATGAATATGGGAATTCCAAATGGGGAAACAGATTATAAGATTAGTGGATACAATGAACTGGAAACAGAATGTGTAAAGTGCGATTTTTCAACGGAATTTATTTATCATACACAAGGTGCTGATCCTAGAAAGCTATTTGTATATAGGGATTCTTTTATGACGGCAATGTTTCCGTATGTAGTACCTTATTTTGAAGATAGTTATATGGTAAATGCAACATATTATACACCGGAAATGCTGGAAGAACAGAAAGCAGATATTTTTGTTCTTGAAATTGTGGAGCGGCATTTGAAGAACTTGGCAGATATAAATTTGATAGAGTAGATTAGAAAAATGAAGATTGAAATGATAAAGGAACATACACAGATGCTTGAAAGGAAAGGCAATGAAAAAAACAATCATAGTAATGCCTGTTGCAAATGAAGAAAGCACCATGGGGAGAATTTTGGATGAAATTCTTTCACTGCCGTATGATAATCTTTATATATATCCGGTAATAGACAGCTATTCTAAAGACCGCACGGAAGAGATCATCCGGGAAAGAGAAAAAAAGAGCGATAAGGTAAAATGTATTTTTTATCAAGAATCAAAGGGAGTAATTTCCTGTTATCTTGAGGGGTTTAGGCAGGCTCTTGCGGATGGCGCAGAGCGTGTGATCGAGATGGATGGAGGAGGAAGCCATCTTCCGGCGGAGATCCCACAATATCTTGAAAAGCTGGATGAGGACTATGAGTGTGTCTGGGGGTCCCGGTTTATGAAAGGTGGATCCATGGAGGATCAGCCTTTATACAGAAGAATTCTGAGCCAGGGGGGAACCTGGCTGTCAAATCTGGTGCTGGGAACCAGACTGAAGGATATGACAAGTGGTTTTGAAGCATTCCAAAGGGCAGTCTTAGAGGGCCTTAAATTTGATGAATTTTTATCTACCGGCCATATGTATCAGACAGAGATGCGCTATTACTGCAGAAACAGGAGGACAGTGGAGGTTCCTATTCATTACGAGGGAAGCGCTTCCAGCCTGAAAGGAAGTTCCGTGACGGAAGCGCTACGTATTTTGTTTCAGCTCAAAAAGCATGAAAAACAGGTGTGGAAATAAGAAAAGAGGGTGTCGCAAAGATCAGACTGCGACACCCTCTATATTTTTATAAAATGCTTTAATTGGGTAGTAATGTCAACTGTCAATAAGTGTTTTTTCCAGTTCGGTGACAAAAAATGACATTTTAGTGACATTTCCACCAAAATAATTTATTTTGTGCTACTCTATATTCATAGCAAGCAACAAGTCGATGTTGTTACTTACATATTCCAACTGCTTGGCATTTAATGAATGCAGCTTCGTTGTGATCCGCATGATCTGCGGAGAAAGTGAAGGATCATCTGAAATGTCAGACGGAACAGGAATTTCAACCAGAAGTGCATCGATAGGAACATCCAGTGCCTGTGACAAGTCAATAAGCCCCTGAATGCTGGTCATGGATTGACCGTTTTCAAGGCGGCTGACAAAACTGGTAGACCAGTCCATAATGTCTGCCAGAGTTTGCTGCGTCAGGCCTGCGCGTTTCCGATATTTTTTGATTTGATTGCCGATGCTGGTGTAAATGTCCTTTTCCATCATGAGAGATGATTTATCCTTTCGTTTGTATAGGGCGTTGTATACAAAAGAGCTATTGCCTACGGTAATAGTGTATCAAGTTTTGAGACAACAAGACACAAACTAATACGCACAAAAATTTTCCTAATATGCATAGTCAGTGCGAGGAGCGTTCATTTGGAAGTCAATAGGATACAGGTCGAGGCTGTGAAACTGGCAGCAAGAGGCTTGCAGGAAAAGGGTTTATCGGCAGAAGAAACGGTACTGGAAAGTATTCATTATCTGTTTGGATGTTATTTTCAAACAGGAAATGAGGAGTACCCCAAAACGGCGTTACAGCACATGGTTGCTTTGCTGGAAATGGGTTTCTCTTATGAGAAGCACAAAGAGATTTTTGATCAGGTGGTTTCTCTTGTGGATATTCAGCGGGAAGATCTTCTGATGGCTGGGGATGTGCCAAAGGAAGTATATCGCCTTACCAGAAATCGAATCCGGACGATCATAGGTCGCTGGAGGAGAATAAGCAGCGAAGATATGGGACTTAATCAGGTTGTGGATGATATTTATATCAGGATCCACAAAGGTGAGGAGGGGAGTTGGGACTACACCAGCCAAAATAAGAGCGGTAAGGTTCTCAATATGTTTAAACTCACTGTTTCTCAAAATGAAAATATTTTGTATGATGTTGGAAGAGACAAATATTATTTATTTCGGAGATGAGGAAAATGTTCAGAATAGCTGTAGTTGACGACAATCTTGAGTATGCACAGTTTGTGAAAAAGAAGATCCATGAGATCCTTTACAGGGAAAAGGTCGTTTGTGATGTGGAAGTCTTTGACAAGCCCATGGCTTTTCTCTGTGAGGTATTGGAAGAAGACGCTTTTGATGTATGTTTTCTTGATATTGAAATGCCAAGCATGAATGGACTGGAACTGGGGAGACAGCTCAGAAAATTTGGCAACAGAATCATTATCGTCTATCTTACAGTACATGAAGAATTCGTCAGAACAGGATATGAAGTAAAAGCGCTGGACTATATTTGCAAAAAGGACATTAAAAGAGATCTCCCTGTAGTGTTGAGAAGGCTATCAGAGGAATCTGTAGATGACAGGAAAAATGTGTACCTGATCACCGAGAGGTTAAGGACAGAAAGAGTTCTTTACGAAGAAATCATTTATGTGTTCAGGAGAGGCCAGAATGTAGTATTTGCATTAACAAGAGGAGAAGTTATGGAAAGGAACGCCTTGCAGCGTGTGATGTATAAGCTGAAAGGACGGGAATTTGTTCAGATTGAGCGAGGCTATATCGTAAATTTAAATCATATTGTCAGGATCAGGGCAAGAGAAGTCTACCTTACAAACGGACTATCATTCCGTGCCAGCAAGGAACGTATTGATGAGGTTCGTGAGAGAATGCAGGAATATTGGGGTGGAAGCAGATGATGGAAGTAATCCAGGCGCTGATTTGCATCTGGGAAATGGGGATGTTATTTTATGCTGCATTCCAACTGCTGCCACAAAGAAGTATAGTTGCGTATTCGAGAGGATATTTGTTGGCTTGCATTTTATTTTCGCTTTTAGTGATTAAGGGGAAATATAAAATTTCTTTTTGGAAAAGCTTATGTGGGACGGCAATTTATTTTGAAACCTTATATTTGCTGGATCTATTTATATCGGTCGGATTTAGCATCCTTATTCAGGAAAAGGACTTGTTTAAAATTGAATTGTTTCAAACAAAGTCAATGTGGCTTATAACATTTGGCCTGAGCAGAGCGTTGATGATGGGGTGTGTATTGTTCTTAACTATTAAGAGCAATATGATAAAAGGAGTATTTTTTAGTAGTAAAATATTTGCTCCAATAATTGTAGTAATTGAATACATGAGTTTAGTACAATGTGATATTGTATTCATTAGCGGAAAATTAGAAAAGGGAACTAGAAATTGCTTACTTTTTGCAGGGTTATATTTGCTTGTGCTTGTTTCTGTTATTGTTTACTACGGATATCAGCAAAGCAGACATCAAGTAGAACTTTTGATAGAAAGAAATAAAGTGATGGAGCAAGAATACGCAGGTATTGTGGCATGGAGCAGAGAGCGAAGTGCATTAGTACATGATGCCAAAAATCATTTGATTTTCTTGGAGGGAATGATAGTTTCAGGAGAACAGGAACGTGCATTGACGTATATTAAGAAATTGTTGTCATCAGAGGATGAGTATGAGCAGATATTTTATACTGATGATTTGGTGTTAAATTATTTGTTAAATCAGAAAATGAGGATGGCAAAGGGGTATGGGATTAAAATCAAGTTATGCATAGATAAATGGAATAATCCTTTTATTGCAGATGAAGACTTGTGTGTGATAGTTGCTAACTTGCTTGATAATGCAATTGAAGCATTAAAAGACATAAAAGGCGAAGAAAAGAAAATTATTATGGAGGTTAAGGAATTTTCTTGGGGAGCGGCGATAATAGTTGAAAATAATTGTGGGGAAACTAAGGAAGAAAGCTCCATTCGACCTAAAACAACAAAAAAGAATTCTAGAGAGCATGGAATTGGACTTCAGAATGTGGAAACTGCGGTGAAAAAGTATGGGGGAAAAGTGCAATACGAGCGTCGGAATAAAATATTTCATGTGGACATTATACTTTATCGGCCATGAAGGAAGACTGCTCGAAAATGCATAAATAATTTATAAAGTGAAAGGAGAAGGTATATGAAAGAGGAAATGATCAGAAGCCAGGCAATGGCTGCTGCTGGGAAGCTTTCCCAGGAGGAACAGAGAATCGGGGAACTGGGCACAGTACAGTCTCCAGATATTACAATTCAAACAGTTATCTTAACAATTTTCTGCTGTTAGTTGAGAGAGAGGCCGCCCTTACCAGGCGGCTTCTTTCATTATAGGAACAGTGAGCTGCAAAAGAAAAGTATTCAGGACAACATGAGGGAGAAGATGGGGAAAAACATATTTAATGCTTTTTATAAGGAATATTTGACCAGGGCGGAAAAGGCTCTTGGGGAGATGGGGAGAAATTCGGATGGAGAACTGGTCTTTTCTCTTAGGGAGACGCTGGCAGGGATCAGGAAGAGCCTGGGGAAAATAGGGATCAGGACGCTGCTGGTGGAATTTCAGGTTTGCAGGCAGCAGGAGCTGCTTTCCGGAAATACTCTGGATGAACAGCTTCGGTCTTATGAACGGGATTATCTTTCAGACCGGGAATATCGGCAAAAGATCTTACAGCTTTATCCGGAGCTTGAAAAAAGCTGTGAAATCGTTTTGAGGCAGCAATGTGATTTTGCCGGTCAGGTGATGCAGCGCTTTTTGCAGAATCAAAAGGAAATTGAAACTGCCCTTCTTGGAGGCAGAAGGATCAGGGGGAAATTAACGCTTTTGCTGGGGGAAGGGGATGCCCATGATAAAGGAACAGCAGTAGCGCAGATCAGATTTGAGGATGGAGAAAGCATTTTTTATAAGCCCAGATCCTTAAGGGGAGACCGCCTTTTTTATAAGCTGCAGGGAAAAGTGGAAGAACGTATGAAAATGGAAAGAACGCAGGAATTTCCATATCCTTATCTGGAATGTGACGGGTATTGCTGGACCGGGAAATGTCAGCATGAACTGTGCTTAGAGGAAGAGAAAATTGCGGCTTTCTATAAAAGACTGGGGATCCAGCTGGGAGTCGGCTATCTTTTGGGAACCAATGATCTTCATTATGAAAATATGATTGCTCATGGAGAGGAGCCTGTCTGGATCGATCTGGAAACCTTATTCGGAAATGCGGGGGAGAGGGAGCCTTCTGTTCTGACATCAGGATTACTTCCGTCGGCGCTCTCAGAAAGACGATTCAGCGCAGTGATGGGAGGACGAAAAAGCTGTAAAGCGCCCTGGCAGGTTCCGGTGGTTAAAAAGGGAAAGCAGGGACTTTGTGTGGAGTATAAGATCCCGGTTTTGAAGAAGGGAAAGAACTATCCGGGGGAAGAGCTCAGCATCCAAAACTATGAGCAGGAGATTTTACAGGGCTTTTGCGGAGCATATCATTATCTTTCAGAGCTTTCGGAGGAAGATCTTACGGCGCTTTTGGAAAAGGAGATCAGCAGCAGACAGCTTCTTGGGAGCACGCAGCTTTATCAGATGATCCTGGAGGCATCCTATCATCCCTCGGTGCTTATGAAGAATGGCGGAAGGCAGGAATTTATTCAGAGAGTATGCAAGGATCATAAGGGATGTCAAAGAGAACAGGCAGTTTTGCTGGAAGGGAATGTTCCCAGCTTTTATCGGAAAAGCAGCAGCACAAGCCTTTTTTATGCGGGCGGCGGGAAAGAAAAGAATTATTTTGAAGAAACAGCGCTGGAAGAGATCAGAAAACGGCATGCCAGACTTTGTCCGGCGGATCAGAAGCTTCAGACAGAAAGGATCAGACTGTCGCTTGCTATGGAGAAAATAGGAGCAGAGCAGATGAAAAATACCCTGCTCAGGGCAAAGACGGGGAAAAAAGAAAAGCAGTGGGAAGAGCATGCCCTCAAAATAGCAGAAAAGATCGCAGAGGCGCTTGTGATAAAGCCGGATGGAATCACAGAGGCAGTCTGTCTGAAAGAACAAAGCGGAACAGAAGCAGATTTAAGGATCAGCGGCATGGATCTTTCTTTTTATAATGGAAAGGCCGGCATGGCAGTTTTTTTGAGAGCGGTAAATTTGTACTGTGGAGAATACGGGGAAGTATGCGACATTCTGGAACAGGAACTGTTTGAGTATACGGAGAGCGTGGCAGATGGAAAACAAAAGGCGGCTTTTACGGATACGGGCATTTTGTGCGGGGAGGCCTCTTTGCTGTATGCTTATCAGCTTTTGTATGGGATGACAGGGCAAACAAAATATTTAAGGCAGGCGGAACGCCATGAAGAGATCGTGGCGCAGATGCTGAAGGAGGATCGGCAATATGATCTCACCTATGGAAATGCAGGGGCAATCCTTGCGTTTTGTAATCAGTACAGGCTGACCGGGCAGAAAAGATCTCTGCAGTGGGCAGAACAGGCAGCGGAGCTTCTTCTTGAGGCGGGGAAAGACCAGGATGGCGAATTATGGTGGGAGGCCAAGCGATATCCGGAACGCTGCGGCGGAGCAGCCCACGGGGGAAGCGGTTATCTGCTTTGCTTTGAAAGATTGTCAGACTGTGAAGGGGGACAGGGAAGACGCGGCATAATGGACAAGATCAGAAAGCATGAAGAACGCATTTATGAGCTGGCAGACCGGGGAGAAAAGGGACTGGAACGGGAGGTGCTCCCTTCCTGGTGTCATGGGGGTCTTGGCAGGTGTCTTTTGGATCAGGAAACGGATCCGGCTGAGGCCGAGCGGATCGTGAGAAAAGCAGAGCTTCGTAGGAGCATGAGTCTTTGTCATGGAAATATAGGAAATCTGCTGATGGTGAAGGAACTTGCAAAAAGGCAGTCGGGACTGGAGCAGCGTGCTTTGCGGTTTGAGCAGAAAGTAAATGTAATGCTGACGGAAAAGGGGGTTTTACTGGCCGGGGAAAAATACAGCTATGGCATGATGGACGGACTGGCCGGGATAGGATATGGGTGTTTGAAGCTCTCGGGAAAGATCAGGCTTCCGGAGGTGCTTCTGTTGGAGATATCATAAAAATAGTGTATTATTTGGTAGTAATTGCTAATTTCGCATCCAAAAACTTGTAATTTATAGCCAAAATGAGAAAAAGAATTTTAGGATGCTATAATGTCCTCATAAAGTCAAAAGATATGATACAAGTGTGGGGATGAATATGAAATCGGTTTTGATTGTGGAACGGAATGAAGTTCTGATGGATCAGATGATCAGTCTGGTCAAGGAGGCGGATGTGGACATACAGATCCGTGCTGTGAGGACAGATGGGGAAGCATACCAGTATGCCATGAAGGGAAATGTGTCTCTGTTTATTGTGGATGTGGTGCTCACTACCAGGTTTTCACAGGATGCCTCCGGAATTAATTTTGCAGCGCAGATGCGCATGGTGGAAAGGTATCGGCACACGCCGATCATTATGATGTCCATGCTGGAAGATATAGAAATGTATGCTTACAAGGATCTGCATTGCTATACCTACCTGGAAAAGCCCTTTGACAAAAGACATGTGATAAAGGTCATCCGGGAAGCCTTAGATGCCCCTGTTTCATATAAAAAGAAGTATCCTGTTTACTTCAGAAGAGAAGATGTGCTGATCAAAAGGGACGCTGCGGATATTGTATACATAGAAAATTCCAAGAAGGGCCTTACGATCCATTTTAAGGATGAAGATCTGGAGATGGATTATCTGCCCTCAGGAAAGCTTCTGGATGCGCTGAAATATGAAAAGCTGATCAGATGCGGAAGACATATGATGGTCAATAAGGATTATATTGACAGCTTTGATCTGATCAACAAGTATGTCATATTGAAGGACGATCTGGGAACTATCGATATGGGAAAGTCCTACAGACAGAAGTTTTTGAGGGAAATATGCAGAGAATAGGGGCAGGGGAGCAATGATAAAAACAATTGTAGTTCTGACAGAGGATTCCAACCTGATTGATATGGTGGAGGACGAGCTCAGAGAAATTGACAGAAGCATTTATGTAAAGATTACCATGAGTGATACAGAGGCGTATCGCTTTGCCCAGAAGGAACGGGTTACGCTTTTTGTGATCGACAACGAACTGAAAAGCGAAAATGATGAAAAAAATTTAGGACTTCGCACGGCACAGAGGATCAGACAGATGAAACGGCATTGTTATACACCTATGATCCTGATAGGCGCATCAGGGGAGGTGGCCTATAAATCATACAATGTAATCCATGACTGCGCTTATATGAATAAACCGGTTTCACAGGAGCAGATCCATGACTGCCTTTATCAGGAGCTGCTAAGACCCGGATGTGAGATCAAGCACAAATTCGTTCTGATCAGGCAGGAAGGGATTCTGTACCGGAGGGATCTGTTAAAGCTTCTCTGGCTGGAGAACAGCAAAAAGGGAATGACGCTGCACTTTGCAGATGGGATATTGAAGATCCCCTATCGTCCCTACTCGGAATTTATGAGGGAGCTGGGGTATGACAGGATGATACAGTGCAGCAGGCATTGTTATGTAAACAAAGATTATATTGAAAGGGTAGACCTTGGAGAAGGGGCGGTAAAGCTGCTTGGGGAAGAAGAAAAAATTACGATAGGGGAGGCGTTCGTGCAAAGATTTCTGTCCGATGTATGCGACAGCGTGGCTTTCGCCAAGGACTAGAAATTTTTCATATTTTACAAAGGAGGAAGTGACAAATGAAAACAACCAAAGGAAAAGGGGTACTTATGGCAGCAACGCTGTTCCTGGGGATTTTTCTCGGGGGGGGGTATTTTTAGAGGGCACATGCTTTTTGCCTACGCAGCCCAGGTACCTGTAGTATCAGAATGTTATCTTGCGCAGGAGGCAGGAGGGATAAAAGCCGGATGCCGGTTTGAAGATTATCCGCAGCAGGGAGAATATACCCTGACCCTGTACATCAGGAGGGCAGAGGGCGGCAGTGAAACGATCATTGCATTTCGCGAGGGAGCAGGAACGCCTTTAGGAACAGGAGAGATCCAGCTTGCGGCGGCGGATCCTGAAAGTGGAATTTACAGGGTGGTCGTAGTGATCAGAAGGGAGCTTTCCGGTGCTTTTACAGAATGCGGCTTTGTTTCTTCAAGCTATTACCGGGTTACAAATACGGGTGCAGGCATTCTGGTAGAACCATATGAGGAAGGACAGCAAAGCGGCTTTGCAAAAGAGGATGCCTCCCGGGAAGGGGAGCAGAAAGAAGCATATGGCTGTCCCCATACGGAGGGACGCAGGATAGAAACGGTAAGCAGCGCAACCCCTGTGGAGGATCAGGTAACAGCAGAAATCTGTAATAGCTGCAGCGAGGTGCTGAATTATCTGACGGTTCCGGGAAGTGCATACAAGGCTTTTTTAGAAGAGGCAGAGCAAACGGTTAAGAATGCACAGCAAAATGAAACCGTAAGGATCTGGACAGACAGATGGGTAAGCTTTGACGAAAGTGTGATAAGAGCCATCACGGAGCGAAAGGACGTGACGGTTCAGCTTGATTATAGATGGAAGGGAAAGCAGTATCTCCTGGTAATTTCAGCGGGAGAAACAAGAGAAATCATGACAGATGAAAACGGCTTTTGCGGGTTTCGGAGTCTGGATCTGTATTTCCCAGGTGAAGAAGTGGGTTAAAGGGGAAGCAACCTATAAAAGACGGCAGGAGGGCAGCCATGCAGGCGCCTCCTGCCGTTTTTGCGCAGGGAGAGTTTCAAATGGAATTTCGCTATTGTTTTTCGGGGTATAATCTTCTATAATTCTAATAAGAATGTCTTTTAATCAGGAGAACTATCTATGAAAAAATTAAACGGAACAGTGATCGTGACTTATCGCTGTAATGCCCGCTGTAATATGTGTAACAGATACAAAAAACCTTCTCAGCCGGAGGAGGAGATCTCCCTTGAAACGATCAAAAAGCTGCCTCCTATGTATTTTACCAATATCACAGGAGGAGAACCCTTTATCCGCACAGATTTGAAGGAAATTGTCAGGGAGCTGCGCAAAAAAAGTGACAGAATTGTCATTTCTACCAACGGCTTTTTTACAGACAGGATCGTGGAGCTGTGCAGGGAATTTCCGGATATTGGGATCCGCATTTCCATTGAAGGGCTGGAAGAGACCAATAATCAGATCAGGGGGCTGGAGGATGGCTTTAACAGAGGCTACTCCACACTGAAAAAACTGGTGGAAATGGGAATGAAGGATGTAGGCTTTGGCATGACCGTCCAGGATCTGAATGCAAAGGATCTGGTAGCGCTTTATGATCTTTCCAATGAAATGAATATGGAGTTTGCAACGGCATCTCTCCACAATTCCTTTTATTTTGTGGAGGCCAAGAATATTATTCATGACAGGCCCATGGTAGCTAAGGAATTTGAACGTCTGATCAATGAGCTTTTAAAGTCAAAAAGCCCCAAGAAATGGTTCCGGGCCTATTTTAATCATGGACTGATCAATTATATTTATGGACAAAAACGTTTATTGCCCTGTGATATGGCATTTGACACCTTTTTTATTGATCCATATGGAGATGTGATGCCCTGTAATGGAACAAAGGATAAAGAAGTCATGGGCAACTTAAATGAGTGCGAAAGCTGGGACGAACTGTGGCAAAGCCCTAAGGCGCAGGCAGTAAGAAGCAAAGTGCGCTGCTGTGACAGGAACTGCTGGATGATCGGTTCTGTTTCCCCTGCCATGCACAAATATATCTGGGTTCCCGCTTTTTGGGTACTGCGTCATAAGCTCAAATTCTGGACAAAGCAAAAATACAGTATGTATGAAAATAAGATCGTAAGAGATTATCGCGACGGAAAGGTGTCGAAGGAGGAACTGGATGCCTGCTCTACCTGCGATCTTCATGCAATGGTAAATGACGGTCTGTCACAGAAGTCAAGGGAAAAGCTTGGAAATCAGAAGGAGCCAGAGGAATAGGAAGCTGCTATGGAAAAAACAGATATGGTTTCAATTATCATTACAACCTATAACAGCGCTGAAAATTTAAGACGCACCCTTAACAGCATTGAAATGCAGGATTACCCGGCTATTCAGGTCTGTATCAAGGATGGGGGGTCTAAGGACGATACGGTGTCTGTGATCAGGGAATACGAACACAGCAGCAGGTTTCCGGTGATCTGGAGCTCCGGCGCAGATGAAGGGATTTATGACGCCATGAATCATGGCTACAGTCTGTCCTCCGGAAAAATCGTTGTCTTTTTCAGTGATCTCTTTCTGCGGAAGGATGCAGTATCTCACATGGTGAAGGCCATGAAGGAGCAGCCTGACTGTGTGGGAGCCTGTGCGGATCTTGTCTATGCCACGGAAGAAAAGGTGGTAAGATACTGGCGTATGGGACCCCAGAAAAGTATTTACTCAGGGTGGATGCCGGGACATCCAACCCTTTTTCTGAAAAGAGAAGTTTATGCCAAATACGGGCTTTATGATACCGGCTACCGTATTGCTGCGGATTATGAGTTTATGGTGCGGTTTTTGAAGGATCATACCAATCGTCTGGCATACGTTCCGGAAACGATCATCCGCATGTATTATGGAGGTACCAGTACGGGAAGTACGGGAAGCTATTTGAAATCATTACAGGAGGGACACCGCGCCCTCAAAAAGAACGGGATCAAGGGGGCGGCTTTCGTGGATCTGCTTAGGACAATGCGGGTGCTTTCCCAGTTCCTTCCAAGAAAGGCGGAAGAAGAGTGAAAACATATTTGGTTACGGGAGCGGCCGGATTTATCGGTTTTTTCTTATCAAAGGCTTTGCTGGATAAGGGAGAGCAGGTGATCGGGCTTGACAACTTAAATGACTATTATGAGGTATCATTAAAGGAAAGCAGGCTTGCCGTCTTAAAGAAGTATGAGAACTTTCAGTTTTACCGGGCAGATCTTGCGGATAAGGAAGCGGTATTTGCAATTTTTAAGCAGCATCTTCCTGCGGTGGTGGTTAATCTGGCAGCCCAGGCGGGAGTCAGATACAGCATTGAAAATCCGGATGCCTATATCAGCTCCAATATAGAAGGATTTTTCCATATTCTGGAGGCCTGCCGCCATTATCCGGTAGAGCATCTCGTATTTGCATCTTCCAGTTCTGTTTATGGTGGAAATAAGAAGGTGCCCTTTTCCACAGAAGATCAGGTGGATAAGCCGGTAAGCCTGTACGCAGCAACCAAGAAATCCAATGAGCTTATGGCGTATGCTTACAGCAAGCTGTATGGAATTCCGCTGACGGGACTTCGCTTTTTTACGGTTTACGGGCCTATGGGCAGACCGGATATGGCCTATTTCAAATTTGCAAAAAAGATCATGGCGGGCGAACCGATCCAGATTTACAATCATGGAGATATGCGAAGAGACTTCACTTACATTGACGATATTGTAGCAGGAATAGAAAAGATCCTGTGTCATCCCCCCGGAAAGGATGAAAACGGCGCTGCTTACAAGATTTATAATATCGGAAATAACAAACCGGAAAAGCTGATGGATTATATTTCCGTTTTGGAAAGGTGCCTGGGAAAAGAGGCGAAAAAAGAGTTTCTGCCTATGCAGCCGGGAGATGTATACGAAACCTATGCAGATGTAACAGATCTTATGCGTGATTTTGACTTTAAGCCGTCCACCACCATTGAAGAGGGGCTGTCCCGCTTCGCAGAGTGGTTTTTGGATTACTATAAAGTGAAATGAGGGATCCATGGCTAAAAAGCTGACTTACTTTTATCTGGTTCCGCTGGAGCTTATGCTTGCGGCGGCAGCAGTCTTCAGCCTGTGCGGAACCACTTATTTTGAACTTTATATGCAGAATGAGGTGCCAAGCTATCAAAAGGATCATCCTTTGACACTGCTTCTTTTTTTGGCCGCAGCTATTTTTCTGCTTTTTGGACTTTGGCTGATAGCGGAAAAGCATTCTGTTATTGCCAAAGGGCTGCCATGGCTTTCCTGTTTTTGGGCTGTGGCCCTGAGCAGTTTTTTTGTGCTGACTTTTCGGTGCGGTGTGGTGTGCGACAGCGGTGCGATCAGTGAATATGCCATACAATTTATGAAGGGAAATTATGAAGCCTTTCAGGAAGGCTCTTATTTATATCATTTTCCCTTCCAGCTTGGGATGATCGCCTTTTTGGAACTGCTTTACCGCCTCTTGGGGGTGGAAAATTTTCTGGTTTTCCAGGTGATTAATATTCTTGCAATCACCGGGATTGTCAGGTGCCTGCAAAAGATTACGGGACTTCTTTTTGAAAAAAAGGGAGTATGTAATCTGGAAATGCTGCTTTCCATGGGAATGCTTCCTCTTTACTTATATGCCTCTTTAGTCTACGGGGATGTGATCGGCATGTTTTTGGGAGTGGCGGCAAGCTACCATGGGATTTTATTTTTGCAGAGGGAAAGGAAAAAAGAGTTACTTTATGCCGGCCTTTTGCTTATGCTGGCGCAGGTGGTAAAATCCAATACTGCCATTATGCTGGTAGCCCTTGTGATCGCCCTTCTTTTAAAAATGCTGCAGGAAAAGAAGGTCTGGCTGTTAGGGTGGATCTTATTGCTTGCTTTGATGTCGCAGGCGGGGGTGGCAGCTGTAAACGGGATTTATGCCGCCAGATCGGGACAGGCCGTCCCGGAGGGAGTGCCCAAGACGGCATGGATCGCCATGGGACTTCAGGAAGCGGTGGAAACGGACAATGGCTGCGGCTGGTATAATGGCTATAATATGCATGTCTATGAAGAGAATGGCTATGACAGGCAAAAGGCGCAGGCAGCCTGTATCCAGAATATTGAACAGTCCATACGGCGGTTTGCCCATAATCCCCGGGATACGGTATATTTCTTTTATCGCAAGTTTGTATCCCAGTGGAATGATCCTTCCTTTGAGTCCATGCTGGTCAGCGAATGGTACAGCCGTTATACAGAAGGAAAATCAGCTTTGGCGGACTCCCTGATCTATGGAGGGGGACGGAGGATCCTTTTGTATGGAATGAATCTGTATCATTTCCTGTTTCTGGTATGTGCGGCAGCAGGAGGATGGCTGTTGCTCCGGCACTGGAGGCTTGACAGGGCTTACTACGGACTGAATATTTTTGGCGGTTTTTTGTTTCATATGCTGTGGGAAGCAAAGGGAAGATATGTTTTGGTATATTTTGTAATGCTTTTGCCCATTGCTGCAGCAGGGTGTGAAGGCATAATGGAATTCATAAGAAGGAGACGAGAAAAATGAAAATTGCAGTTGCAGGAACAGGTTATGTAGGGTTGGTTGCCGGGGTATGCTTTGCAGAGATGAAACATGATGTGACCTGTGTGGATGTGGACGAGAAAAAGATCGAAGTGATGCGTCAGGGAATTTCTCCTATTTACGAAGAGGGGTTAGAGGAGCTGATGCAGAAAAACAATGCCAGGGGAACCCTTCACTTCACCACAGATTACCAGACGGCATACCGGGATTCAGATGCGATCTTTATCGGGGTGGGAACGCCGGAAATGCCAGATGGCAGCGCTAATTTAAGCTATATTGCCGCTGTATCCAGACAGATCGCCGAAACGGTTGAAAAGGATTGCCTGGTGGTTGTAAAGTCCACAGTTCCGGTAGGGACCAATGACAAGGTAGAACAGTTTATCAAGGATTTTCTGGTTCATGATGTGAAGGTGGAGGTTGCCTCCAACCCGGAATTCCTGGCACAGGGAACGGCAGTGCATGATACCCTTCATGCAGCAAGGATCATTATCGGAACGGAAAGCAAAGAGGCAGAGGCGCTGCTTCGTAAGATTTATGAGCCCTTTGGCCTGCCGATCGTATCGGTAAAGCGCCGTTCAGCAGAAATGATCAAATATGCAAGCAATGACTTTCTTGCGCTCAAAATTTCTTATATGAATGATATTGCCAATCTGTGCGAACTGGTGGGAGCAGATGTAACAGATGTAGCCAAGGGGATGAGCTATGACGCCAGGATCGGAGCCAAGTTTTTAAATGCAGGGATCGGCTTTGGAGGAAGCTGCTTTCCTAAGGATACCAAAGCGCTGAAATTCCTGGCAGCAGAGCATGGGTACCGTTTAAGAACCGTGGAGGCCTGCGTGGAGGTTAACCAGAAGCAGAAGATCCGTCTGTTTGAAAAGGCGAAGGATCGCATGATCACTTTTAACGGTTTGAAGGTGGCAGTGTTGGGACTGACCTTTAAATCGGGAACGGATGATCTGCGGGAGGCGCCGTCCATTGATAATTTGAGGCTGCTCCTGGCAGCAGGAGCACAGGTTTATGCGTATGATCCGGAAGGGGTAAAACGTGCAAAACAGCTTTTCCCGGAGGGGAGATCAGAGCAGGGAACCATGAATTATGTATCCGATGCAAGGCAGGCCATTGAAGGAGCCAATATCTGCTTTGTATTTACGGAATGGCCCCAGATCAGGGAAATAAGGCCGGAGGAATTTAAGGAAAAAATGCATACGCCGTTAGTTTATGACGGCAGAAATCTTTACGACCCGGTGAAAATGAAGGAAGCTGGGGTCGAGTATTACAGTATTGGAAGATAAGGAAGGGAGAGAGAAGAGTTGCTAGGTATCGAAAGGAAAATAACAGACTGGATCAGAAGGTATTATTTTATTATTTTTGGGATCTTTGCTTTTATTGCAGGCCTTAAGCTGCGGAAAATGGGACTGGAGTTTGTGTCCAGTGATTTTCAGAATTATCTGCAGCCCTGGTATGACACAATGAAGGCCAACACAGGCTTTAAGGGGCTGGTACTTGATTTTTATACTTATTATATTCCGTATATGTGCCTGATAGCCATTGCAACCTATTTTGAAAGCCTTGATTATATGCTGTATTTAAAGGTGATTTCCGTTATGGCAGAGCTTGTCTGTGCGTGCTTTGGAGGGATTTGCGCCTACAGGCTTTTGAAGGACAAAAAAGAGGGGAAGCTATATGCGGCAATTGCTTTTGCGATTATCTGGCTGTCGCCTACCACGATTATGAACGGAGCCTTTTGGGGGCAGTGCGATTACATTTACACAGCATTCATTTTTGTCAGTATATGGGCAATGCTTCGCGAGAAATACAGGCTGGCTTTTGTGTTTTTAGGGATTGCGTTTGCTTTTAAGCTTCAGGCCATTTTTATCCTTCCGGCTTATGTGATTTATTATTTCTGCAGCAGAAAATTTCCCATCACCAGATTTTTGTATATTCCCCTGTGTTACCTGATCGGAGGGCTTCCTGCAATTCTGGAAGGAAAGAGCATAAAGGATACTTATGGAATTTATGTGACGCAAAGTCATGGCTTTGGACAGCTTTCCATGAATATTCCAAATATTTACCGTTTTCTTACCGATGAAGGATACAACTTCTTCTATTCCTGGGGAGTGGCTGCAACCATGCTGATCTTCTGCATTCTGGCAGGTGTGGTATTTTACAGGGATTACAGGATTGATGAAAGGATTTTCCTTATCATGTGCGCAGTCAGCGCGGGGATCTGCTGCATGTTTCTTCCCGAAATGCATGAGAGGTATTCCGTATTATTTATTATGCTGTCTTATCTCTACTTTATTATTTATGACAGGCGGAAGGTAATCTTAGCAGGCATTCTGGATGGGATTGCGACAATCACATATTGTCACTGCCTATATGGACTTGACCTGATCGAGCATTACAAGGTGTTTGCAGTGATCAACCTGCTGATACTGTTTTATATGATTGTGGAAACCATAATAGAATGCAATAAAAAGAAAGCCGGGATCAGCGCATAAAAGTAACAAAATTAAAGGAGAAGAACGCAGTGAAGCAGAAACGGATAGAAGAAATAGTTTGCCTGATCGGTATAGCGCTGATTGCGATCTGGGTGGGGATTCTTTGCTTTTACCATTTAGGAGAAGCAGGAACTCATAACACAGATGAGGCAAGACACATTGCAAATGCATATGAAATGTTTAAAAATCACAATTTCTGGATTAATACTTATCGACAGGAGACGGATTACTTTAATTATAAGCCGCCGCTCAGCATGTGGTGCATCATGTTAAATTTTCAAATAGGTGGAATAAGCCTGTTTACGGCAAGAGTTTATTCAGCAATCTGCATGATGTTATCTTATGCGGCCATTGTGTTTTTTCTTTGGAAAAAAATGAACCCGTTATCAACCATTTTCTTTGGCTTAGCATTTGTTTCAGGGCTGGATCTTTTCCTTTTCCACGCAGCGCGAAGCGCTGATGCAGATGCGGTATATCTGCTATGTTATATTGGAGCTATGCTGTTTTTGTATCTTTCAGAGGAAAAGCCATATTGCATGATCGGCTGTGGCTTATGCCTTTCTCTGGCTTTTATGGCAAAGTGTATGCATATAGCAACGGCAATCGTTATTTTGCTGTTCTATCTGCCAAGATTATATAAAAGACTGAAAGTAAAACACTGGATATTGGGGGGGATTGGCAGCTATAATCCCTACAGGAATATGGGCGGTGATCCGTCTGAGCTATGACGGACTGACTTTTTTCAGAGGAATGATCAGCCAGGAGGTTACAGGCAAAATCATTGCAAACAATAGATATTTTGGATATGTTTTTTATTTCCTGAAGCAGCCGGTGATGGTGATCTGTCTGGCGGGAATTTTATTGCTTGCAATAATAAATAAATCGTTTTCGCTCAAAAAGCTGGTAAAAAGCAGGCTGTATTTATTTGTGCTGTGGGCGGTGGTACCGTTCGTTATTTATTCAGCTTCCGGCAGCTTTACAGAGTGGTATGTATATACATGCTTTTTCCCTGTGTATATTCTTTTTGCAGTGGGATTTTCAGAGCTGTTTCAAGTGCGGAAATGGATGGCGGTCAAAGTACTTTTTTCAGTTGCACTGGGGATATGCGTTATAGTTCAGGCCCGACAGGCGGTGATTAAGCTGTCGACGCTCAGATATACCTGCAATGTGGATATCAGGGAAGATATGCAGTCACTGATAGCAGACCACCCGGAATATCGGGGAAGCAGAATTTATCTGGAAAACAGCAGACAGGAATATAATCTGCAAAATGAATGGGAGCAGAACTGTGTGGCGGATGCTTATCTGGCGGGAGATCTGCAGCCCATAAATGGAGGAGTGCCGCTGTTTGTAGAAGACAAGGATGCGCTTCTTATCATTTCAAAGGATCTGTTTGAAACCTACAGTAATACGCTGGCAGGAAGAGTGATCCTGGTGGATGGAAATGATTATCTGATATTCAGCAATGACTTTTATTAAAAAGATGCGGCCTAAAAGCCGCATCTTTTGCTGATCAGATATCTTGGTCTTGCTTTGATCTCATCATATATTCTGGAAATATAATGTCCGATGATCCCCAGGCTGATCATTAAAATGCTTCCGATGATCAGAAGTAAAAGGATAACGGTGGTAAAGCCTTCCAGAGCGGTACCGGTAAAGTAGCGGTACAGGGACTGGATGCCGAGAAGGAAGGCAAAAAGCAGCATCATCCAGCCAAGAAAGGTCACACACTGCATAGGGGCTCCGGAAAAGGAAGTGATATTCTGGATCGCATATCTGGTCAGCTTCATGGGGGACCATTTAGAGGCGCCGATCTGCCGCTCCTGCACCTCAAAGGGGACGGCAATGGTTCGGTAACCGATCCAGGAGGACAGTGCCCGGAAAAAGGGAGCACGTTCCGGCATAAGCAGCAGAGCCTCTACTGCCTTATGGTCCAAAAGCTTAAAATCGGAAGCATTTGACATGTCTACCTGGGCGGCTTTGCTGATCAGATGATAAAAAGCTTTGGCACACAGACCGTGAAGCCTGCTTTCCTTTCCGCGGGAGCTTTTTATCCCCTCGATCACCTCGTAACCCTCAAGCCATAACTGATACATTTGCGGGATCAGTTCCGGGGGATGCTGCAGATCGCAGTCCATGATCAGGCAACATCCGCCTGCAGCGGCCTCAAGTCCTGCAAAGATTGCCGCTTCTTTTCCAAAATTCCGGGAAAAGGAAAGGCCTCTGACCTCCGGAAAGCGGGCAGCCAGTTCTGCTATTTTCAAATAGGTCTGGTCCTTTGATCCGTCATCAACAAATAAGATTTCAAAAGGAATGGATGCCTGATCCAGAATTTTTTTGATGATATGAAAAGTCCGCTCAATATTATCCTGCTCATTATAGGAAGGAAGGATAAGGGACAGGGTTTTATTTTCCTGCATAAATGCCTCCTTAGGTTTCTTTTTCTAGTATATAAGAAGAAGGACAATGTTTTCAATACCTGAGGGAAAAAGATTGAAAAATAAAATTTTTCAATCGCGAGATTTGTGTCTGCGCACACTTGACACAAACTCGGCATGCGCAAAAAGCGTGCGCAGAAATGAGGAGAAAAATGAAACTATTATTTGCGCAGGGTTTGTGTTATCCTTGCTTTAGAGAAAAGGGAGGGATGGATTCTATGAGTTCGATGTACAAAGGACTATGGGAAAAATACCAAAGTAAAATATATGCCTATCTCATAAATTTTGTCATCTTGTTGGTTTTCTGGGGAGGCATGATCCGGAGAAGCTTTAATGCAGATACCATTTATCATACGGTAGTGCAGGATGCGGATGTGGTGTGCAATGTAAAGGCAGGAAGATATCTGATTGCTTTGTGTGACTTCCTGCTTCTCAAGCTGGGGATCAGAACCACAACCTACAGCAGTATCACCATGCTGCTGACGCTTATGGGATTTGCAGCAGCGATGACTCTGATGCAGGAGATCTTTAAGGCTTGGTGTCCCAAAGAGGGCAAAGAAAGAATGGGATACTGCGGTATGGTCACTCTGGTCTTTCTTAATGTGCTTTTTGCGGAGCTGCTAATGTTCAGTGAGTATTGTATCTATTATGCCTTAGGATATTCACTGGCTGTTTGTGCGGTAAAAGACTATAAAGAAAGAAAATACATAAGAGCGGTTATCGATTTGATTTTGGTATCAGCATTTTATCAGTACACGGTGATCTTTGCAACGGTTCTGACAGCCTTTTTTATCTGGATGGAAGAAAGAAGTTTAAGTAAGAAAGCAGTCTTAAGGGAAGTAACAGCTATAGCAGGGTGTATTCTGGCAGGCGTTCTGAACCTGCTTAGCATGTGGGCGTTAAAAGCATGTGGTATGTTTGAGAGGCTGGATAAGGATGCAGGTGTAGGAAACCTGAAGGAAAAGTGTCTGCTGGCTCTTGGCAGCTTTGAAAGGCTGTACCGGGATGGAGGAGGGATTTTGCCAAATCTCTTTCTTCCCCTTTTCTTTACTCTGTTTTTGTGGGGAATGATCCTTATAAGCTGCAGGAAAGAGAAAAACTGGAAAATACTTCCGCTGCTGGCATTAGTTTGGCTGGGAAGCCATATGCTTCTGATCGTGATTCCCATGGCAAACGAAACCTTCTATTTCCCGCCACGGATGTCCTTCTGCTTTTATCTGGTCCAGGGACTGCTTGCGGCTGCGGCCTATGTGCTCTGCCGGCAAAAGGGAAAGGCGCTTTTGACGGCGGGGTGTATCAGCTATCTGCTGGTACAGCTCTTGTTTTCTGATTTTGTAGTAACCAATCATTTTGTCAGCAATGCGCTGGATAAGGTGTATGTAAAAATGGCCTATGAGGAGATTCTGAAATATGAGGAAGAAACAGGAAACCAGGTAACGAAGCTTGCGGTAGTAAAGGACGGGTATGCACCGGATCACTATGATGAGGTATCTTATTCTGTAGAACAGATCAATGAAAGGGCGCTTGGAACGGTGACAAATTCTTTGATGGAAGTGGTCACCGGAAGATATTTTGAGCCGGTGGATGGAGAGGAAGAGATCATCCGGGAATATTTTGATGGAAAGGACTGGAATGCTCTGGAACTGTCGGAGCAACTGGTAATCCTGGGAGATACGGCATATTGGTGCATTTTTTAGAAAAAGCTGAATAAAATAGTATAGAAGATATTAAGAATTGTTTAAGGTTAACGAAAAAAGTCTTAAAAAACCGGTCTGGGTCTTTCTTTTCAGAGGGATTGTGTTATTCTTAACACAAAAGACAGAAGCCTTTAGGAGTGAGAATTATGAAGAAGAAAGTAATTGCGGTAATTCTGGCAGCTCTGATGCTTACAGGCTGCAGCCAGATTACAATAGAAAAGAACGGCCAGGATAATAATGAAGCCGAAAACGTGGTGATTACAGAAACCGGGGAAGTGCTTTCCAAGGAGGAACTGCAGGAGGACACTGTAAATACGGCAAGCCCGGATCCCACAGCGGAGGCACAGGCAAGTACGGTTCCCGTATCAGATATTGTAGAACCGCAGCAGGAGCAGGTGATCACCCAGGAGGATCAAAAGGAACCGCAGGGAAATGAACTGCAGCTTGTTTTTCTGGGAGACAGTATTTTTGATACTTACCGGGACGGCACTGGCATTCCTTACCGGACGGCAGTGCAGTGTCAGGCAGATGTGTATAATCTGGCCATCGGAGGAAGCTGTGCGACCCTGGAGCTTGAGGATTCCGGAGACCTGAGCACCTGGACGTCATCCAGCATGACAGGAATTGTCAATGCTATGATCGGCAGAGTGAAAACGGATGGATTTGCAGATACGGTAGCAAAGGAGCTGCTGAATAATCCCAATATTGACTTTTCCGCCACAGATTATTTTATCATTGAATACGGCATGAATGATTTTTTAAGTGCAAGGCCCCTTGACAGCGAGAGCGGGCAGCTTTATGATCTCCATACCTATGCGGGAGCGCTACGGTATGCGGTAATGACCCTGCAGGCCTATGCGCCTGATGCAACGATCATTCTCTGTGCACCCAATTACGCACAGTTTTATAATGCGGACGGCTGGATGATCGGAGACGGAAACAGCGTTAACAATGGCTACGGAACACTGTTTGATTACAAGGGAATCTGCAACTATGTTGCCAATGCATATCAGACGCTGTTCTTTAATGCTTATCAGGATCTGGGGATCGATGGCTATACAGCTTCCGATTACCTGGAGGATGGGATCCACCTGTCAGATGCGGGAAGGCAGCTCTATGCAGATGCTCTTGCAAAAATGATCCTGAATTATGAGGAAACCAAAAATAATTAAAACATGATACGCTGCGCACCGGTAAGCTTTGCTTACCGGTGTTTTTGTGATATGATAAAATAGAATGTTTGGAAAATGAGGATGAAAGATTGAAAAATAAAATTTTTCAATCGCGAGATTTGTGTCTGCGCGCACTTGACACAAACTCGGCATGCGCAAAAAGCTTGCGCAGAAATGAGGAAAAATGCAGAAAATAAAAACAGAGAAATTCTGGCACATTATGCTGCTTATTTTGTTAGGCATCTGCCTACTTCCCATACTCAGGCTTGCCTTATATAACCATAGCAGTGCAGACGATTATTCCTATGGATGCATGGCAAGATGGGCATGGATAGATACCCATAATCTGTTGTCTGTTTTTGGCGCAGTCCTTCAAAAGGTCAGAGACATTTATTTCAGCTGGCAGGGATCCTATAGTGCAATCGCTTTGTTTGCCCTGCAGCCGTCTGTTTTTGGTGAAGGCTGGTATAAGCTGACCACTTATCTGGTGCTGGGAGTCTTTTTGTTTGCCATCTTTCACTTTTGCAGAAGAACTGCCGCCGCTTTAGGAGGCAGCAAAAGAACCGGAGACATTGTGGCATGTGTGATGGCCATTTTATGTATCGAACTTCTGCCTTCCCCGGTGGAGGGTCTTTATTGGTGGAATGGGGCCACCTATTATGTGGTTTTTTATGCCCTTTTTCTGATACAGGCCTCAGAGCTTTTTCTGGTGGCTGCAAAGGAGCGCTGCAGCGCAGGAAAGACTATAGGGCTGTGCGTGCTTGGGGCGGTAATTTCAGGAGGAAATTATATTTCAGCACTTCTGCTCATGGAAGTAACAGCGCTTTGCCTGTTCTATTGTATATGGAAGAAAAAGAAAGCCACAGGGAAGCTTATGTGCGTTTTCATAGTGACGCTCATCTGCTTTCTGGTCAACTGTCTGGCGCCTGGCAATGCAGTAAGACAGGCAACCTTTGAAGTCTGGTCTCCTGTCAGGGCGGTTTTGTATTCTTATCATGAGGCTTATACCCAGATGGTGGCATGGACCAGTCCGCTCGTAATGCTGGGACAGGTGTTTTTACTGCCATTTTTGTGGAGGCTTTCTGCATTGGGCGAAAAGAAAAAGTCAGGGATATGGGGATATCTGGCATTTGCAGGGATCGTTTTTTCCCTGTTTGCCTCTTCCTTCACCCCTACGCTTTATACCTATGGCGGCGTGGGAGCAGGCAGGATCCAGAATATCCGGTACTTTTTCTGGATTTTAGTGTGCATGGCCCTGGAGCTTACGGCGATCGGCCTGGTAAAAGAGATGATGGCCGGCCTTTTGGCGCCGGAGAAAATAGACAGGATAGATGATTTTCCGGAACAGATGTATGGCCGGTATGCGGGCCTGTTTTTTGCGGCGATCCTTTTCCTCGGGGCTTTTTTTGCAGGGAATACTGTTTTGGCAGATGACACCCGGGATCTGGTCAGTGTGACGGCTTTTAAATCCCTGTATTCCGGGGAGGCAAGGCAATATGATAAGGAAGCGCAGGCACGGACTTACCTGCTGCTTTCACAGGAAAGCAATCCGGTTTTAGAGCCGTATTCCTGTAAGCCAGAGCTGTTGTTCTGGGAGGATATCAAAGCGGATCCAGGGGATTGGGTGAATGTGGCGGTGGCTCGGTTTTACCGCAAGGAGACAGTGCAGATCAGAGAATAAATACCTGTATGGATGGAAAAATGAAGATATTACAGTCGAAAAAGTTTAAAAATACAGTAATGGCAGTTCTGCTTTTGGGATATTTGATCTTTAACGGTATTCTGCTTGCAGAACATGAGCTGTGGAGGGATGAGGCAAATGTCTGGCTGATCGCCGGAAAACTGACTCCGTTTCAGCTTTTAAAAGAAATAAAATACCAGGGCCATCCCTGCTTGTGGTATCTTTTGCTTATGCCCCTTGCAAAGTCAGGGCTTCCATTTCGGACCATCGTGTATGTCAGCTATGGGATTATGGCGGCCGGCGCCTGGATCTTTCTGTACAGGGCCCCGGTATCGCTTCCGGTAAAGGCGCTGTGCCTTTTTTCCCCGATCTTTACATATTATTATTCGGTGATTGCCAGAAATTACTGTTTGGTGGCGCTGTTTCTTCTGATTTTGGCGCTGGATTACCAAAATAGAAATATACATCCGGTCAGATACGGAACCTGGCTTTTTCTTCTGGTTCAGTCAGATACGGTAGCGCTGGCTCCTGCGGGCATGATCTGCCTGATGTGGCTTTCAGAGGGGATTTTAAAGAGCCGCAGGGAAAAGAATACCTCGGCCTTTTTGCAGACGGTAAAAGGGCTATGGCTCCCCCTTGCCAGTTTAGCGCTTTGGATGGCGGAGTTTTATCAGGTATCAGACAGCCCTGTCTATCAGGTGAAACAGTTTGGGATCGGAGAACTTACAAGGGAGATCAGAAATTATGTGCTTTTTATTCTGGAAAGAATGACCGGAAGGAGCCAGCTTTTCTGCACCCTGTTCCTTTTGGCTGCTTTGCTGCTCCTTTGCTTTATCTCCTATCGGATCAGGAGCTTCTGGGCGCTTACGGTGCTGCTGGCATCCTGGCTGTTTCAGGCTCTGTTCAGTGTGATGGTTTATCAGCTCCATATCTGGCATTTTATTTCCCTTGCTTTTGTGTGGCTGTGGGCTTTGTGGGTGATAAAAACCCAGGGAGCGGAGCGGAAAATCCTGTTTTCCGGGCTTGACCGGGCTGCGTTTGCAGGACTGGAAATCCTGACGGTATGTCTTGCCGTGACCATGTTTGCAAGATGGAACGACAGCCAGGAATCCTCCAGCCTTTCCAATGCTTTGCACGGTAGCTACTCTGATGCAAAATCTGTTTCAGAATATATTGAAGAAACCCTTCCGGAGGACGCCGTGATCGTCACGGATAATGTGGCCTTTGCTTCTACGGTGGCGGCGTATCTGCCTGACCGCACCTTTTATTTTGCAGGAACGGGACAGGAGGAAGGCTATGCTGACTGGAGTGAGAGACAAAGCAGAGTGATCTCAACAGAAAGGCTGCTCCGGTGGGCAGAAGAAAAATGGACGGATCAGGAGGCGATCTATCTTCTTGACAGTGCGGGCTCCTGTATAACAGACCAGGAGTCCTTTGGAAATTATGAAATCCTGTATCGGACAGATACAGAAACTGCAAGAGGGGAGGAATACACCCTCTATCGCATTAAAATGCCCCATAAATAAAGGCGGTGTTTCCTACATAGGCAAGACCTATGGTCAGGCCGCAAAGAAGAAAGAAGACCGTCAGCCCCCAGACTTTGTTTAAGGGAAGAACCGGATAGCAGATCTTTGCATTTTTGGCAAAGGTCTGTTTTTTAATGAAATAGTAAATGGAGCATGTGGTGAGCAGCAGCAAAGAAAAGAAGGTCCATGTGTAGGGCTGCAGGATCCCGGTCTGGAAGCTGAATAGCTGGGTAAGCACAAGCCATGCCTCGCTTAGGCTGTCCGCCCGGAAAAAGACCCAGCAAAGGCTTGCATAGCCAAAGGTGAAAAGCATGCAGAAAAGGCGCCCGGCCTTGCAGCCTTTGGAAATTCCATATTTCAAATGGAGCTTATGCAGGATCAGTCCGATACCGTGAAGAGCTCCCCAGACCAGAAAGGTCCATGCGACTCTATGCCAAAGTCCGCCGATCACCATGGTAAGCAACAGGTTCACATAAGTGCGCACCCGGCCTTTCCGGTTGCCTCCAAGAGAATAATAGACATATTCCTGAAGCCAGGAGGATAAGGTAATATGCCATCTTTTCCAGAACTCTGTTAAGTTGGAAGAAAGATAGGGAAAATTAAAATTCTTGGGAAGATGAAAGCCGAGCATCCGGGCAGATCCTATGGCCATATCAGAATAACCTGAAAAATCAAAGTAGATCTGAAGGGAATAGGTAATGACAGCCCATAAAACAGTAAGGGAATGAAAGGCTTTGGGAGCGGAAAACACATCATTTACAAAAATATTTAAATGGTCGGCAAGAACCATTTTTTTAAACATGCCGATCACAAAGATCTGGATACCGGCCTCAAAATCTTTGGGATTGAGAAGCAGCATGCCGGATAATTCCCGTTTGAAATCATCAAAGCGCATGATCGGGCCTGATATAAGCTTTGGAAAAAATCCCATATAAAGCAGAAACTCCGTGAAAGAGGTGCAGGCAGAGTATTTGCCGCGGTACAGGTCGATCAGATAGCCGATCGCGGAAAAGGTATAAAAGGAGATCCCAAGAGGCAGCAAAAGCCTTAAGGAATGATAATTTCTGCCGATCAGTCTGCAAAAGGATCCGGCGAAAAAGTTATAGTATTTAAACAGTCCCAGAAAAAACAGTGGAACCAGGATCCCCAAAATCATAAGCGGCTTCTTTTTTTCCGGATATTTGCGGATAAGGAGACCCAGAAAAAAAGTAAACAGGGAAAAAAGAAAAAGGCATAAGGCATACCGGATGTCCGCATAAGCAATAAAAAGATAGCCTGCAATCACCAGGAAGATCCGCAGAATGACTGGGAAATGGCGGTTTTTTTGAAGCAGTAATTTCAGGATCCACAGAAGTAACAGGGTTCCTGCAAAGAAAACAAGGAAGGAAAAGCTGTTTAAGGTCATTGTAAGGACTCCTTTTGTACATTTTGAATGATTTCAAAAAGCCTGCGGGCAATCAGTTCATGCCCATATCTGTTCAAATGGCCTGAACCTACGGCTGTGTTGGAAAAGCCGTGGGCAAAAAGGTGCTGCTCCTGATAAAGAGAGGCAAAATCCTCCGTCATATCAAGAAAGAGAATGTCATGCATGGCGCAGGCATCTGCAAAGGCCTTCAGGTAAACCGGATCAGTGGAAAAAAGGATCTCGCCTGAGGGAGCAGCGCTGGCAGGCGGATGGTAGAAAATGACTGTCTGACAGCCCGTCTTACCGGCAGCTTCCTGAAGCTTTCCCAAAAAGGAGGAAAGGGTGTCTTGGTACTCGGAACTAAGTGTTGTGGTGTTTGCGGTTTCTTTCGGGAAGGAGTCTTCCAAAGAGTCTAAGGGGGAAGCTGTTACCTTTTTGGATAGGGAGATCCAGTCTGTGCACTGCTTATAGATCCATTTGATAGCCGGAATCTTCTGAAGGTAGAAAAGCAGGCCGGAATCATAGGAAGGAATAGCGGCGGCATTGCCGGAAAGAACAAGTGACATTTCCTCTTCGCTTAAAGCGACGGCGTCTGTTTCCAGGATCAGAAAGTCCGAAGGGGAGTATACCTCGCAGGCGGCTTCTGCATTATCAACACAGCGGTACAGGGTGTGGCCTGACATTCCAATATTATAAACGCTCATCTCCGGCAGAGCCTCTGAGAGAAGAGAGGTACAGTCTTCCTCTTTGGAAACGTTCAGAGCCTCCATGTGGGAGCTTCCCATCATCAGAATATTGACGGAAGACTTTGAGGGTACTTTTTTGTTACGAAACCCGTTTTCATCCATAAGAAGCCAGGAAAAGCCCTCTGTCATATTGGATTTGGGCTGCCCGGACTGCCAGGTATAATCGGTAGCGCCGGAGGGGTTTGCAATATGAATGCCGGAAAAGGAATAAATCAGATTGAAGGCCGATAGGATCGCCAGGGACAGGATCCCGGCGGCGACAGCCTTAAATAACCATTTCATGTAAACGTACTTCTCCCTTTAAAAATCTGTAAAACTACGTTTCCTATAATAACATAAACGGGGGCGGAAGCAAAGGTTGTAGGAACAGAAAAATCGTGATAAACTAAACAAAGCAGTGTGTAAAAGAGAAAACAGAGGTAAAAGTGACAATGAGAGACTGTTACGATAAGATCATCATCGGCGCTGGCTTGTACGGACTGTATGCTGCGGATTTTTGCAGGCAGAAGGGGGAGAAGGTGCTGGTTCTGGAATATGACAGCGCACCCTTTATGCGCGCAACCTACATTAATCAGGCAAGGGTCCATATGGGATATCATTATCCCAGAAGCCTGACAACGGCAGTAAAATCTGCAGGTTATTTCCGGCGTTTCAATGAGGATTTTTCGTTTTGCATTCATAATAAATTTGACCAGGTTTACGCTACGTCTGAGAAGTTTTCCTGGACAAATGCGGAGCAGTTCCAGGAATTCTGCAAGGCTGCAGGGATCCGTTGTGAGGAGATCGCTCCGTCCAAGTATTTCCGTCCCGGAATGTGTGACGGGGCCTTTCTTACGGAAGAATATACTTATGACGCCAAAATTCTGGCGGCATATTATGAAAAGAGACTGGAAAAAGAGGTGGAGCTTCTTTTTCATGCCAGGATCGACTATATACGGAAGCAGCAGGAGGTATACGAAGTAAGACTTATGGATGGAAGGAGCTTTTGTGCGCCTTTTATCCTGAATGCCACCTACGCATCGGTAAATCAGATCTTGGATAAGCTGAAGGACGCAGAGAAAGAATTCTTTGGGATCAAGTATGAGCTTTGCGAGATCATTCTCTGCAAACCCTGTGAAAAGCTGCAGGGTACCGGACTTACCGTAATGGACGGCCCGTTCTTTTCCATCATGCCCTTTGGAAGGACGGGGCTGCATTCCCTGACGGCAGTTACCTTTACGCCTCATGTGACCTGTTATGAAAAGGAGCCTGTTTTTTCCTGCCAGAAAGGAACCGGGTGCAGTGAAAAGCAGCTTGAAAACTGCAGCAGCTGTTCCCATAAGCCGCAGACGGCCTGGCCCTATATGTCCCATCTGGCAAACAAGTATTTAAAAGAGGAATATGGATATACCTATGTGCAGTCTCTGTATTCCATGAAGCCGATCTTAAAAAGCTCCGAGGTGGACGATTCCAGACCGACGGCCATTAAGGTACTGTCAAAGGAACCGACCTTTATCAGTGTACTGTCCGGAAAGATCAATACGGTTTATGACCTGGATGCCTATTTATCCTGAAAAAGATGAAAGCCATAAATGCTGACAAGTGGGGGAAAATGATGGAATTTAAGACAGAAAAAAAATTTGTTTCGCTGGTGATCTATTTACATAATAACGGGAGGCTGCTGCTTCCTTTTCTTGATCAGGTACTTCCTGTTTTTGAAAAGGGATTTGAGCAGTTTGAGCTTGTCTGTGTGGATGACGCCTGTACGGACGAAACCATGGAGCTTTTGAAAGGCTATGTGGAGGACAGGAAGCTGAGCGCTATGGTAAGCGTGGTGCATATGAGCTTTTTCCAGGGACTGGAAAGCAGCATGAATGCAGGACGGGATATTGCTATCGGAGATTTTGTATATGAATTTGATGATCTGACTGTGGATTATGATCCGGAGCTGATCCTGGAAGTGTATAGACTTCTGCTGGAGGGAAATGATATTGTGGCGGCAGGAAGGGAAGGCGCCCAGAGACTGACCTCCAGATTGTTTTACTTCTTTTACAATAGGACAAGCAGGGGAGCGGGAAAGATCGGGCCGGAAACCTTCAGGCTGATCTCTAGGAGGGCGATCAACAGGATCAAGTCTATGGGACAGTATATTCCCTACCGGAAGGCTGTGTATATGAACTGCGGCCTGGGAGCAAGGAGAATAACCTACGCCGGAAAGGGAGCGGAGAACAAGGGGAAGTGGAAAAAGCAGACCGAAGAAAGAGCGAACCTTGCATTTGATTCCTTTGTCTATTTTACCAATGCACTGGAAAAAATCTCGGCGGTTTTATCCGGGTGCTTTCTTCTGGCAACTATTCTGGTCGGGATTTATATTATCCATGACGCCATCAGCTCCTACCAGCCGGTAGAGGGCTGGATGTCTACCATGGGATTTCTGGCGCTGGGATTTTTTGGAGTATTTGCACTTCTGACGATCATATTAAAGTACCTGTCGGTTCTCTTAAATCTGATCTTCCGCCAGCAAAGGTATCTGGTGGCAGATATTGAAAAGATCGTCAGACAGTAAAAGGAGTGTGATAGCGTGGCGGACGAAAGATTATCCATCAATATTTTATTTCCTGTTTTGAATGAGCGTCTGCGCCTGGAAAGCGGCATTGACAGGACCATGGCGTATTTAAGGGAGCATGTGACGATCCCCTACGAGCTTACGATCCTGGATAATGGCTCGGAGGATGAAACGCCGCAGATCGGGCAGAGACTGGAGAAGACCTACCCGGAGGTTACCTATGTCAGAGTGGGACAAAGGGGTGTGGGAGTAGCGTTCCGTAAAGGGATCGAGCTGAACCGGTGCGCCCTTGTAGGGTACATGGACATTGACCTGTCCACAGATATTAAGTATCTGGGAGAGACCATTAAGCTGTTTCAGGAAAACCAGAAGCTTCAGTATGTGAACGGAAGCCGTTTCAGCAAACAGTCCGATACGAAAGGAAGAAAATGGTACCGGAAGATCACTTCTATGGGGCTGGTTTTTCTGTTAAAGTTCTTTTTCCATATGAAAGCAACAGATGCTGTCTGTGGCTTTACGTTCCTCAGAAAGGAAGCGGCAGAGCAGCTTTTGAAGGTATGCAGCGATGATAACGGCTGGTTTTATACCATAGAATTTCTGCTTCGGGCAGAGAGGATGGGAATGGTGATCTATGACATGCCGGTGGAATGGCAGGAGGATTATAATACCACAGTAAAGGTTTTTAAGACCATTTGGAATTATCTGATCCAGATGCGGAAATTAAAGAAGGCATTCAGACAGGAGGAAAAGGAAAATGTTAAAAAGAATTGATCTGACCAGAGATTACAAAAAACACCAGGCAGAATATCAGAAGGCAATTCAGGAGGTGTGCGAGCAGACGGCCTTTTCCGGCGGAGCCTTTGCGGATCGGTTCGACAGACAGTTTGCGCAGTTTGTAGGAGTTCCCTATGCAAACGGAGTAAACAACGGAACCAGTGCACTGCACTGCGCCATGCTGGCACTGGGGATCGGAGAGGGGGATGAGGTGATCGTTCCTGCCAATACCTATATCGCCACTGCATGGGGAGTAACTTATGCCGGAGCAACGCCGGTATTTGTAGATTGCACATCAGATACATGGGAGATCGATCCTGATAAGATCGAGGAAAAAATCACGGAGAAAACAAAAGCCATCATCGGGGTTCATCTGTACGGGCAGCCCTTTGAGTTTAACCGGGTGAAGGAGATTGCAGACAGGCACGGCCTGTTTGTGGTGGAGGACTGCGCACAGGCCCATGGGGCCGGATACGAAGGGAAAATGGTAGGAAGCCTGGGAGAGCTGGGATGCTTCAGCTTTTATCCGGGCAAAAATCTGTATGCCTTTGGAGAAGGCGGCAGTGTAACCTGCAAGGAGCAGAAATACCATGACCTGATCACAACCATAAAAAACCAGGGGTGCCAGGTGCGCTATTATCATGATATGGTAGGCTATAATTACCGCCTGGAGGGGATCCAGGGAGCAGTGCTGTCTGTAAGCCTGCAGTTTTTGCCGGAATGGACCGAAAAAAGACGGCAGATTGGCAGAACCTACCTGGCAAGGATTACAAATCCGTTACTTACCATGCAGGCGCATCCGGAAAACACAGATCCTGTTTTTCATCTGTTTGAGATCACGGTGGAGGATCCGGGGGACTTTATTTCTTATATGGAGAAAAAAGAGATCGAATGTAACAGGCATTATCCGGTTCCCTGTCATTTACAGAAGGCTTATGCAAAGCTTGGCTATCAGAAGGGAGACTGCCCCAATGCAGAATACCTGGCAAGCCATTGCGTGACCCTTCCGCTTTTCCCGGAGATGACAGAGCAGGAAGTGGAAATGGTGATACAGGCATGCAATACCTATAAAGGAAATAGGATCAATGGCTAAGGTAAAGTATTTGATTTTAGGCGGCGGCCCTGCGGGACTTACCATGGGAGCCATGCTGCTGGAAAGAGGAGAAACTTCTTTTCTGGTTGTGGAGAAGGAAGATGAGGCCGGAGGCCTTTGCCGCTCTGTGACAGTTGACGGAAGCCCCTTTGATATCGGAGGAGGACATTTCCTGGATGTCAGAAGACCTAAGGTAGATGAATTTTTGTTTCGTTATCTGCCAAGGGAGGAATGGAAGGAATTTGAGAGGGACAGCAGGATTGCCATGGGAGACTGCTATATCAGCCATCCCCTTGAGGCCAATATCTGGCAGCTGCCCTTAGACGAGCAGGTTTCTTACCTGGCGTCTATTGCCAGGGCGGGCTGCAACAGTGGACAGCCCATGCCGGAGCGGTTTACGGAATGGATCACCTGGAAGCTGGGAGAGCGGATCGCACAGGATTACATGCTGCCCTATAATCAAAAGATGTTTGCAAAGGAGCTGGATGAGCTGGGAACCTACTGGCTGGAAAAACTGCCGGATGTAAGCTTTGAGGATACCCTGCGTTCCTGTCTCCTTAAGAAGCCTTACGGGAAACAGCCGGGACATGCAAGGTTTTATTATCCAAAGCACTATGGCTATGGAGAAGTCTGGCTGAGGATTGCAGAATCTCTGGGAAGCCATATCCGCTGCGGAGAACAGGTGTCAAAGCTGGATATACAAAATAGAAGGGTTACTTTGCACTCGGGAGAAGAACTGGAAGGGGAACGGATTATTACTACCATTCCCTGGACCTGCCTGAAAGAGTTAAAGGGTCTTCCCTCAGAAATGCAGGAGGCGGTAAAGAGCCTGCGGTCAAGCAGTATTGAGACCAGATATGTTCCCGGAAGGCTGGATACCAAAGCCCAGTGGATCTATGAGCCGGATCCTGCAAAGCCCTATCATCGGATCCTGGTAAGACATAATTTCCTGGAGGGCAGCCGGGGATACTGGCTGGAAACCAGAGTGGAAAGGACAGGCCTTTATTCGGATCAGGAACAGACCTTTTGCTATGAAAACGAATATGCGTATCCTTTGAATACCATTGGGAAACCTGAGTTGATGAAGAAACTCCTTTCCTTCTGTGAAAAGGAAGGGGTCTACGGACTGGGACGATGGGGGGAGCATTCGCACTATAATTCCGACCTGGTAGTGGAAAAGGCAATGGAGCTTGCAGACAGACTTTGACAGGACGTGAGGGAAAAGAGACAGTGAAACAGCTTATGAAAAAGATCATACTTAGTTTGGGACTTCTTTTGGCATTTGCGGCAGCTATGTTTATTTTGAAGCATCCTGCACAAAATGGGTATGAGACGATAGAATATCTGCCGGAGATCGTGACAGATCCGGTTTATGTAGAATGTGAGGAGGGCGTTCCTCTTGAGGTTTCCCTGGAAGCCCTGCAGGATATGCGGATCAGCAGCCTGGAGCTTTTTATGGTGAATATTTCAGAGGAAAACCGGGGAACTGTACAGATCTCTCTTTTGGATCAGGAAGGAAACCTTCTTTTGAATGAGGGCGTTCCCATAGAAAGTATTTCTCCGGGGAAGTGGTTTTCCCTGTCCTGTGATCTGTTTTTGCAGACCGGTAAGACCTATCAGCTAACGATCCTGCCGGAGGGCGGCGAGCCCTATTTTATGCAGGTACCGGAAGGAGGAAGCGATAAGCTTCCCTTTCATATGCAGGTCAGCAAGCGGGGGCAGATGGCAGAGAGTGAAATCTCTCTTGGGGTACATGTGCTGACGGAAAAGAAGATCACCTATGGCGATATTTTCTACTATTCTGTTCCGGTCTGTGTGGCCGCAGCGCTTTTTCTTCTGTGTCTTTTGTGGATCGGAAAGGAAAGGATGCTTACAGCATTTCGCAGGCTTCCCTTTAAAAGCTTTCTGGAACGGTTTGGAAACGATCTGTTTCTGCTTCTTTTATTTGGGATGATCTGCCTGGGGATCTATGTAAGGGCTTACCAGAAGGGCGTGTATATTTCCGCAGATTCGGCCGGGTATCTGCGGGAGGCAGTGGCGCTTTCCAAGGGACAGGGCTTTTCCTATGACGGACTTTCGGGATATGAAAGCTGGTTTGCCAACTGGCCGATCGTATACCCTGCGCTCATTGCAGGGATGATGCTTCTGACCGGAGCCAATGCTTATCTGGCATCCAAGTTTTTAACCATGGTGCTGGTAGGGCTTTTGCTGCTTGTTTTGCGGCTGGCGTACCAAAAGGATGCCTGGATCTATGGACTTTGCCTGACCAATATCGGCTTTCTTGCCCTGTGTGATTATACCTGGAGCGAGGTTCCCTTTATGCTGTTTTTGCTTTGCTTTGGCCTGGCGCTGTCAAGAATTTGGAACAGGGAACAGCCAAAGTGGGGAGATTATGTGTTCCTGTGTGTGTCAGGTACCTTTGTTTTCCTCACAAGATATTTTGGAATTTATATCTGGATCGTGACAGGCTGCCTGATCCTGTATCTGCTTTGGCAGTATTACAGAAAAAGGGAAAAGAACACCCTGATCAAGGCTTTTTCCATGGCGGGGGCAGGTCTTTTATCCGGAGGCGTCAGCATGGCGTATCTTCTGTGGAATAAGCGGATGAACGGAATGGCGTCCGGGGTCAGCAGAACCATGTGGTGGGATGATTATGAGAAACTCACAAATGATCTGATCGAAAGCCTGCTGACAGAAGTCTGCAATGTGTTTTCCATTCAGATCCCGGAATTTGTGGAACAGCTTTCCTATGAACTGAAGGTGCTGATCGTAGTGGCAATCCTGGTTTTGATTGGGAGCCTTCTGTACCGGAAATGCCGTTTGAAGTCCAGAGCAGGTGTGTTTGCAATTTTAGCGGCGGCATATTACGGGATCTTTATTGTGATCCGTTATTTTTCCTCCATGGACAGCTTTTATTTCCGCTTTTTCGAGCCGGCCAGCTTTTTGCTGTGCCTTTCGCTGATAGAGCTGATACTGCCGGGAATGAAAGGAAAGAAGGGGCTCCGGCGCTTTGCGGCGTTTGCAGCAATTCTGGCAGGGGTCTGCCTGATATCCGAGGCAGGACAGCTGCGGGAAACGGAAGAGTGCTACTATGAAAAGCTTGCGGAAAAATGGGACAGTGACTATGAAGAAATCCCGCAGAAATCGGTGATCATATTTAATGATATCGATTTCAGATCTTCCTGGTATCGTCCCGATGTAATAGAGGGAACGATCCGGCCGGAAAACAGCTGGGAGGAGATCGCAGCGACTTATTACGGATCAGAATATTTATGCATCCGTGCTGACTTTGCAAAAGCCATGTTAGAATCCGGCGAGTATGACGCTTCCGTGGCGGAGAAGCTTGAAAATGGGCTTGAAATAGCCGGGGAAGAAAAGAAATTTGTTGTGGTGGCATTGAAGGGATAAGATACAGATTAAAAGTTGACGCTTCTATTTAGAAATGTTAGTATAAATAAGTTAGCGAATTTAGAACGTCTAATTTGAAACGGAGGAAGAAATGTCAGTTAGATATCATAATTTTGGCGGATCGCTGGGCTGGAATCTGCAAAAGCGTTTTCCCAAGCTTTCATCTGAAAGCTATCTGAAGCTTCAGTTTTTGACCAGAAATAAACTTCAGGAGAAATATATCAATTACTTTTTGGAGGGGAAAGAGCCTCCCATGCCGCTTGTAGTGAATTTGGAAACCATTAATCGCTGCAACAGCACCTGCTCTTTCTGTACAGCCAACAAAAACGCTGAAAAACGTCCTTATAGGAAAATGGATGATGCGCTGTTCTACAGCATTATCGATCAGCTTCATGACTGGGGCTACAAGGGGCATCTGACCTTATACGGAAATAATGAACCGTTTCTGGATACCAGAATTGTGGAATTCCACAAGTATTGCAGGGAAAAGCTGCCGGATAGCTTTATCTTCCTTTCCTCTAACGGACTTCTGCTTACGGTGGACAAGGTAAAGGAAATCATCCCTTATGTCAATCAGCTGATCATCAATAACTATTGCCGTGATATGAAGCTTCATGATAATGTACAGGAAATCTATGATTATGCAAAGGCTCATCCGGAAGAGTTCAAGGATGTGGAGCTGCTGATCCAGATGCGTTACATGGATGCGGTACTGACAAACCGTGCGGGAAGCGCACCCAACAAGCAGAACACGCAGAAGATCATTAAGGAAACCTGCCTGATGCCTTACACGGACATGTTCATTTTCCCGGATGGAAGAATGGGGATCTGCTGCTGTGATAACTTTGAGGTTACCACACTGGCTGATCTGAATGTGACACCCCTAAAGGAAGCATGGAACAGTGAGGAGTACCAGAAACTCCGAAAGGCCATCAGAACCAGCAGAGGAGATTACAACTTCTGTAAGTATTGTGATTTCATTGATGCGGGACTGCGCATGGATGTGGTGGATGATACGTTAAAGCACAGGGAAGCCAATCATGGCGCAAGACAGTCCCTGTTCCGTAAAGGAAAATAAAATTGACAATAAAAAACTGGCACACTGCTATGAAAAGCGGTGTGCCAGTTCTTTTATGCGGATTAATCCACTTCTCCGGCTTCCGGAGTTTTTGCTTCTTCGTGGTATTCCTGTTCGGTATTGACGCTCCAGATATTGGACTTGTCCTTTGCGCCGGAAAGGATATTCTTTACCGTTTCAAAGGAGGTTACCATGGAATGGTCAATGTTATTATAGCGGTGCTGTCCGTTGCGGCCTACGCAGTACAGGTTGTCAATGGATTTCAGATAATCTACCAGGGTATCGATCTCATCATAGGTATCAAAGTAAGCAGGATATGCCTTTTTCACTTTTTCCATATGAGTATCCAGTACAACATCAGGGCTGTCGATCAGGCCAAGCTTGATCATTTCGGCAATTCCCACCTTTGAGAACTCCTCTTCCGACATATTCCAGAAGTTGTCCCCTTCATTTACAAAGTACTCCAGACCGATCCATACGGTATGTTCCAGATCCTTGATCATATAGGGAGACCAGTTGTTGTAAATTTGGAAGCGGCCCAGCTTGACGTTGCGGTCCTGTACATAAACCCAGCAGTCCGGTACGATATTGCTGACGGTCTTCATGTTTGTTTTATTTACAAGATTGATCTTGGGAACCAGAACCCCAAGCGTCATATAATCGCGGTAAGGAAGTCCTGCCGCAATCCTGGCAGGATCGGCGGGAACATCATTCATGCCGGCAACAAGATCCTTAATGGGCATGGAGGAAATAATGTAATCGCCTTCTACGGTAACCTCCTGGCCGTCCTTCTCATAGGTCACGGAAGTAAGGACATTCTGGTCATTCTTATGCAGCTTTGTGACCTTTGCATTTTTAATGATGGTGCCTCCAAGCTTTTCCACTTCGGCAGCGGTTACATCCCAAAGCTGACCGGGGCCGAGCTTGGGATACTTAAATTCTTCGATCAGGGAGGTTTCTACCTTGCGGTTTTTCTTTTTGAACATTTTGCCGAAAATATCTTTTAAGATGGCAACGATGGACATTCCCTTTACACGCTGCGCACCCCAGGAAGCATCGATTTCGCTGGGATGGCGTCCCCAGAGATTTTCTGTGTAATATTCAAAAAACATGGAATAAAGCTTCCGGCCGAACCGGTTAACATAGAAGTTTTCCAGATTATCCTCCGGGAGCTTATGGAGCAGAGAACCCAGATAGCTGAAGCCAACCTTCATGGTGGTTAAAAATCCCATATTCTTCAGGGTTTCCAGTTTGAGGGAAACGGGATAATCATAAAACTTAGAGTCAAATAAAATACGGGACACGCGGTGACGCATGAGCATGACCCGATCTTCCTTTTCAGGATCCGGGCCGCCCTTTTTAAGAGGCATAGGGCGGTTTAACAGGATGTCGTCATAGGTAGGGTGTCCCTGCATGGGAAGCATGTGATCCCACCAGTCGTTGACCTCCGGAATTTTGGAAAAAAAGCGGTGTCCGCCCATATCCATGCGATTTCCTTTGTAGTTAACTGTTTTGGAAATTCCACCAAAGCAGTCGCTTTCTTCAAATACAGTTACTTCAATGTCCTTGGACTTTGTAAGCAGTTCATAGGCGGCAGTGAGGCCGGCAGGGCCTGCGCCGATCACAAGTGCTTTTTTCATGGTATACCTCCAATGTTCCGAATGGAATTCATTCAAAAATTATAACATAGTTTAAAAAACGTGTCCACCACAGAAGTTGACAGAAAATCCCATAATGACTAAAATAAGAGGGAGAATACAGACGGAGCATATAGAATGAAGCCTTTGAAAAACAGTACATCTTTATTGAGAAACAAAGGGGTCTGCGAGATACTTTATTTTTTTCTTGCGGCTTTTCTTCTGATGCTGTTTGTTACAAGATCTTCCTTTTTATATCCCTGTAATGACTGGTGCGATGCCAACAGTTACTTTTCTGTGGGAAAGGCGCTGTTTCATGGAAAGATGCCTTACAGAGATGTGTTCGACCAGAAGGGAATGTATCTGTATTTTCTGTATGGATTGTCTTATCTTGTCTCTCATACCACGTTTCTCGGTGTTTTTTTCCTGGAGATTTTGCTGGCTGTTTTTGACCTGCTGGCGATCCGAAGGATCTTATCCCTCTATGCAAAAGAGAATACGGCGTTTTGGTTAGCGCCCTTAAGTCTTGCGGTGGTGTTTTCCTCCTATAGTTTTTACTGGGGAGGAAGTGCGGAAGAAATCTGTTTTCCTTTCCTTTTATGGGGGCTTTTTCTGCTGCTTCGCTACTTTAAGGAAGATTACCCTTCTAAGCCGGTTTCGTTTAAGACCCTTTTTGCAGCAGGGATCCTGGCGGGAATGGTGGCCAATATTAAATTTACGGGGCTTGGTTTTTTCTTTGCCTATATGATGTGTATGGCCTTTTCCTTTCTGGTAAGAAAGGACTTCTGGGGCGCTGTGAAGGGCTGCCTGTTCTTTTTGCTTGGAATGTTTCTGCCATTCCTCCCGTGGCTGCTTTATTTCGGAGTGCAGGGGGCGCTTTACGAGTGGTACTGGGGCTATGTTTATGTGAATGTGTTCGTTTACAGCAATCTGAACGGAGAAGGCCCTTCCCTTTATGAAAGGATTTATACCCTGGGGAAGCAGTTTTACTGGATCGCAAGGCAAAACTGGATCTCCTTTGTATTTCTGATCCCGGGCGTTTTATGGCAGCTTTTCAGGAAAGGCGCAAAATGGCTGGAACGTTTTTCGATCATTTCCCTTTGCTTTTTCCTGTTTGTGGGTATTTATGTGGGCGGTTCGGAATTGCCCTATTATGCGCTGCCGATCAGCGTGTTTACGGTTTTGGGCTTTTGCCTTTTGGGTAAACTACTGGATAGAACTTCTATACCGGCAGGAAAATGGTTCTGCGCCTGCTCTCTGGCAGCTTCCCTGGCCGTGGCAGTGGGCTGTTCCATGAACATTTCCTATCTGTCGGAAAAGAAAGAGGATCTGTTCTTATACAAGTTCCGGGACATTGTTCTGGAGACGGAGGATCCTACCCTGCTGAATATCAACTGTCTGGATGCGGGGCTTTATACGGTATGTGACATTGTGCCGACCTGCAGGTGGTTTCAGACCCAGACGATCCTTCTTGACTATGTAATGGAGGAGCAGGAAGGGTATATTAGGGAAGGAAAAACAGATTATGTGATCGCAAGGGATACCTATCCGGAGGTAATCTTTGAACAATATGAGCTGGTGGATGAACAGCCCTGGCAGATGGGAGAGCTGTCCTTTACCTATTATCTGTTCCGGAAACGGGGACTTGGCGCTTAAGGCTCCGGGCAGAAGAAAGGAATGAAAGTGATATGATCGTACTTCGGATATTGGGACTTTTGTTTTTGCTTTTGCTGGTACCTGCAGGGATGGGAATGCTGTTTTTTCCTCTTTTCAAAAAAGAGCACAGGGATCTGCAGACCGCTTTGATTGCCGGATATATTCTGATGTTTGCGCTTCTTGAAGTGATCGGGATCCCAGTGGTGCTTCTGGCAGTCTACCGGGGGCTTACGATCCTGACGATGATCCTTTCCCCTGTTCTGGTGGCCTTTGCATCAGCGGGAATTTTTCTGACCTTTCATCGGGTTTCCAAGGGAATGGCGGTCAGCCTGCCCTATCCGATAGGAAAAAGAAAGCCTGCCCCGGCAAAATGGAAAGTGGAGCAGGCGGTGATCTGGGGGATTTTTTTCCTGCTTCTGGGCATCCAGCTTTATATGGCCTTCACCAGAGCCTCATTTGATGGGGATGATGCGTATTACGGGGCGCAGGCGGTGATCGCACAGCAGGTAGATACCCTATACCGGGTGAATCCGTACACGGGCAGAAGCGCCCCGTTAGATGTGCGGCACTGTCTGGCGCTTTTTCCGATCTGGGAAGCTATGATCGGAAAGCTGTGCGGGATCCATGCAACCATTTTAAGTCATAGTATATTGCCGTTGATCCTGATCCCTCTGACCTATATGGTGTATGAAAAGATCGGGCGGTCTATTTTCCGCAAAAAAGAGAGACTGCCCATGTTTATGGTGTTAATGGCACTGTGGCAGATGTTTGGAAATGTATCGATCTATACCACGGAGACCTTTTTCCTGACAAGAACCTGGCAGGGAAAATCCTTTGCCGGTAATTTTGTGCTGCCGGCTGTTCTGTGGATCTTTTTAGAACTGTTTAAGCCGGTGCAAAGAGGAGAAAAGCGGAAGCAGACAGGCTACTGGATCCTTCTTGCGTTATTAAATCTGGCAGGCGGAGCCAGCAGCTCCCTGGCAGTGCTTTTGAGCTGCCTGATGAGTGCAGTGCTTTCCCTGATAGCAGCCGTATGGAAAAGAAAACCGTGGATCCTGGTTAAGACGGCGCTTAGCTGTATCCCCGGTGGGATTTATGTATTGTTTTACCTTTTGCTGACACATGGGATCATAGGATAAAGGGTAGCAGCCGGAATGCTTTTGCAGATGGAAAAGGAGAAGAGGCATGTTTGGGATTTTCATGGAAAGCCTTGTGATCTTTAAATTATATACGGGACTAAAGCTGCTGATGCTGCTGACAGCGGCGGCGCTTATTTATCTGCTGATTACAGAAAAGGATAAGAGGGTAAGATACTTTCTGGTGTATGCGCCTCTGATCCTCATTGTGCTTTTCTTGTGTCCTTTGAGCAGAAAGGTCTTTGTGGCAGCAGGGCTGGACGGAGAGACCTATTACAGAATACTCTGGCTGATCCCTATGGGGCTGATTACGGCGACAGGAGCCTGCAGGGCATTTGCAAAGCATATGAGGATCGGACTTGCGGTCAGCATGGTACTGATCAGCCTCTGCGGCAGTCTTGTTTACCGGAGCAGTTACATTTCCAAGGCGGAAAACCTTTATCATATACCGGATACCGTGATCAAAATCTGTGATCTGATAGAACCGGAGGAGGAAGACGGACGGGTCAGCGCAGTGATGCCTACGGAGCTGATCCATTTTGTGAGGCAGTACAGCGCCAGGATCAATATGCCCTATGGCCGGGAGATGATCGCTTCCCAGTGGGATTATTACAATGCGGTCTACGAGGCAATGGAAGGGTCAGAGGTGGTCTGCATGGAAGATCTGATAGAGGCCATCCGAGCGGATTACTGTCAATATGTTGTGTTTTCCCCCAGCAAGGAAACGGACAAAGATCCGGAAACCTGCGGTCTTTCGCTTGTGGCCGTGATAGATGACTATCGCATTTATGAGGATCCGGTTACGGCCCGGGAGGTAGAAAGCTGGCAGAAATACTATGAGGATGAAAACTGATGTTGTTTAATTCATATTCTTTTCTTTTTTTGTTCTGGCCTGTGATGCTGGGCTTATATTTGTGGTGTGCCAAAAGGCATGGAAGGGAACTGCTGTGGCTGTTGATGCTGGCGGGAAGCCTTGTGTTTTATGGCTGGAACTCCGTGTATTATCTTCCTGTTCTTCTGGGAAGTATGGCAGTAAACTACGGGATTGGCTATAAGCTTTGCGGGGGAACGGAAGAACAGCAGGGCGGAAACAGGAAAAAATCCCTGCTGGCAGCAGGACTTTTGATCGATATTTTGCTGCTTGCCTGCTTTAAATATCTGGATACCGGTACTTATAAGCCTTTATCCATCAGCTTTTTTACATTTACCCAGATTGCTTTTTTAATGGAATGCTACAGAGGAAACCTGAAAAGGACGGGATTTCTGCCCTATGGCATTTATGTGACATGGTTTCCCAAAATGATCCAGGGACCTATTGCGCTTCCGGGGGAGATCCTGCCGGAGCTTGAAAAGAAAGCATCCTTTGTGGGATGGGAAAAGCTTTACAAGTGCTGCTATCTGTTTGTGCTGGGACTGTTTAAAAAGGTGCTGATAGCAGATACCCTTGGAAAAGCGGTGGATCTGGGGTATGAAAGCCTGGGGACGCTGAATTCTGCGGATGCGGTGATCGTGATGCTGGCGTATACGCTGCAGCTTTATTTTGATTTCAGCGGTTACTGCGATATGGCAATGGGAATTTCAGGCAGCTTTGGCCTGGAGCTTCCTCTTAATTTCGACTCCCCTTATCGTGCGGCTAATATTCTGGAGTTTTGGAAGGGCTGGCACATTACGCTGACCCGTTTCTTTACCAAATATCTTTACATTCCCCTTGGGGGAAACAGGAAAGGGAGATGGAGAACCTATTGGAACTGTCTTCTGGTATTTGTGATCAGCGGATTGTGGCACGGAGAAGGGATCAATTTCCTGATCTGGGGACTGATGCACGGCGGATTATATGTGCTGACCAGGTGGCTTTTGGATATGCGCGGAACGAAAGAAAGGCGTGAAGGAAAGCTTTGTCATGGCGTGAAGGTCTTTCTGACGTTCCTTTATGTAAATGCTGCATGGGTGTTTTTCAGGGCGGCGGATCCCGGGGAGGCCATTTCTCTTTTCAGGATCATGCTCAGCGGAAAGGGAGGCAGACTGAACTGGAATCTGGCCGGCTGCTTTAATCTGGATGAGTTCTGGTATGTGATCAAGGTACTGCACCTGGATAGCTGGCAATATGCCCATTATATCCTGATGCTTCTGCTCCTTGCCTTATTGCTGCTTTTGATCTTTTTTGCGCCAAGTGCAGTAAATTATACAAAAAAAGTAAAACCGGGAATTGGAAACGGGATAGTCATGGCGGTTTTGTTTGTGTGGAGCGTGCTTTCCCTGTCCGGTGTCAGTACCTTTTTATATGTGAATTTTTAGGAAAATAGGTGAGGATAATTGTGAAAACCAAAAACTTATTTAAAAGGACGCTTCTTTTTGCCGGAGGACTTGCCCTGTTTCTGCTTTTGGCAGCGGCGGTGCTTGTGATCTATGTAGATCCTTTTTTTCATTATCACAGGCCTTTAAAGGGTTTCCCTTATCTGATTGATAACCAGTTGTCCCAAAATCCAGGAATGGCCAAAAACATGGAATATGACAGTGTGATCCTGGGATCCTCCATGACGGTAAATTTTCAGACGGACTGGTTCCAGGAGCTCATGGGGCTGAATACCATTAAGCTTTCCTACAGCGGAGCGTTTCCAAAGGATCAGTCCAACATTATGAAGATCATTTTTGACAGCAGGAATAACCAGGACGGCCACAAACTGAAAAAGGTATTTCTGGGAGTGGATGTAACCACTTATACGGGCGGAGTGGAGGAAACGAAGTATCCGATCCCCACTTATCTTTATGATAAAAATCCCTTTAATGATATTCAGTATCTGTTTAATAAGGATGTGATCTTAAACTATATCCTGCGTCCTATGGCAGACCCGGATCCTACGGATCTCTCCAATGTTTATGCAAGCTGGTGGACGGAGGAGTATTACAGTGAGACCTGGGTGCTGCACAATTACGAATCGCCGGAAAAGCGCACGGAGGAAACAGAGCCTTCCGCTTACATTGAACCTGTAAAAAATAACCTGGAAAAAAATATTTTTCCCTATATTGAGCAAAACCCGGATACGGAATTTGTGGTTTTTTTCCCGCCATACAGCATCCTGTTCTGGAATGATGTGCAGAGGGAAAACCATCTGGAGGCAACCCTTGCAGAATATGAGTATCTTGCACAGCAGCTGAACGCCTATGAGAACGTAAGCGTTTACTTCTTTGCAGACAGGGAGGAGATCATCTGCGATCTGAACCATTATGCAGATTATACCCATTATCATCCCAGATTTAACAGATTTATGACAGAATGCTTTGCAGACGGCGCCTGCCTGGTGGCGAAGGAAGGACAGCCGGGGCTGCAGATAGAAGAATATATAGAGCATATGAGGCAGATTGCAGAGAGCTTTGATTATGAAGAGCTGCTGTCGCGGAAATAGAGTATAGTGTTATATATAGAAATAAAAGGGGGGAGGCGCTTGAAAGAAAGCAGACTATTCAAAATTGTATATTATATTTTGGAAAATGGGCGTGCAACCGCACCGGAACTGGCAAAAAAATTTGAAGTATCCGTGCGGACGATATATCGGGATGGTGATGTGATAAGCAGCGCAGGGATCCCCATTTATGTAACAACGGGAAGAAACGGCGGCATACAGATACTTGAAAATTATGTTTTGGATAAAGCGCTTTTTTCTGAAAAAGAAAGGCAGGACATATTAGCAGCCCTGCAAAGTATAGCGGTTGTGGGACACTTATGAAAAGGATATGCTGACAAAATTGTCTGCGCTCTTCCATGTCAGCTCCGACCAGTGGTTTGAAGCGGATTTTTCCCGCTTTGGAAGTAAGACACAGGACAACGTTGTTTTTGAACGGCTAAAATGTGCTGTGATCTCTCACAGGGCGGCAGAGATCCTGTATGTAAATTCTTATGGAGAACGGAGCTTTAGAAAAATCTATCCGATCAAAATGACGTATCGGGCAAAAGCGTGGTATATTAAGGCTTACTGCACAGACAATATAAATCGTTCCATGAACTCGAGCCTCACGCTTTTATATAGAATTTTGTGATTAAATTCACATTTTTATTAGATATAAGGTTTTTAAGATGCAACTCATTTCCGTGGGTAAGCTTTCTTCTGATCCGTTCTGTCCAGCAGATAGTCAACGCTGGTGTGATAAAAATCTGCAAGATCAATTAAAACGTGTGTTGGAATATCATTTTCTCCTGTTTCATATTTAGAATATCCCGTTTGAGACATATGCAATATTTTTGCAACCGTTGTCTGGGATAGATCCCGATCTTCTCTCAGGTCCCGTAATCTTTTATACATGCTTTTACCACCTTACAATCATACGTTTGTCTTTATATCAATGAAGTATATCTAACCTGTTTCAGATTATTGACTATTAACCTGAAACAGGTTAAAATCTCTGTAAAAGGACAATTACTAGAAAAGGATGGTAAAAAACATGACAACAGTAAAAGTAAAAAGCTTACTTCTCATTGGCGGTATGATTTTGACAATGACTGCCTGTACACAAAGTTCTCAGCAAACAGATTCCGTCAACACGGATAAAGAACCTGCTGTACAGGAAGAAAACAAAGAGGAGGAGAAGGGACAGGAAGAAGAGGAAGAGAAGGATCAGGCTGCAGCCTCGGAAGAAAAACAGGATGATACTGCAGGTAAAAAAGAAACAAAGATTTCTAAAAGTAAGGCAGCATTTTTGGATCCTAAGCAAATATCATTTGAGGAAAACGAGTTTACAAAGTATCTTGAGGAGGAAATTCCGGAGGGGGATAGTATGGTTAAGATTACGACTTTTGGATTTAATCCGCCGGAAGGATATGAAAGTATAGAAGTTGATCAAGATGGAGGGAAACATTATAGTGATCAGGATCCCATTTTATTTATGGAAAATTCAGGAGAAGACTGTTACTCGGCTATTTCTGATGATGAACGGGGGTACCTTTATGTATTTCCACTGGGGCAATCTGGAGATGAAATGCGTGAATATCTTAAAGGCGATACATGGCCAGAACACAGCAAGTTTGGGAGTGATTATCCAATATTGGTCATGAGTGATACTGTAAACAAGATAGAGAAAGAAGAAACACTTGATACTATTTATGGCAGCTGTGATATTCTCTTTGCAGAACTGGAAACGGACTCAGGATTGATGGAAATGTTTGAGGTGGAAAATCCGATTTATATAGAAGCAGCTTATTTTTCGTTGAAAGTTCCGATTACAGAAAGATCGTTAGTGATAGAGGATATTGCCGTTGTCTACATGTATTCCCCCAAAGATAAAACCATTAACACCTATCAGGGCTGCCTGGCAGAGCTGTTGCCTGATATGCTCACGCCCATAAATCAATAAAGAAAAGAGAAATTTTATTATAGACAAAAACAAACGGCCGGGAGCTTCTGCTCCCGGCTTTGCTGCGTATTTACATAAGACTGCTTAACCTGCAGTGGAACTTACAGTGCTGAGCTTGTTGTTGATCACATCAGCCAGACGGTCGGCAAGCTTTTCTCTGCCGGCATCATTGTAGCGCATGTAATCAGTCATATATTCCTGGTAATTGTCTTCGTTAATGGTTCCGTAATAATTGTCGATAAAAGAAACTCCACAGTCCATAACGGCATCGGCTTCCTTTACAAGGTAATGATTAAGAGTACCATTGCCCCAGTCTTTCGTAGTGCCGTTATACAGATTGCCATCCTCGTCTATGGCCTGTGCGTAGGTGGGGGACATGACAATGACGCGGATGTAGGGCCAGGTTTTCTTAATGTTATCAATGGAAATGCGAAGGCCGCCGGTAAATGCAGTCACATCATAAGGATTATCCGGGTTATCGGAGGGTGTGCCCATGTTGTAATCTGTGCTGTCATACATGATCACAATAATATCAACCTTATCCATATCTACGGTTTTCATGACATTCACGCTGTCCATAAATCTGGGATCGGGTTCATCCCCTGCAATGGAGCTGATCGCTGTAAATTCATTGTTTCTGAAGCATTCTATCACATAGTAGAGATTAAAGTGATCCTTTGTGTAAGTAGGATCGTAGGTGGCATATTTGCAGGCGGCAGAGGAATCCGGAAACGCACAGTCATAAACAGTGGCGCCGGTCTTGGAGGCAAGCTGTGCTGCCAGTCCGGTGCTGTCCCTGTCATCAGAAAAAGGATTGTTCCCCAGACACAGGATTGTAGTAACGCCGTCATCTTCATGACCTTCAAGTGCAGAGGCATCCATGGGGATGATCATATCCAGAGTTTCAATATCGAATTCAGAAGGATCTACATCTGCAACTTCATCCTCGGCGGAAATCCCACCCTGGTTCCAGCGATACAAACGATAGCCTGCGATCACGGCAATAAGGCAGATCACAGCGATCAGGATCACATGGAGATTCAAGTGAAAGCCCTTACGGGGAGCATCTTTAGAAGAACCGGCTTCCTCTGAGGTTTCTTCTTCGTCCAAATCGATAGGCTCGTCCGCATCCAGATCAATGGGCTCGTTAGTTACTTTCTTATTCATAAATTGGCCATACCTTTCGTTTTTTTGTTATTCTACTATTCTTTCCGTAAAAAATCCATATCTTCATAAAATTTTAAGATATGGAAGAGCAGGAAAAGGGTAGATCGGAATGCCTGCAAATGCGGGTGCACAGACACTTCCTCCTGCTCACACCCGTAAAGGCTAAGAAGTTCTATTCATTTTCATTTCTGATTTTGTCCTGGCACGCAACCGGCGAAAACTCGCCATCCAGGCTCGATTTCGCCTTTTCCGGACATCCTTGTCCGGAAATTGCTGTTTCCTTTTGAAAAAATGAAAGAATCAGCTTTCCTTTTTGGCCATTTCCGCAAGAAGGGTGGTAATGGGAAGGTTCTCCTCGTTGGTGGCCTGAAGATCCTTGTACCATTTGCTGTATTTGTACATCCGGTAAGTGGTTTTGAGGTTTTCCAGCCGTTCCTTGTCAGCGCAGGCATCCAAAAGGGCATCGCGCTGCTTCTGGTCTAAATGGATGTAATCAAGGTAAGAAAGCTTAAGCTCTGTAAGCGGCTCCGTACATCTGGGACAGATCATTTTGTGCCCGTTGAGCATAAAGATACGTTGACAGTTTTGGCAATAGTGCATGTACATCATAAGAATTTCCCTCCTGTAGATTTGCTTGCTGACTGCATGAAATTGTAATAAAATTAGTTTAACGCTTTTTAGTGAAAAGTCAATGTCAAATATTGTAGATAAAAATGACGAAAAAAGTCGAAAAGTAAAAGAAAATGGCAGGCATTGTCAAAAAAGACGGGATTGGGAGCCTTTAAAAAGATGAATTGATAAAAGAATTGTGTATCACGTTTGAAAATGGTATAATAGCAAGGAGTTATGTTTAAATGTTACAAGAATGTTAAATCGGAGGTTTACATAAATGGAAAAACTCTTTCAGAGGCAGCATAAGAACAGGCATAAAAAGAACGAGCCTGCCAAGCTGGAGTGGATGGATTTTGACGAAGAAGAGTATGATGATGACGAGGAATATTACGAAGACGACGAGACAGAGGATGAGGACGAATATTACGAGGACGATGAGGTAGAGGACGAGGAATATTACGAAGACGACGAAGCCGAAGATGAAGAAGAGTACTACGAAGATGATGAGGGCGAGGATGAGGACGAATACTACGAGGACGACGAGGTAGAGGACGACGAAGACTACGAAGATGATGAAATAGAAGATGAGGACGAGTACTACGAAGATGACGAAGCCGAGGATGAGGACGAGTACTACGAAGATGATGAAGTAGAGGATGAAGACGAGTACTACGAGGATGACGAGGCAGAGGACGACGAAGAATATGACGAGGATGAGTATTACGAGGACGAAGAGGAAGAACGGATCCCCACAGGCTTTAAGGGAGTTCTGTATCGTCTGACGCATTTGCCACCGGTAGATTATATTGTGGCGCTTACCGGGGGGGTGGTGCTGGCACTTGTGATCTTTACAGGGAGCATGTACCTGGGAGCCAAGGATAATGAAAAGCAGGTTGCTGCTTTTTCGGAGGTGGGAACGGATCTGGAAGGGGTTTCCGTAATCGGAGAGCAGGGACTGCTTGCCATTGCAGATGCCCAGGCAGCCAAATTGATGACAGCCCAGATCGTTGAGGAAGAAACCTGGGAACAGCAGGAACAGGATCAAAAGGAAGAGCAGGGTGGTACGGAAGTAGGAATGAACCTGACTTCCATCCAGAAGGATCTGAAAATTAAGTTTGTAAATAAGAAGACAGACAGGCTGGTGGCCAATCTGGCTTTTGAAGTTGAGATTAAAAAGCCCTCCGGGGAAACCTATACCAAAAAGGATGATGACAAGGACGGCATCATTTATCAGACGGACATGGAACCCGGCAAATACAAGGTAAAGATCATTGCACCGCAGTCAGATGATGCTTACCAGATCACCACAGAGGAAATGACCATTACGGTTCGGGATAAGATCGAGTACAAAAAGGTGGATGTGGCAGACGAGGTCAAGACGGAGGCGCAGGTCAATGTAGCCGTGGAGGATACGAAGGTCAATGAGACCGTGGTGGAATCTACCAATACAGATACGGTGGAATGGGTAGAATCCACGAAGACACTGATCGAAGGCACGGAAAAGAATGAAGATTCCTATGAGGAAGTGGATAAGAGCAAAATTGCAGATCCGGGACAGAAGTTAGCCATAGGCTTCCGGCTTTTGACGGCAACGGAACCGCAGGAAGAGGAGTCCACGCCGGTTCCCACAGAAGAACCTGCACCCGCGCCCACTGAGGAGCCTACAGCGGCGCCTACAGAGGAGCCGACGGCAGAACCAACTGCAGAACCCACGGCGGCACCTACAGCGGAACCTACCGCAAAACCTACGGAAGCGCCCACAGCAGCGCCTACGGCAACAGTGGCGCCTGTTCCTACGGCAACACCTGCTGCAACCGCAGCGCCTACAGCAACCGTAACGCCAAAGGCAAGTGCATCACCCAAAGCCAGCGCTTCGCCTACTGCCAGCGCATCCGCAAAGCCATCCGTGTCACCCAGTGCAAAGCCGTCTCCTACGGCCAATGCAGCAAAGAATGATACCACCAGCAACTTAAAGACCACAGATGGCGCTCTGCTTTATGTAATGAATGCAGACGGAACCTTCCGGGAAGCAAAGTATGCTGATTATTATAATACGGATATTAAGAAGTTATACAGGAAAAATACAAAGACTACCGGCGAGTACCGTTATACCGGCTGGCAGCAGATTGACGGAGTGACTTATTTCTTTGACAAGAACGGCAATAAGGTAACGGGAGAACAGGTCATTCAGGGGGCAAAATACAAGTTTAACAGTGACGGCTCCCTGAATACGGGATCCGGGCATCTTGGCATTGATGTTTCCAAGTGGAATGGCTCCATCGACTGGAATGCCGTAAAAAACAGTGGAGTTTCCTATGTGATCATCCGGTGTGGCTACCGGGGTTCTACCACAGGCGCTTTGATCGAAGACCCGACTTTCCGTACCAATATCAAAGGTGCTTCTGGCGCAGGACTGAAGGTAGGAATTTATTTCTTTACCCAGGCGGTAAACGAGGTGGAGGCTGTAGAGGAAGCTTCCATGGTGCTGGGACTGATAAAGGGGTATAATATTTCCTATCCTGTTTTCCTGGATGTGGAATCCAGCGGAGGAAGGGCAGACGGCATTGACGCTTCTACCAGAACGGCAGTCTGCAGGGCGTTCTGCCAGACCATACAGAATTCGGGCTATAAATCGGGAATTTATGCCAATAAGACCTGGCTGAATGAAAAGATGGACGCACCGGGACTTTCCGGATACAAAATCTGGCTGGCCCAATATGCGGCGGCCCCTACCTATTCCAGAACCAAATATGATATGTGGCAGTATTCCTCCAAAGGAACTGTTGCAGGGATCAAGGGAAATGTAGATATGAATATCAGCTATATGGGCTATTAAAGAAAGGAAAGGAAAAAAGATGAGAACTTATTTAGTCACAGGAGGAGCAGGATTCATCGGTTCCAATTATATTCATTACATGTTTCGCAAGTATGGGGATGAGATCCGCATCATCAATGTGGATGTGCTGACTTATGCGGGAAATCTTGAAAACTTAAAGGATGTGGAGAACCGCAGTAATTACACCTTTGTGAAGGCTGATATTTGCGATAAGGAAGCCATCTCAAAGATCTTTGCAGAAAACGACATTGACAGAGTGGTTCATTTTGCGGCAGAAAGCCATGTAGACCGCAGCATTAAAAATCCGGAGGTTTTTGTACAGACTAATGTGCTTGGTACAGCGGTTATGCTGAACTGTGCAAAGGCGGCATGGGAAAAGGAAGACGGAAGCTTTCAGGGAGGAAAGAAATTCCTGCATGTTTCCACAGATGAAGTATATGGCTCCTTGTCAGAGGACGGCGGCTATTTTTATGAGACAACGCCTTATGCGCCTCACAGCCCTTATTCTGCAAGCAAGGCAAGCTCGGATATGTTAGTAAAAGCTTATATGGATACCTATCACTTCCCGGCCAACATTACCAACTGCTCAAATAACTACGGCCCGTATCAGTTCCCGGAGAAGTTTATTCCTCTGATGATCAACAATGCGCTTCAGGGCAAGAAGCTGCCCGTTTACGGCGACGGTAAAAATGTCAGGGACTGGCTCTATGTGGAAGACCATGCAAAAGCCATTGATATGGTACAGGAGCAGGGGAGACTGTTTGAGACCTACAATGTGGGCGGCCATAATGAAAAGCAGAATATCGAGATCCTTCATATTATCCTGGATACGCTGCGTGAGATGCTGCCGGATTCAGATCCCAGAAAGGCGCTTGTCAGTGATGACCTGATCACCTATGTGGAGGATCGTAAGGGGCATGACAGAAGATATGCCATTGCGCCTGATAAGATCAAGGCTGAGATCGGCTGGCAGCCGGAAACCATGTTTAAGGATGGAATTAAAAAGACGATCAAATGGTATTTTGAGCATGAGGACTGGATGAAAAATGCAACTAGTGGGGAATATCAGAAATATTACGATGCCATGTACAAAAACCGTTAGGGATACCAGAACAGGAGGAACAGCCTATGAAGGGGATTATATTAGCGGGAGGATCAGGAACAAGACTGTATCCGCTTACCAAGGCGATCAGCAAGCAGATCATGCCGGTTTATGATAAGCCCATGATCTACTATCCGTTGTCTACTTTGATGCTTGCAGGGATCCGGGAGATCCTGATCATCTCAACGCCAAGGGATCTTCCCGTATTTGAAGAACTGCTGGGGGACGGAAGCCAGCTTGGAATGCAGTTTTCCTATGCTGTGCAGGAAACGCCCAGAGGACTTGCCGATGCTTTTATTATCGGGGCAGATTTTATCGGGAAGGACAGCGTGGCATTAGTTCTGGGAGATAATATTTTTTATGGACAGAGCTTTTCCAGGGTACTCAGGGAAGTGGCTGCAAGAGAAAAGGGAGCCACGATCTTTGGCTACTATGTAAGGGATCCCAGGGAATATGGCGTGGTAGAATTTGATGAAAGCGGACATGCTCTTTCCATAGAGGAAAAGCCGGAGCATCCAAAGAGCAATTATGCGGTTCCGGGTCTTTATTTCTATGACAATGATGTAGTGGAAATTGCAAAGAATGTAAAACCCTCTGCAAGAGGAGAAATAGAGATCACCAGCATCAATAATGAATATCTGCGAAGAGGAACGCTCATGGTGGAGACACTGGGGAGAGGATTTGCGTGGTTAGATACCGGTAATCATGACTCTCTTCTGGATGCAGCAGATTTTGTGGCGGCTTTTCAGAAAAGGCAGGGGCTTTATATTTCCTGTATCGAGGAAATTGCCTATAAAAGAGGCTTTATTGACAAGCAGCAGCTTTTAGAGCTGGCAGAGCCGCTGATGAAAACCAATTATGGAAAGTATATGAAGGAGGTTGCCGAGGGCCTGTAAGGCTTTTGGGAGAAAGGGAAAATGGGTAAAATAACGGTAGAAACATGTGAAATAGAAGGGCTGAAGATCATTACGCCTCAGGTTTTCGGGGACTCCAGAGGTTATTTCATGGAAACCTATAATTATAATGATTATAAGGAAGCAGGCATTGATCAGATCTTTGTGCAGGATAATCAATCGGCGTCTGCTAAAAATGTTTTGAGAGGGCTTCACTTCCAGATCAATTTCCCTCAGGATAAACTTGTGAGAGTGGTATCAGGCGAGGTGTTTGACGTTGCCGTCGACCTGCGCCCGGGTTCTGCCACCTTTGGAAAATGGCATGGAGTCATCCTTTCGGCTGAAAACAAAAAGCAGTTTTTCATTCCGAAGAATTTTGCACACGGCTTTTTTGTCTTATCTGATTATGCGGAATTTGCCTATAAGTGTACAGATTTTTATCACCCTAATGATGAGGGCGGGCTGAAATTTGATGATCCGGATATTGGCGTTGCCTGGCCCTTCGAAAAGGGAACAGAGCTGATCATGTCAGAAAAGGATACAAAATGGCAGGGGCTCAGGGCCTATAAAGAAGAGCGGAATTTATCATGATGAAGAAAAAGCAGAAGAAAGCGGGCACAAGGAAAGCATGGCAGTTAAAGAAACCGGTGGGCATCGGCATCTTTTACACGGTCTGTCTTCTGGTGGGGATCCTGGTGGCTACACATCAGAATCCGCTGGCACAGTACCCCGAGATGGAAAGGCTGAAAAAAATATGCGCCTGTGCGCTGCTTGCTACGGCATGCATTATCTATGGAATATATTATGACAGGATCTTTGTTTTGCCCAAAGAGCTTTATCAGAGCAGGGAACTGATATGGAAGCTTGCAAAGAATGATTTTAAAAAGAGGTATGCAGGCTCCTATCTGGGATTTCTGTGGGCGCTGGTGCAGCCTGTGGTTACTGTTTTGATGTATTATATTGTTTTTGATAAGGTATTTCAGACCAGAAGCCAGATGGTGGCAAGCGGGGTGGAGGTACCTTATGTGCTGTACCTGACGGCAGGCCTTGTCCCGTGGTTCTTTTTCTCGGAGGCGATCACCAATGGCACCAATGCTCTTTTGGAGTACAGCTATCTGGTAAAAAAGGTAGTCTTTAATATCAGCGTGCTTCCCATCATTAAGCTTATTGCAGCAACCTTTATCCACCTGTTTTTTGTGGGGGTTCTGCTGATTGTGGCGGCATGCTACGGATATTTTCCCACGATCTATACGATCCAGGTTCTGTATTACAGCTTCTGCCTGTTTATGCTGGTGCTGGCAATGAGCTATTGCACCTGTGCCATTGTGGTGTTTTTCAGGGATCTTTCCCAGATCATCAATATTGCGCTGCAGGTTGGCATGTGGGCGACACCGATCCTGTGGGATATCGGTATGATCAAGGATGAAAATATCCTTGTTCTGGTGAAGCTTAATCCGCTGGTTTATATCGTAAATGGATATCGCAATGCAATTTATGGAGGGGAATGGTTCTTTGAACATTTTTACTCCTCTACTTATTTTTGGATTTTTACAGTGACACTGTTCTGCGTCAGCTCGCTGATTTTTAAGAGGCTGAAGGTACATTTTGCAGATGTCCTATAGGAGTGCGGTTAATGGAAAACAGGGAAGTTGCCATACAGGTAAATCAAATTGAAAAGGCATATAAGCTGTACGACAAGCCCTCTGACAGGCTGAAGGAAGCTCTGGGACTTTCCAGAAAGAAACGTTATAAGGAGCACTACGCCCTGAAAGGGGTGGATATGACTATCTATCAGGGTGAGACAGTGGGGATTATCGGAACAAACGGCTCCGGTAAATCCACGATTCTTAAGATCATTACAGGCGTGCTGAATCCTACCGGCGGAAAGGTCGAGGTGAATGGAAGGATTTCCGCACTTTTGGAGCTTGGTGCAGGCTTTAATATGGAATATAACGGAATTGAAAATATTTATTTAAACGGCACCATGATCGGCTTTTCCAAAAAGGAAATTGACGAGAGGATGGATGACATTTTAAGCTTTGCGGATATTGGAGATTATGTTTATCAGCCTGCAAAGACCTATTCCAGCGGTATGTTCGTGCGGCTGGCTTTTGCGGTGGCTATTAATATTGACCCGGAAATCCTGATCGTGGACGAGGCTTTGTCTGTAGGTGACGTTTTCTTCCAGGCAAAATGCTACCATAAATTTGAAGAATTTAAAGAGATGGGAAAGACCATTCTTTTTGTAAGCCATGATCTGAGCAGTATCAGCAAATACTGTGACCGTGTTGTCCTTTTAAATCAGGGCGTCAAGCTGGGAGAAGGCACTCCCAAGGAGATGATCGACGCCTACAAGCAGGTTCTGGTCGGGCAGTATCCTTCCCAAAAGGAGGACGCAGAGGAAGTAGCTTTGAACGAGACCGCAGAAGAAAACGGCCAGGAGGCTGTAAACCCGGAGCTTTTGGAATATGGAACCAAGCAGGCTGTGATCGAAAGCTATCAGGTTACCGACGATAAGGGAAGAGCGACTACGGCGATCCTGAAGGGAAGCAAATGCACGATCCATATGTCGGTCCGGTTTGAAGAGGACATTCAGGCGCCTATTTTTGCGTTTACCATTAAGAACATAAAGGGTGTGGAAATCACCGGAACCAATACCATGGTGGAAAAGGCGTTTTTGGACTCAGTAACAAAGGGAAGCGTTAAGCAGATCACCTTTACCCAGGAAATGAACCTGCAGGGCGGGGAGTATCTGCTGTCCCTGGGGGTCACAGGCTTTGAAAAGGAAGAATTTAAGGTATATCACAGACTTTATGACGTCATAAATATTACCGTGATCTCCGATAAGGATACGGTGGGCTATTATGATATGAATTCTGCCGTCACGGTATCTTGAAACAGGAAGGAATTGGGAGCATGAGTGAAACAGCAAAGCGTCCGGCGCCGATCCATTTATCGGAGGAGCAGCTTCTTTCCAGGCTGCCCGGTCAGATCGGCAAGGTAAAGCTTGATTATACTTATTATCCGGGAGAGGATCTTTACAGCGATGGGGCTATTGAGGATGAGCTACTTTCGATCGTAAAGGAAAGCGCCAGGATAGAATATCCGGAAATCATTGAAAAGAAGAACAGCTGGCCGATTCTTTATCATTTGTCTCCCCTGCGGGGAAATATCATTGACTGGCTGCCTATTGGAAAAAACCATAAGGTGCTGGAAATCGGATCTGGCTGCGGCGCGATTACAGAAAAGCTTTCAGAAAAGGCGGGACAGGTGACCTGCGTGGATCTGTCGGCGAAGAGAAGCCAGATCAACGCATACCGCAACCAGGATCGAGATAATATTGAAATTCATGTGGGAAATTTCAGTGATATTGAGCCTTCCCTTGAGCAGGATTATGATTTTGCCTGTATGATCGGGGTGTTTGAATATGGACAGTCTTATATCCATACCAAAACGCCCTATGAGGATTTTTTAAAGATCATGCAGAGGCATGTGAAAAAGGACGGGCGGATCGTTATTGCCATTGAAAATAAATACGGCCTGAAATATTGGGCAGGATGCAAGGAGGATCATACCGGACGGTATTTTGACGGTCTGATGGGGTACCCGGAAGGAGGAAGCGCCAGAACCTTTACCAGGCAGGGGCTTCAGCGGATTTTCCGTAACTGCGGGGTAAGCGATTATTCTTTTTATTATCCTTATCCGGATTATAAGTTCCCTACAACGATTTACTCTGACGAAAGGCTTCCAAGACAAGGAGAGCTGACAGATAATATCCGTAATTTTGACCGGGACAGAATGGTTCTGTTTCAGGAAAAATATGTATATGACGGGATGATCAGGGATGGACTGTACGATGTATTTTCCAATTCCTATCTGGTGGTGCTGGGAAATAAACCGGAAATATCCTATGTCAAGTATTCCAATGACAGAACCAGGGAATACGAGATCAGAACGGAGATCCTTCATAAGGAGGATGGACAGAGGGTCGTGCAGAAAACGGCGCTGAATGAAGATGCGGCAGAGCATATAAAGCGGCTGAAGCGCTCCTTTGAGCTTTTGGAGAAGCGCTATGCAGGAGGTGGTCTTCTGATCAATTCCTGTACCTTAAGTGAAGATGGATACAGCGCAGTCTTTCCCTATGAAAATGGGGTGACTTTGGAGGAGCTTCTGGATGACTGTCTGGATAGGGAGGATCTGGATGGATTTTACCGTCTGTTTGACAAATACCTGGAACTGATCTCCTATGGGGAAGGATCCGGGGTAGCGGATTATGACCTGATCTTTGCCAATATCCTGGTGGATCAGGATAAATGGATCGTGATCGATTATGAATGGACCATGGAAAGAGAGATCTCTGCTTCAGAAATTGCATTCCGGGCCGTTTACTGTTATGTCCTGGAGGAAGAAAAAAGAAATAAGTTAAATCTTGATTATATATTGTCAAAGCTTCAGATCACACAGGAGCAGGCGGAAGAGTTCCGGGAGAAGGAAAAAAGCTTTCAAAAGCAGGTTACGGGAAAGCATAAGTCCATGGGAGAAATCCGGGCAGCCATCGGAACCTACTGCGTGGATCCCAAGAAGCTGATGGAAGAGCATTTACAGGAAATATTAGATCGCAGGATCCAGGTCTACTATGATAAGGGGCAGGGCTTTTGTGAGGAGCAGTCGGCCTACCTGCCAGATGTTTATATAGAGGAAAACCGGATAAAGACGGAGATTGCCGTTGACGGGGATATGCGGAATCTGCGGATCGATCCGGCGGACAAGAAGTGTATGGTGAAGCTTATAGAGCTTAGGCTGAACGAGCAGGAAGTTCCCCAAAGCAGGAAATATTTTGAAACCAATGGCAGGATGCTCAGGAAGGGCAGCTATGTTTTTGATACCAAGGATCCTAATATGACCATAAAGCTGCGGGAGCTTATGAAGCCTGGAGACAATCTGCTGCAGATAGAAATGGAAGTCGTACCTCTGCCGGACGCACTGGCGGAAGACTTAATGGCAGCAACAAAGAAGCTTTTTTAAGAGCATTGTCATGGCAGACTGTCTGGAAATGGAGATGAAAGTGAGTACCCTGAAACAGAGCGTCAAACAGATTTTAATAAAAAAACAGCATAAAAAATACCAAAAAGAGGTGGCAGCAGGAAATCTCACATATGATCAATGGATCAGGCAACAGGAGGAAAAGGATGGAGTTGACACCTCTTTTTCCATTGCAGAAGAAAAAAGTCTGACAAATGATTTGATAAAAATATTGTTTGAAAGCACAAAAATTAAAAATGAAGGAAAAAATGCAAAATTGGACGAGAAATGTCGCATCCTGTCGATGACGCAGACAGGGGGGCATTCTCATACCAAAGAACTGGTTCTGCTTTGTTCAAAAGAGCTTTTGGAGCAGCAGATGAATGAAAACAGCAAAGTTTTTTTGCAGTCCCTTCATGATTTGAAAGCGGATGTTATTTTTGTGAAAATGGAAGAGGGAGAGATTGCGCCCAGGGCCTTTTTCCTGTGCAGCAGAAAACTCAGGGAACAGGAAGGCATTGTGCTGGTTTATGGGGATGAGGATGAAAAGGGGGAGAAAATCCGGCAAAATCCATGGTTTAAGCCGGACTGGTCTCCCGACAGCTTTTTGTCCACCTATTACCTGGGAGGCGTTCTTGCACTCCGCACAGAGAGTCTTTCCGGTATTGTGGCAGGAAGCGGCTGGTATCAGCTCCTTAAGGAGGTGATCGAAAAGGCGGGAGGCTTTGAAAAGCACAGCGCCCTTTCTGATGGTAAGGAAGTGTGGGATACCCAGGAGGGGTGCCCGGTCTGCCATATCAGGCAGATCCTGTTCCATAGAAGCGGTAAAATAACAGCGGGCGAGGGGGACACAAAGGAGGAAGATCAAGGGGAAGAGGAAAAGCTTCCCATGGTTTCCGTTATTATTCCTTCCAAAGATAATCCTGAAATCCTTTTAAACTGTATCCGTTCCTTTACAGAGCGGACACAGGCAGGGATCCCTTATGAATTCCTGGTGGTGGATAACGGAAGCAGCAAGGAGAACAGGGAAAGGATCGAAAAGGAGCTGAGGCAGATCTGCGGTTCCAAGGCCAGGTATCTTTATGAACCTTTGCCCTTTAATTTTTCACGGATGTGCAACAGGGGTGCAGAGCTGGCAGAGGGGGAGCTGCTGCTGTTTTTGAATGATGATATGGAAATCATACAGCCGGACTGGCTGGAGCTGCTTTCCCGGAAGGCAGTTCTTCCCTATGCAGGGGCTGTGGGAGCCAAGCTTTTGTATCCGGAAAGCCATATAATCCAGCACGCGGGGATAACAAACCTGCGGGTGGGGCCGGCCCATAAGCTGCAATATCTGGATGATGAACAGGTATATTATTTTGGACAAAACAGAGGCGTGCACGATATGATAGGAGTGACCGCCGCCTGTCTGCTTGTAAAAAAGGAAGTGTTTGTGAAGGCCGGGGGCTTCTATGAGGGACTTGCAGTGGCCTTTAATGATGTAGACCTGTGCTACAGGATCTATGAGCTTGGTTATTATAATATCCAGAGAAATGACGTTTGTCTGTATCACCATGAATCCCTGAGTCGGGGAAAAGATGGGGAGAGCAGGGAAAAGCAGCTCCGTCTGCTGAAGGAAAAGGACATTCTCTATGAAAGGCATCAGGAGCTTTACGGACAGGATCCCTTTTATCATCCTTACCTGACCACGGATATGCTGGAAAGCGGATATTCCCCTGCTTTTCACTATCAGGTAGATTTAAGGCAGGCCTGGTCTGAACCCAGGGAAGTGACAGAAGCGGTAAAAAGGGCCAGAGAGGATTCCTGCCTGGTGGTGGGCATGGAATGCGCTATGGATATTTACAAATGGAAATATGGCGTAGCGTCATCTAAGGGAAGGAAAAAGGTGCTGCCGGAGGATGAGGGCTTTTATTTCCAGGGCTATTCTTTCGTTATAGGAGCAGATAACGCATGTTACGAAAAGAAGCTGCTTCTGCGCAGTCAGGAAAGTGGCAAAGTATATGCGCTTTCCGTGAAAAACAGATACCGGAAGGATATTCGTGATAATTTGAAGGATCAGTTAAATGTAGATTTAACTGGATTTACAGCAAAGCTGCAAAGCGGCGGCCTGGCCAAGGGAGTGTACCAGTTCGGGATGCTGGCGCAGGATCGCTGCTCCAGGCAAAGACTGGTAAATTTCAGCAGCTGGGTCATAGAGATTTAAGGGAAAATCGGGAGGAAGACAGGCTTGAACGAGGAAAAGAACGGACGATCAGTTGATTATCGGGAGGAATACGAAAAGGAGCATCTGCGCTGCGCAGACCTGGCAGGCAGGGTGGCAGATCTGGAGGCAAAATGTGAGGATCTGGATTTTAAGCTGAAAAGGATCAAGAATAATCCGATCTGGAAAGCATCAGCTCCTGCGCGGAAAGCCATGCATTTCTGTATCCGGCAGTACGGCAGAGTGAAAAACTGCGGAAACCTGAGGGGGATCCTGGCGAAGATCCGGTACAAACAGAGAGAGAAAGAGGCCATGAAGCGGTATGGCACAGACAGCTTTCCCTCACCGGAGGAAGCGGAAAAGCAAAGAAATATGCAGTTTCCCAGAATGGTAAAGATCAGTATTTTAGTACCGCTTTTTAATACGCCTGAAAACTTCCTGAGGGAAATGATCGAGTCAGTAACGGCGCAGACCTATGAAAACTGGGAGCTTTGCCTTGCGGACGGCTCCGATCAGGAACACGCATATGTTGCCGAGGTTGTGAAGGAATATGAAAAGCAGGACGGAAGAGGAAGGATCGTTTACAAAAAGCTTTCCAAAAACGGCGGGATCTCAGAAAATACCAATGAATGCCTGAAGCTGGCCACAGGGGAGTATATCGGCCTTTTTGACCATGACGATCTGCTGCATCCTGCGGTTTTGTTTGAATATGTGAAGGCCATCAATGAGAAAAATGCGGATTATCTCTACTGTGATGAGACCACTTTTAAGAGCGGCGACCTGAACAAAATGCTGACTATGCATTTTAAGCCGGATTTTGCCATTGATAATCTGAGGGCGAATAATTATATCTGTCATTTCAGCGTGTTTGACCGAAAACTGCTTGACGGGACAGAACTGTTCCGTTCCCGTTTTGACGGCAGCCAGGATCATGATATGATCCTGCGCTTGACGGACAGGGCGCAGAATATCGTGCATATTCCCAAGCTTCTTTATTATTGGAGAAGTCATCCGGGAAGCACTGCAGCAGGGCTTTCTGCGAAGCCCTATACGGTAGCTGCTGCCAAGGGGGCAGTGGCAGACCACTTAAGACGGCATGGGTTTGAACATTTTCAGATCACCTCTACCAGAGCCTTTGACACGATCTTTAAGATCCGCTATCAGATCCTGGGAAGCCCGCTGATTTCGATCATCATTGCCAATAAGGATCATGTGGAGGATCTTTCCAGGTGTGTTTCTTCTATTTTAGAGAAATCTACCTATGAAAATTATGAGATCATCATAGTGGAAAATAACAGCCAGGATGCGAAAACCTTTGCATATTATGAGGAGCTGCAGACAAATGAAAAGATCAGGGTGATCACCTACGAGGGAGTCTTTAATTATTCGGCTGTGAACAATCTGGGAGTTTCTAAGGCCCGGGGCGAATATGTTCTGCTTTTGAACAATGATACCCAGGTCATTACAGTAAATTGGATGGAAGAGCTTTTGATGTACGCCCAGAGGGAGGATGTGGGCGCAGTCGGCGCAAAGCTTTATTATGGAGACAAGACCATTCAGCACGCAGGGGTTGTGCTGGGACTTGGAGCGCACAGGACGGCAGGACACAGCCACTATGGCCAGCACAGGGATAACCTGGGGTATATGGGAAGGCTTTGTTATGCCCAGAATGTATCAGCGGTGACCGGAGCCTGTCTGTTGGTGAAAAAGGAGCTGTTCCTGGAGGTCGGCGGACTGGATGAGGGCTTTGCTGTTTCCTTAAATGATGTGGATTTCTGCATCAAGCTGCGGCAGAAGGGGTATTTGAATGTGTTTACGCCTTTTGCGGAACTTTATCATTTTGAGTCCAGGTCAAGAGGACTGGATGACCAGGGGGAAAAGGCAGAGCGCTATAACAGGGAATCCGAGAAGTTCCGGGAAAAATGGAAGGAAGTTCTGGAAGCGGGAGACCCTTATTATAATCCTAATTTCTCATTGGATCGCAGCGACTTTTCTTTGAAAATATAAGAGCAGTATGGTACAATATAAAAGAGTGCCGGTAGGACAAGTGATACCGGCACAAAAAGAATTGCAGCGGAGCTGCCTGCAGGAAGCAGGGGGCCGCTTCGGAATGGAGGAAGAAATGGGATATCAACAGGAATATGAATTCTGGCTTAAGGATGCTTACTTTGACGAAAAGACAAAGGAAGAACTTCGAAGTATTGCAGGGAATGAAAAAGAGATAGAAGACCGTTTTTACAGGGAACTGGAATTTGGAACCGGAGGACTCAGAGGCGTGATCGGCGCCGGAACCAACAGGATGAATATTTACACTGTCAGAAAGGCAACCCAGGGACTGGCTAACTATATTATCAGCCAGGGAGGCAAGGAAAAGGGAGTTGCCATTGCTTACGATTCCAGAAGAATGTCGCCTGAATTTGCGGATGAAGCGGCGCTGTGCCTTGCTGCAAACGGCATTAAGGCTTATGTGTTTGATGCCCTTCGCCCCACACCGGAGCTTTCCTTTGCGCTTCGCAAGTTAGGCTGTATCTCCGGTATTGTGATCACTGCAAGCCATAACCCTCCGGAATATAACGGATACAAGGCATACTGGGAGGACGGTGCACAGGTAACGGCTCCCAAGGACAAGGAAATCATTGCCGAAGTGAAAAAGGTAACAGATTACCATCAGGTTAAGACCATGGATAAAGCTGAGGCCATGAAGGCAGGACTTTATCAGGTGATCGGCAGGGAAATTGACGATGCCTACATGGAGGAGCTGAAAAAGCAGATCATCCATCCTGAAGTCATTAAGGAAATGGCTGATGATATCAAGATCGTATATACACCTTTCCACGGAACCGGAAATGTGCCGGTAAGAAGGATCCTTTCTGAACTGGGATTTAAGCATGTGTATGTAGTGCCTGAGCAGGAGCTTCCTGATCCGGACTTTACCACTCTGGAATATCCAAACCCGGAGGATCCCAAGGCCTTTACACTGGCTTTAAAGCTGGCAAAGGAAAAGAATGCTGATATCGTTCTGGCAACAGATCCTGATGCGGACAGACTTGGAATTTATGCGCTGGACTCTAAGACCGGGGAGTACATGCCTTTTACCGGTAATATGTCCGGTATGCTCATTGCAGAATATATTTTGAGAGAGAGAACCCTTACAAAGACTATGCCGGAAAATCCCGCACTGGTAACAACCATTGTTACAACCAATATGGCGGCAGCGATTGCCAAGGATTACGGCGTGAAGTTTATTGAAGTGCTGACCGGATTTAAGTATATCGGAGAACAGATCAAGTTCTTTGAGCAGTCCGGCTCTAACAATTATGTATTTGGTCTGGAAGAAAGCTACGGATGTCTGGCAGGAACCCACGCAAGGGACAAGGATGCAGTTGTTGCGGTTATGTGTCTGTGCGAGGTGGCTGCATGGTGTAAGAAGCAGGGCATTACCGTATGGGATCAGATGCTCAAGCTCTATGAAAAGTACGGTTACTTTAAGGAAACCCAGTATGCGATTACATTGAAGGGAATTGACGGCGCTGCACAGATCAAGGCGATCATGGATAAGCTTCGCAGCAATCCGCCTAAGAACTTTGGAGAGCTTCAGGTGAAGGAGCTTCGCGATTATGATCTGGATGTGGTGACGGATATGGAGACCGGCGCAAAGAGACCTACAGGACTTCCGAAGTCAAATGTGCTTTACTTTGATCTGACCAACGATTCCTGGTGCTGTGCCCGTCCTTCCGGAACAGAGCCCAAGATCAAATTCTACATGGGTGTAAAGGGAACGAGCCTGCAGGATGCACAGGAAAAGGTAGAAAAGCTTACAGAAGATCTGAAAGCATATTTATAAAAGAGAACGGAAAACACAGCATGCCAAAATCGTCCTGGTCATTCAGGACGATTTTTGGCTAAAGAAATGAATTCGGGTAAGACAGATATTATGGCAAATATTTTCAGACTGGGAAATTTGAAAAAAACCCTGAGCTATCTTAAGCGAAATGGGATAAAAAGTGCATATTATGCTGCCAGAGAAAGAATTGAGACAGAAAAAGGGGAACACTATGTCTATGAGCAGCCGCAGGAAAAGGAGCTGCAAAGACAAAGGGAGGCGGCAGGAGCCCTTCACACCAGGTTTAGTGTGATCGTTCCGGCTTATGAAACGAAAGAAGAATATTTAAGGGCAATGCTGGACTCTGTACTGCAGCAGACTTATGGGAATTTTGAACTGATCCTGGCGGATGCAAGCAAAAGCGATCAGGTGATGCAGATTGTGGGGGAGTATCAGGATAAAAGGATACAATACCGCAGACTGAAACAAAACAACGGAATTTCAGCAAATACCAACCAGGCGCTGATGTACGCTACAGGAGATTATGCGGCGCTTCTGGATCATGATGATACGCTGACGCCGGATGCGCTTTACGAAATGGCGGCAGAAATTGAAAGGCAGGAAAAAGACGGAATAGAATTGCAAATGTTATATTCCGATGAAGATAAATGTGACAGCAGCGGAACACAATTTTTTGAGGTAAACAAAAAGAAAGAATTTAATCTTGATTTAATTTTGTCGAATAATTATATCTGTCATTTTCTGGTCATGAAGAGACAGCTTATGCAGGAACTGGGCTTTCGGAGCGTGTGTGACGGAGCGCAGGATTATGATCTGGTGCTGCGGGCGGTCAGCGGAATGATGGGAAAGGATAAGAGAAGAAATACCATTCAGGAGCTTCCCATTGCCCATGTGCCGGGAGTGCTTTATCACTGGAGATGTCATCAGGCTTCCACCGCAGAAAATCCGGACAGTAAGCAGTATGCCTATGATGCAGGGAAAAGGGCATTACAGGACTTCTTAAGGAGCAGGGAATGGAAGGGAACGGTACAGAGCCTGAAGCATCTGGGCTTTTACAGGATAGAATTCCAGCCGGATCTTATGACAAACCGTCCGGATGTGGCTGTGATCGGCGGAAAGCTTGTGAATGCAAAAAATATAATAACGGGCGGTATTTATGATGATGACGGGGTATGCCCTTATCTGGGACTTCACAGGGAATACAGCGGCCCCATGCACAGGGCAGTCCTGCGGCAGGAGGCCTATGCTGTGGATGTGAGGTGCATGCTGCTGTCCCCCAGGGCGGAAAAGATCATGGAGGAGCTGTTGGGACTGCCTTATCTGCGGGAGATCCAAAGCGGAAGATTTAACTGGCAGGACAGCCTGAACCAGGAAACAGATTATGTGGAGCTGAGCTTAAAATTCTGTGAGAAGATCAGACGGCAGGGCATGAGGATCCTGTGGGATCCGCAGATGACGGAAAAGATCAAATAAAAGGAAAAAAGATGAACCCTCGGACGACAGTTGTAATCCCCAATTATAATGGAAAGAAATATCTGAAGGAGTGTATGGATTCTCTGAAAAAGAGCACCATACCCATAAAGATCATACTGGTAGATAACGGATCGGAGGATGGAAGCATTGCGTTTATGAAGGAAAGCTATCCCCAGGTCAGGCTTTTGGCTTTTCCGGAAAACAGGGGATTTTCTGCAGCTGTCAATGCCGGGATCCGCGCAGCAGATACGGAGTATGTTCTGCTTTTAAACAATGATACCAGATCAGAGCCGGAGCTTGCGGCCGAACTGGAAAAAGTGCTGGATCAGGAGGAAAAGGCGCTTTGTGCAGGAGCCAAAATGGTCAGTATGTGTCAGCCCCAGTATCTTGACGGTGCAGGAGATTATTACTGTGCTCTGGGATGGGCTTTTGCGAGGGGGAAGGATCAGGACAGGAACCGCTTTGGGGAGCCTGACAGAACCTTTTCTGCCTGCGCGGGGGCAGCTCTTTACCGAAAGAGCCTGTTAGAGGAAATCGGCCTGTTTGATGAGGAGCATTTTGCCTATCTGGAGGATGTGGATGTGGGCTATCGGGGAAACATTTACGGCTATCCCAGCAGATATGCGCCCTCGGCAGTGGTTTTTCATGCAGGCAGCGGTGTCAGCGGCTCAAGGCATAATAAATTTAAGGTGGAGCTTTCTGCCAGAAACAGTATTTATCTGATCTATAAGAATATGCCCTTTCTCCAGATGCTTCTGAACCTGCCTTTTTTGCTGGTAGGATATGGGGCAAAGCTTTTGTTTTTTTTAAGAAAGGGGTTGGGAGCTTCCTATCTGAAGGGACTTTTAGACGGTTTTACCCTTTCTTTTTCGGCAAAGGGCAGGCAGCACAAGGTCAGGTTCCGGGTTACGAGACTCGGAAACTATTTGTGGATCCAGGGGCAGCTCTGGCTGAATATGATCCGCAGGCTGAAAGGGTAGGGAAGAACTGTCCCCTTGTGCTTTTGGCAATCTTATTGTAAAATATCTGCAGAAGGTAGCAGAAAATGATAAAGGACAATCAGAAATTTTTTAATAAAATGCACCTGGTAGTAGATGCCATCGTTGTTGCAATCTCCTACCTGCTTGCATGGTATATTAAATTCTGTACGGGACTTGCGGATACAGAACCGGGAGTAGGGGCACTCGATATGAAAACATATTTCAGCGCCCTTTATTTTCTTGTACCCGGTTATGTGTTTTTATATTACTTTTTTAACATGTATACGCCCAAGCGGGCCACAAGAAGAAAATATGAGATTGCAAACATCATAAAGGCCAATACCGTGGGGATCGTTCTGTTTGTGGTAGGTCTGTTTATGATCAAGCAGCTTCATTTCTCCAGAGTGGTGCTGGGCTGTTTTTATGTGTTCAACATTATTTTTACCACGGCAAGCAGAACCATGATCAGAAACGCCCTGCAGTTTTTCAGGCGTAAGGGCTACAACTTAAAATATATGCTGCTGATCGGTTATTCCAGGGCGGCAGAGGAATATATTACCCGGATCAATGCCAATCCCCAGTGGGGATATGTGGTCAGGGGAATTCTGGATGACCGTATCCCCAGAGGAACCATTTACAAAGGGGTCAAGGTCGTAGGAAAGATCGAGAATATCAAGTATATCCTGCCGGAAAACAAGCTGGATGAAATTGCCATCACTTTGTCTCTGGATGATTATGACCATTTGGAGAGCATTGTGGATCTGTGTGAGAAATCCGGCGTGCATACGAAATTTATTCCGGATTACAATTCGCTGGTGCCGAGCCATCCTTATACAGAGGATCTGATGGGACTTCCGGTGATCAACATCCGCTATGTACCGCTTACCAATACCCTGAACTGGGTGGCAAAAAGAGCTGTGGATATTATCGGCTCGGCTCTTGGAATTTTGATCTCATCCCCCATTATGCTGGCGGAGGCCATTGCCATCAAGGCGACCAGCCCCGGCCCGGTGCTGTTTAAGCAGGAGCGTGTGGGAATGCACAGCAAGCCCTTTATGATGTACAAGTTCAGAACCATGGAGGTACAAAAGGAATCGGCGGAAAGGGAAGCCTGGACGGTCAAGGATGATCCCCGTGTGACCAAGGTAGGAAAGTTCCTGCGGAAAACCAGTCTGGACGAGCTGCCCCAGCTTTTTAACATTCTGGTAGGGGAGATGTCCCTGGTTGGGCCAAGGCCGGAAAGACCCCGTTTCGTGGAGCAGTTTAAGGAAGAGATCCCAAGGTATATGATCAAGCACCAGGTGCGTCCGGGACTGACAGGCTGGGCCCAGGTAAACGGCTACAGAGGGGATTCCTCCATCAGGAAGAGGATCGAATACGATCTGTTTTACATTGAGAACTGGACCATGTCATTTGACATTAAGATCATGCTCCTGACGATTTTTAAGGGTTTCATTAATAAAAATGCATATTAGGGGGAACAACTACAAATCTTAATCATATATTAAAATAGCTTTTCAGGGGTTGCCCCAAAACCTATTTTGTGAGAAAATATTACAATATGGATGGGCGAGTACAGAGGATAAGTCCCGTCAAAGCAAGTTGAAACGAAAAGGGAGAGAAAATAAGGCAATGACTACAACATCTAATAAAAAACCAGTCAGGAAAAAGCCGGTAAGGCATGAGGATGAAGTGCATGCAAGAAGCAGCCATACCCGCTCCGGGTCAGGGCACAGCTCATCAGGACACAGCACCCAAGGCCGCGGCTCCGTAAACCATAGTACCGGTGAAGTCAGAAACAAGAAGAAAAGACCGCCGGAAAGCGCAAAGGCCCGTTCCAAGAAAAAGAGAACGAAGATCCTGCTGTTTATTGTGGAGATTTTCGTCCTTTTATTGATGGTTGTTGTGTTATATGGCGTTTTAAAGACAGAAAAGGTTGGAAAGGTCGATATTCCGGAAGAGGATATTGTGATCAACCCTGAGGTAGAACAAAAGGAAGAAACGACCATGAAGGGATACCGGAATATAGCGCTGTTTGGCGTGGATTCCACTACCGGAGCCCTGACCAAGAATACCAGAAGCGATACCATTATGATCGCTTCCATTAATCTGGACAGCGGGGAATGCCGTCTGGTCAGCGTATACCGTGACACTTATCTGAACCTGAGTAATGATTCCTATAATAAATGTAATGCTGCCTATGCAAAGGGCGGCCCTATGCAGGCTATCAACATGCTGAATATGAACCTGGATCTGAATATTACAGACTTTGTAACCGTAGGATTTGCAGGCCTGAGCGATACCATCGACGCTTTAGGCGGAGTTATGATTGATGTGGATGATGCGGAGCTGCAGCATATCAACAATTATCAGCTTTGCATGGCACAGGATCTGAAGAGAGATTACACACCGGTTACCAGCACCGGGTATCAGCAGCTTGACGGATTACAGGCAACAGCTTACTGCCGTATCCGTTACACCAAGGGAGATGACTTTAAGAGAGCGGAGCGTCAGAGAGAGGTGCTCATGGCGGTAGCGGACAAAGCAAAAACCGCTTCTCCTGCAACCTTAAATACCATTGCCAACAATGTATTTAATGAAATTTATACCTCACTTGATATTTCCGAGATCTTAGAACTGCTGGGTGAGATCAACAAGTATTCTATTGTGGATCAGGGAGGTTTCCCGGAGGAAGCCTACCGCGCAACCGGAACCATTGGTTCTAAGGGAAGCTGCGTCGTACCGGTAGACCTGACAGACAATGTAACCTGGCTGCATAAGTTCCTGTTCCAGGATGATGCTTATACACCATCTGAGGAAGTAAAGACCTACAGTGAAAAGATCAAAGCGGACACAAGCGGATATATCAGCAGCAAATAAAGAGAAAGGGCCAACCTTGGTTGGTCCTTTTTTAAACAGAAAAGATCTGAGGGAGAGTAAAGGAGAAGGGTATGGACAACATCAGGGCAGATGTGATCATTCCGGTTTACAGGCCAACAGAAAAATTTCTGCGTTTGCTGGAAATGCTTGACAGACAGACGCAGGCAGTGGAAAAGATCATTGTAGTGAATACGGAGAAAGCGCTTTGGGATGCATTTCCGGGCACAAAAGGGCTGCAGGACAGATATCCGGGGCTTACCGTTTTTCATATTGCAAAACAGGAGTTTGATCACGCAGGCACAAGAAATTTCGGGGTACAGCAGTCGGAAAGCCCTTTTTTTGTGATGATGACGGATGATGCCATTCCAGCGGACACCCATTTGATTAAACGGCTACTGGAGCCTTTTTCTGATGAAAAGGTGGGGATGTCCTATGCAAGACAGCTTCCCGCAGAGGACTGCAGCGTGATCGAAAGGTATACAAGAAAATTTAATTATCCGGAGTACAAGGTTACAAAGGCGAAGGAGGATCTTGACAGGCTGGGGATTAAGACGTTCTTTGCGTCCAATGTCTGTGCGGCTTACCGCAGAGAATATTTTGACAGGCTGGGAGGGTTTGAAGAACCAGCCATCTTTAATGAGGATATGATCTATGCCAGACATCTGATTGATGCAGGCTACAGCATTACCTATGCTGCCGATGCCTGTGTGGCACACTCCCATAATTACAGCGGCAGGCAGCAGTTTCACAGGAATTTTGATCTGGGAGTTTCCCATGCGCAGCATCCCGAGGTGTTTGGCGATATTTCGGCGCAGTCGGAGGGAATACGCCTTGTGAAGGAAACGGCAGGCTACCTGTGCCGGATTAAAAAGCCCTATCTGGTAGTGAAGCTGATCTGGCAGAGCGGCTGTAAGTATCTGGGGTATCTTTTAGGGAAGCGCTATCGGCAGCTTCCTCATGCATTGGTAAAAAGATGCTCCATGAACAGAAATTATTTCCTGAAATAACAAAATTGACAAAAAGTTATCACAGATTAAACACAATTACCGGCTATACTGAGACACATAAACAGATAGAAAAAGCGGCCAAAGCCGCAGAGGATAGAGAAAAGAGGGTGTTGTGTTATGTATGAAAACGAATATCAGAATAATATGTATCATTATGAAACCGGCAGCGCTCCTTCAGGAAATGCGGGAAAAGCTCCGGACAAAAAGGAGAAGAAGGGAATGGGAGCTGGAAAGAAAATTGCCATTGCATTATGCTGTGGACTTTGCTTCGGCGTTTTTGCAGGAGTGGGATTTGAAGCGGTCAGTACGGCAAGCAGCCTGATAAAGGGTGTAGCCGGTTCCGCAAAGGAAGCGGTCACGGAAACGGCACAGATTCCGGAAACCTTACAGAGCACGGAGGAAGCTTCGGGCCAGAGCGCAAAGGATGAGACAGCAAAGAAAGAGGACAGCGCTGCAGGAGCTACAGATGCGGTAACAACGCAGACCGTTACCACAGCAGTTACGGATGTGACAGAGGTGGTGAAGGAAGTAATGCCTTCGGTGGTATCCGTCAATAACAAGTATGTAGAGACCATGTCTTTCTTCGGGCAGTCCTACAGCAATGAGGCAGAGAGCAGAGGATCCGGTATTATTGTAGGACAAAATGACACAGAGCTTTTGTTAGTATCGAATTACCATGTGGTAGCTTCTGCAGAAGAACTGACTGTTCAGTTTGTAGACGGGTCACAGGTACAGGCGCAGATCAAGGGAACGGATGCAGACAAGGATCTGGCAGTGATTGCCGTTCAGCTTTCCGATATCAGCAGTGATACCATGAGCCAGATCAAGATCGCTACACTGGGAGATTCCGACGCCCTTACCGTAGGGGAACCGGTGATCGCCATCGGAAATGCCCTGGGCTATGGACAGTCTGTAACCACAGGAGTTGTCAGCGCCCTGAACAGAGCCATTGCAGTGGACAGCAACGGAAACAGTACAGAGACTGCAGCAGGACAGGACACCGAGATCAATACCTTTATCCAGACGGATGCAGCCATTAATCCCGGTAACTCAGGCGGTGCACTTTTGAATATTAAGGGAGAGGTCATTGGGATCAACTCCAATAAGATCGGCGGCAACAGCGTAGAAGGTATGGGATATGCAATTCCCATTTCAGATGCAAAGCCGATCATTGAAGATCTGATGACCAAACAGACCAAGCTGAAAGTCAGTGAAGAGAGCAAAGGATATCTTGGCATTACAGGTGTGGATGTTGCCGCAGAGTATTCCCAGATCTATGGAATTCCACAGGGCATTTATGTTTCCTCTGTTATAGAGGGAACGGCAGCAGCAAATGCAGGCCTTGTAAAGGGTGATATCATCACAGCGCTGAACGGAACGGAAATGACCACCATGGCAGAACTGAAGGATGAGCTTTCCTACTACGCAGCAGGAACAACCATTGAGCTGACCATCATGCAGGGAAGTCCTACAGGATACCAGAGCAAGACCGTCACGGTGACCCTGGGATCGCAGAATACAACTTCAGCACAATAAGATCAGACCTGATAAACTTACCGCCTTTCCTTCGGGAAGGGCGGTATTCTTTGTCTCCGGCCTTCATAAACTGGTAAAAAGGCGAGGAGGCCTTTCAATGAAAAGGAATTTCAAAAGAGTTTTAGGGTCTGCGGCAGCGGCGCTGCTGCTTCTGTGCTTTCTCGGAGGATGTGGAAAAGAACGTAATTCCTTAGAAAAGATCAAAGATCTGGAATTTACAGTGCTGGCGGAAGAAAATATCCCGGAAGAGCTGAAAAAGGTTATTGAAGAAAAGAAGGAAATGCCCTTTAAGCTGACCTATCAGGACAATGGATTTTTGTACATCTGCATTGGATATGGAAAACAGGAGGGCGGCGGCTACAGCATCACCGCAGATCAGCTCTATCTTACAGAAAATGCAATTTATGTGGATACTACCCTGATCGGGCCGGACCCGGCCGGGGAGGGAACAGAAAGAAAGAACGCGCCGTCCTGCCCCATGATCGTACTGAAAACAGAATTCATTGATAAGCCGGTGGTATTTGATTAACATCCCCTGCTTGCCGGAAGAGCCAGGTAAGCTCATAGGATACCGCAGATTTGAGAAAAGTCTGCGGTATTTTTGCGCCCGACCCCCCCCGCCGGAGGCGTTTCTTTGTATTGCTGCATTTTGGTTTGCGCGCTATAATAAAAAAAGTAACTGCTGGAAACGGATCGCAAAAAGGACAAAGAGGCAATGATGTATTTAAAAGGTGGCCAGATCATTGATCCTGTGGAGGAAGAGATCTACAGGGCAGATCTGGAAATAGAGGATGGAAGGATCAGAAAGATCCTGAAAGAGGGAGGACAGGCTCCGAAGGAAGCAGAGGTACTGGAGGTGCCCGGCCTTATGATCGCACCCGGACTGGTAGATACCCATGTACATTTCCGGGATCCGGGCTTTACTTACAAGGAAGATATTTTAACAGGAGCCAGAGCAGCTGCGGCAGGAGGCTTTACCCAGGTGGTGCTCATGGCAAATACAAAGCCCTGTGTAGACAGAAAGGAGACCCTTTCCTATGTGCTGGAGAAGGGGAAGCAGACCGGCATCAGAATTCATTCCTGTGCAACGGTTACAGTGGGAATGAAAGGGCAGGAACTGACAGATATGGAGGAGCTGGCAAGGGAAGGAGCCGTTGGCTTTACGGATGACGGTATTCCTCTTTTGCAGGAAGAGCTGGTGCGCAGGGCCATGGAAGAAGCGGCAAGGCTGCAAAGGCCCATCAGCTTTCATGAGGAGGATCCGGCGCTTATTACCAATAACGGCATTCATGCCGGAAAGGCAGCAGCCTTTTATGGAGTGAAGGGATCCCCCAGGGAAGCGGAGATCAGTCTGATAAAAAGGGATCTTCGGCTGGCGCTGGAAACCGGAGCGGAGGTAGTGATTCAGCATATCAGTACCAAGGAAGGAGTTGCCCTTGTGCGTGAGGCGAAGAAACAGGGCGCAAGGGTGCATGCGGAGGCCACGCCCCATCATTTTACCCTGACGGAGGAGGCGCTGATCGAAAAGGGCACGCTTGCCAAAATGAACCCACCCTTAAGGACGCAGGAGGATCGTCAGGCAATTTTGGAGGGGCTGCAGGATGGAACCATTGATCTGATCGCTACCGATCATGCACCTCACAGCAGAGAGGAAAAGGAAAAGAAGATCACGGAGGCGCCAAGCGGCATTATCGGGCTGGAAACGGCGCTTCCCCTTGGGATCAGGGAACTTGTGAAAAAAGGGTATCTTACGCTGCCAGGGCTGATCCGGAAAATGAGTACGGAGCCATGCCGCCTCTATGGATTAGAGGGAGGAAGGCTTATGGAGGGAAAGCCGGCCGATCTGGTGGTCTTTGATCCGGAGGAAACTTATCTGGTCGAGCATTTTTTATCCAAATCCGCGAATTCTCCCTTTATCGGGGAGGAGCTTCCGGGAGTGGTTCATGCCACTATCTGCGCAGGCAGACTCGTATATCACAGAAAATAAGCAGGAAAGGCGGTATCCTTTATGAGTACCAAACGAAAAGAAAAAGCCCGGGTGATCTCCCAGAACAGACTTGCCCCCGGGATTTATGACCTAAGGCTTTTCACGGAGATGGCAAAGGAAGCAGAAGCAGGGCAGTTTGTGGGAGTTTATACGAAAGATGCGTCAAAGCTCCTTCCAAGACCGATCAGTATCTGTGAGGCTGATAAGGAGCAGGGCGTGCTGCGGCTGGTTTACCGGATAGCGGGGGAGGGAACGGCTGAAATTTCCACCCTGCAGGAAGGACAGCAGGTAGAGCTGCTGGGGGTATTAGGAAGCGGCTTTCCGCTTTGCAAGGCGCAGGGAAAGCAGACAGTGTTAATGGGAGGCGGTATTGGAATTCCCCCCATGCTTGAGCTGGCAAAGGAATTAAAGGAAATGGGAACGGAGCCGGTGATCATTGCAGGGTACAGAGACGGGGAGCTTTTTTTGAAGGAAGATCTGGAGCGCTACGGAAAGGTTCTGGTGGCAACCGAGGACGGCAGTGTGGGAACCAAAGGAAATGTGCTTACCGCAGTGCAGGAGCAGAAGGTGAATGCAGAGGTGATCATGGCCTGCGGCCCCATGCCCATGCTTCGGGCCATTAAGAGCTATGCCGTCCAGCAGGGCATTAAGGCATATATTTCACTGGAAGAAAGGATGGCCTGCGGAGTGGGAGCCTGTCTTGGCTGCGTGTGCACAACCACCGCAAAGGATCCCCATTCTCATGTGAAGAATGCCAGGATCTGTACGGACGGGCCCGTGTTTGAGGCAAGGGAGGTGGACATCTGATGAATACAGAGATTACCATTGCAGGAGTAACCTTTCAAAATCCGGTAATGACAGCCTCGGGAACCTTTGGCTCCGGCATGGAATACGGGGAATTTGTAGACCTGAACAGACTGGGGGCTGTGGTGACCAAGGGAGTTGCCAATGTACCCTGGGAGGGGAATAAGACCCCGAGAGTGGCCGAGGTATATGGGGGAATGCTCAATGCCATAGGGCTGCAAAATCCCGGCATTGATGTCTTTCTGGAAAGAGATATTCCTTTTTTAAAAAAGTTTGATACAAAGATCATTGTCAATGTCTGCGGAAAAACTGTTGAAGACTACCTGGAGGTAGTGGAACGTCTGGGAGAGGCTCCGGTAGATATGCTGGAGATCAACGTATCCTGTCCCAACGTGAAGGAGGGCGCCATTGCCTTCGGACAAAAGGCAGACTGCCTGTACGATATTACCAAGCAGATAAAGCGGGTGGCAAAGCAGCCGGTGATCATGAAGCTGAGTCCCAATGTAACGGATATAGGGGAAATGGCCAGAGCGGCAGAGGCGGCCGGTGCAGACGGCGTTTCGCTGATCAATACCCTTACCGGAATGAAGATCGATATTCATAAAAGGCGTTTTGTCCTTGCAAATAAAACAGGCGGCATGTCCGGTCCTGCCATTAAGCCCGTTGCGGTCCGCATGGTTTATCAGGCGGCTCATGCGGTTAAGATCCCTGTGATCGGCATGGGAGGCATTGCCACAGCAGAGGATGCCATTGAATTTTTACTGGCAGGAGCAAGCGCCGTGGCAGTGGGAGCCATGAATTTTGTAAATCCCTATGCGACCATTGAGATCATAGAGGGGATCGAAGCATATATGAAGCAATATGGCATAAAGGATCTGTCAGAACTGATCGGGGCAGTGGAAGAATAAACAGGCACACATTCCCCATGAATAAAATACCTTTCTGCGGCATAGATTACAGTAAGATGCGCAGGGAGGTATTTTTGTGTGGAACTGATGAAACAGGATATACATATGGATTGCCGCAAATGCAGGGCATCCATGCAGATCGCGTTGGAGGACGACGTCAATATTTCAGATTCCAGGCCGGATGCGGCAAAGCTGATTTTGGATAGAGGAAATGTGGTGGTCTCTGAAATAAAGGTTACAGAGGATCATGTGAATGTAAAGGGCGCTCTGGAATTTCACATTTTATATTTAAGCGACCAGGTGCAGGAAGAGAGCGGGCGGGGCGAGCTTGCCCAGATGGAGGGGAAGATCCCCTTTGAAGAAAATCTTTTCATGGAGGGCGTCACCGGTACAGATACGGTGAACGTTGCCTGGGAGATAGAGGATCTGAGCACCGGGCTGATCAATTCCAGAAAGCTCAGCGTGCAGGCGCTTGTCAACCTGGAGCTGTACTGCGAGGAAGTGCGGGATGAGGAAATTGCAGTGGATCTGTGCAGCCAGGAGCCTGTGGAGTTCCGGAAAAGAAATCTTCAGGTGGCGTCCACAAAGGTCTGCAAGAAGGATCTTTTCAGGATCAAGGAGGAAGTGGAAATACCGGGAAGCTTTCCTAATATCCTGTCCCTGATCTGGACAGAGATCACCCTCGGGACCATTGAATATAAAGTCCTCGAGGATAAGATTTCCATTCAGGGAGAGCTGCGGGCGTTCTTTGTATACCGGGCGGAAGGGGAAGAGGAGATCTGTCATTATGAGACAACACTGCCTTTTTCGGGAAGTCTGGAATGTGAAGGCTGCCGGGAGGGAATGGTGCCGGAGATCTGCTGCGTTTCTCAAAGCCGTGAGGTAGAGGTGAGGCCGGATTTTGACGGAGAAGAGCGTGTGATCACGTTTGAGCAGTGTCTGGAGCTTTCCATCTGCGTTTATGAGGAGGAAAGCATTGATATTCTTTCAGATGTATACGGTGTGTTAAAGGAAGTATCCGTAAAAGAGCGGAATGCCGATTTCATGAGGCTGCTGCAGAGGTGCAGCGGAAAAACAAAGCTTTCCGGGCACTTTGAAGAGGAATCGGAAAAGACAGTGATCCACAAGATCCTCCACACCGGAAATACGTTGGTCCTGCAGGAAAAAAAGCAGGTGGAAAACGGAATAGAGATTACCGGCGTGCTGGAGCTTCAGGTGTTTTATGAATGCAGCAGCGAGGGAGACCGGTATGGAGTGATCCGCTGCAGCCTGCCCTTCCAGTATATTCTTGAGACAGAGGGGCTTTCCGGAGAGTGTGAATATCCTGTTATGGCCTGTGTGGATCAGATCACGGTTGCGATCATTGACAGCAGGGAGATCGATGTCAAGGCAGTGCTTTATTTTAAGGCCAACGTCTATCAGAAATGGCAGGAAAGAATTGTGGAGCAGATCCAGGTGCAGCCTGCCGACATGGAAAAGATGGCAGCGCTTCCCGGGATTGCCGTGTACATGGTGCGGGATGGAGAAAGCCTTTGGGATATCGGAAAGCGGTATTATGTACCGGTATCAGCCCTCAGACAGACAAACGGTCTTTCAGAGGATGAGGTAAAGGCAGGGGATAAGATCCTGATCGTAAGAGGGTTTTAAGAAAAGAAAAAGGGCGTGTGAAAAACGAAGGTTTTCACACGCTCCTTTATTGTGTACACAAATTTCAATTACTGTTCTGCTTCCTGCGCAGCCTTTGCTGCCAGATCGTCAAAGCCCTTCATAACAGCGTCATAGGTCTTCTGAGAAATCTCGGGAAGCTTTCCGCCCCAGGTCTTCTCAGCCTGCTCGTAGCCCTTCTTGAAGGCAGCGCGCATATCTTCGATCTTATCAGGATCACCGCCTGTCAGTGCGGTGGCAAAATCCAGAATTCTCTGAGAGGTCTGGGAAACACCCCAGTAACCGTCCTCGGCAATATCAGCCTGTGCCTGAGCCTTTGTTGCAGGATCTACAGTGAAATCACCGCTTGCAAGTACCTTCCAGATGTCGTTTGCATTGTTGAAGGTCTTGCCCTGCTTGGTCAGCATCTGCTCTACAAGGCTCTTAAACTGTGCGTTTCTAGCATCAGCATCAGCCTTAAGCTTTGCAACCAGGTTGGTGTCGGTCTTGTAGGTCTTCTTGGAAGAAGCAGTCTTGCTTTCCTTTGAAGGCTCGTAGAAAACGCCTGTCTCGTTCTCAGTCTTGGGCTGCTGTACATTTTCCTGTTTGGTTTCGGTGCTCTTAGGAGCGGCAGTATAGCTGCTATAGGCCTCTGATGCACCTGTAATTCCGTTTACACTCATGATGAACCCTCCTTGGTCTTCAGATTATTTTAGGTTTCACTATTATTATCGGCAGAGAAGGTAAAAAATTTAGGGAAAAATCGGTCTGATCCAAAAGAAAAGGCTTATAAATGGATCAGCAGATTGACAAGGGGGATCTTGCCGATCAGATAGGATAAGATGCCGGAAAGGACAAGCAAAAGGCCCCACAGCGCCACAGCGCCTGAAACTGCAGAAGGAACAAAGACGACGTTAATTCCCGCAAGCAAAACGGGATGCAGGATATAGATCCCCATGGTCAAAGTGGCAAAGGAGGTGATAAGCGCCCTGGTTTTTTCCCTGGCAAGAGGAAGCCGCAGCAAAAAGAGAAATGTAACGGTGTACCAGGCAATAGAGGTAAGATTATCATAAAACAAATCTGCCAGACGGCTGTGTACCAGATAAAGCCCTACCTTTTTAATACAGAAATTGTTAAGGACGGCAAGAAGAATAACGGCAAGGCCATGGCTCCACAGGGGCAGCCGAAGCTTTTTGGAGACCTGCAGGTCGGCGCAAAGCGCACCGAATAAATAGTAAAAAAGCCAGGTCCACAGACGCAGGGTCTGAGGAACATACATCTGAATGCTATAGCCCCTGTACATGGAAAGCATGCTGATAGAAATGCACAAAACCATGAAAAAGCCACAGGTTATAAGAAGCGCAGGCTTTTTGCGATGCAGCAGTCTGTGTAAAAGAGGGGCAAGCAGGTCAAGGATCATGAAAGAGCCAAGGAACCAGAAATGCCATAAATATCCCTGCTGAAAAAGGCTTTTTGCGCACAAGGACAGGGGATTTACCAGTTTGTGACGAAACAGAAGAACCGGCAGCATGATCAGGAGATTCCAGCACAGAACCACCCGGAGAAGAGCGCCGATCTTACGAAGGGCATAGGAGCAGGAAAGAGAGTCCTTAGAGAACATGAGATAGCCGTTTACCATAAAAAAAAGCGGAACGCTGATACCGCAAAGATAATAAATGGTATAATGAACCATGCCTACACTGTGAAGGCCCACAACGCCGATGCAGGCAAGGCATTTGATCAGATCAAGATTTACATTTCTCGTGTTCATAAAGGAAGTTCCTTTCCTCTGCAAAAGTAAGTATTCTTTCCAGATTATAGCATTTTACCTTTCTGCCGGGAAATGCAAAGAACAGACAAAATTGCAGAAAGGTCATTGTACAATATGTCGGAAACAGCAGTCATATAATGGAAGCGGAATGGACACACTAGAAGAAAAAAGAAAAAGGAGCGGTTATGATGGAACAGAAGGAACGGACCGAAAAGCTGAAAGCGTTTTTGGACAGGCTGAACAAAGGAGAAGAACTGGAAAGGGTAAGAGAGGATTTCGTAAAGGAGTTCAGCCAGGTGGATGCCACAGAGATCATGGAGGCAGAACAGCAGATGCTGTCTGAGGGGACGCCCCTTGAAGAGGTACAGAAGCTGTGCGACGTGCATGCGGCGCTTTTCCGGGCTGCGGCGCCTGATGCGGAAGAGACAGCGGATCCTTCCCTTCTCAGAAAACAAAGGGCGGAAAAAACAAAGGAGCTGACAGAAACTACAGGTCACCCTCTTTCCGCTTTTCACAGGGAAAATCAGGCTCTTGAAAAGCTCATTGAAAAGGCAAAGACCTGGAAGGAGGAAAAGGATATCGACAGGGGGGCGCTGGAAGCCCTGCAGAAGATTGCCGGACATTATGCCAGAAAAGGGGATCTGCTCTATCCGGTGCTTAAGGTAGGATATGGCGTATCGGGGCCTTCTGACGTGATGTGGACTACAGATGATGAGATCAGGGATGCCCTTTCCTCTCTTTTAAAAAGGAAGGACCGCGGCAGGGAATGGTTTGCAGAGTTCGGGGATGTGATGAACAGGGCAGAGGATATGATCTACAAGGAAGAAAACATTCTGTTTCCCAACTGCGCCTCTTATTTTACGAAGGAGGAATGGATGGGGATCTACCATGACGCAAAGGATTATCCGGGCTGCTTTGGGGTAGAGCCTGAAAAATGGGAGGAGGCAGAAAAACAGGACAGAAAAGGGACAGAGGAGGCAGCGGACGGAAGAATTAAAATGAAGGGAGGCGAAATGACCGTAAAGCAGCTCAGCGCTCTTTTAAATACCCTGCCCTTTGAGATTACGTTTGTGGATGAACAGGGCAAAAACCGGTACTTTAATGAAGGGCATAAGGTGTTTAAGCGTCCGGCTATGGCCCTTGGAAGAGAGGTTTATTCCTGCCATCCTCCCAAGATCGAAAAAATGGTAAAAAGGATCATAGGAGAATTTAAGGCAGGAACCATGGACGAGGTTCCGGTATGGATGGAAAAAAACGGGCGGACAATGCTGGTGAAATATATGGCTGTACGGGACCGGGAGGGAAATTACTTGGGAACGCTGGAGCTGGTACAGGATATGGAATTTGCCAAAGAGCATTTTAACAGCCGTTGACAGCAGGAGCCGGATTGTATTAAAATGAATACAATCTTTTGTATAATGTATACAATTCCAAAGAGGCTGATCTTCCACGCAAATGCAGTGGAACCAGGAGAAAACGGAGAGAAGATTGAAAATGAGTGCGATCATAAGAAAGGCTTATGCGAAGATCAATCTGGGACTGGATGTGATCGGGTGCAGGCCAAACGGCTATCACGAAGTGAAAATGGTGATGCAGACAGTGGATCTGTATGATGAGCTGACCTTTGAAAAAAGTGAGGATCAGGAGATTTCACTGACCGTGGGGGATGCAGAGCTGCCTGCGGGAGCAGATAATCTGATCTGTAAGGCGGCAGAGCTGATCCGAAGGGAAAAGCAGCTTACGGATGGAGTAAAGATCACCCTGAAAAAGAGGATCCCTATTGCTGCCGGCATGGCAGGGGGAAGCACGGATGCAGCAGCGGTTTTTCATGCTTTTAACGAATTGTTTGGGCTGCATATGAGCCTTAGGGAAATGATGGAGCTTGGCGTTTCGATCGGGGCAGACGTACCCTACTGCATTATGGGAGGTACAGCGCTTTCTGAGGGGATCGGCGAGATCTTAACGCCTCTTCCGGCGCCGCCTGCCTGCACCTTACTGATCGCCAAGCCGCAGATCGGGATCTCCACCAAGTATGTGTATGAGCAGATCGATAAAAAGCCTATATGTGAGCATCCGGATATTGACGGGATGGTACAGGCGATCAGGGACGGCAGCTTAAGCGGGATCACAGAGCGGATGGGAAATCTGCTTGAAACGGTCAGTGCCAAAGAGTATCCTGTGATCACCAGGATCGAGGAGATCATGAAGCTTGGCGGCGCTGAAAATGCGCTGATGAGCGGAAGCGGCCCTACGGTCTTTGGCATTTATACCGCAAAAGAAAAAGCGGAGAAGGCGGCAGAGCAGCTCCGAAAGGAACAGATTGCAGATCAGATCTTTGTAACCGGATTTTATAATCACCTTTGACAAAACGAAGGAGGAATGAATGGAAGAAAACTTACAGATAGAAATGAATGATTTGCTGCCCCTTCGTGATGTGGTGTTTCACACCCTGCGGAGAGCGATCCTTACGGGACAGCTAAAGCCCGGTGAGCGGTTGATGGAGGTTCATCTTGCAAATAAGCTTGGAGTGAGCAGGACGCCGATCCGGGAAGCGATCCGGAAGCTGGAGCTGGAAGGGCTTGTGACCATGATCCCCAGACGGGGAGCGGAGGTAGCCCAGATCACAGAAAAGAGCTTAAAGGATGTACTGGAAGTGAGAAGGGCGCTGGATGTGCTCAGCGTGGAGCTTGCCTGTGAACGGATCACAAAGGAGGAAATGGAAGAGCTTTACCGGGCATGCCAGGAGTTTGAAAAGGCTGCCAGGGAAAAGGAGCCTTCCGTGATCGCCCAGGCGGATGTGAGGCTTCACGATATTATCGTGGATGCAACCCGGAACCAGAGATTAAAACAGCTTGTAAATAATTTGTCGGAGCAGATGTACCGCTACCGGTTTGTCTATATCCAGGAGGCGAACCAGTATGAAAACCTGATCGAAGAGCACAGAGAGGTTTATGAGAGCATTGTAGAAAGGAACAAGGAGCGCGCAGCCAGGGCAGCCAGACTGCACATTGATAACCAGGAGCTTTCCATTCTGCGTCAGCTTCGTCTGGAAAAGTCAGGGACACTGCATAAATAAGCTTTATCAGGGCTACACTTTTATCAAATGAAAAATCGGAAGGAAATTTTGATAAAGGTGAAGAAAAAAAGAGCAGCAAAAATAGCAGAGGCGGCGATCCTTCTCATGGGGACCTTGGGCTTTTGGGGCTTTGTTTATCCAGAGCTTTCCATGACGGAAACGGTTACCATAGAAGAAACCCAGAAGGAAGAATCATTTTGGGAACGGCTCGGGAAGGAAGGAGTTGTTTCCGGAGATGTCCGTATAAAAAGCCGTCTGTTTGAATATGTATATGAAGGTAAGGGAAAAGAAGGAACCCAAAGGGATAGAAAACATGATCAATAAAAATGCACCAATAGGAGTATTTGATTCGGGAGTAGGCGGGCTGACCGTGGCAAGGGAAATTATGCGGCAGATCCCGGGAGAAAGGATTGTTTATTTCGGAGATACGGCCAGAGTGCCCTATGGAAGCAAATCCAAGGAAACGGTCACAAGATTTTCCAGGCAGATCGTCCGCTTTCTGCAGTCCAAGGAAGTAAAGGCGATCGTGATCGCCTGTAATACAGCAAGCGCTTATGCGCTGGAGGAGATCGAGCAGGAAATCGATATTCCCATCATAGGAGTGGTAAAGCCGGGGGCCAAGGTGGCGGCGGAGGCAACCAGGAACGGCAAGGTGGGTGTGATCGCAACAGAGGGAACCATTGGAAGCCACATTTATTCCAGATACATAAATGAGATCTCACCGGAGGCAAAGGTTATCGGAAAAGCATGTCCGCTGTTTGTGCCTCTTGTGGAGGAGGGATTATGGCAGGATCCTGTGACCGATGAAATTGCCAAGCGCTATCTTACGGAACTGATCGATATTGGGATTGATACCCTGATTTTGGGGTGTACCCATTATCCTCTGATAAGATCCACCGTGGGAAGGATCATGGGCGAAGGGGTTACCCTGGTCAATCCGGCTTATGAGACAGCAAGGGAATTAAAGGAGCTGCTCACAGAGAAGGAGCTTTTGAATGACGAGGAGCCGGAGCTTGGAGACAACCGCTATCAGTTTTACGTCAGCGATGCGGCGGAAAAGTTTAAAACCTTTGCAAATTCGATTATCAAATATGGAATTCTTTCGGCGAAGATCATCAATATAGAGCAGTATTAAAAGCAGATGAGCTTATGCCGGGAAGGAAAGAGAGAACATGACGAAAGATATTTTTTTGTCCTTAAAGGGACTTCAGTTTGGAGTAAATGAACAGACGGAAGAACTGGAAACCATTACTCCGGCAGATTATTATCTGCGCAACGGCAGTCACTATGTCGTTTATGATGAACTGTTAGAAGGCTGTGAGGAAACGATCAAAAACATGATCAAATTCAAGGATTCCAGCCTGGAGGTCATAAAGCGGGGAAGCATGAATGTACATATGATCTTTGAGGAAAATAAGAAGAATATTACAACCTATGCTACGCCCTACGGAAATATACTGATCGGCATTGATACCGGAACGATCAGGATCGAAGAGCAGGAGGACCGCATCAGCGTGGAGGTGGATTATACACTGGAAGCAAATTATCAGTACCTGGCAGACTGCCAGATCAGGATGAACCTTCTGCCAAGAAAGGAAGAAATTAAATTATTAGAGCATTAAAAAAGGATGCCGGCTGCGGCATCCTTTTATACTTTATTTTACAGGTTTTGCTCCGGCTTTTTCCTGCGCCTTTTCCAGGGCCTGCTTGAAAAAGCCCTTTTTCTTCTGGGGAGCTACAGGAGCCTTGCCGTGGAGTCCCTTTACGTCAGTGATGTAGATACCGCTGACAACGGCTTTGACTTCCTTCTTAACCGGTACGGAGTCAAAAATCTTTTCATCACAGACAAGGGAAAGGATCTGAGGCCCTACCTTTGCCTTTACAATGGGAAGCTTGGAACCCCGCATGAGCTTGGGAGTCTGATCGATGACTACCTGGGGAAGACCGGCTTCTTTCATTTTCATGCGCTTCTTATCAATGATCAGCATGGAGACAGTCTGCTTCATGGCCTCTACCTGGGCCTGCTGTTCCTCCTGACGCTTCTGAGCCTTTTTACCAAGGAAATATAAAACAACCAGTGCAACTACAAGAATTGCAAGAATGACTAACAAAACGATCGCTAATTTACTCACTAGAAACCTCCCTGCCGCTTTGTGATTTCCTTATTTTCTGGTAGCGGCGATGCAAAAAATATTTTAGCATCCTTTGGAAGAATAGGCAAGGGATTATAGGAATAAGGATTAAATATTTCTTAAATAGCGCATTAAGCCTTTTATCGGAGGCTGTTTTATGGTATAAATGAAAAAGAAAATAAAGAAAAACAAAAAGGGAAATGGAGAAAAAAATGAAGAAAAAAATAATGGCAGCAGCTCTTTGCATGCTGACCTTAACTGTATTTACCGCCTGCGGAAAGAAGGACACCAGCGACCTGGTTTATATGAAGGACTTCGATCCGGAGAAGTTTGTGACCCTTGGAGATTACCAGAATGTGGAGATCGCCTTGGACGAGCCTTCCGTCAGCGAGGAATATCTGGAGGGCTATGTGGAGTACCTGCTCCAGAACGATCCGGTTTATGTGCCGGTTACGGGAAGGGCGGCCCAGATGGGGGACACCGCTAACATTGATTTTGAAGGAAAGCTTGACGGCGTTGCCTTTGAGGGAGGAACCGCGAAGGGGACGGAACTGACACTGGGCTCAGGCCGTTTTATTGAAGGATTTGAGGACGGCGTTGTGGGAATGGAGATCGGCGAGACCAAGGATCTCAATTTAACATTCCCGGATCCCTATGATAACAATCCGGATCTTGCCGGAAAGGAAGTTGTGTTTACGGTAACCTTAAATGGCCTCAGCACCAAGGAAACACCGGAGCTTACAGATGACTATGTAAAGAGCCTTGAGATGGAGGGCCTTACAAATGTAGAGGAATACAGGCAGTATGTTTATGACATCCTGATGGAACAGCAGCAGTCAAACTATGATAGCGATAAGCAGAACCTTGCAGTGGAAGAACTGGTTAAGGCATGCGGCTTTGAAGAGGTGCCGGAGGGAATGCTGAACCGTATGAGCGACACCCTGACAAAAAGCATTACTTCCTATGCCCAGATGTATGGAATGGAAATCGGGGATTATGTGGCAAGCACCTATGGCGGGACAGCAGAGGATTATGAGGCAACCTTACGGGAGCAGGCAAGGCTTATGGCACAGAGATACCTGATGCTTGCGGCAGTGGCTTCCAGGGAAGGACTTACCGTTTCTGATGAAGAGTTAAACGCCCAGCTGGAAAGCGATGCGTCTTCCTACGGCTATGACGGCGTGGATTCTTATGTAGAACAGAGCGGGCTGGATAAGGAGGCATACAGAGAATATATGCTGATCCAGAAAGCGATGGAATACCTGACAGAGCATGTGAAGGTAGTGGCACAGACACAAGAGTAACAGATTTGACGGGGATAAAAAGGGATGCGGAAGGGAAAAGGACTTCTTAGGCTGATCGCAGTGGGGATGTCATGGAGCATGCTCCTTGCGGCGCCGATACCGGTCTTTGCAACGAGCACGAAGGTATCGGAGCTGGAAAAGCAAAAAGAAGAGCTGGAACAACAGAAGAAAGATGCTGATGCAAAAAAGAAGCAGGAACAGCAGAATTATCAAAACGCATCCGGCAAGGTAAGCTCCATCCAGTCTGATGTGGATGCAATTTCTGATGAGATCGATGAGATCGATGAATCCTTAGTTGAGACCATTGCCAGCGTAGAGATCATCAGGGATGAGGTATCCCAAAAGGAAGACCAGATCAAAACCACCACAGAGGAACTGCAGAAAGCGCAGGAAACGGAGCAGGAGCAATATGCAGCCATGAAGCTCCGGGTCAAATTCATGTATGAAAAGGGTGACAGCACCTACCTGCAGCTTTTGCTGGAGAGCCAGAACTTCGGCGAAATGGTCAATAAGGCCGAATATGTGGAAAAGCTGTATGACTATGACCGAAAGCTTTTGGAGGAATATATTGCCGCAAGACAGGCAGTAGAGGCTCTGAAAAATCAGCTTGAGGACGAAAAGGCCGAGCTGGAAGCGCAGCAGCATGAGCTGGAGGAAGAGCAGAAAAGCCTGGAAGAAATCCTGACGGAGAAAAAGGCAACCTACGATAATTATGAGGTGCAGCTTGCGCAGGCAAAGCAGGAAGCCGCTGTATATAAAGCAAACATCAAAAAGCAGAATGATGAGATCAAGAGACTGGAAGCCGCATCTGCAGCAAAGCAGTCAGAGATCGATGCAGCCAAACAGGCAGAGGAGGAAGCAAGAAGGGCACAGGAGCTGGCCCTGCAAAAACAGGCGGAAAGCTCCGGCACGGGAGAAGGACAGCAGACCTCTTCTTCGGGCAGCAGCAGCGCCTCTTATGCTTCGGCATCCAGCTATTCCGGTTCCGGCAGCAAGGGACAGCAGATTGCAAATTATGCCTGCCAGTTTATAGGAAACCCCTATGTGCCGGGAGGAACCAGCCTTACAGAGGGAGCGGACTGCTCCGGCTTTGTATGGAGGGTATATAAGGATTTCGGATACAGCGTGCCCAGAACCTCCTACTCCCTCAGAAGCTATGGAACGGGGGTATCCTATTCGGAAGCACAGCCGGGTGATGTGGTATGCTATGCGGGACATGTGGGGATCTATATCGGAAACGGGCAGATCGTACACGCCAGTACGCAGAGAACCGGAATTAAGATTACAACGGCAACCTACAAGGAAATCCTGTCGGTACGCCGGATCGTTTAAAAAAGATTTTGTGGCGCAGGACGTCTGTAGAATGGAGAGGAATATGTCAGATTTTGAAGAAAAGGACGACCAGGAATTAACGGATAAGACAAAAGAGGAAACAAAGGAAAGCCAAACGGAAAATAACGGACAGAAGGATCAGGATTACGAGGATGTGTGTTTTATCTGCAGAAGACCGGAGAGCAAGGCAGGGAAAATGTTCAAGCTGCCCAACAATATTACGGTCTGCAATGACTGCATGCACAGAACCATGGACGCAGTCAGCCAGTTTGATTATCAGGGAATGCTGAATAATCCGTCCCTGATGGACGATCTGAATAAAAATATGCAGGGGCAGGGATTTCCCAACATCCGTTTTGTCAATCTGACGGATCTGCAGGGTGAAGGCGGAATTCCCAACAAACAGAAGATCAAGAAGAAAAAGCCCAAAGAGGAACAGGAACCGGTTCTGGATATTAAAAATATTCCACCGCCGCATAAGATCAAAGCCCAGCTTGACGATTATGTGATCGGGCAGGAGCATGCAAAGAAGGTAATTTCGGTTGCGGTGTACAATCATTACAAGCGTGTGGCTACGGGAACCATGGACGATATCGAGATCGAAAAGTCTAACATGCTGATGATCGGGCCTACAGGCTGCGGAAAAACCTATCTGGTGAAAACACTTGCAAGACTTCTGGATGTGCCCCTTGCCATAGCGGATGCAACCTCCCTTACCGAGGCAGGTTATATCGGGGATGATATTGAAAGCGTGCTTTCCAAGCTGCTGGCGGCAGCAGACAATGATACCGAAAAGGCAGAGCGCGGGATCGTCTTTATTGATGAGATCGATAAGATCGCCAAGAAAAAGAATACCACAAGCAGGGACGTCAGCGGAGAGAGCGTGCAGCAGGGATTGCTGAGGCTTCTGGAAGGTGCGGATGTGGAGGTGCCGGTAGGGGCAGGCAGCAAGAACGCCATGGTGCCGCTGACCACTATCAATACCAGAAATATCCTGTTTATCTGCGGAGGCGCTTTCCCGGATCTGGAAGAGATCATAAAGCAGAGGTTGAAAAAACAGACCTCTATCGGATACGGAGCAGAGCTGAAGGATCATTATGATAAGGAAAAGAATATCATAAGCAGGGTAACGGTGGATGATCTGAAAAAATTCGGCATGATCCCGGAATTTCTGGGAAGACTGCCTATTATCTATACGCTGGATGCGCTGGATAAGTCCATGCTCATTAAGATCTTAAAGGAGCCCAAGAACGCTATCCTGAAACAATATCAAAAGCTCCTGGAGCTGGATGAGGTCAAGCTGAACTTTGACGAAGGGGCATTGGAGGCCATTGCGGAAAAGGCCATGAAGAAGGATACCGGTGCCAGAGCGCTGCGTGCGATCATTGAGGATTTCATGCTGGACATCATGTATGAAATTCCAAAGGATGACAATATTGGCAGGGTGACGATCACCAGGGAATACATTGAAGGAACCGGCGGGCCGCTGATCGAGATCAGAGGAGAAGGCGAAAAGCCAAAAGCCATCGAAAGCAGGCAGGAGCCCGCAGAGGAAAAAGAATAAGAAAGACAGGAGGGAAGCTCACAGACCGGTGGGCTTCCTTTTTTAACGCCGGCCCTCAGGAGACAAAAGAGGAAGGGAGCATATAATGGTAAAAAACAATGGATGCAGGTTATGACAGACAGGGAAAAGATCCTATCAGATGATTATTATGATCTGATTGTAGACTTTAATTATCCTTCAGGGGTCAGTCCGGTGGAGGATTTTGCAGTGCAGCCGATCACCGGGGAAATCAGTATTATCTATGCAAACCGCAGCCAGGTGATCCCCATGAATGTCAGTGACTACACTTATCCGGTGATCCCCATGCTTTACGGACTGATGCCGGGAACACAGGGTAACAGCGGAGGCTTTGATCCCACGCCGTTAATCAGGAGCGGGATCACAAGAGTGCAGGCACAGCCCCTTAACCTTACCGGAAGAGGTGTGGTTCTTGGCTTTGTGGATACCGGGATCAGATATGAGGAACCGGTGTTTCGGAGGGAGGACGGATCCACCAGGATCCTGGGGATCTGGGATCAGACGATCCAGACAGGAGAGCCGCCGCAGGGGATTTTGTACGGAACAGAATATAAAAGGGAACAGATCGATCTGGCGCTCCAAAGTGAAAATCCCAGAGAGATCGTTCCAAGCTATGATGAGAACGGACATGGTACGGAGATCGCCAGCGTGGCGGCAGGAAGCGTTCTGGGAAACGGACTGCAGTTTGTAGGGGCAGCCCCGGATGCAGAGATCGTGGTGGTAAAGCTCCGGCAGGCAAAGCCCCATTTAAAGGAATTTTATCAGGTACCCCAGGGGGCGGCGGCTTATGCGGAAAGTGACCTTCTGGTAGCGCTGAAATATCTGGAAAGCTATGCCATCTCCCTGGTAAGGCCTCTTGTGATCTGCTTTGGCCTGGGAACAAACCTTGGAGATCATGAGGGACATTCGGTTCTGGCCGATTATATGAACCGCATTGCCACCATGAGGAGCCGGGTGATCATTGCCTGTGGAGGGGATCAAGGAAACAGCGCCCATCATTATATTGGAAGCTCCGCGGAAGGACTGACGGAAACCGTGGACAATGTGGAGATCCGGGTAGGAAATAATGTAGGCGGTTTTACGGGGGAACTATGGGGAAGCGTTTCTGCCAACCATGCGATTGCCATCAGGGCTCCCGGAGGCGAGGTCACCCCGCGGGCAGACTTTAAGGGACAGGGAAGTCAGGAATTCCGGTTTATCTTTGAAAGAACCCGGATCCAGGTGGATCATGTGCTGGTGGAGCAAAGCTCGGGGGAGGAGCTGATCTTCTTTCGCTTTCTGGATCCTACGCCGGGGATCTGGACGATCCAGGTGTATATCAGCGGAGGAAGGGTTTCAGAAAGCACCTTTCATGTATGGTTGCCTCTTTCCGATTTTTTGCAGGGGGAGGTGTATTTCCTGCGGCCTTCTCCTTATACCACGCTGACAGAGCCCTCCAACGCAGGAGATATTATTACGGTTACCAGCTATGACGACCGCAATGACAGCTTCTATGCGGAATCGGGAAGGGGATATACCAGACTTGGCAGGATCAAACCCGACATCTGTGCGCCGGGAGTGGGGGTCAGCACCATCTTAGGGAACAGAACATCAACGGGGATCTCGGCGGCAATGACTGCAGGCGCCGCCGCCCAGTTTTTGCAGTGGGCGGTTGTAGAGGGAAAAAGAAGCTTTGTAGAAACCAGGGAACTGAAAAATTATTTGATCAGAGGGGCAAGGAGAAGCAATGATCTTTCCTATCCCAACCGGGAATGGGGCTATGGGGCCCTAGACATTGCAGGAACCTTTGCGGTGCTGGCAGGAGTGTAAGTTGATCTCCTTATTGATAAAGATAATCAATTTAACAGCATAAATCCTATTGACTTTGTAGGGATTTGTGGTCTATTACTTATGTAGGAAGAATAAACAGAACAAAGCGTGCGCAGAAATGAGGATAAAGATGGAAAAGAATACATTATTACAAATTCAGGGACTGCATGTAAGTGTTGAAGACAAGGAGATCCTGCATGGGATCGATCTTACCATAAACCGGGATGAGACCCATGTGCTGATGGGGCCAAACGGTACAGGAAAATCCACTCTCGGCTATGCAATCACCGGAAATCCCGCTTATCAGGTTACAGAGGGAGAGATCTGGTTCCGGGGAGAAAGACTAAACGACATGCCGGTAAATGAAAGGGCAAAAAAGGGGATCTTTTTGTCCTTTCAAAATCCCCTGGAGGTGCCTGGCGTAACGCTGAGCGCCTTTATCAGGAGCGCCCTTGAGCAGAAGAGCGGAAGCCGTATCAGACTGTGGGATTTCAAAAAGAGACTGGGTGAGATGATGAAACTTCTGGATATGGATGAGTCCTATGCAGAGAGGGATCTGAACGTAGGCTTTTCCGGCGGAGAAAAGAAAAAGGCGGAGATCCTGCAGATGCTGATGCTTGAGCCGGAGCTTGCCATTTTGGACGAAACGGACTCCGGTCTGGATGTGGATGCGGTCAGAACGGTTTCAGCCGGCGTAAAGCTGTTCCGGGAACGGGTGCACGGCTCCCTTCTGATCATTACCCACAGCACCAGGATCCTGGAGGCGCTTACCGTGGACAAGGTTCATGTGATGGAAAACGGCGTGATCACCAGAAACGGCGGAGCAGAGCTTGTGGAGGAGATCAACAAAAACGGATTCGGAAAGGAATCAGAGAGGCGTGCGTGAGAATGAAGGAAAAGAGTGTGATAGAGGATATCGACCGCAGCATCTATGATATCCGTGATCAGGAAAATGATGCATATCGTATGGAAAGCGGGCTGACACCGCAGATCATCGAAAAGCTTTCCAGGGAAAAGGAAGACCCTGCCTGGATGCAGCAGTTCCGGCTGCAGTCTTTGCAGATCTATCAGGAAATGCCGGTGCCGAACTGGGGGCCTTCTCTGGAGGGACTGGATATTGACCATATTGCCACCTATGTGCGGCCCAACACCAACATGAAAAATGACTGGAAAAATGTGCCCCAGGATATTAAGGATACCTTTGAAAGACTGGGGATCCCCCAGGCAGAAAGAAAGTCTCTTGCCGGGGTAGGAGCACAGTATGATTCCGAGCTTGTTTATCATAATGTGCGGCAGGAGGTTGCCACAGAGGGCGTGGTTTACCTGGATATGGAAAGCGCCATGAAGGGGGAATATGCCGACATGGTGAGAAAGTATTTTATGAAGCTGGTGCCGCCCCATGACCATAAGTTTGCGGCTCTTCACGGAGCGGTCTGGTCGGGAGGTTCTTTTGTGTATGTGCCAAAGGGAGTGCATCTTTCCATTCCCCTGCAGTCTTATTTCCGGTTAAATGCCAAGGGTGCAGGACAGTTTGAGCATACGCTGATCATTGTAGATGAAGGCGCAAGCCTGCATTTTATAGAGGGCTGCTCAGCTCCTAAGTATAATGTGGCAAACCTGCATGCAGGCTGTGTGGAGCTTTATGTGAAGAAAAATGCCAGTCTCCGCTATTCCACCATAGAAAACTGGTCCAAAAATATGTACAACCTGAATACCAAGCGGGCATTAGTGGAGGAGGGCGGAACCATAGAATGGATTTCCGGTTCCTTTGGCTCTCATGTGGGCTGCCTGTATCCCATGAGCATCTTAAAAGGAGATAATTCCAAAATGGAGTTTACCGGTGTGACCTTTGCAGGGGCAGGCCAAAATCTGGATACAGGGGCAAAGGTGGTGCATGTGGGAAAGAACACAAGCTCCTTTATGGATACCCGTTCCATCAGCAAAAGCGGAGGGATCAGTACCTTCCGGAGCAGCGTAGTGGTAGAAAAAAGCGCAAAAGGCACAAAGTCCTCGGTTTCCTGCCAGTCACTGATGCTGGATTCGGATTCCCGCTCGGATACCATTCCCGCTATGGAGATCCATACGAAGGATGCGGCCATCGGCCATGAAGCAAAGATTGGAAGCATCAGCGGGGACGCCATCTTTTACCTGATGAGCAGAGGGATGACGGAGGAAGAGGCCAGGGCCCTGATCGTCAGCGGCTTTGCAGATAATGTGTCCAAGGAACTGCCATTGGAGTATGCAGTGGAAATGAACAATTTGATCCAGCTTGAGATGAAAGGCAGTATTGGCTGAAAGGGAGGAAGGGAGCATGAAGGAAAATTTAAGGATAAACCGGCTGCCAGTACCGACCTGGAACCGGCTGCAGGTAAATGACGCCAGTGTGGAATGGGACAGTGAGGAAGCAGCGCAGAAGGAAGAAAGAATTGCTGCTGCAAGCGGAGAAGATAAAAAATTCCACCTGACCATAACGGATCAGGGAGATTACAGCAGCAAAAAAGTGACGGTGCGGGCAGAAAAGAACAGCAGCATAACCATATATGAGGTCTGCAGGGCTGCAAGGCCGCTGCGCGCAGAGCTTTTGCTGGAAGCCCTGGAAGGAGCGGATATCACTCTTTACCAGCTTCTGACCCCTTTGACCCGGACGAAGCTTTTGCACAGGGTAAGCGGAAGCTGTGGGGAAAACAGCCAGATCAGACTGGTAACAGCGATGCTAGGAGAAGGAGATATTTACTGTGATCATGGTGTGGAGCTTTTGGGAGACCACAGCAGCCTGAAGGTTCAGGCAGCCTATCTGGGAAAAGGAAACCAGCTTCTGGATTATAATATGACAGCGGATCACTATGGAAAAAATACAGAAAGTGAAATAAAGGCAGCAGGAGCCCTTAAGGATGCTGCAAGGAAGATCTTCCGTGGCACCATCGACTTTAAAAAGGGCGCTTCTGACTCTGTGGGAAGTGAAAATGAAACCGTACTGATGCTAAGCGATGAAGCAGTGAATAAGACCGTGCCTTTAATCCTCTGTGCAGAGGAATCTGTGGAAGGCTCCCATGGGGCGACCATCGGAGAGCTGGATGATGAGACATTGTTTTATTTTGAAAGCAGAGGGATCAAAAGAGAGGAAGCGGAAAAGATCCTTTCAAAAGCTGCAATCAAAAGGATCATGGGACTTTGCGGCGATCCTGAATTTGCAGGGCAGATCCGTGAGCTGCTGGCAGAGGAAGACGAGGAGAAGGAAAATGAAGCAGAAGGATTATAAAAAGGATTTTCCCCTGTTTTCAAACTGCAGGGTCACCTATCTGGACAACGCGGCTACCGCCCAGAGGCCGGTAAGCGTTCTGGAGGCAGAAAGGAAATTCTACGAAAACTATAATGCCAATCCGCTGCGAGGGTTATATCCTTTAAGCGTAGAGGCTACCAGGGAGTATGAGGACGCCAGGGAGGCGGTATGCGGACTGCTTGGGGCAGGGTCGGCAAGAGAGATCATTTTTACCAGAAATACCACAGAGAGCCTGAACCTTGTGGCTTACAGCTACGGACTTTCCAACCTGAAACAGGGTGACGAGATCCTGGTATCCGTAATGGAGCATCACAGTAATCTTCTGCCATGGCAGATGGTGGTCAAAAAGACCGGCGCCAGTCTGCGGTTTATGGAATGTGAAATGGATGGAAGCCTGGATCTTTCAAAGGTGGAAAAGCTCATAACAGATAAAACCAGACTGGTAGCGGTCACGCAGCTTTCCAATGTGCTTGGACGGGAGTATCCCATCCGCCAGATTGCGGAAATGGCACACCGGAAAAATGCGGTGGTGGTAGTGGACGGTGCGCAGAGCGCCCCTCATGTTCCCGTGGATGTGGCTGCTCTTGGGGCAGACTTTTTTGCCTTTTCCGGGCATAAGCTGTATGGGCCCATGGGGATCGGCGTGCTCTATGGAAAACAGGAGCTGTTAGAGGAAATGCCGCCCTTTCTTACCGGAGGGGAAATGATAGGATCGGTGACCAGGCAGGATGCAGTGTATGCCGAGCTTCCTCATAAATTTGAGGCGGGAACCGTAAACGCCGCCGGGGCAGCAGGGCTTAAGGCAGCCATTTTCTATTTGCAGGGCGTAGGATTTGAGACCATCAGGCAGCGGGAGCAGCAGCTCACAGAATATACTATGGATAGAATGAAGGAAATGCCGGGAATTCATATTCTTGGCTCGGAAAATGCCGCAGAGCATCACGGGATCATCACCTTTCTGGTGGATCAGGTGCATCCCCATGACGTCAGCGAGATCTTAGCGTCAGATGGGATTGCAGTGCGGGCGGGACACCACTGTGCGCAGCCCCTTTTAAATCATCTGGGATACCGCTCTACCACAAGGGTCAGCTTTGCTTTTTATAATACCAGGGAAGATGCAGACTGCTTTTTGGAGAGCCTGCAAACCATCAGGGAGCGAATGGGATATGGGAAATAGGAATTTTTACAATGAGATCTTAACAGAGCATAATATGCGTCCGGAATTTAAGCATGATCTTGTAGATGCAGATATTGTATTAGAAGGAGTAAATCCAAGCTGTGGCGACGAGATCAAGCTGAAGCTGAAGCTTCAGGGGGATGTGATTGCAGATGCCGCCTTTGTAGGGGATGGCTGTGCCATTTCCCAGGCGTCCACAGACATTATGATCGGCATGATCCTGGGGCAGAAAAAGGAAGAGGCCCTCAGACTGTGCGACACCTTTATGAAGATGATCAGGGGACAGGCAACGGCGGAGGAAGTGGAAAGCCTGGAGGAGGCTTCGGCGCTGCAGGATATTGCCCACATGCCGGCGCGGGTCAAATGTGCCATGCTGGGGTGGAGAACTCTTTCGGAAGCATTAAAGGAAGAAAAGAAGGAGTAGGAAATCCTTGCTCGCCATAGGGAAAAGTAGGAAAAACAACTTGTACAAATGGAAATACAAGTAGTAAAATACTTGTGTAAGCGAAAGGTTTTTCCCTACGGAAGGATCCCTATGAAAAATAAAATAACCCTGAAACAAAAGCTGATCATTTATTTTGCCGGTATGCTATTGCTTGCGCTTAGCATACAGGCTATTTTTAATTATCTGAATTCTTCCAAGCTTATCGTGGAGCAGGTGGAGGCTTCCAGCAACAAATCCCTGAAAAATATGCAGGAGGAAATCTACTCATATATCAATGGCATCAATTTTAGCAGAAAAGAATGGAGAGACAAGATTGAAAAATAAAATTTTTCAATCGCGGGATTTGTGTCTGCGCGCACTTGACACAAACTCGGTATGTGCAAAAAGTGTGCGCAGAAATGAGGAAAAAAATGGACAAAAACAAATTTGCAGTTACGCCGCCTATGGGCTGGAACAGCTATGATTACTATGATACCACAGTCAACGAGCAGCAGGTAAAAGATAACGCTGATTTTCTTGCTGCGAATTTGAAGCAGTATGGATGGGAGTATGTGGTTGTGGATATTGAGTGGTATTCCAACGACGCAGGCACTCAAAGAAAAGAATTTCAGTATATTCCCTTCGGAGATGATGAAATCGACCGGTGGGGAAGATTTCAACCCAGTCCTCACAGATTTCCTTCCTCTGCAGACGGAAGCGGTTTTACCGGGCTGGCGGAGTATGTGCACGGACTTGGCCTTAAGTTTGGCATCCATATCATGAGGGGAATACCGAGGGTGGCAGCGGAACGCCATCTTCCGGTTTACGGAACGGAGTACACTGCTGATATGGTGGCAGACCCTTCCTCCATCTGCGGATGGAATCCGGATATGTATGGTGTGAGAAATACGCAGGCAGGGCAGGCATATTATGATGGGCTGATCGCCATGTATGCCTCCTGGGGAGTGGATTTTATAAAATGCGATGATATCTGCGACAGCTGGATGTATCCGGATGACCGTTTTTCAGGATGGCATGAGACGGAAATGCTTTACAAGGCAATCCAGAAAACAAACCGCCCTATAGTGCTCAGCTTATCTCCGGGGCCTGCTCATGTAGACAGGGCATGGCAGTACTGCAAATATGCCAATATGTGGCGTATAACGGATGATTTCTGGGATAACTGGGAGCTGCTTAAGAATATGTTCTGGCGCTGTGAACTGTGGCAGGATCATGTGAAGGAGGGCTGTTACCCGGATTGCGACATGCTCCCTCTTGGAAAGGTAGGAGGCGGTTTTGGCCACGGAGAATGGGACTGCCGTTTTACGAAAGAAGAGCAGAAAACCATGATGACATTATGGTGTATGTTCCGCTCTCCGCTCATGGTAGGAGCAGAACTGACCAAGATGGATGATTTTACCATGTCGTTGCTTACAAACCGTGAGCTGCTCAGCCTTCTTGGAGAGGATTTCAGGGGAAAACAGCTTTATCGTACGGAGGAAGAGGCTGCCTGGGAAAGTCAAAACGCCAAAACAGGAAAACGATATGTAGCGCTGTTTAACTTAAGCGACGAAGAACGTGAAATGCAATTTGACCTGAAGGAAATGGAAGGAGAGAAGAAGTTTTCTCAAATTCGTGAAGTATGGAGTGGAGAGGAAACGCAGGCTTCCGAAGGAAAAATTTCGATAAAAATACCTGCCCACGGAACAAAACTGTTTGGACTTTTATAAATGGGGGTTAGCAAAATTTTCATATAATCCTGGACTGCAGATACTGCTTGATTTTGGAGCGGCATCTGCAGTCTGCTTTTGTGGAAAGAAAAATAGCTTTCTTTTTGTATAAAAATACGCTATAATTAATACTATATTATTTTAGAATAATGTAAAGGATAGAGACTTAAGGAGGCACATATGCTGCATATTAAATCGCTTGATGAAGGACTTGAGCTTTTCAAAACGCTTGGATCCGGTGTGCGTATTGACATTATAAAGATTTTGATGAAGAACTCCCGCATGAATATGAACGAGCTGGCTTCGGAGCTGAATATTACCAACGGTGCCCTGACCAGTCATATTAAAAAGCTGGAGGACTGTGGAATTGTAAACATTACAATTGAGTCAGAGGGGCATGGCAACCAGAAAATATGCTCGGTCTGCCTCGACAAAATACTGATCGATCTTGAGCCGCCGGAAAAGCCTCAGAATACTTATTTTACCAACATTAAAATTGGACATTACACAAACTATGAGGTATATCCCACCTGTGGCCTGGCTTCGGCAACGGCCCTGATCGGGGAAGTGGATGATCCGCGCTATTTTACCCATCCCGACCGCTACAATGCCGACATCCTCTGGTTTACAAAGGGATATGTAGAATATGCGATTCCCAATTTTATCCCATCCCAGCAAAAGATCGACCAGATTTCCATTTCTGCGGAGCTCGGAAGTGAAGCGCCGGGGATCAATGAGATCTGGCCGTCAGATGTTTCCTTTTATTTGAATGATGTTTTTATCGGCAGTTGGACAAGCCCGGGAGATTTTGGGGAAACAAAGGGGATCTTTACGCCGGGCTGGTGGTATCCGAACTGGAATCAGTATGGAATGCTGAAGCTTCTGGTGATTAACAATAAGGGAACCTTTATTGACGGGTTGCAGATGTCGGATGTGAGTATCAAGGATCTGAACCTGACAGATCGAAGCGCTATCAGGTTCAGACTTGCCGTTAATGATGATGCGGAGCATGTGGGCGGTTTGACGATCTATGGAAAGAATTTCGGAAATTATAATCAGAATATTGATGTGAAGATCAATTACAGCCCTCTTGCAGAGTAATATAAGGAAGCCGGATAACCGGCTCCGGGAACGAAGGAGCGGTTTTTGCTTACAGCTTCTGCCCACATTCTGAGCAGAAGGCGCTTCCTTCCGTAACAGGAGCTCCGCAGTTTGGACATGTGTTATTGAGCCTTGTTCCGCAATGATTGCAGAATTTGGAGCCTGCGGAAATCTGCCCCTTGCATTTAGGACAAATGACCATTCCACTTGCGACGGCGGGGCCGGCGCTGTTTACCACGACAGTTTTTCCACCGGACATAATGCAGCTCTCAATTACCTGGAAGATTTCAGCAGGAAGTTTCTGCTGTTTAAAGGCTCCCATTCCCGCTGTTATTGCCAGAGGCCATGCGAGGAACAGACCTACGGCTCCGGCGCCGATTTTATCTGACCACTGCCCTTCACCAACCGTGACATTCAGCTGATTTCCGACCACTGTGAGCTGGACGCTGATTGCCAGCCGCATTCCGGTTAAGGTTTTCCAGCCGTCCTTGGGCTGGCTTGCCTGCATGGTATAACCGTCTGTTGTTTTGGTGCTTTGAACCTCCATGCCTTTTTCTGTTTGAAAAAAATTGCCAAGCCGTGAAACGATGGTTTGTACATCTGTGCCGCTTAACATGAAAACTCTTGATTCAGACATTTTTATCCTCATTTCTGCGCACGCTTTTTGCGCATGCCGAGTTTGTGTCAAGTGCGCGAAGACACAAATCTCGCGATTGAAAAATTTTATTTTTCAATCTTTGCCCTCCCGGTGCATACGAATGCTGCCGATACTTTAATCATATTTTTTTTATAACATAGCAGAGAGCGCAAATGAATACGATTTCCGAAATGTCAATAGACATTTCGGAAATCGTACGTTTAGGGGATTATGAAAAGGTTGTGTGGCAGCAAAGTGTTGTTATTCTATGATAAACTGACTCATAGACTGTTCAAGATCCATTGCTTCCGAGTTCAGTTCTTTTACTGTTCCGGCTAATATGTCAATTTCTGCCGTTTTTTCCGTTACCATTTGCGCTACGTTTTTAACGGAGTCTGAAATTTGATCGGACAGCGTATTGATCGTTCCGATGGACTGACTGATAATGGACTTTCCATCCTGCATATTGTCGACTTTTTCTTTGATGGATTCCAAAATTTGTACCAGATCCGTGACGCCGTTGTTGATTGCATCAAAGGTGGAAACTGTTTCGTGCAGCATAGCCGTTTGTTCATGAAGAAATGTTTCTGTGCGCTCTGCTGATTCGGATGCAATGCTGTTGCTTTGCTGGATGCCTCCGACAATTTCACGGACATGAGTGCCGGCACTCATAGACTGTTCTGCCAGTTTCCTGATTTCTTCTGCAACCACGGAAAAGCCTCTTCCCGCTTCACCGGCTCTGGCAGCTTCAATGGAAGCGTTGAGAGATAACAGGTTTGTCTGGGAAGCAATGCTTTCTATGGTGCTTATGATCTCCACAATTCTGCCGGACTGTGCGTTTGCCTGCCGGATCCCTTCAAGAAGCTGTTCCGCAGTTTCTGCGGTTTCGTTTGATTTTATGCTTAATTTATCAATTCCTGTTTTGCCTGTAAGCACAGAAGAGAGGGCAGTCTGAATCGTCTGGGTCATGCTTTCGGAAGCGCAATATACTGCATTGATTTCGTCTGAAAAATCCTCCATTTTGTTTACGCAGAGCTTGGTCTGAGCAGCCTGGTCGGAGGTGTTTTCTGTTACCGTCTGCATGGAAAGAAGAACAGATTGCATGGATGCTTCAATATTGGTTGTAAGCTCAGAGGCCTGACCAGAGAGCTGCGTTACTTTCTTTCCGAATTTTTTGTTGTTTGCCATTAGGCTTCTGATGCCGGATAGCATGCTGGTAATTCCATCTGCAAGTTTTCCAAATTCATCGTTTCGATTCAGATGTACGTTTTCTGTCAGCTTACCCTGTGAAATCCTGGTAAGGCAGCCGCAGATTGTATTCAGGGCATTTCCGATCCCCTTTGAAAACCACAGTGCGCTTACGGCTGCAAGGATAACCGCAAGCAGTACCATTAATATTGTGGTATTTCGGATAACGCTCAGTTCCTTCAGGATTGTTTTTTCAGGAACGAGGGCGCAGATCTTCATACCGGTTTTGCCGATCGGAGAGCTGACAAAAAGCTGTTTTTTTCCACCTGTGGTCACATAGGAGGCTTCCACTTTCTTCTTTGAACTGTTTTGGTAAAAATCTTTGCCGGCAAAAGCGGGAGTATCGGAAACAACCCTTTTAAAAAGCTGCTTTTTGGAGGAAGAGGTTTCCTGCATTAGAAATTCCCTTCCGTCTTCTGTTACTATACCACGGATACTTCCGTCACCAAGCTCCATAACGCCCAGCAGGTTCTCAATATAATTTTGATCTACATCAATTACCAGAAAGCCGGAGTTGTTTTTCAGCTTATAGTGCATCAGAAAGGAAAAGGCATAAGCATCTGAAGAAACGCCCAGCTGTTTGTCAATAAAGTCATGAACACCCTTCCACGAATTGGATGTTTTTTTGCCGTTCATGGACTGCCCCTCGGAAGTATCCATATAGGACAGATACATTCCCTCAGGAAACCCTTTTACGTTGGATACAATGCTCTTTCCTTTTTCGGCAAAAACAGAATATCCACCAATGTAGGGAGAAGTGCTTTTGGCAGAAACAAGAGCATCATTGATTTTGTTTGCAAGCTGTGTGGCTTCTACGCTTCCTTTCTGTGCCATATCATTGTAATAGGTATTGAAATCATCACTGAGATAAACCTCAACGGCCGTATTGGAAATGGACTGGCAGATAAGTTCAACGGAAGTACTCGTAGAAGAGGCGGCGCTTATAACTGTATTTTCGTATTTCTGCATAATGGCAGCTGCTGCCATTTTATAGGAAAGACAGCCAAGGATGATCATCATCAGAATAAATGCAGAAAACAGGAAAAGCAGGGAGCTTGTGATCCTTTTTTCTCTTTTTTCCTTTTTGCTGCGAACAGCTGGTTTCCTTTTCAGAAGTTTATAATTCAAAAACAGGTTTCCCTTTTTCATTCCATGTAACCTCCAGCATCATTGCGTGACGATTGGGATTGTAAAGAGGATTTCCCTCAATTTTTGTTTCTGTTCTTGCGTGGAAGACCATAATGGAATTCCCATTTTCGTCAACCGTAAAGCAATTATGACCGGGGCCGTAAATACCAAGAGCCTCGTTAGTAGCAAGAACAGGCATGCGTTCCTTGTGCCAGTTTTCCGGATCCAGAAGATCGTCGTTTTCGTCAACGGAAAGCATACCGAGACAGTAGTGGATACCGGTATCGCTGGCGGAATAGGTCAGGTAGATCTTTCCGTTCTTTTTCAAAATGGCCGGCCCTTCGTTTACCCAATAGCCGTATCGCTCCCAGTCATAATCAGGTGTGGTTAACAGAACCTGCACAGTCTCAAGCCTGGTGGGAGAGGCCATTCCGGAAATATATAGATTGGAGATCTGCTTGCCGACACCTACTTTTTCTGCCCAGATATAATAATATTTTCCTTTGTTTTCCAGTATGGTGGCATCAAGAGAAAAGGTCTGAAAAGAAAAATCATCGCCTTCGGCCGGCTGTATCATGCCTTTTTCGACCCAGGTACCGGTAAGGGGATCCTCATCAGCACATTCCAGAATGTAGGGGCGGATGTGCCAGGGGCTTTCTGCATTTCCGGCTGCAAAATAGATGTACCACTTGTTTTCCAGGTAGTGCAGCTCGGGAGCCCATATGTGGGCGCCCATAGGGCCGCTTGCATGCTTTTTCCAGATGACGGTTTCGGCAGAGGTGGAAAGCCCGTTCAAGCTATGGGATTTTCGCAGCACAATGCTGTCATAGGCGGGCACGCTTGCCGTAAAATAGTAGGTTCCATCGGAATGCCGATATACATAAGGATCTGCTCTCTGCATAATCCATGGATTTTTTGCGTTACAATTTCTGATCATATTTCAAAACTCCTTTTACAATTCTTCTTTTGAGGCCTCTTTCCAGAAGTCATCATACCTTTCGTCCATGTGATTCATAAATGCACGATAGAAAAAGAATGACTGGATATAAGAGAGCAAGGCAAATCCAAGAAACAGCATGATGCTGTTTGCAATCAATGATTTCAGATTGATATAGAAAATAAACCCGGTAAAAGCCGCTACAATTGCCGTGCAGGGAAGGTATCCAAGGGCGAAACGTGCTGCATTTCTGACTAGCTCGGGAGTACTTGCTTCAAATTTTGCGAATACGGGAAACAGCCAAAGCATCCATAAATACAGGAAAAAGCATAGGATAAGGCTGATCAGCAGCATAGCCTCCGCAAACGGGGTACCGACTTTCATCCAGAACAAAATATCAAAGGTTAAAAGTCCTACGGCTAAAAGGATGCATATCCATAGGGGAGTGATCTGCCGGAAGTTCTGCTTAAAGCTTTGAAAAAAGCGCTTTGCCACATAGCCGTCTCCACAGCGGATCGAGGTGATGCATACATAGTACATTGCTGCAGTTGCAGCTCCTGCGGTAATGACAGGGAGGGAGCATAAAATCCATAAGAAATTCAGCAGGATGAGATCTGTGGCTTTATTTAAAAAGGCAATTACTGGGGAATCAGACATTTTGCCACCTCGCTTATTTAATTCCGCTGATTGCAACAGACTCAATGATCATACGCTGGAAACAGAAGAACAGGATGATAGTTGGAATCATTGCAATAACGGAGGCTGCCATAATCAGGGCGTAATCGCACTGAATGGAATAATAGGTATTAAAGGAGCGGATTACAACCTGAAGCGTCCAGGTCTTTTCACTCCTTAAGAAAATAGTCGGGGCAAGATAATCATTCCAGATTCCCATAAACCAGAGAGTGAGCTGGGTTCCGACAGCGCCCTTCATAAGGGGAAGAAAGATCTGCCAGAAGGTTCTGAAATACCCACAGCCGTCCAGCTTGGCGGCATCCATCAGGTCATTGGGAATACTGGTTAAATTCTGCCTCAGGAAAAAGATCATGCTGATATTTCCGAAGCATGCAGGAATGATCAGCGGCAGTAAGGAATCTGTCCAGTGCATTTTGGTGAACATGACATACTGCGGGATCATAATAACGGCAAAGGGGATCATGATCGTTGCAAGCAGCAGCATGAAAATTCCATTTTTACCGCGAAAGTTCATTTTTGCAAAGGCAAAGGCTGCCAGGGCGGAGGTAAAGCCGCCGATGGTAAGCACAGGGATTTCCACCTTGATCGTATTTAAGATACCAGAAATGAAATTCCCCTTTTTCAAAACCTCTGCATATTTACCAAAAACCCACGGATCCGGAATGACAGTGAGCTGGCCGGACAGATATTGGTTTTTGGTCATAAAGGACGTCATTATCATATAGAAAAAAGGAAAAACCATGGAAATTGCGCCGATGGACAGCAGAAGGAAGACTATGATATTTATGGCTTTTTCTTTTCTGGAAATAACCTCTGAGGACATAAGATCTTTTTTGCTCATTTTTTAGCCTCCTAATCAATGGTTTTAACCCATTTGTTTTGACCGATAAAATTCAGTAACGTAATAAAGAAGATAATAATTGCCAGGATAACTGCGATTGCACTGGCGTAACCAAGCTGGTAGCTTTCAAAGGCTTTCTGATATAAATAGAAAACAATTGTTGCTGCGCTGTAGCCGATACCGCCATTTCCGGAAGGCGTCATGACCTGAACCTCAACGAAGACCTGGAAGCCGCCGATCAGGGTAGTGATCAGAATGTAAAAGGTAACGGGAGAGAGCAGCGGAATGGTGATTTTGGTAAATTTCTGAAAGCCGTTTGCACCATCCACCATTGCGGCCTCATAATAGGATCTGGGAATGTTCTGCAGACCTGCAAGGTAAAGGATAATGGAGGTTCCAAGACCCTTCCATACCATGAAGATGATCATGGACACCTTAATGAGGGTTTCGTCCCCCAGCCAGTTGGGGCCATGTTTTCCGGTCAAGGCCTTGATGATTACGTTCAACAGGCCGTAATCATAGTTATAAACCCATGCCCACAAGATGGAAACGGCAACAAGCGAGGAAATGACGGGAATGTAATACATGGTGCGAAGAACCTTTACGCCTGGAATCTTGCGGTTCATTCCCATAGCACAGAGCAGGCCCAGGATCATTCCGATAGGAATTCCAATCAGATAGATGGTGGTAGTGCCAAGGGTCTGCCAGAATTTTGGATCCTTGAAAAGCTTTATGTAATTGCCAAATCCGCAGAAACGATCTAACATGCCGGCAATTCCTTTGGCTCCGGTCCAGGTCGTCAGGGAAGTGAGAAACGCAAAAATGATGGGGTACAGCATAAACAGTGCAAAGCCGATAAGCGGTGCGGCAACAAACAGGTATGCCCACCTTTCCTCACGCCTTGCCATTGTAGATAATTTTACCTTTACCCTTTTACCTTCTTGTGGTTGATTCATGGTAACACCTCTCTTATTAAAAAAGGGGGGTCACAGCCCCCCTCTTTAGCAATTAATTACTGTCCATTTGCTTCGGCTTTTAATGCATTTGCATTATCCAATGCTTCCTGCATAGCGGGCTGTACCTCTGCACAATATTCAGCAGCTGTCTTTTCCCCTGTCAGTACATATTCGTAACCGCCACTGAGGAATGCGGTCCACCAGTCAGAATTGTAGGTGTAGTTGGTTTCTACAAAAATTCCTTCATACTTGTCAGTTCCCTCAATGTAATTGAAGATTACTTCAACATTATCACCATAAGGAATAGTGCCGTCAGCAATTCTGTCTTTGAAATCACCCTTGGCATAGCTCATGGTATTGGGGATCTGAAGGGATGCGCCGGTTGTTTCGCCGGAAAGAACTCTTTGGCCTTCAAGATCTGTGGAGAATAAAGTGATCAGTGCGGCAGCGGCTTCCGGATATTCGGTATCTGCGGAAACGGCAAAGCCTACAGAACCGTTACGGGTCATGGAAACGCCGGTCTTACCTACAGGCCATCCACACAGACCCCACTCATAGGGGAAGGTGTTTTTGTCCATAAATGCTCCTACATCCCAGGTACCGCAGGCGTAGAAACCGATCTGGCCGTCTAACCATCTCTGATATCCGCCAAGTGCAGTGTCCTGCTCAACAGTAGGGGTAACATTGTACTTGCAGGTTAAGTCTGCAAAATACTGGAAAGCGTCAATGAATTCCTGCTGCCCGTCAATGACAACCAGGGTTTGATCCTCGTTCAGGAAATGACCTCCATTCGTATAAATGAAGGCGTCAAGAGCCCACTGAAGAGCGTTTGCACAGCCCCACTGGTCGATCTCACCATCTCCGTCCTTATCCATGGTCAGCTTCTTGCAAACATCAACAAACTCTTCCCATGTGTAGGGATTTTCAGGATCGGGATATTCCAGCCCGGCTTCATCAAATAAGGTTTTGTTGTATGCAAATGCAAAGGTAGACAAATCCTTGGGCAGACAGTAAAGGGAACCGGCGCCTGCCTCTTTGCCGTCATAACGATAAGCGGTTGTGATGGCAGGCCATAAATCGGAGACTGTTTCCTCAGGAACATATTCATCCAAGGGAAGCAGATAACCGTCATCTACGTTACTTGCAACGGCTTCCGGCCCTACATAGAAGATGTCAGGCATATCGTCTGCAGCCTTATATGCCATAAGCTTCTGGGCATATTCGTCTGATGTGGTTACCTCGAAGGTAACATTGGCATTGGTACTTTCCATGAATTTATCGATCAGGGACTGATAAACAGCCTTCTCATGATCCTGTGCAAAGATGAAAACGGTAAGATCGGCATCGCTGTAATCTCCCTCAACGCCTACGTTCTCGGTAGCGCTTTCATCTACGGTGATCTGTGCGCCGATACTTTCGGTTGTTTCTTCGCCACTTTCGGCTGCTTCGGAAGTATCCGTTTCGGCTGTCTCTGCGGTGTCTGCGGAAGCGTCTTCAGAGCTGCCGCAGCCGGCCAGCATGGAAAGGGAAAGTGTGGCTGCAAGTAATAAACTGACAATTTTCTTTTTCATTACATCCTCCTTTATCACAAATTACTGTGTTGAATAATTTTAATGTTCACAGAAAAATAGACTATTTTAAATTTTGAACACTAACCGGTATTGTGGACAAAAATTAAAACAATAAATTGTGTAATATGTACACTAAAACTAAATTTCTGTAAATTTTATATACATATAGTACAATGAAAACTATACTCTGTCAATACATATTTTAAATATATCTAAAATAGTTTTGACATTAAATAAAAATTTAAAATATACAAGAAAACTGCAAGCGTTAAAGGTACATTACACCCCAGAGAGTTTCGTTGTTACTGCCTACTCCTGCAAAGCATCTGACAGGATTTCCGGCTTCATCGGACATATCACATAAAATGCCTTTATAGTCTACTTCGTCCAGTGTGATTGTCATATAATAGGAGCCATCCTCAAAGGAATAGGATCCGCTGGTTTCATTCTCAAGGCTGAGCATGCCGTTCTCTAATATGCATTCCTGGGGTTCGTGGATCTTGGAGCTGATTTCGGTTCCGTGATTCAGCAGATACCACCTTCCCTCCAGATCCCCATTGTGGTAGCTGCCGGTTTTGATTTCTTCACCAGCTGTGGCAAAGGGGAGGGCAACGGGCCAGCCGTCCTGATTATAAGCCATCTGATGAACCCGGGGTTCATGGTATTCTGTACCGCCGTCAAAGCGTGTATGATAAACCAGATAGAGCTTTTGATCCTCTGACTGAAGGACAGAGCAGTGTCCGGGAGCCATATAAGCTGTTTTAAGGCTGGGCAGGATATAATTTCCCATCATTTTGACACCGCGTTTCTGGTGGAGATCGGAGCTTTTAAGTGTATTGCCGGCTGCGTCCAGAAATTCACCATCCGGTGTTTTGGAGCGGAAGCACCGGATCTGGTAGCCGCCCTCCCGGGTCAGTTCGCCATAGGAAACCAGCAGGTAATACATGTCCTGGTCTTTGTCATAATACATATAGGGCCCTTCGCAGGACATGTGATTTCCGGAAATCAGATGCTTCCCAAAGTAGGGATCGGTTCCGGCTGCTTCATCAGCCTGCGGATGAACCGGATAACCGGTGCTCTGATCGATCTCAAGCAGCCAGATGCCGCCTGACCAGGAGCCGTAAACCATCAGCATTTTCCCGTCCTTATCATAAAAGACGCAGGGATCGATGCAGTTTGGGTATTTCTTGTTGTTGTATTGTATTCCGGTCAGATATGGGGAGGGATCAGCATCGGCGCCCATAATAGTATAGAAATTTGTTTCGCTGACGGTTGTTTTGGAAAAGCCAGAATAGATCAGCGCATCACAATATTCATAAGGACCTTTCACATCATCTGCTGTTGCAAAATGGATCACAGAAGTGCGGTAATCATGACTGGTGGAAAAATACATGACCCATTTTCCGAGCGCTTCGTTATAAATAACATCCGGCGCCCACACGGCATAGCCTCCATCTGTAAATTTTCCTACATATTTAAATGCAGTCATGTCAGAATCAAATAAGTTGGAGAACAGGGGATTGCTTTTTCCGACTCCGCTGGCAAAGGATTTCCAGTTTCTGAGGTCTGTGCACTGCGCAGCCTCCATATGAGAACCGAAAATATAATAGGTGCCATCTGCTTCCACAACGGAAGGGTCGTGTACGGAAACCCCAAGCTGAAAGCTCCCTTTTTTGATCTCAGACTCTGTTTTTCCCTGTATTTTTTCGTGCTCCATTGCTTCTTCCTCCTTACTTTCCGCTCTGTTTTCCTGTGCCGGGATGGCAGAGGGGGGATCCGCCGTTTGACTCTTACTGCAGCCTGTGACGCCCAGAGCTGTTGTTAATAAGAAAATTCCCTTCCACACTTTTTTTCTCATACTCTTGCCTCCTTGTTACTTTTGATTGGACTAAAATAGTTTAAATATAGCTTAAGTATATAAGATTACAAGGTATTAGACAAGTGCTGAAAAATAATTTGTTTAAAATATAAATAATAGTTATGGATAAATACTTATGGTTTCTTATAAAATACTGGTTTCTTTTCTATACTAATAGTAAAGTTACATGCTGTCAGGAAGGTGACATATGGATTTTTCTAGTGTAGGAAAACAGATCAAGGCAAGAAGGCTCCAGAAGTCCTGGAACCAGGAGCAGCTTGCAGAAAAGGCAGGGATCACAGCGGTTTATGTGGGAATGATCGAGCGTGGGGAAAAGGTTCCCAAGCTGGAAACCTTTATCAAGCTGATCAACGTGCTTGAGATCTCGGCGGATGTGGTGCTGGCAGATGTGACCAAGGTAGGCTATCAGGTGAGGATGAGCCAGTATATGCAAAGAATAGAGAGCTTATCAGACGAAAGAAAGCGGGAGATCTATTCGGTTCTCGATGTGATGCTTGCATCGGGGAAGTGAGCTTATCCTTATAACAGGCTTTTCCGGAACTGGGAAGGGGTCATGTGCATATAGCGCTGAAAGGTCCGGTTGTAGTAGCTGATGTTGTTAAAGCCGGTCATACCGGCGATCTGGCTGATATCTGCATCAGAGTTTTGCAGCAGATAGGCGCTTTGATTGATCCGGTAATAATTTAAATATTCAAAGGGAGTCATGTGGGTCATGGCTTTAAACAGACGGCAGGTGTGTCCTTTGCTGAGGCCAAAATGTTTGGCAAGCGTAGCAAGGCAGATACTGCCGTCATAATTTTTGCGCAGATATTCCATCATGGATCTGACAAGAGCAGCCTGATAACCGGAGCCCTTGTCTTCAGTTTCCCTTTGAGAAGCGGTAAAAAAGGAGAACTGGTAAAAGATCTCCAGGAGCCTGATGCGGATGAAAAGCTCATAGCCGAAGGCCTGCTCCCGGAAGGCGGAATAAATCTGCCCAAGGCAGGCGGCAATCTGCTTTTCGGGCTCAGAGGCAGGAGACAGAACCATGGGAAGGGCTTCGGCGTCAGATAAAAAGAAGCGGAGGTACTTTTGCTGGATCAGGTCATTTCCAAGGCTCCGCAAAAAATCGGGATGAAAAACAATGGCATAAAAGGACAGAGCCTCTCCCATCCGGCAGGTCAGAAAGTGGATGCTGTTTGAGGGAATAAAACAGATACTTCCCTTGGTTACAGGGAAAAGCCCGCCGTCGCAGTGAAGGGTTGCATTTCCTTCTGTAATGACCAGAAATTCGATTTCTTCATGCCAGTGACAGCCGATCCGTTCCTCAAAGGTGGAATCGGAATGGATGTCATAGAGCATAAAAGGAAACAGGGAGTTTCCGTGAGGCGTGGTCTCACGAAGCTGGGCGGGATTGTTTTTGGAAGCATGGTTTTTCATGGGGCTTCTCCTTTCAGGCCGCAGAAAGCAGTGCAAAGGTCTGTTCTATATGAAAATGTTAATATAGTGCAAATATGTGTTAAAAATATTAAAGATAAAAAGGAAAAATGTTATTACAATGTCATTATAAAGAATGCGGGACAAAACCACAAGGGCTTTGTCAGAGAAGGAAAAGGGAGGAAATCACATGAAATTCTGGAAGGAAGAAAACGCACTGGTTTTTAAGCATCAATACGAAACCGTTAAGATCACACCCTGGGGAAAGAATGCGCTGCGTGTGCAGGCTACCAAGTACCCTGGTTTTACAGATAAGAACTGGGCTCTTGAGGAGGAGGTTCCATTTTACGGGGAATGCTCCATTGAAATAGAGGAAGGGGAAAGGGCGTCCATTACAAACGGAAGACTGACCATCAGCGCAGACAAGGCCGGGATCCTGACCTTTTACCGGGATGGAGAGAAGTTTTTAAAGGAATATCACAGGGATTACGATCAGCCCTCCTGCGCAGAAAGCAGATGCCTGAAAATCAGGGGAAGACAGTGGAAGTCCATCATAGGGGGAGATTATTCCCTGGCTGTCCGCTTTGAGAGCAACGATCGGGAAAAAATATACGGGATGGGACAGTATCAGCAGGCTTATCTGGATCTGAAGGGCTGCAGCCTGGAGCTGGCACAGAGAAACTCCCAGGCGTCCGTTCCCTTTGCAGTGTCCAGCCTTGGATATGGCTTCTTGTGGAACCATCCGGGAGTGGGAAGAGCCACATTCGGAAAGAATTATACCCAGTGGGAGGCAGAAGCTTTAAAGCAGATGGATTACTGGATCACGGTAGAGGACACCCCTGCAAAGCTGGTGGAAAATTATACGGAGGTGACCGGCAGAACCCCTATGATCCCGGATGGGGTTTTAGGACTCTGGCAGTGCAAGCTGCGTTACAGAACACAGGAGGAGGTTCTTGGCGTTGCAAGGAAGTACAAGGAGCTGGGGATCCATATTGACGTCATTGTCATTGATTTCTTCCACTGGACCAGACAGGGAGACTGGAAGTTTGACAAGGAATACTGGCCGGATCCCAAGGCCATGTGCGACGAGCTTCATGCCATGGGCACGAAGGTAGTGGTTTCCGTATGGCCCAGCGTGGATAAGAAAAGCGAAAACTTTGAGGAAATGCTGGAGAGAGGCCTTCTGATCCAGACGGAAAGAGGCAGCAACCAGACCTATGAGTTCCAGGGAGACTGTCTGGAGGTGGATGTGACCAACCCGGAGGCAAGACAGTATCTGTGGGAGAAGTGCAAAAAAAATTATTACGATTACGGAATCGACATGTTCTGGCTGGATAATTCAGAGCCGGACTATGGCGTATATGACTATGATAATTACCGGTATCAGATGGGAACAGCCCTTGAGGTCACCAATTTATATTCCAAGCTTTATGCCAAGACCTTTTATGATGGAATTAAGGAAGAGGGAAGGGAAAAAGAGTGCCTGCAGCTCATCCGCTGCGGCTGGGCAGGAAGCCAGAAGTATGCAGCCCTTCACTGGTCTGGCGACGTTCCAAGCACCTTTGAATCCATGAGAGATCAGCTCAGCGCAGGACTGAATATGGGTCTTGCGGGAATTCCCTGGTGGACTACGGACATCGGCGGATTTATGACAGATGATGTGGAGGATGAGAACTTTAAGGAGCTTTTGCTGCGCTGGTTTGAATTTGCAGTATTTACCCCCATTCTCCGTATGCACGGCGACAGAGGCCCCCATAATATCTCCCCTCTTTCCGATAAGGATTTCGGCGGCGGAAGCCTGTACACGGGACATCCCAATGAGCTTTGGAGCTATGGCCGGGAAGCCTTTGACATTATGAAGCAGCAGCTCGACTTAAGGCTGTCCATTGTGCCTTATGTGGAAAAGCTGATGCAGGAGGCGTCAGAGAAAGGCGCACCCCTCCTTCGTACCATGTTTTATGAGTTCCCCGGGGATCTTCACTGCTGGGAGCTGGAGGATCAGTACATGTTTGGCGGAAAGTACCTGGTAGCGCCGGTATTTGCCCTGGGACAGAGGGAGAGAGAGGTTTATCTGCCGGAAGGAAAATGGAAGAGCCTTTCAGACGGAGAAGTCTGTGAAGGAGGAAAGACCATTCTCTGCAAGGCACCGCTTACGTCTATCCCGGTATTTGAGAGACTTTCCCTATTCAATGAATAAGATTACTTTATGAACTAGAATGAGGGAAAAAATAAAATAAAAAAGTTACATGGGAAATCCTTTTGTGCTATAGTATTTTTGGCCTCATTTTAGAGGCAGAAAATCAAACAGTTTTGGGAGAAAGCATGGAACGTGAAATTGATTTAAGCCAGGTATCGGACGGAAAGCTTTATACGGCAAATGATATGGTAAGGGCAGCCTGCAATGATTGTGCAGGCTGCTCTTTGTGCTGTCATGTTGTGGGAAAATCCATTATCCTGGATCCCTATGATCTGTATCAGATGGAAAAGGGACTTTCAAGGAGCTTTGGAGAGCTTTTGCAGGAGGCTCTTGAGCTTAGGGTGGTAGATGGGATTGTCATGCCCAACATCCGAATACAGGGAGAGCAGGGGGGCTGCAGCTTTTTAAATGAGCAGGGAAGATGCAGCATCCATGCATACCGGCCCGGATTTTGCCGGATGTTCCCCTTAGGAAGGATTTATGAAAAGGAGCAGTTCCATTATTTTTTGCAGATCCATGAGTGTCCTTATCCGGATAAGACCAAAATAAAGGTGAAAAAGTGGCTGGGGATCCCGGAGCTTCCAAAGTATGAGAAATACATCTGCGACTGGCATTTCTTCCTGAAAAAGCTGCAGGAAAATCTGAAGGAAGAGGAACAGGCGGCAGGGCAGCTGAGCATGTACCTGTTACAGCTGTTCTTTGAAAGACCCTATAACACGGAAATGGATTTTTATCCCCAGTTTTATGAAAGATTAAAGAAGGCAAGTGTGCTTACAGGAGAAAGTGATGATAACCATTGATCTGATCACGGGGTTTTTAGGCTCCGGAAAGACTACCTTTTTGAAGGAATATGCGCAGTATCTGATGAAAAAGGGACTGCGCATCGGAATACTGGAAAATGATTTTGGAGCCATCAATGTGGATATGCTGCTTTTGCATGAGCTTCTGGGGGATCAGTGCGGACTGGAAATGATTGCAGGAGGCTGCGATAAGGAAAGCCATGCAAGGCGGTTCAAAACAAAGCTGATCGCCATGGGAATGAGCGGTTATGACCGGGTACTTGTAGAGCCCTCCGGTATTTATGATGTAGATGAATTCTTTGACGTGCTGAGGGAGGAGCCCCTAGAGGAATGGTATGAGATCGGAAATGTGATCGCCATTGTGGATGCAAAGCTGGAGCCCGGGCTTTCCAAGGAGGCAGATTATCTTTTGGCATCCGAGGTTTCCCATGCGGGATGCGTCCTGTTAAGCCATATGGACGAGGCAGAAGAAGCGGATGTACAGGAAACCATAGATCATTTAAAGCGTGCGCTGGAAGAGATCCAGTGCAAAAGGGATCTTACAGGAGTGATCCTGAAAAAAAGCACCATGCAGCTTAAACGGGAGGATTTTTTGAAGCTTTCCTCCTGCGGCTATGCGCAGGCCAGCTACCAGAAAATGGATCTGCCGGATGATCTGGGCTTTGACACGCTGTTCTTTATGGAGGAAAAGATCACAAAGGAGCAGCTGCAGACAGCGGCGGCGCGGATCCTTCAGGATGAAAGCTGCGGCAGGGTCTTTCGGATCAAAGGCTTTTTAAAGGATGAAAAGGGAGCGTGGACAGAGCTTAACGCCATAAACGGCGAGATTACCATGTGTCCCATAGAAGTGGGGCAGGAGGTGCTGATCGTGATCGGCGAAGGGCTTTGCGAGGCAAAGATCAGATCTTACCTGGAAAGCGCATAAAACATTGGGAAAACCGGGAATTCCGGCAAAAACACTTGAAAATCAAGCGGCCGGAAGGTATGATAAGGGAGCGTGCTTTCGCAGGAAAGCGGCAGTGGAAAAAGGATAAGGGAGAGAAGAACATGAGTAATTTTTTACCGATCAAGGATGCAGTTGCCAAATATATTGATGGATGTGCCGGAAAGGTTTCGGCTCCGTTTTCCAGATTATTTATCAGGGGGATCCTGGCAGGCGTGATGATCGCCCTTGGAGCAAGCGGCAGCAGCGTGGCGGCTCATTCCGTAGACAATGTGGGACTTGCAAGGCTTCTTTCGGGAGTGGTATTCCCGGTAGGACTGATGATGGTGATCGTGCTGGGAGCAGAGCTTTTTACGGGAGACTGCCTGATGGTGATGGGAACGGTGGACAAAAAGCATACCCCCCTTCAGCTGATCAGATGTCTTGTGATCGTATATATTGGCAATCTGGCAGGGGCGCTTCTGCTTGCGGCGGCTGCATATGCCAGCGGACAGTTTGACTATTCCGCAGGAGGACTGGGCGGCTATACCATTAAGGTGGCGCTGGGCAAGGCTACCATTTCCTTTGGAAAGGCAGTTGTTTCCGGTATCCTCTGTAATTTCCTGGTGTGTGCGGCGGTGATGATGGCAACCTGCGCCAAGAATATTATGGGAAAGCTGTTTTGTGCCTTTTTTGCGATCATGCTCTTTGTCGTGGCAGGATTTGAGCACTGCGTGGCAAATATGTATTATATCCCTGCAGGGATTTTTGCAAAGGGAAATCCGGCCTATGTACAGGCGGCAGTGGAGCGGTACGGATGCGCCGCAGACCAGATTTCAAGGCTGTCCTGGCAGAATTTCTTTGTCACGAACCTTATTCCTGTTACAATCGGCAATATCATAGGCGGCATGGTGTTTGTAGGGCTTGCGCTGTACTATGGAAATAAGGAAAAAGCAGCGTAATAAAAGTTTGACAAATCGGGTATTCTACATTATGATTACTGGTGAATGGCTATGACGAAGAAGAGTAGTATGGATTATCGCTTCCAGAGAGCCGGGATGGTGGAAAGCCGGCAGAATGAATTCATATGAATAACAGCTTTACCAGCCTTAAATCAACAGATAAGTGACTGCAAAGGCAGTAAATCAGGTGGCACCGCGGATTTTGTCCAGAACCGTCCAGGGAGACAGGCATGGATCATTCGTCCTGAATTAATTCAGCTATGGATTAATTCAGGTTTTTTTTATGGCGGGCAGAATGGAGATCAGTATGGAATTATCAACAAGGTATCGTGAGAGAAATTTAGGGCAGATCACCGAGGGAGATATCGGAAGTGAAATGAAGGTGGCAGGCTGGGTGGAAAACATCCGTGACCATGGCGGCGTTTCCTTTATCGATCTTCGTGATATGCATGGACAGCTTCAGATCGTTATGAGAGACACCAGTCTCCTTAAGGGAATCAGCAAGGAGGACTGTGTCAGCATCAAGGGAGAGATCGAAAAGAGGGATGAAGAGACCTATAATCCCAAGATCCCCACAGGAACCATTGAATTGGAGGCGCACGGCATTGAAGTGCTGGGGAAGGTTTACAGGCCGCTGCCCTTTGAAATTGCAACCTCCAAGGAGATCAGGGAGGATCTGAGATTAAAATACCGTTTCCTGGATCTGCGTAACCGCAAGGTCATTGACAATATGATCTTCCGTTCCAATGTGATCGCATTCCTGAGAAGCAAAATGACAGAAATGGGATTTATGGAGGTACAGACCCCGATCCTGTGCGCATCCTCACCGGAAGGCGCAAGAGATTATATTGTACCGTCCAGACATTATAAAGGAAAATTCTATGCGCTTCCCCAGGCGCCCCAGCAGTATAAGCAGCTTCTGATGGTGTCCGGCGTGGATAAGTATTTCCAGATTGCGCCCTGTTTCCGTGATGAAGACGCAAGGGCTGACCGTTCTCCCGGAGAGTTCTATCAGCTTGACTTTGAGATGAGCTTTGCCACCCAGGAGGATGTGTTCCGCGTGGGAGAAGAGGTTCTCACCGCAACCTTTGAAAAATTTGCACCGGAGGGCTACGAGGTAACGAAGGCTCCTTATCCGGTGATCAGCTATAAGCAGGCAATGCTGGAGTTTGGCTCTGATAAGCCGGATTTAAGAAACCCTTTAAGGATCATTGACCTTTCAGAATTTTTCAACAAGTGTACTTTTAAACCCTTCCAGAACAAGACGGTCCGCGCTATTAAGATCCATGGCCGTCAGTCCAAGGGCTTCCACGAAAAGATGCTGAAATTTGCAACGGAGATCGGCATGGGCGGTCTTGGGTATCTGGAAGTGCTGGAGGATCTTTCCTATAAGGGACCCATTGATAAGTTTATTCCCGAAGAGCTGAAGGAGGAGCTGAGAAAGCTTGCAGGACTTGAGGTGGATGATACCATCTTCTTTATTGCGGACAAGGAAGCACATGCGGCTGCCTACGCAGGACAGATCCGTAATGAGCTGGGCAGAAGACTGGATCTATACGAGAAAAATGCGTACCGCTTCTGTTTTGTAAATGATTTCCCCATGTATGAGAAGGATGAGGAGACCCACAAGATCGGCTTTACCCACAATCCTTTCTCCATGCCCCAGGGCGGACTGGAAGCACTGACCACCAAGGATCCTCTTGAGATCCTGGCTTATCAGTACGATATTGTCTGCAACGGCGTAGAGCTTTCCTCCGGTGCTGTCCGTAACCACAGTATTGATATTATGGTAAAGGCATTTGAGATTGCAGGCTATGATGAAGAGGTACTGAAGCAGAAATTTGGAGCGCTTTACAACGCATTCCAGTTTGGAGCGCCTCCGCACGCAGGCATGGCGCCCGGCGTAGACCGTATGATCATGCTGCTGCGCAATGAAGAAAACATCAGGGAAATCATTCCTTTCCCTATGAGCGGCACGGCACAGGATCTGATGTGCGGCGCACCCAATGAAGTGACAGAGCAGCAGCTCCGTGAGGTTCACATTAAAGTGAGACAGTAAGGGATGAGTAAGGGATGAAAGCAAGATTGAAAAATAAAATTTTTCAATCGCGTGATTTGTGTCTGCGCACACTTGGCACAAACTCGGCATGCGCAAAAAGCGTGCGCAGAAATGAGGATAAAAATGACACGGCGTAGTAATATGAAAATATTTGTAGTCGGGGGCGGCGAGATTGGAAAAAATCTCGCCGTACAGCTTTCTCATGACGGATATGAGATCACTGTGATCGACCGGGAAGAAAACGTAGTAAATACCATGAGCAATTCCGCAGATGTGATCTGCTTTCAGGGGAATGGGGCCTCCTACGGAACGCTTAAGGATGCTGGCGCCAGTGAAGCGGATATTTTTATCTCTGTAACGGAATCGGACGAATTGAATATCTTAAGCTGCATGACGGCCCACATGATGGGAGCCAAGCATACCATTGCCCGGATCCGGGATGTGGATTATGCCAGGCAGAATAAATTTTATAAAAGCAAGCTTGGCATCAGCATGATCATCAATCCGGAGCTTGCAACGGCAATGGAAATTTCCAGGCTCTTACGTTTCCCCCTGGCAACCAGGGTGGAGGTCTTTGCCGGAGGCAGGGCAGAGCTGGTGGAGATGACCGTAGGAAAAGCAGCTCCCCTGGACGGAAAGAGCCTGATCGAGATCAATCAGAACATGGGAATCAATTTGCTGATCTGTGCCGTAGTGCGCGAGGGGGAAGCCTTTGTGCCTACCGGACATACGGTACTGAAAGGCGGCGATATCCTTTACCTGACAGGGGCGGCAGAGGAATTCCGCAAATCCTTCAAAAAGCTTGGTCTGCCGGTGAAGCCGCTGCAGTCGGTGCTGATCGCAGGAGGAGGCAGGATTTCCTATTATCTGGCGGAAACCCTCAGCAGGCAGGGCGCCAAGGTGACCATGATCGAAAAAAATCCGGAGCTTGCCAAAAAGATGTCTGAGGAGCTTACGGGAGCCGCTGTGATGTGTGATGATGCCCTGGCTTATTTCGATTCCATGTCTGACACGGATATTTCCAACACGGATGCCTTTATTGCCATTACAGATAATGACGAATACAATCTGGTAGCCGCCATGTATGCGGAGTCCCGCAATATCAATAAGGTGGTTTCCAGGATCGGAGCAAAGTCCAGGCTGAAGGTGCTGCAAAGCGGCAGCAGGATCTGCAGTATTTCAAGGGAAGATGTTGCGGCAGACAGAATTTTAGGCTACAGCAGATCCCTCTTAAATGCAGAGGACAATGACGCTGTGGAATCCCTGTACCGGCTGATGGACGGCAAGATCGAATTTATTGAATTCAAAATTGACAGGGACGATCCCAATCTTGAAGTGCCGCTGAAGGATCTGAAGCTGAAGCAGGATATCCTGCTGGGCTGTATCATCCGCGACGGCAGCACCATTATCCCCCATGGCGAGGATATGCTGAAGGCCGGCGACACGGCGTTAGTAGCTACCATCAACAGACAGATCGCACGGTTAGAAGACATCTTTGCGGACTAGGGAAGGCGTGAAGAAAAATGAATAAGCGAAAAATAATCAGTTTTATGGGAAAGATCATCCTTATAGAGGTATTTCTGATGATACCGTCACTGATCGTTGCCCTTTCCTATGGGGATGGGGACGCCATGGCGTTTATAGAGACTATGGTGCCTGCGCTGATCCTGGGCGTTCTTCTCTGCCGGGTCAGACAGTCGGAACAAAGGATCAGCAGCCGGGACGGATATTTTATTGTGGCTGCGGCGTGGATCGTGATCAGTCTGATCGGTGCGCTGCCTCTTTATCTTTCCGGGGGCTTTGAAAGCTATTTCGGCGCACTGTTTGAGATTGTGTCCGGCTTTACCACAACAGGAGCTTCTGTACTTGCAAAGCCTGAGCTTCTGGGACACGGTGTGTTGTTCTGGAGAAGCTTTACCCATTGGATCGGCGGCATGGGCGTGCTGGTCTTTGTGCTCATGGTGATGCCCATGAATAATGATAATTCCATGCACCTGGTAAGAGCGGAGGTGCCCGGGCCTACAGCAGGAAAGCTGGTTCCCAGAATGAGAACCACTTCCATGATCCTGTATGGCATTTATGCGGCAATGACCCTGATCCTGATCCTTCTGCTTCTGGCATTTGGAATGCAGCCCTTTGATACCTTCTGCATTGCCTTTGGCACTGCGGGAACCGGAGGGTTTGCCGTTTCTTCAGCAGGAATTGCCGGCTACAACAGTCTGGCCATTGAGATCATTCTGGGCATTTTCATGCTGCTGTTCGGAATTAATTTTAATGTGTACCATCTTCTGCTGCTCAGGAAGTTCCGGGAAGCCTTTTCCATGGAAGAGATCAAGGTTTATCTGGGGATCGCTGCCTTTGCCGTGGTATCCATTACGGTCAACATTGCAGGCATGGTGGGAAATGTGGGAACGGCGCTGCGGCAGGCTTTTTTCCAGGTGTCAAGCATATTGACTACCACGGGCTTTTCCACAGTGGATTATGAGGCCTGGCCGGAATATGCAAAGCATCTGATCGTCTTTTTGTCCTTGGTGGGAGCCTGTGCCGGTTCTACCGGAGGCGGATTTAAGGTTTCACGGGCGATCATTCTGGTAAAATCCTTTTTCCAGGAGATCCGCCAGATCATTAACCCCAAAGAGGTGATCACCGTCAGGCTGGATGGAAAGGCGGTGGGCGGCAGAACACTGGAAAGCACCAGGATCTATGCGGCAACCTATATGGTATTGATCTGCATCTTTACACTGATCCTTTCCCTGGACGGACTGGATTTTACCACCAATGTAACGGCGGTCATTACCTGCTTTAACAATATCGGGCCGGGATTGAACCTGGTAGGGCCCATGTCCAATTTCAGTGTGTATTCTGACTGGGCAAAGGTGCTCTTAAGCTTTGTGATGCTGACCGGGAGACTGGAAATTTTCCCCATGTTTCTTTTGTTTGCAAGATCGGCCCATGACAGGTAGACAGAAACCATACTTTGAATAGTTTTTTCTAAATATTTTTTACCCCTCTGCAACCTTTGAAAGGTGGGAGGGGTATTATTAGTGTAAGGCAAAAACAAAGAATGCGGAAATGGAACGCGGAAATGAGGGAGAAGATGAGAAAATTGCAAAAGAAACTGTTGGTGTGCCTGCTGCTTGTCTGCATGGTACTGCCCCTTGGGGCTTGCGGAAGCGCAGTAGAGGCAGCAAAGCAGGCGCTGGAGAAGAAAAAGCAGGAAGAAGGCCAGACCACGGAGGAAGAGGTAACAGAAGACGAGGTTACAGAGGATGTGGAAGAGGAAGCTGGGGACAGCGAGGAATTGTCAGTAAGCCTTGACCATCCGGTACTGGGAGAGGATGACATTGCAGACTATGACGGATTTGAATATCTTTACTGTGAGAATTTAAGAACCCAGTCTGAGAAGAACGAAGAGACCGGCAAGATGGAAAGCTATTCCATGGATGTATTTATTCCCCAGGATGATTATGTTTATGTGAGCATGAACCGTGTCACCGGAGATAAGCTGGGGGTATCCTTCCGGATCGAGCTGAACCCCAGCATCCGTTATGCGGCTGAGGATTATCTGGTAAGTGAAAATCTGCAGTATTATGTTGAAAATGAATTTGATCCTTTTTATTCGGACGGTACCAAGGATGTTGTAATCGGTGAGCCGGAAGAAATCGACAGGAACACGGCGCGTCAGACCGTGGAATATCTGCTCTACAATAAATATGAGGCCTCATTAACGCCCGTTTTTTCCACCTATTATCTTAAGGAATTTGAAGATGGCAGAACGGCAATGGCACGTTTTGATGTGAGCGCAGATGAGGTGACCGGAAAGACGCCGGAGCTTTTAGAAGAGCTGGAAGCTTTCTATCAGTTTGAGATTGACTGGGATAAGGATGCAGCCCAAAAGAAGCTTGAGGACTATGAAGCAAGCGGCGGCGACAGCACCTTTGCAACTGATTTTGTCATGTTCACGCTGCCGGATGGCTGGGATAAGGACTATGATGTAAGCAGCTATGATAACTTTGTCTATGCACCTGAGGGCGATGCAGTGAATGCACAGTGCTTTATCATGCTGCAGAAGGAATATATGGGCTACGGAGAAATGGAAGGCGTAGATCTGTCTGACGAAGAAAGCCTGAAGGGCCTGTCTGAAATGGTAAAGGAACAGTATGGAGCAAGCGGCGATGTAAAGGCTTCTTATTACGGCGATACCTGTCTGGGAGAAGCGATTTTAGTAGAGATGACCGCACAGGTAGAAGAGGGGATTACCGGCGTTTATAACCTGTACCTGATCTTTGATGACAGCTATATGTATGAGATCATGGCAGCAGCAGGGGACGGAGCAGAAGAAAATCCGTTTGTGATCGTAGAAGATATTTTGGAAAATGGCCAGGTACCGGACTAGGCAAGGAACGAACCATCCTGTATAATAGTAATATTGGAGTCAAGCGCTGTTTTGGCTTCATATGACGCAGGACAGGGGAAAAGGAAATGTCAGTTGAGGAACCAATGACTGTGGAGGGAGCCATAGACCGGTATGCCGATATGGTGTATCGTCTGGCTCTCTCCCAGATGAAAAACCAGGCGGACGCAGAGGATCTTTTTCAGGAGGTCTTTGTACGTCTGGTGAAGCATATGGATAAGATGAAAAGCTGGGAGCATGTAAAGGCGTGGCTTTTAAAGGTGACCGTAAATTGTGCCAGAAAGCACTTTGACGGCGCCTGGCACAGGAGGGTGACCTTTCTGGAGGAAACGGAGTATCTTGCAGAAACAGGCGAAAGCAGCCTTATGGAGAAGGAGCATCCCGTCAGGGATGCAGTGGAGGAGCTTCCGGAAAAGTACAGGCTGGTCATCCATTTGTTTTACTATGAGGAGCTTTCCGTAACGGAAATCGCAAGGATTACAAACCAAAAAGAAAGCACTGTGAAATCACAGCTTTTCAGAGCCAGGGAGATGCTTCGGGAAAGCTTAAAAGGAGATCCTGACTTATGATACAGGAATATCGCAAGGAAATGGCCAAGGTGCATGCGGGAGAGGATCTGATAAGGCGCACAAAGCTGGCGGCTTTGCAGGAATCCGGAAGCTATGCGCTGCGGAAAAAGAGACAGCAAAGGCTCTTTCCCATTTTAGGGGCGGCCGCTGCCTGTATATTGCTTCTTCTTTTGCCGGGAGCGCTGCAGCAGACAGGGAGCAGAAACCAGACGCCTCAAAGAATGGGGCACAAAACAGAACAGACCAGGGAAATTTCCCAGATCCCCCAAAAGGACAAACTGGTTCCCATGGATAAAATGCCGGAGAGATTTGAAGCGGCGGAAGTGATAAAGGAAGAAGAAGTAACCTACTATCTGCTTTGGGAGGAAGAGAACAAGGCAGGAGAGGTATATATCAAGAAGCAGGAACAGGGATACCTGTTTACGGCACAGGCAGAAGATGATAAGGAGCTTTTAGCCCTTTCGCAGGAGGCCTACAGAAGGGAAACGGAAGAGCAATGAAATTTGAAAATGACTGGATCAGGATCGTTATCGAGCGGAAGCAGCTGACCAGGGAACAAAAGGAAAACAGGAGATGGATCACAAAAGACCGTTTCTTAAAGACGGGGATTTCTTTTGTACTGATCGCCGCCCTTCTGGCCGGAGTGCTGTATGGAAGCACATGCAGCATGAAGGGAGAAGAGGCGGTTTTTGTTTCTGAAAGCGGGGATAAGGAAGAGCCTGCGGGTCCCGGAAATGCAGGGGATGAGGAAAGCGTTGTTTATATTGAGCAGAAACGCCTGGCAGGAGAGGTCAAGGAGAAGTACGAAAACCATACGATCTACGGACACACCTATGGAGAGCCCATTGAAGATCTGGGCAGGGGGGATAATCTGGTCTTTGAGCTTGGCTATGACGCAACTGCCATAGAGGGCGTGGAATACTGGTATGAGATCTACGGGATCTATCAGGATCCGGAGCTCACCGAACCGGTCATTGCAGGGGATTATCTGTGGGATCCGGAGAAAAAGACGCTGACCATGACCCCTTCCCACTATGGAGTCAATAAGGTGGCCTTTGGAGGGCTGAGCACAGAGCAGGTAAAGAGGTACGAGCATTCCGATAATCTGTTTTTTGACCGGGGGAGCGGCGCAGACTGGGGAAATCTCGGAACCCTGTATCTGGCACAGTATTATGATGAGCAGACCGGACAGAAGCTGGAAAAGCCCATTGTGCGGATCATTACGCTGAAGGGAGAGCTGGAAGAGACTCCCCATCTTACCTATTCTGTTCTGGAGGATGGAAGGGCGCAGTTTTCCTGGACGCCGGTAGAAGGTGCAGAGGACTATCTTGTCTGCAGGGTCAAATACCGGGAGGAAAGAGGACTGGATTCCATGATGTTTGCCCTTGCAATGACGAAGGAGACCACCTGGACCACAGAGCAGCCGGAGTATGACGTGACAGAGCTGGTCAACCAGGAATTTAAGGCCTATCGTGTGAGTGAGGACGACTGGAACAACGAAGGGGATTATGAGTATTATAAGGATCAATATGAACCGGGGCAGGTGGTTTATGAGGATACTTCCTATGGAGAAGAAGGGATCTGTGTCATTGCCATCTGTAAGGAGGGCACTTCCATGGCCAGCAACTATTTCCTGAACAGGGAGCTTGCCCCTAAGCTGCCCCACTGTATTGCCTTTGACACGGAGCGGGCCAATGGATTTGCAGAAAGCTACGAGAGAGTAAAGGAGCTGCCTGTATATGATTATGTGACCATGTGTGACGGCATCACAAATCAAAGGCTTATCGACTATCAGACAGAGGATGCCAACGTATCCATGGAAAGATTTCTCCTCCTTGATGAGGAAGGAAACTTTACGGGCGCAGAGGATCTGCTCTGCCTTCACATTCCCTACCGGGTAGAGGGAACGCCTTTTTACTATACCATGCGTGTGGACGACTACCAGGAAGAAAATCTGGAAAGGGATCTGGAATTTCTGGAGGAGAGGGAGGCGGATCTTCGGAAAAAATCAGGAGAGCTTTCCCTGAAAATGGCCCATAAGGAAGTTGGCCGGGAAACAGAGATTGAGGAAGAAGAAAAGCAGGTCAGGAAGGTGGAGGACACCCCTGTATTTGCAAGCAGCGCACTTTCAGAATATCTGGCCCTCTCCATGCTGGGAGGAGCAACCTCCATCGATCTTTCGGATTTCCAGGAGGCAAGAGACCTGTCCCTTGCGGAGGATGCGCTTTTGGAGGCATATTATCAAAACCCGCTGATCCTGGGACTGAAGGAGTATCAGTTTAACAGAAGGGGAACCGTCCTTCATCTCGCTTATGATGAAACGGCCTCTGTTCAGGCAAGAAAGCAGGAAGAGATCAGGGAGGAGGTTTCCCGGGTGATCAAAAGGATCATCAGATCCAACATGACAGAGGAGGAAAAAGAGCTTGCCATCAATGAGTATCTGTGCGATACCGTCACCTATGATGAGGATGCGCTTGCAAACGCAGAGCAAAACGACTTTATGTATGTAGATCAGCAGTATCATGATTCCTTTACCGCCTATGGCGCTTTGATGAACGGAAGATGCGTCTGCGCCGGTTATGCGGCAGCATTTAAGCTGCTGGCACAGGAGGCCGGACTGGAAACCATTGTGGTCACAGGCTTTCTGGACGGCAGCCTGTCCCACGCCTGGAATAAGGTGCTGATTGGAAATGAATGGCAGATTGTGGATGTGACCAACAATGACAACGACCGTATTTCCAATGCTCTTTTCAACCTGCCGGCATTTGCAGGAGACCGGGTGCTTGTGGAGGATCGGGATTATATGCAGGATAAGGCCATCCGGAATTATACCGGCAGCAGCGAGGAATATGAATATTATCATATGACGGACAGCTATTTCCCGGTACAGGAGATCGCCCAAAGGCTCACAGAAGGGCTGAAGGAGAAGGGAGAGATCACCCTGCGCACGGATTATGCTCTGGATGATGATGATTTTTATAATGTTACCGACACCGTATTTGAGGCTTTGGGAGAGGATGCAGAGCTTTATGGCTGCTACTGGATCGGCGTTATTTATTTATCTCTGGAATAAGGCGGATAAAAGCAATATTTGAGAAGCAGACCGTTTGAAATGAACAGCAACAGGGCAGGGAATATCCTATACTGAAAGAAGGTATAGGATATTTTTTCGGGAACGGAGGAAATTATGGGAGACTTAAGACTGCCAAGACTGATCAGTGACGGGATGATCCTGCAGCAAAAAAAGCAGATCAAAATGTGGGGCTTTGACAGACCGGGAAGAAAAGTGATGCTTTCCTTTCTGGGAGAAGAATATGTAGCGGTTGCGGACGGGCAGGGGAGATTTGAAGCCGTCCTGCCGCCTATGGAGCCGGGAGGGCCTTATAACCTGTATATTGGAAATGAAAACGGGGAAGAGATCGTTGTGACGGACATTCTGATCGGGGATGTATGGCTCTGTGCCGGACAATCCAATATGGAGCTTCCCATGGAGCGTGTAAAGGACCGTTATCCGGAGGAGATCAGGGAGTGCAGCGAACCCTTTATCAGAACCTTTAAGGTCATAGAACACAGTGATTTTCATGGGCCTTTACGGGAACTGCAGTCGGGAAGCTGGGAGAAAGCAGATACGGGCACGATCCTGAAGTTTTCGGCTACCGCCTACTTTTTTGCAAAGCAGATGTATCAGATGACAGGGGTGCCGGTGGGACTGATCAATACCAGTCTCGGGGGCTCCAGGATCCAGTCATGGATGAGCAGGGAAATGCTGCAGGGAGATGTGGAGGATCTGCTTCTTGCAGAAAAATATGCAGATGATGCTTTCGTAGCCGGGCAGCTTGAAAGGAACCAGGAAAATATGGAGGCCTGGCACAGAAACCTGGACGAGCAGGATCAGGGACTTAAACGGAATTTCAAGGAGCTGAAGGCTCCAGAGCCCTCTTTTAAGGAGGTTTCCATCCCCTTCTTTTTCAGGGATACGCAGCTGCAGGGATTTATCGGAAGCGTGTGGTTTTTGAGAAACTTCCAGGTAACGGGAGGGCTTGCCGGCAAAGCCGCAAAGCTCTGGCTTGGCACCATTGTGGACAGCGATACTGTTTATATTAACGGAGTGATGGTGGGACATACGGATTACCAGTATCCTCCCCGCAAGTATGAAATTCCCGAGGGACTTTTAAGGGAAGGGGAAAATACCATTGTGATCCGGGTGAAATGTGAAAACGGGCATGGACGGTTTACAGACGGCAAAAAATATGCTCTCTGGAATGACGAGGAGGAGATCGATCTTACAGGGAAATGGTACTATGAGATCGGGGCGGCCTGTGAACAGATAGAGCCTACGGATTTTGTGAACTGGAAGCCTACCGGCTTATATAACGGCATGGTGGCGCCCTGCAGGCCATACACGTTAGCGGGAATTTTGTGGTATCAGGGAGAATCCAATACCCATGTACCGGAGGTATACCTGGAGCTTATGAAGCGTATGGTGGCCGGTTACCGGAAGGAATGGGGAGAAGAGCTGCCGTTTTTGTATGTGCAGCTTCCCAATTTTGCCATTGACCGGTATGACAGCGATGCAGATGAGACCGGACAGGGATGGCCCGTGGTGCGGGAGCTGCAAAGAAGGGCGAAAAAGCTTCCCCGGGTGGGAATGGCGGTAACAATGGATCTGGGGGAGGACAACGACCTTCATCCCCTTAATAAAAAGGAGGTAGGCTTCCGGCTTGCCATGCTGGCGGCAAAAATGCTTTATGGGATCGCCTCTGAATGCGAGGGGCCGGAGATATGCGGGATCGATTATGAAATGGAAAAGACCGGCGCCGTTCTGCTTTATTTTAAGAATATTACCGACGGCATGTATGCCTATGGAGGAGAAAAGGGAAAAGAGATCAGGGACTTTGAACTGCGGGACGAGCAGGGGATCTGGCACAGGGCAGCAGCGGTCATAAAGGAAGATACGATCCGCTTAACGCCGGTAGAAAGGATCCGGATCAGACCCTGTGGGGTGCGTTATTTATTCTCCAACATAAGCCACGGGGCAATGATCTATAACAGGGCAGGTTTTCCCCTGTCCCCCTTTGTTAATGAAAAGCAGGAGGATACCAATGAAAACACTGTGGAATGACGGATGGGTGTTTTTAAAGACGCAGCCGGAGAAAAATTTTACGGACGTGCAGCAAAAAGCAGAGGAATTTCAGCCGGTGGATGTGCCTCATGACTGGCTGATCTATGATGCCACAAAGCTGTATGAGGACAGCAGAGGCTGGTACCGTAAGCAGTTTTACTGGGACGGAGATAGGGAAAAGCGGGTGTTTCTCACCTTTGAAGGGGTCTATATGGACTGCTGCATTTATATTAATCAGGCGCCGGCATTTGAATGGAAATACGGTTATTCCGGCTTTACCTTTGAACTTGGTCCCTTTCTGCAAAAGGGGGAAAATGAGATCTGTGTCTGCGCTACCTTCCGAAATCCAAACAGCAGGTGGTATTCCGGTGCAGGGATCTACCGGAATGTATGGCTTAAGGTAACGGAAAAGACTTATATTGCCGAGGATGGAATTTATATCAGTACCAGAAAAAGGGGAGAGGATTTCGTCCTCCGGGTGGAAACCGAGCTGCGCGGCGGGAAGGACAGGGAGGCAGTAATCTCCCACAGACTTTCCCTGCAGGGAAAGGAAATCCCGCTGCAGAAGGTGGACAGCTCCTTTTTTCCGGGACTTTCAAAGGAAAAGGCAGAGAGCCGGGAAGAAAACGGCAGTTTTTTTGAAACACAGTATTACCTGGTACAGGCTCCTCGTCTGTGGGATACCGAAGAGCCTGTGCTTTATTCCCTTACGACCATGCTGCAGAAGGAAAATGAGATCCTTCAGCAGGAGGAAAATGGGGTGGGCTTTCGGGAAACGGCCTTTGACCCCGACAGGGGATTTTTCCTGAACGGAAAGCACTGCAAGCTGAAGGGCGTCTGTGAGCATCATGATCTGGGGGCCCTTGGGGCGGCGGTAAATGTCAGCGCCATCAGGAGAAAATTCAGGATCCTGAAGGAAATGGGGGTAAACGCCATCCGGGGCTCCCATAATATGATGGCGCCGGATTTTATGCGTCTTGCAGACGAAATGGGATTTTTGATGATCTCCGAGGCCTTTGATATGTGGGAAAGGTCAAAAACGGAATACGATTATGCCAGATTTTTTAAGGACTGGCATGAAAGGGATGTGGAAAGCTGGGTGAAGAGGGACAGGAACCATCCCAGTGTGATCCTGCTTAGTATTGGAAATGAGATCTATGATACCCATGCAGGGGAAAGGGGACTGGAGCTGACCAGGGAGCTTAAGGAGCTGGTAGAAAAATATGATCCCTGCCAGAATGCCCGCCCTACCATAGGCTCCAATTATATGCCCTGGGAAAATGCCCAGAAATGCGCAGATATTTTGAAGATCGCCGGATATAATTATTCGGAAAAATACTATGAGAAGCATCACAGGGAACACCCGGACTGGGTGATCTACGGAAGTGAGACCTCTTCTATCGTGCAGAGCAGAGGAGTATACCATTTTCCCCTGCATGCAGGGATCCTGGCAGAGGATGATGAACAGTGCTCTGCACTGGGAAACAGTATTACCAGCTGGGGAGCCAGATCGGTGGAGAACTGTATTACCATAGACAGGGATACGCCTTTTTCCATGGGGCAGTTTCTTTGGACAGGCTTTGATTACATTGGGGAGCCTACCCCTTATCATACGAAGAATTCCTACTTTGGCCAGGTGGATACGGCTGGATTTCCCAAGGATACCTATTATATGTGGAAGAGCGCTTTTGTGGATGTGGAAAAGGAGCCTTTTGTGCATGTGCTTCCTTACTGGGATTTTAATCCGGGACAGCAGATCGATATCCGGGTCTGCTCCAATGCGCCGGTGGTAGAGCTCTTTTTGAACGGAAGAAGCCTGGGAAAGCAGAAGCTTTCAAAGGCGCCCGGAAGCGGAAAAAAGGTGATCGCAGATTATCAGGCCCTTTACGAGCCGGGAGAGCTGCTTGCGGCTGCCTATGATGAGGAGGGCAGAGAGCTTGCAAGAAGGAAGAAGCATTCCTTTGGGGACTCAAAGCGGATCGTGTTAAAGCCGGAGAGCACAGAGGAGCCTGCAGACGGAGTAAGCCTCTTTTTTGTAGAGATCGGAACCTGCGACCAGCAGGGGTATCCGGTGGAAAATGCCTGTGACAGAGTGACCGTAGAGGTAACGGGAGCGGGAAGGCTGGTGGGCCTTGATAATGGCGACAGCACCGACGAGGACAGTTATAAAGGAATCAGCCGCAGGCTATTTAACGGAAAGCTTCTGGCCATGATCCAGACAGATAATGCCCCCGGGGAGATCGAAGTCCTTGTTACGGCCCCCGGCCTGATCCCTGCCCGGCTGTCCCTGTATAGCGCAGAAGGAAGCAGCATAGGCGGGATGATCACCAAAGGGGAAAAGAACACAAAGCGGCCGGTGGTGACCGGAAGGGAGGAAGAGATCCCGGTCAGAAAGATCACACTGACAGCACCGGAGGGACAAAGCTTTGACAAGGAGCATCAGGTTCTGACTGCAAAGGCCCATATTGAGCCGGAAGAGGCACAGGATCATGAGTTGATCTTCCAGGCGGTGGGAGATGGAGGTGTTCCTTGTAACCTGGTGGAGGTTGTGCAGGAGGAAAGTAAGGCGGTCATGACGGCAAAGGGCGACGGCGCTTTCCGCCTGAGATGTATGTCAAAAAGCGGAACAGGAAAGATCCGTCTGATCTCCCAGCTTGAGTTTACCATCACCGGTATGGGACAGGCCTACCTGGATCCTTATGATTTTATTTGCGGCAGTCTTTATACCTCCTTCCGGGGAGAGGTGGGAAGTGGAAATGAAAGAGGGGTAGCAACCGCCAGAGATGGGGAAACGGTTGTTTCCTACGGAAACATTGATTTTGGGCAGACAGGATCTGACGAGATCACGATCCCTATTTTTGCACTGGACAGCCAGCCCTATGACATCCAGATTTACGAGGGGATCCCGGGGAAAGAAGGAAGCAGTCTTTTGTTTCAGGGAATTTATCAGAAGCCTTCCATCTGGAATGTTTACCAGCCGGAGACCTTCCGGCTTTGCCGGAGGCTGAAGGGAATAACCACCATCAGCTTTCTTCTTCATCAAAAGATCCATATCAAGGGATTTTCCTTCCAAAGGCAGAACAAAGCATTTCTGCGGCTGCTGGCGTCGGAGGCGGACGCCGTTTATGGGGACAGCTTCCAGAAAAGAGAAGGCTGTGTGGAGCAGATCGGTAATAATGTATCTCTGGAATTTAGGGAAATGGATTTCGGGGAGGAAGGAACCGGAAAGCTTACGATCTGCGGCAGGGCGCCGAAGGGCGCCTGCTCCATCCATGTCCGTTTCTTTGACGGGGAGGAGGAAAGCAAGCAGATCGTAGAATTTGGGGAAGGCATAGAATATGAAGAGAAGGAATTTGTGCTTTCAAAGGTAAAGGGAAAGCAGACGGTGACCTTTGTATTTATGCCGGGCAGCTGTTTTGATTTTAAAGATTTTCAGTTCAGTATTGAATAATCCGAAAAAGAGTGATAGCATCTTAGATAAAAACGGGAAAGGATGAGATGCAGGATGGAAATTAAGACAGCAGCAGTGATAGGGGCTGGAGCCATAGGAAGCTATTTTATTGCCGGACTTTCCCCAAAACTGAAGGACGGATTATGGACCGTGGCAGAAGGGGAAAGGAAGCAAAGATTATCAGAAAACGGGATCACGGTAAATGACAGGAAGATTCCCCTGCATGTGAAAACACCTAAGGAAGCAAAAGGAGCCGATCTGGTTCTGGTTACGGTAAAATACGGAGCCCTTGAGGCAGCGCTGCCCATGATCGAAAAGATCATAGATTCCCATACGATCGTATTAAGCCCCATGAACGGAGTGGACAGTGAAAAGGTGATCGGAGAGCGGATCGGCATGGAGCATATGGTGTATTCCATGATCAAGATCGCCTCAGAGAGAAAGGAAGACAGGATTTCCTATAATCAGGAGACCACCGAGGGGATCTTTTTCGGAGAAAAGGACGGACAGGAAAGTGAAAGGATAAAGGCCCTTTCAGAGCTGTTTTCAGGAACCCAGGTCCACTATCATGTGCGCGACAATATCGAGCGGGATATCTGGTATAAATATGCGCTGAACATCAGCAAAAATCTGCCCCAGGCGATCATAAACTGCGGACTTGGAGCGTATAACGACAGCCAGCATGTGGCCTACATCAGCAAAAGACTGCGGGAGGAAGTGGTGCAGGTAGCGGCGGCCCTTGGAATTGACATCAGTGATGAGAACAATATTTCCGGCGGAAATGCGGCCTTTTCACCAGAGGCAAGGTTTTCCACCCTGCAGGATCTGGACGCAAAGCGTCCTACGGAAATCGATATGTTTTCCGGTACATTAATACGAATGGGAAAGGAGCTTTCCGTAGAAACTCCTTTTAATGAATTTGCTTACCACGCCATCAAGGCGCTGGAGGAGAAAAACATGGGTGTCATCAAATGAATAAGGATCTGACAAAGGGAGAGCCCTCCCGGGTTTTGTGGAGTTTTTGCCTTCCCTTATTTGGAAGCATTATCTTTCAGCAGCTTTATAACATTGCTGACAGTCTGATTGCAGGAAAATTTGTTGGAGAAAATGCCCTTGCAGCAGTAGGCAACAGCTATGAGATTACTTTGATCTTCATAGCTGTTGCTTTTGGCTGTAATATCGGCTGTTCTGTGATCGTCAGCAGATACTTCGGGTCAGGGGAGATCCACAATGTAAAAACTGCAGTTTATACCACCTTTTTAAGCGGCGGCATTTTATGTCTTCTGCTTATGGTGGGCGGCATTCTGGGCTGCGATTTTATGCTGGGACTGATCCATACGCCGGCAGAGATCATGGCGGATTCCAGGCTGTATCTTCTGATCTATATGCTGGGGCTTCCCTTTCTTTTCTTTTACAATATTGCCACAGGGATTTTTTCTGCCATGGGAGATTCAAGAACGCCGTTTGTGTTCCTGGCCTTTTCCTCCATTGCCAATATCCTGGTGGATTATCTTTTTGTACGGTTCCTGGCAATGGGAGTTGCAGGCGTGGCATGGGCTACTTTTCTGTGTCAGGGCGTAAGCTGCATTCTTGCCATTGTTGTTATCTTTAAAAGGCTATCCCAAATGGTCAGCGAAAGGAAACCCAGGATCTTTTCCCTCCACATTTTCGGACAGATTGCAGCAGTGGCAGTGCCCAGCATTTTGCAGCAAAGCTTTGTGTCTGTGGGCAATATCATCATCCAAAGCCTGATCAACGGCTACGGGGCTCCCGTCATTGCGGGATATGCGGCCGCCATTAAGCTGAACAATCTGGTGATCACCTCCCTTACCACCCTGGCAAACGGGATTTCCAATTTTGCCTCCCAGAATTTGGGGGCAGGAAAATATGAACGGATCCACAGCGGATTTAAGGCGGGGCTGAAAATGGTCTTTCTGCTCTGTATTCCCATTGTGATCGTGTACGTTTTGTGGGGAAGATGGTTTGTGTACCTGTTTATGGAAAATCCAAAGGGACTTGCCATGGATACGGGAATTCAGATCCTCAGGATCCTTTCTCCTTTTTATTTTGTGGTATCCGTGAAGCTGGTGGCAGACGGCGCCCTGAGGGGAACAAGCCGTATGGTGCAGTTTATGGTTTCAACCTTTACAGACCTGATCCTTAGGGTGGTTCTGGCAACGGCCTTTTCAGGAGCCTTTGGGGTGATCGGGATCTGGTGCGCATGGCCCGTGGGCTGGAGCGTGGGAACGGCGGTATCCCTTTTCTTTTACAGCCGGGCAAAGAAGCAATGGGAGAAAGATTGAAAAATAAAATTTTTCAATCGCGAGATTTGTGTCTGCGCGCACTTGACACAAACTCGGCATGCGCAAAAAGCTTGCGCAGAAATGAGGAAAAAATAAAAAAGGATTGACATATATCGTACTGCAATGTATTATACATATATATCGAGGTGCGATATATCGCAGTAGGATGTATAGAAGCAACATGCATTGAGGTGAAATAAAAAGAGCTGAAATGTATATGAGGCACAGAGAGGAAAAAGAAAATGGATGCGCACATCAGGAAAGTATATGTCCCTATGACGGAAACCGGATTTTATATTTTGCTTTGTCTGCAGCAGCCGAACCACGGATATGGCGTGGTACAGAAGGTGAAGGAGATGACCGGAGGGGAAGTGCTTTTAAGCCCCGGAACCATGTACGGAAGCCTGTCCAAAATGGAAAAAGATGGTGTGATCAGCTTCGTGAGGGAAGAGGAGAAAAGAAAAATCTATGTGATCACCCAGCTTGGAAGAGAGATTTTGGAGCTGGAAAGAAAAAGGATCGAGCGGTTGCACCGGAATGCTGAGGAGGAGATGGAGAGATGAAAGAGAAAAAGACTGTATTTAAAATGTTTACCGTAACCCAATATGATCAGGAGGCAGAATTTATCCGCTGATCATTATTTTCCTGCTGATCATCATTCCCCAGCTTACCAGAGTGCAGTTCACTGCAAGCGGACGGGTGGATTCCTTTATCAAGGGGATCTTTGTAGCGCTGCTGGTATTATATCTGGTCATTTTTGCGCAAACCGCCATTGGATATCAGAGATTAAAAAAGAAATTGGAAAGATAAATATTTTTTGATATAATAGCTCTATCAGAGACAGGAACCTTTTTAAGAGGGGGCCATAACAATAACAATATACCACATAGGATGGAAATAAGATGTTTGCGTTAAACTGCAGGTTTCAGATAGCGGCGATATTAATTCTTTTTGTAATAGGTGTGGATTATGTTCAAAATCCACACCTAAAACTACGTTCCAGCAAATTTTTTAAACTCTTGCTGGGCAGCATGGCTTTAAATTTATGTCTTGATATGGGCACGGTCTATACCATTACGCATATGGACAGTGTTTCCCCGTCTGTGAACAGACTTCTTCATCAGTTCTTTATTTTCAGCGTGATCCTGGTTTTGTTCCTGACCTATTTATATATCAGAATGCTGGCAGATCCGCAAAACAGGATCAGATCAAAGAAGCTTTGGGTTTTGATGGTTCCGGTTGGGATCGCAGTGCTGGAAATCATAAACGGAAAGCTCTATTATTATAACGATGGAACATCAGCCTATTCCTATGGCCCCATGGTCATAACGGTTTACGCCTGCGGTTTTATTTATACGGTGCTTGGGATCAGGGCGGCCTTTCACAGGGCAGGGATCCTCAGCAAAAAGCAGAAATCCTCGGTAGCCTTCGGAACCATTCTGTGGTTTTTGATCCTGCTGGTGCAGATGTGCTTTCCCTATCTGCTGCTCTCGGGCCTTGGCTTTTCCCTGATGCTTCTGGCAATTTATTTTTCCTATGAAAACCAGAGGGAAAATTATGATGCGGAAACAGAAAGCTTTAACAGAAGCGCATTTAATAAGATGCTGGCGGAGAAATATCCCCGCAAAAAGCAGCTTTATGTGGTCAGCCTAAGCTGCGAAAACCTGGACCGTATTAACCGTATTGCCGGCCGGGATAAGGGGCTGGAGGCTATGCGGTATTTAAAATCTGCCTTTGAGAAATATACAGGGGAGGATATTTACCGTACCAGGGCGCAGGTGTTCAGCATTCTGGTGACAAAGGACATCAGACAGGAGATGGAGAAGCTGCACTGCCTGGAGCTGGAGCTCGGGAAAGAGGAATACCATGACGCCCGCCTGATCTGCCATATCAGCGTCATGGATATTAAGAAATATACCGCTTCCTGGCAGGAAGTGGATGAATTTTTGAACTTTATGGAAGCAAAGCTGCAGCATTCCGCCTGCAAGATCTGCTTTTTAAATGAACAGGTAATAGAAGAGAAAAAGAGAAGGGATCAGATCGATAAGCTGCTCGACGAGGCGATCTCGGGAGACGGCTTTGAAATGGTTTATCAGCCCATTTATAATACAAAGGAAAAGGCCATCACCTCCGCAAAAGCTCTGGTGAGACTGAAAAACTGCGGGGATCTTGGTTTTGTTTCTCCTGAGGAATTTATTCCGATCGCAGAGGAAAAGGGTCTTATCCTGGACATTGGAGACAGAACCCTGGAGCTGGTGGCTGCATTTGCCAAGGAAAACAGGCTGGATCAGTCCTCCATTCAATATATTGAAGTCAACTTGTCGGCAATCCAGGCGGTAGTTCCCCATCTGGATCAGAGACTGAAAAAAATCCTGGACTGGTATGGACTTCCTGCAAACTTTATTAACCTGGAGATCACCGAAACTGCCACCATTAATTTCGGAGCCAGCTTCGAGCAGAATATCAGCAGTCTGCGCAGGATGGGCTTCAGCTTTTCCATGGATGACTTTGGAACGGGATATTCCAACTTGGCACAGATCAATCAGATCAGTTATGATCTGGTAAAGCTGGATAAGAGCCTGATCTGGCCGGTATTTGATAAAAAGGTAGAAAATAAAGAGAATGCGGAACGCCTTTTGCGGTCTGCCATTGAACTGCTTAAATCCATCGGCAAAAAGGTTGTTGCAGAAGGGGTGGAGACAGAAGAAATGGTGCAGTATCTCATAGACCATAAGGTAGAATATCTGCAGGGGTATTATTTCTCAAAACCTATTAAGGGAAAAGAATTTCTGGAATTTCTGAAAGATTTTGAAGAAAAGACAGAAGCAAAAGCCTAAGAAAGCTCCTCGAAGGAGATGCCCTTTGCATCCAGAAAGCTTTGGATAAACTGATCCCAAAGCCGGTCAGGGGCTTTGTCCGGTAAAAAAGAATGAAAAGCGGTGGCAGTGATGCAGGTAAGCTCACTGCCATCGTATTTTATATTCAGCACAAAGGCCTTGATATCGGAAGGGGAAACGCTGCTTTCTTCCTTTTTGAGGATTTTGGCCACAAGCTCAGGCTTTAAGTGAAGCACAAACTTAAAGCTTACAGGAGTGCGTTTTCCTTTGATCAGATCAAAGCATAAGGGACGCATATCCGCCCAGCAGGAAAAGTCATAGGGCGGCATTTCTCCCCCATCTGCCACATCCCCTGCAAAAAATTCCTTTACCATATGACCGTCAATGACAAAGGTATTATAGGTGACAACGGTGCCCTCTGAAAGAAGAAAGCAATCGAAAGCATCGCTTTTTAAAAGCCTGCTCATAAAATGATTCAGTTCTTTGATGCGGAATGCCTTCATAAATGGAATTCTCCTAAATCTGTTTCCTTACTTTTCAGAGTATTTTTGCGCCTGCTCTGCGATCAGCGCATGGTCATCGAAGTAATTGATCTTCATGGAGCGCTTCACATCCTCTAAGGTTTTTGCAGCAACCTCCCTTGCAGCAAGACTGCCCTTATGCAGGATCTCATAAACGGCGGGAATATCCTTTTCCCATTCCTTTCTTCTCTGACGGATAGGAGACAGCTCTTCCTGAAGCACGTTGTTCAGGAACTTCTTGACCTTAACATCTCCAAGACCGCCTCTTGTATAATGGGCCTTCAGCTCGTCCAGATTTGCATATTCGGGAAGATATTCCGCAAACAGTTCGTCCCTGCAGAAAGCGTCCAGATAAATAAAGACCGGATTTCCCTCTACCTTACCCGGATCAGAAACCTGAAGATGGTTGGGATCGGTAAACATGGACATGACCTTCTTGCGAACATCCTCCTCTGTATCGGAAAGATAAATACAGTTGCCAAGAGATTTGCTCATCTTTGCCTTGCCGTCAATACCGGGAAGACGCAGACAGGCTTTATTGTCGGGAAGCAGGATGTCGGGCTCCACCAAAGTATCCCCATAGACGGAATTAAATTTGCGCACGATCTCCTTGGTCTGCTCCAGCATAGGAAGCTGATCTTCTCCCACAGGAACGGTGGTTGCCTTAAAGGCTGTAATATCTGCCGCCTGGCTGATGGGGTAGGTGAAAAAGCCTACCGGAATGCTGGCTTCAAAATTCCGCATCTGGATCTCAGATTTCACAGTAGGATTGCGCTGCAGTCTGGATACGGTAACCAGGTTCATGTAATAAAAAGAAAGCTCGCAAAGCTCCGGGATCTGAGACTGGATCAGAAGTGTGGATTTTTCAGGATCAAGACCGCAGGAAAGGTAGTCAAGGGCCACCTCGACAATGTTCTGGCGTACCTTTTCCGGCTGCTCTGCATTATCGGTAAGGGCCTGGGCATCTGCGATCATAATAAATATTTCATCAAATTGACCGGAATTTTGCAGCTCAACTCTTCTTTTCAGGGAGCCAACATAGTGTCCTACATGAAGGCGTCCGGTGGGTCTGTCCCCGGTTAAGATTATTTTAGGCATATCTCATAAACTCCTTTTGTGTCGATTCTGGCGGAGAAAGTCCGCTTTTCCTATTATACACTATCGGGGAAGAATTTCCCACCATATCTTTGAAATAAATTGATAGCTGTGGATTTTTAAAGGGGATTGGGATAGAATGAAAGAAAAAGCAAAGGGAGATCAGAAAAATGGGACAGGTGGCAAAACGATTATGGAAGGACATTAAGGGCTTTGTGCCGGTAGCGGCCCTTTTTGGAATTTATTATCTGGTTTCCCACAGACTGTATGACGCCTTCTGCCCGCTGCTGATCGTTACGGGAATTCCCTGTGCGGGCTGCGGCCTTACCAGGGCAGGCCTTTTTCTGCTGAAAGGACAGGTTCTGCGGGCGGCAAGTCTCAATCCCGCCATTTTTCTGTTTGTATCCTTCTTGTCGTACTGCGCTTATTTCCGTTATCTGAAGGGACAGCGGGTGAAACGGCTTGGGCCTGCGCTGATCCTTCTGGTGGCAGGCACGCTCTTAATTTACGGCTGCCGGATGTATCTGTATTTTCCGGGAAGAGCGCCCTATGTTTATCAGGAACATAATCTGTTTGCGGATAAGATACCCGGGTATAGCGCCCTGTTACATAGGATCCTTAACAGGATCAGCCTGTTAAGGTCATGACCTGGTCCAGCGTCCGCTTGCCCCGCAGGGAAGCACAAGACCCTTGGAGGTTACGGGAAGGCCGATCTCGGAGGAAACAGCCTGTCCTCCATGCTTTGCCACAATAGCGGTGTTTAGCATATAGGTCAAAACGGCGGGCTGAAGCCCTGTGGTATAGGAATTGATCAGGAAAAACAGGGCGTCCTTTGACAGAAGCTGCTCGGTCAGCTCCAGGAAAGGGTAAATGCTTTCTTCGATCTTCCAGATCTCTCCCTTAGGGCCTCTTCCATAAGAAGGAGGATCCATAATGATGCCGTCATAGGTATTTCCTCTTCGGATCTCACGTTCTACAAATTTCACACAGTCATCTACCAGATAACGGATGGGGGCGTCAGAAAGACCGGAAGCGGCTGCATTTTCCTTGGCCCAGGTAACCATTCCCTTAGAAGCGTCCACATGGGTGACGCTTGCGCCGGCATGAGCGGCAGCCAGGGTTGCGCCGCCGGTATAGGCGAAAAGGTTTAAGACTTTTACAGGGCGGTTTGCCTGGCGGATCAGATTTCCGAACCAGTCCCAGTTTACAGCCTGCTCCGGGAAAAGACCCGTATGCTTAAAGCTGAAAGGCTTCAGATGGAAGGTCAGCTCTCCGTACCGGATGCTCCACTCATTTGGCAGATCAAAGAATTCCCATTCTCCGCCGCCTTTGTTGCTGCGATGGTAATGACCGTTCAGATGCTTCCATTCCTTCCGTTCCTTTTTGGTGTTCCAGATGACCTGGGGATCGGGACGGAGAAGGATATAGCGTCCCCAGCGCTCCAATTTTTCTCCACAGGAGGTATCGATCACTTCATAATCCTTCCAGTTATCTGCAATCCACATGAATTTGGTTCCTTTCAGACTTATTTTGCAATATCTATAAATGATAATAGGGGACGGAAGGGGAAAATGCAACATGAAATTTGAGGTATCTGCAAGGCTTATTTTATGATACACTGGCAAAAGAAAGGACAGGAAGAAACAGGTGAAAGTAAGGCATTGTGCCGGATGCAGGAAGGAGACCTGCGACGGCTGCGGTTTATGGAAACAGATTGAAAATCCCAAAGGGCAGGAAATGATCTTTCCGGAGGGCTTTCAAAGGGACAAAGGGCAGGGACTTGGGATCACCTTTGATGTTGGAACGACTACCGTTGCGGCGGTTTTATGGGATCTGGCAGAGGGAAAGCAGCTTGGCGCAGTAACGGAGGTAAACGCCCAGCGCTTTGCCGGAAGTGATGTGGTGAGCAGGATCCTTTATTACGAGGAAGGGCCGGAGCATGCGAAAAAGCTTAAGGCTGCGATCACGAAACAGCTTGACAGACTGGCGCAGGAGGTCTCAGGGGGCCGGAAAATCCAAAGGGCTGTGGTGGCAGGAAACACGGCCATGTGCCAGATCCTTCTTGGAATTTCCCTGGAAGGACTGACGAGGGCGCCTTTTCACAAGGGGTATGAAGGAAGCAGGATCCAGCAGGGAAAAGAACTGGGATTTGTATTTTTGCAGCACACAAGGCTCATCGTCCTGCCTGCCATCCAGGGCTTTGTGGGGGCGGACGCTCTGGCCGTGTACACCATTATAAAGAAGCTGGACGGACGGAAAGGGATCCTTGCGGTGGATATCGGTACCAATGGAGAAATCCTGCTGTTCGGAAAGGAGCATGTCTATGCCTGCTCGGCAGCGGCGGGGCCGGCTCTTGAGGGAGCGGCAGCCGCACAGGGCATGGGCGCCTGCGCCGGGGCCATCAGGGCAGTAGGACTTACAGGAGGGTTTCCAAGGCAGGAGCTTGCATGTCAGGTGATCGGAGGACAAAAAGCAAAGGGCATCTGCGGTTCCGGTCTTTTGAGCGCCCTTGCCCTGCTCCTTAAGCTTCAGATAATCGATCAAAGCGGATATTTAAAAAGTGAAAGCGAAGCAAGAAGGGACGGAGCCCCCCAGCGGATCTGCACAAGGATCCGGGAGGAGGAAGAGGGACGCAGCTTTCTGCTCTGGGAAGGGGGAAAAGGGCAGGCCGTGCGGATCACAGCAGCAGACGTGAGACAGCTTCAGCTTGCCATAGCCGCAATCCGCAGCGGCATAGATCTGGTTCTGGAAAAAGCGGAAACAAAGAAATCGGATCTTGCAGGGATCTACCTTGCCGGATCCTTCGGAAGCAGTCTTTCCGCAGAGGATGCAGTAGAGATCGGGCTTTTGCCGGAGGCAGAGGGAAAGCGGGTAAGCAGTATCGGAAGCGCCGCCGGAATGGGCGCCTGTCTGGCGCTTTTTTCCGAAAAGGTGGTTCGGGAGATGGAGGAGGATGCAGGCAGGATCCTCCATGTGGAGCTTGCAGACGAGAAGAATTTCCAGGAAAGATTTCTGGAGGCCATGACGCTCAAAAGAAGGTAGATGCAACTTATAGGCCGTTTTTTGCAGGTCATGTGAAAAGGCAGGACAGGAAGATGCAAAAGAGCTATACTGTAATGTGACATATAATCGGATGAGAACATACGGAGGAAACTAGAATGGGTGAAGGAAACAGTAATGTATTGGTGAAAAATGAAAAGCAGGCGAATAAAGCCGTTGCCAAGGTGATGAGAATCACCTTTGTCATGTTTACACTTGTGTATTTCATGAACGTGGCAGGGATCTTTATTGTGGATATGAAGATCATGACCATTGCCTACGGCATGGCGGCGGTGCTTTTATGGCTGCCTACCCTGCTTGTAAATGTGTTAAAGCTGGAGCAGCCCTTTGTAAAATATGTGCTTACCATCATTGCAGTGAGCTTTGTCACGATCTCGGCGGTGACTTTAACCTACCATGTGGTGCTGCTTTATATTTATGCCATAGCCATTGCCAGCCTGTATTTTTCCAAAAGGCTGAACATACTGGTTACGGTGCTTTCTGTGGTGGGAGTTTCGGTTGGACAGTGGGTGTCGTTTGCATTAAACACACTTCCGGACAAGAACTTAACCTCTACCTATAAGCTGGTGGTATTTGGAATTGTTCCAAGAGCGTTGATCTTAGTGGCATTAGCGGCCATCTTTACCATGCTCTGCAAGAGGACTGCGGAAATGCTGTCAAGTCTGTTAGGAGCAGAGGAGCAGGAAAAGCTGATGGAAGATATGAAGCGGATGCAGGAAAAGACGGGCCAGACCTCCGATTATCTGCTGACCATGGTAAAGGATCTCTCTACGATTTCCGGATCGTCAGCTAAGGCAAATGCAAGGATCGTGGAGGAGACCTCCGGGGTGCTGCAGAGCTTCAGCGATAATACGGCTGAAATTGAAGGAATGAATGAAAAGACAAAGGAAATCAACAACAGACTGATCGAACTGAACGACATGAATAACCAGATCTCCTCCCTGGCAGAGCATGTAAACGAGGAGACAAAGGACAATCAAAGCAAGATGGATTTTGCCATGAAGAGCATGGAACAGATCAATGCAAGCACGGACGAGTGCAGAGCCGTTATCTCGCAGCTTGGGGAAGAATCAAAGGAAATTTTAGGGATCATTCAGCTGATCACGGGAATTTCCGGGCAGACCAATATCCTGGCCTTAAATGCCAGCATTGAAGCGGCAAGGGCAGGAGAGGCCGGAAGAGGCTTTTCCGTTGTGGCAGACCAGATCCAGAAGCTGTCGGAGCAGACAAAGGGCGCAGTGGATGATATTGGAAAGATTGTTCATGAGGTAGTAAAGAATACAGAAAAAGCCGTGGTTGCCATGGAACAAAGCGCAAAGCTGACAAAGACCGGTATGGAAAGCATTCAAAAGGTGGGAAGCTCTACAGGTGTCATTACAGCCTCCAACCAGAAAATGTCGGATCAGATGCTGGAAATGGAAAAGACAACGGAAAGCATCCGGTTAAGGAGCCATGAGGTTGCAAAGGCCATGGAACAGATCAGCGGCAATACAAAGGATAATTATAAAGCCATTGAACATGTAACGGCGGCAACGCAGGAAAACAGCGCCGGAATGGAAGAAATTGAGCAAATGGTTACAAAGGTCAGGAAATTGGCCCAGGAGCTTCATGAGATCAGAACAGACAGATAAGGAGAACGACAGGTGGGAATTACCAAAAATAAACAGTCCCTGGAAACCATTGCGGAAATGGCCCGCAGGGCATTCCCGGATAAGAAGATCCTTAGGGTAAAGGAACTGACAGAGGGGATGTGCAATGTTACATACGATATTTCCTTTACAGATGAAAGCGAATGTATTTTAAAAATCGCATCCAAGGGAAACAGAGGACGGCTGTCCAATGAGGTAAATCTTATGGAGGCAGAGGTCACGGCAATGAACCTGGCCGGTCAGGGTTGTTCCTTTAAGGTGCCTGAGGTTTTTTACTATGACACCACAAAGGAGCTGTGCGACGGTGACTACTTTTTCATGGAAAAGCTGCCGGGGGAGAATTTATTCCTGGCCAGGGAAGAGCTTCCTGAGGAGACCTGTAGGCAGATCAGCCGTGAGACAGGCGGGATTGCCAGAGAGCTTTCCCACATTCAAAATAAGCAGTTTGGCCTGCTGGGGGAGAAAAGACGGTATGACACCCTGTTTCAGTTTGTCAGGGCCTTGTTGACTAACCTGCTCTCTGACGCCAAAGGGCGGGATATTGATGTGATCCATAACAGGGAAACCTTTCTTTTGATGCTGGAGGCGGACAAAGACGCTTTTGAGGAAGTAAAGAGCGCTTCCCTGGTTCACTGGGATATGTGGGAAGGGAACATTTTTATAAAGGACGGTCATGTGAGCGGAATTATTGACTGGGAAAGAGCCATGTGGGGTGAGCCTTTTATGGATGACCGTTTCCGCCGCCACACCAGAAGCAGGGAATTCCTGGAAGGGTTTGGCCAGACGGATTTTTCGGAAAAGGAGCTGGTCAGGCTGCGCTGGTATGACAGGATCCTGTACCTGACCATGATGATCGAGGTATTCTACAGAGAGTACGAGGATCAGGGGCAGTATGTATGGGCAAGAGGGATGCTGGAGGAAGCCCTTTCGGAATAGAAGAAAATGTGACTGCATGATGGATGCCGGTAGAAATGAGGAGAAAGATGAAAGTAAGATCAAGATATGAGACAGCACGCCGTTTTCTGATTTTCTGGACGCTGTTTATCGGACTGGGAGCTGTGGCAGGCGCTGCCTGTATGCTGCTAGATCCCAGTGGAAAAATAATGGGAATGGACGCCATGCTGCCCTATTTTCAGGTGCTGCCCTTTGCGCAGCTTCTGTTTCAGGATTTCCTTTTTCCGGGCATAGCGCTTCTTGTGGTAAACGGGCTGACAAATCTTATGGCAGCAGGTCTTCTCCTGAAAAGGAGAAAGGCAGGCGCTGTTCTTGGCGGGTGCTTTGGCATAACGCTGATGCTTTGGATCTGCATCCAGTTTTATATATTTCCCATGAATTTCATGTCAACAAGCTATTTCATTTTTGGCGCCTGTCAGGCGGCTGCCGGGTATGCGGCCTGGGTATTTGAAAAGCAGGAAGCCTTTGTGGTAAACCCCGGCGATTATCAAAATGTGGGCAAAGATCCTAAGCGTCTGGTGGTATTCTTTTCCCGCATGGGCTATGTAAAAAAGAAAGCCTATGAGGAGGCAGACCGCACGGGGGCGGCGGTATATGAGATCAAAGCCACAGAAAGAACGGAAGGGACACTGGGCTTTTGGTGGTGCGGCCGCTTTGGGATGCACCGCATGGAGATGCCCATTGAACCCATCACATGTGATCTTCCGGCATATGAACATATCACCATCTGCGCGCCCATCTGGGTCTTTTCCCTTGCAGCTCCGGTCAGAAGCTTTTGCAGGGAAGCAGCCGGGAGGGTGAAAGAAGCGGATTACATTCTGGTGCATCATACCGGTGGGATCTATGAAAATGCAGCAGAGGAAATGGATAGACTTCTTGGGATCACCCATACGGCGCTTCGCAGTGTGCAGTGCAGAAAGGGAGTATACAAGGAGCTTAAAGTGCCCGCTGCAGACTCTTGTCACGCCGTTTAAGACCTTCGATCCACAGATCGATCATGTCCATGACAACCTGCTGGTTGCCGCAGCTGCAGTGATCAGCACCAAGCTCTTTTTCAGTGATTTCCCGTGCGGTAATAGATTTTGCATTTTTCAGCAGGTGCATCTGCCTGCCGATGGAAGCGCGGCTGCTCATGGTATCCTTGCTTCCGCCAATGATGAGATAGTCCTTTGTAAGCTTATCTGCAAGGGGACGAAGATCAACCTGCCACAGGAAGCGGGCCAGGGCATGATCAGAAAAGTTTTGCTTTAAAGAGGGAAACTGTGCGACACTGACACATCTGGTTACCCGTTTGTCAAAGGCGGAAGCCCTGGGAGCATAAAAGCCGCCGAGAGATTCTCCGATCAGGGTAACGTCTGTCAACTGAAAATATTCTGTGACGGCCATTACAGGCTTTTCCCACTGAATGATAAGGGGAGCGCCGTGCAGCCTGAGACAGGCTCCCTGGCCGGGCCCTTCAAACAAATATACCGTATATCCAAGCTGCCTTAAATACATCATCTGTGGGAAGAATTCTTCATAGTTGGAGTCAAAGCCGCCGTGGGCAACGATCACCCCTTTGGATGCTCCCCTTTAAAAAAGTCTTCAAAATAAAGAAAGAAAAGCTCTCTGGCTTTTTGCCAGCAGGCGTTGTTGTCAGGGTCGTCATAATCCATAAAAAAGGCGGCCATACGGTAAAAACCCATGGCGCTGCGGATATTGCCCTTTTCATACTCGGTATCTGCCACCGCCAGAAGAACGGATTTCCAGCTTTTCTTATCGGTGATCTGATCGCCGATCCTGCGGACCGCATCCAGATCCCCCAGATCCATATTGACAAGGCGGTTCAGCTGGAAGCTGTAACCCGGATTTTTGTTGAGCTTGTACATTCCAACGGGCAAAAGAAACGGTTTTGCGATATCATATTTTTCCATGGACTTTTCTCTCCTTAATATATAGGCTTTCTGCTTTAAAAAGTGACCTGTTCACGCATGAGTTAGCACAAACTAACTTATGCGTCAAGAGAAATGCCTTAACATCTTATCCGTTTTATTTGCAACTTACCCTCTCTTTGATGGATTGCAGAGAAAAGAAATGCTATAGTCAGAATGTCACAGAGCCAGGCTGCTTTTCAGTGGCAGATCATCTGGCGTAAGGTTGCAGTTTTTCAGAAAGGTGTGGAAAGTAAAGTGAAAACATTAGATACGCTTCAAAAGCTGTCTCATATTGGAAAGATCCTTTGTAAGGTGATCTTTATCTGTTCCATTGTAGGATTTTGTTTTTGCATAGCGGGGATGCTGAGTATGGCGGTAGGGGCAAAGGAGCTGATGCGGCTGGGCATTCTGACCATCTGCATTCCACTTGGAACTCAGGTAATTACAGAACTGATTTATGAGATTGGGGCGCAGGTGATACAGGGTGCAGCGCCGTTTAAGGTAGATGCAGGGATCAACGTAACGTTAGGGATCATGCTTCTTTTCATGTCGTTACTGTGCCGGCTTGGAGCGGAATACCGGGGAAAGAACCTATAAACGCCATGGGAAAGATCCTGAACCACGCCAGCGAGCAGGAAATCAAAAAGTGGCTGGAGACCCTGTAAAAGGCTTGACAGTGCTTATGACGGCTGTTAAGATAAGCAGAGGATAAAATAAAGAAGAAAGCGAGGTATGCAGTATGATTGAAATGAATAAGACCATTGGAACTGAATATCGTATGCTGACCTCGGTTTTTTGGAATTGATCTCAAAGTAATCTAAAATGGATCAAAAGCCGCGGCCTGTTTGCTGCGACTTTTTTTTGTGCCTTGCGGCGCATCTTTCTGCCGCATTCCCATGTGTTTCTATGGCGGGGTCTCCATGCGATATTTTTCACAAAACTATAATTTCAAATGAGAATGGAGAAAGAAATGTCGAAAAATATCGGTAATAATAATGAAACCCCAAAAGATATGTACCCTGAAAAGCTTGGAAGGATCTGCCAGATCCAGAAAAACAGCTTTCTGATTTTATTTGAGGGAAAGGAGCTTCCTGCAAAGCTGAAGGGCAGCTTTTATGCGCAGGAAGCGGAGCTGCTTCCCGTGGTGGGAGATTATGTGAATTTCCTGTATAATCCCATGGGAGACTCCGTGATCTTGTCAGTCTGTGAAAGAACCAGCTTTTTAAAACGGCCGGATCAGGCCAAGACCGGCGTGGAGCAGTATATGGTTGCCAATGCAGACTATACCTTTATTGTAACCTCCCTGAACGGGGACTACAGCTATAACCGGATCGCAAGATATGTAAGCGTGGTGCTGCAGGGAAATTCCATACCGGTGGTGATCCTGACAAAAGCAGATCTTTGCAGCCGGAGGGAAAGATATGTGGCAGAGGCAGAGAGTATTTCAGACCGGGTAAGGGTCCATGCGGTTTCTGCCCTGTATGAGCCCATAGGGGAGGAGCTTTCAGAATATATGAAGCCTGGCAGCACGATCTGCCTGATGGGCTCTTCAGGAGCAGGAAAATCCACCCTGCTAAATGCCCTTGTGGGAAAAGAAGTGATGAAGACCGGTGAGATCCGGGAGGAAGACTCCAAGGGCCGCCACACCACAACCTACAGGCAGCTCATACAGCTTCAAAACGGTGTTACGATCATTGATACCCCGGGGATGCGTGAAATCGGCATGTCCAATGTGGAGGAAGGGATTGAAGATACCTTTTCCGATATTGTGGCGCTGGAGGCCTGCTGCAAATTTGGAAACTGCAGGCATGAAACAGAGCCCGGCTGTGCGGTCAAGAGAGCCATTGCAAATGGAGAGCTTTCGGAGGAGAGACTTGCCCTTTACCAAAGCCTTGGCAGCGAAAACCAACGAAATTATGCCAAGAAAAAGCAGATCTCGAAATGGATCAGACAGCAGAACAAGTTTTATTCTAAAAGAAGTTGAGGTTGTGGGGGAAAGCAGGACAGAGTAGGATGTAAATTAGGAAAGAAATGGAAGTTTATTTAAATTTTAGAAGGAGATGGAGGTTTATATGAAAAGAAGATATGTTATTGCTCAGTAGTCTGAGCTTAAATAAAAAAGAATCGTAAGCTCAGATGAATCCTAAAGGAAATAAATTAGGAGGATCAAAATGAGCTATTTACGAGCAGAAGAAATTCTGCCCAGAGAATTAATTGAAACGATTCAGCAGTATGTCAGTGGAAAATCCATCTACATTCCAAGTAAGGAAAAACAGGGCTGGGGAAGTCAGACCGACACCAGAAAAAAACTGGGCATCAGAAACCGGGAGATTTATGAAAAATATTTAAACGGTGTGCCCGCAAGCAGTCTTGCAGAAGAATACTTTTTATCCGATAAGAGCGTTCAGAGAATTATTCGCAGCGAAAGGGCTTCTGATCAGAAAGATCAGACGAGATCTGATGAACGATAGCGGTATCAGGGTATTCAGACGCTGCGGAGGCTGTGGGAAAAAACAGGAATTTGTAAACAGCGGCAGGTTCAGGGTCAATGCAAACGGAAACCGCATTGATGTGTGGCTGATCTACCGTTGTGCAAAATGTAAACATTCCTGGAACCTTACCATTTATGAGAGAAAGAAGCCGGGGAAGATCCCGGCAGAGGAATACGAGCTGTTTTTGGAGAATGACGAAGAGCTTGCTCTCAAATATGGAAATGATATGGGATTTTTAAAGAGAAATAATGCTGAATTCAAGTGATACATCTGTGGATGTTCATGGTTTCCTTTTTAAAAGGAATGTGATAGAATAGCTTTGGTTAGGTTGACCTAACCAAAGCTATTTTTGTTAGGAAATAAATCAATATGAAAGCAAACCCTTGAAGGGGATAAGAAGGAAGGATGAACTCTGGAGAAGTGAAGTTTAATACCATCGGGATTGACTGTGCATGGATCCATATCGGATGTCTGTGGATCTTTTTAGGCTTGCTGTTTATGAGTAAAGGAAGGAGCTCTGGTGAAAATGATGAATAAGAAGAAATGGATAAAGTTTTTGGTGTATGGAATGATCGGTGCAGTTCTGACGATGATCGGCGACTGCCTGCTTCTGGGAGTGGATACCCGGGAGGCTGTGGGGTCTTTAGGGCAGTACATTGTATCCGCACAAATAAAAGCGGGACAAACCTTACTAATCTTATGAAGATAAAGTTCAGGGACTTGGGAATTCGAGTTGTATACAAGGTTCAGCGAGTGGAAGAAGTAATGAAAATTATTGTTATTTCCGCCAGAACGGACGAGCAGGTTTACAGAGAAGCTGCAAAAAGAAGAGATAAGCAAGACTTTAAGGATAGAATGGATAAAGTGTTGCCAAGAGAAGAGAGTGATAGGGCATGGCAGGATGCCCATAGCAGGCTGGTAAAGATGTATGCAGCATATCCGAATTTATCCAAAGGAGTGCGGGCACATACAGATTCTTATATTTTCCCGGCGGCTGCTATTTATCTCGCAATCAAGGTGGTGGCTCCAGAAAAGGCCTTTGAGATTATGCGGGATGTGATGAAGGAAAATACGGAAAAAATCGGTAGGATGCTAGGCAAAATGATGAAGATTCCAGGCTTCAAGCGTTTTTTCCTGAAAATGTGGGATACAATGAGCCACAAGAATTTTGGATCAACCGCAGGCTTTTGCAATGTATTTTATCCGAAAGAGAAGAAGCGATTCAAGATGGATATTACAGCATGCCCTTACCACAAATATTTGACAGAGCTTGGTTGCCCGGAGATCAATATTCTGTTCTGTGATAATGATGTTTATACTTATGGGAATCTGCCGGGGATGAAATTTATCAGAACCAAGACGCTCGGTGCGGGTGATGAATTATGTGATTTTTGCATGGAGATGGAGGAAAAGCACTTATAAGAAAAGAAACAGTAAAAGATGAAAAAGCATTAACAGATTCAGTTTTGTGATAGGTTATAATAGATGATTTCAATGGAGGAAATAAATATGTCAAATTTTTTTCAAAATACATGTAAGCCACAAGGCTTTGGCGGCAAAATAATGGTAAATGTGATGAATAGTGGGCATGCAAAAATGGCAGAATGGGGATTTGGATTTCTTAAACTGAAGGAAACAGATACGGCACTTGATATAGGTTGTGGAGGTGGTGCTAATATTGCCTATATGTTGAAACAGTGCACCAAGGGAATAGTAAAAGGAATCGATTATTCAGAAGTAAGTGTTGAAAAGTCAAGAAAGGTGAACGCAGATGCCATAAAGGAAGGAAAGTGTGAAGTGATATGCGGAAGCGTAATGGAGCTTCCCTTTAGCGAAGAACAGTTTGATGCAGTAACTGCTTTTGAAACTGTATATTTTTGGCCGGGGCTGAAGGAGGCCTTTGCACAGGTATACAAGGTTCTGAAAGTGGGAGGAACCTTTTTGATATGTAATGAGTCTTGCGGAAAGAATCAGGCTGATGAAAAATGGACCAAGATGATTGAGGGCATGGTGATTTATACTGCTGAGCAGATAAAAGAGTATTTAGAAAAGGCTGGTTTTACTGATATTAAGTTACATGAGAATGGAAAAGGTTGGTTGTGTGTTACTGCGATGAAGGCAGAAGGGTAATAGAAAATGGTAATGAAACTATTTATTGAAATTCTACTTTTATGGGTTTGGTTTGCACTTTATATGGAGATTATTGTGAGAAAACGCGGACCGGTCGGTGGCATTTTCTTTTATCCAAAGGTTATGCAGGAGCGTGTAAAGGAACTTGAACTTATTACGGACGAGGAACTCCGAAGGAGAAAGAAGTTTGCTTACATATTGCTGATTGTAGGGGATATTATCATTCCATTAGTTATGATTGTATTTGTGAACAAAGCCGGTACCTATTTTGAATGTGTGTGGCAGTATTATATTCTTTTCCTTGGTATGGAATTTTATGACTGGCTTTTTGTTGACCAGATTTGGGTGGCAATGTCATCATGGTGGATGATACCGGGAACAGAGGATTTGTTGGATACATGGCACAGTACCAAAATCAAGGCTATGAAGATGCCAAAGCTTGTTGTTTTCAGTATTCCGATTGCAATGATTGGGGGAGGAATCTGTTATTTGGTGACACTACTGCTTTGATATTGCAACGATAAAGCTAAATGAATAGCGGAGGAAGGAAAAATGACTACATACAACGATATTGGAATTGATTCTAAATTAGATTGGGAAAGAATAGTGAAGCTACTTCGCATTGGTTTGTTTGCAGGAATCATGGTTTTAGTGGGCGACATGCTTCTTGGATGGGGTATTGCAGATGAAAGCTTAAGCGGTATGCAAAGAGAGCTTTCTGCGTATTTGACTCTCTCGGATACCAGAATCTTTTGGTCGGCACTCTTAGGATTGATTGGTATCCCATTGGAGGGCTTGTGTTATTTTGGAGTATATCGTTTAATGGCAGAAAGATCCCCGAAACATGCCCATACTTACCGAAGCGGTATTCTTGGCTATTTAATATTTGGTGCCTGCGGGGTACATGTGCCCTGTCTGTCATCGGTATTTTTTTATAAATATGTGTATGCTGCCAATCCGGAAGGCGCTTTAGAGCTGGCAATAAAATATGGTGGTTATTTCCTACTTCCAGGGATAATTCTATTTTTGATTTTCTTTGTTGTGCTTTGTGGAGCGCAGATATCTGCCTTTGCAAAAGGAATGACACCTTATCCGAGATGGTGTTGGATTTTTTCCATGCCGGTAGGAATGGTAATTGCCATGATTTTTAAGGTATTCGGCGAATCTGAACCAGTGAATGCATTGACAGCGGGCTGGATTAGTATTGGTAATATTTGGATGTTTGGCGGACTGCTTGTTACTGTGAAGTTAGCACAAAAGGAGAGAGAAAAGTGAAGGACTGGTCATTCCACATACAGCTGGCACGGAGAAGAAGTATCATACTGTCACAGTGTATTATTGGATTAAAGCATTCGGGGGCTGTTTTGGAAGTGTGCATGGAATAAGCGTTATGGATGGAGGAAATAAGAATGGAAAAAGAACATTTACCAATATATGGAGTAGGTCCATTTTATGGAGTGGGTATCATTGCTGCGACAGTGATTGGAATAGTATTATCCGTAACAGGAGTAATAAAAAGCGGAAGGATTGAAAACACAGGTCTCATAGTAGGATTTATAGTGATGGGACTTGTAATCCTCCTGTTAGGATTTTTTATATGGAAAGCAGCTGCACTTGGCAGCAAGTCCATAGATAAGTATATTGAATCGAATACATTATGTACCACCGGAGTTTATAGTATTGTAAGAAATCCCTGTTATTCGGGAATTATGCTGATGTGTACAGGATTGTTGTTTATGGTACATAATTTGTGGCTTTTAATTCTGCCGGTTGTGTATTGGCTTGCAATGACTATTTTGATGAAGTGCTCGGAAGAAAAGTGGCTCAAGGATTTATATGGGCAGGAGTATGTTGAGTATTGTAAGACGGTCAACAGATGTATTCCGTGGTTCCCGAAGAAATAGAATGACGAGGAGAAACTAAATATGAACTGGTTAAGAACAATTTTAGATGGAATTATTGTATGTATTGCGTTTAATTAATGATAGTAAGAAATTTGCTGACAAATGCGCCATGCAATTGATTGAAGAAAAAACAGGTGCTGATTTTGAGGATGAAATTAAAATAAAGAAAGAATAAGTAAACTTTCTGGCTTAGTTTCTGAGAAAGTAGGAGGATGAACTTGGCTGATAAGATTAAAGATGCCTATGAGACATCAAAAAATATATATGATGATGTACTCACACAAGGAAGTTTTTTTAGCAAACTGTATATTAAGTGGTTTTGGAGCGGGACGGATGATAATGAGATAGCAAGAAGAGTATTATCCTATATTCCGGATGACTTTAACGGTTCTATATTGGATGTTCCGGTAGGAACGGCGGTATTTACCGAAAGGAAGTGGAAGAATATAAGTAAAGCACAAATAACTTGTCTTGATTATAGTGAAGATATGCTTTTACAGGCAAAAAATAGATTGGATGAATGTAAGCATGTTTCCTGCGTACAGGGTGATGTTGGAAATCTTATGATGGCAGATGAGACATTTGACATTGTTCTAAGTATGAATGGATTTCATGCTTTCCCGGATAAAGAGAACGCTTTTGAGGAAACATGGAGAGTTCTTAAAAGTGGTGGATTATTTATTGCCTGTTTTTACATAAAAGGCAAATCGAAGACTACAGATTGGCTTGTAAAAAATATCTTGTCAAAGAAGGGATGGTTTACACCACCATTCCAGAGCGAAGAAGAACTCAAGGCTATTTTAGAGGGAAAATATCAAGAGGTAGAAGTGCATGTAGATGGTTCTATGGTGTATTTTAAGTGTAAAAAATAACGAAAGCTGCAGTCAAAAGGAAGCGTGAATCATTGAGGGGAGAATCATATGAGTTTTTTAGGAAGTTAGGCATATACGACCTTGAGAGGAGGGACAGGCAGGGGTGGCAAAGCAGCTTCTGGATGAAATATTTTACCCCCTATACCTATTCCTTTATGAGAAGGATTGATGAAAGGATGCGGTTGCCTTATTTTAGGAATTTGCTACAATAGAACTTAGAAAATAAGAGGGATCAGGTATAAAACAGGAGGACGGCGTATGTATGATTTAAAACCATATCTTACCACCATTGATCAGGTAATTGAGAAGGGGCCTTATAAGGATGACTGGCATTCCCTGGCGGCATATCAGGTTCCGGAATGGTACAGGCAGGCCAAATTCGGGATTTTTATCCACTGGGGAGTTTTCAGCGTGCCTGCCTTTGCAAATGAGTGGTATTCCAGAAATATGTATGTGAAGGACAGTGCAGAATATCAGCATCACATTGAAACCTATGGAGAGCATACCAAATTTGGTTATCAGAATTTTATCCCTATGTTCCGGGCAGAAAACTTTGATCCCCGGGAGTGGGCGGAGCTTTTTAAGGCGGCAGGAGCAAAATATGTTGTTCCTGTTGCAGAGCATCATGATGGCTTTCAGATGTACAAGAGCGAGATCTCTCACTGGAATGCCTATGAAAAAGGGCCGCATCGGGATGTGCTGTTGGAGCTTAAGGCAAGCTGCAATGCCCTTGGAATGGAAGTAGGCGCATCCTCCCACCGTGCCGAGCACTGGTTTTTTATGGGAGTAGGAAAAGAATTTGACAGTGACGTCAGGGAACCCCTGCAAAGAGGGGATCTGTACTGGCCCTCAATGCCGGCAGGAGAGCTGCATGATATTTTCAGTAAGCCTGAGCCGACAGAGGAATATCTGCAGGACTGGCTGGTCAGGTGCTGCGAACTGGTAGACAGGTATCGGCCAAGGCTCATTTATTTTGACTGGTGGATCCAGCACAAAGCCTTTAAGCCCTACCTGAAAAAGTTTGCTGCCTATTATTATAATCGCGCCTGCGAATGGGGCAGTGATGCGGTAATCACCTATAAGCATGATGCTTTTTTATTTGGGGCTGCAGTGCCTGATGTGGAAAGAGGACAATTTGCAGAGCGGAAGCCGTTTTTCTGGCAGACGGATACCTCGGTGGCGCTGAATTCCTGGTGTTACACGGAAAGCAATACCTACCGCAGCGCCAGAGAGCTTGTGTGTGATCTGGTTGATATTGTAAGTAAAAACGGCTGCATGCTTTTGAATATCGGCCCTAAGGCTGATGGCTCGATTCCGGAGGAGGACAGGGGCATTTTACTTGACATAGGGAAATGGCTTTCCAAAAACGGAGAAGCCATTTACGGCACAGAGCTTTGGCGCAGATCCGGGGAAGGGCCCACTGAAATCCCGGAAGGGCAGTTTACGGACAGCATAAGGAAAGAGTTTACCTCGGAGGATATCCGCTTTACCACGGCAAACGGCTGTTTATATGCCACTGTGCTGCGGCCCTCTGAAAGCGGCAGCTATGTGATCAGGGCTCTTGGAATACAGCCTGCCCATGAAAAAGATAATTTCTGCGGTATCATCCGGGAGATAAGCATCCTGGGAACGGATGAAAAGCCTTTGTGGAAAAGAGAGGCTGACGGGCTCTTCCTTACTTCAAAATATCGCGACGGGGATTATCCCATTGTGTTTAAAATGGAAATTGACTGATACCGGTGCGCCGGAAGCTTTTCGAAGCCGGAAAGAGCTGTCCTTAGCTGCCCACCGATTTTTGGATTTCCTTGATCACAGGGAAGAACAGCTATTCTGAAAACATAGCAGATAAATGAAAGCGCGCTCCTTTGGCAGGTGCTAAAATGTCCTTAGCATAGGGAACCTTGCAAAACTGTATTTTTTTATGTGAATGGTGCGGAACCTGCAATTTAACGCAGGCACGCTCTCGCTGCATATCGCTGGCAGCGGTACATAAGGCGCAAAAATACGGCGCCTAAGTACCGGCCGCTCTATAGCACCTGCTTATAAATATGCAGTTCCGCATGATACATAAATGTAAAATAGCAGTTTTGCAATGGGCTGGCTATATGAAAAACAGCATTTCAAGGCAATGAACAGGCAAAGAGGGCAAGAGAAAGGAGCATTTATCTATGAGTAGAGCAGGAAATCATTTTCAGGAAAAATTTATGTCCCTGAAATTCAGGGGAAAAGAGATCTTTAAACCCATGAACACAGGGCGGATCGATGAGCATGTAAGCTGTGTGAGGGAATATATTGCCAATATCTTTTTTTACACCAAAAACGGCAAAACCATTATGATTGACGCAGGCTATAATTATGAACGTCTGGAAGAAAAAATGAAATGGCTGGATATCGATCCGAAAAGCATCGATACGATATTGATCACCCATCAGGATACAGACCACATGGGTGCGCTGGAGAATGACACAGAACTTCTTTTTAAGGATGCGACTGTTTATATTGGAGAAATCGAGGATCGCTATCTGACCGCCCAGGTGCGCAGGAAGGTGTACGGAGGCTGGTATAAGCTGCCTCTTGTAAAAACGGACAATCAGCGAAAGCTGCTGAAGGACGGGCAGGTCTTTTGGATCAATGACATTAAAATAGAATGTTTTCTGGTACCCGGACATACCTGGGGACATATGTGCTATCTGATCGACGACCAGTATCTGTTTACCGGCGATACGATCTGGTTTGGCCCTGACGGAGGATATTCCTTCCTGGATGCCCTGGCAGAGGATAACGAACTGGCAAAGAGATCTCTGGCAGAATTTGAACAGAAGCTGCGCAGCCGTAAGCTTTCTCCTATGGTCATTACGGGCCATACCGGCTGGTATGATGATTTGGACTGGGTTTTCCGCCACAAGGATCAGGTCTGCAGGGCAGGCAAGAAGCAAAAGCCCCATGATCCCAATGCGCCCTATGACGGCTATGACGAGACCCAGGATACAGAGGAAAATGCAAGAAATGTGCTGATTGCAAAGGTGGTTCCGGTGGTCGGATAGAGGATCTGCTTGCGAGGAAGGCACGCACCCCAAAAAAGTAAGAGTTACAAAGGAAATGGTCATAGATGCTGCGTTTGAAGTGACAAGAGCAGAGGGCATTGAAGCGGTAAACGCCAAAAATGTGGCAGGGTATTTGAAATGCTCAACACAGATGTCCGGTGGATGACCTTGGAGTAGATAAGGATTTTCAGCCGGTCATTGAGGCCTTTGCGGAGTTTTTGGGAACCGGCATTGAGGAAGCACGAAAAGAATGGATGATCCGGTTTGATGCAGAACGGTGAAGGGCCGGAAAAATTTTTTGACATATCAGATTTGAAAACGGAAGAAAGCGCAGAGTTACCCATATTGCTTGAAGGGACTCTGCGTTTTTATGAGGACAAAGATGGATAAGCATAAGGGACATTAAGTTTGCCTTAAAAGGCTTGAATTATGTGGCCGACTTCGGTAAAATGACAATGGTTAGCAAAAACTAACTTGCGCAGCGGGAAATGATATGCAAAGGAAAGAGGAGGGAAAACACAGTGGAAGAGAAAATCAAGCCGGAACTGAACGGAGCAGCAGAGACCATGCTGCAGAGCTTTTATGCGAGAGCGCAGTATTCTTTGAGCAGGAAACATAAATTTTATGATGCAAAAGCGGTGGAAATGGTAGAAAAAATTGATTATGATTTCAGCAAGGCTTCCAAAGATTCAACAATGGGAAGCGGGGTAATTGCAAGAACGATCGTATTTGACGAACTGGTAAAGAAATTTATCGATCAAAATCCGGATTGTACGGTTGTCAATATTGCCTGTGGACTGGACACCAGATTTTACCGTATGGATAACGGCAGGATCACCTGGTACAATCTGGATCTTCCGGAAACGGCAAGCGTCCGTGAGCAGATCTATCAGGAAAAGGGCCGGGTTTCTACCATAGGATGCTCTGTGCTGGAGGATGCGTGGGTAAAAGAGATCAAGGTAAGAGGGAAGATGCTGTTTATCGTAGAGGGACTTTCCATGTACCTGACAGAGGAAGAAAATGCCAAAATGCTGGGGATTATCAGAGATCATTTTGAAAATGCCACTGTGCTGCTGGAATGCCTTGCAAAGAAATGGGTCAACCGCGAAAAGGTAGAAAAGTCCATAAAGGACACCGGAGCAAAGTTTGTTTTCGGAGCGGATTGCTTTGAGGATCTTGGAAAAGCAGCAGAAGGCTACAGGAAGATAAAGGACGATAACATCGTAAGAGGAATGACAACGCTCTTTCCCATTTTAAAACCCTTTGCGGGGCTGCCATATCTTAACAAGGTTACACAGAAGATCCTGATTTTTGAAAAGATTGTGTAAAGCAGGATTTTGAGGTAAACTTTCTTTATAGAAGCGCTGATATAAGTTCCGGACACTGCTTCGGGCTTATAAAGGCGTGGTGGGAAGACAGGCGGAGCCCGTCTGTGGAACGGAGAAAGTATGCAGATTTCCAGCAGATTTACAATGGCAATCCATATGTTTGCCTGTATCGTGACTTTTACAGACCGCAAAGTAACCAGTGAGCTTATGGCAGGCAGCATTGGCACCAATCCGGTTATCATCAGGAAGCTGCTTCAGCAGTTGAAGGCCGCCGGGCTGATTGAGGTGGCCAGAGGAACCGGAGGCGTTACCATTACAAGACCCCTGGATGAAATTTCCTTTTTGGACGTATACAGGGCGGTAGAATGTACTCCAAGCGAAACCTTATTCCATTTCCATGAAAATCCCAGCATGGCCTGTCCGGTGGGAAGAAGCATTCATGCTGTGCTGGATGATAAGCTGCTTAGGGTGCAGGAGGCCATGGAAAGGGAACTGACAAATATGACGCTGGCTGATGTGGTTAGGGATATAAAAGAAAAGACTTTAAGAAAAGAATGAAGGTGGGCATGATCAGCGCACCTTTTTTCAAAGTCGGAGATGTAACTATTGACATTACATCAACTAAATGATATTTTGAAAGAGATGTAACAAGATGTGTTACAATAAAACGGATTGATGCCCAAATAGCAAGCGGAGATCAGAGCCGTTGATTTGGAAGAAAGGCGGTATGCTTGATGAGAGGATGGAAAAATTCCAAAGCTTTTCCTGCACAAAATGAAGTAGAAAGGCTTGGCAGGGCCATTGAGGAGGCAGATGCAATTATAATCGGAGCGGGAGCAGGGCTGTCAACATCGGCCGGCTTCACCTATCAGGGAGATCGCTTTTTAAGATATTTTTCGGATTTTGCAGAAAAATATGGTTTTAAAGACATGTATTCCGGAGGCTTTTATCCTTATCAGACACTGGAGGAACACTGGGCATATTGGAGCCGATATATTTATATTAACCGGTACAGGAATGCTCCAAGGCCTGTTTATGAAAAACTGTATGCACTGGTGAAGGATAAGGATTACTTTGTATTGACAACCAATGTAGACCACTGTTTTCAGAAAGCAGGGTTTGATAAGCATCGATTGTTTTATACGCAGGGGGACTACGGACTGTTTCAGTGCAGCAGGCCCTGCCATCAGGAAACCTATGACAACGAACAGGTCATTTGCGAGATGGTAGCGGCACAGGGATATGGGATTGGAACAGACGGAGAGCTTGTGCTGCCAGAGGACATTTCACCTAAAATGTGTGTTCCGACAGAGCTGATCCCTCATTGCCCCAAGTGCGGAAGTCCTATGAGTATGAATCTCCGGGCGAATGATACCTTTGTTGAGGATGAGGGATGGCACCTGGCCTCCAAACGGTATGCGGATTTTCTGCGCAGGCATCGAAATATGAAGGTGCTGTTTCTGGAGCTGGCGGTGGGATATAACACTCCGGGAATTATTAAATATCCCTTTTGGAGGCAGGCCGCCAGGTGGGAAAATGCGGTCTATGCCTGCATCAATTATGGGGAGGCCTATGCGCCGGATGAAATTAAAAAGAAATCTATTTGTATCAATGGAGATGTAGGGGAAATTCTTACTCAACTCTAAAGAAACTATTCTAACCAGCATAATTGACAATGGTGATTAGAATGGTTAGAATATGGGTAGAATAGAACTGAGAGGTGAACAGAATGAGATTCCAGGAAACAGAAACGGTTGAGTTAAAGTCCGTTGTGATGGATGATATCAAAAAAGAGATCATTGCTTTTGCAAACTGCAATGGCGGCACGGTCTATGTGGGAGTGGCGGACAATGGCGCAGTGCTGGGTGTTGGGAATGCTGATGAATGCGCCTTGCAGATTTCCAATATGGTACGGGATGCCATAAAGCCGGATGTCACCATGTTCATTCACTATGAAACACTGGACTGTGAGGGAAACGCAGTTGTGGCTGTCAATATACAGCGAGGCACGAAACGTCCTTATTATCTGGCGAAAAAAGGACTTCGACCCGAGGGTGTCTATGTGCGGCAGGGCTATTCTTCTGTGCCGGCAACTGATACGGCCATTCGGCAAATGATCAAGGAAACCGATGGGGACAGCTTTGAGAATATGCGGTCTATCAATCAGGCACTGACCTTTGAGGCAACAAAAAAGGAATTTGAAAAACGGAATATTGCCTTCGGACAGCCGCAAATGCAGACTCTTAAAATCATTTCCGCAGATGGTGTTTATACGAATCTGGGTCTGCTCCTGTCTGAGCAATGCCCTCATACCGTCAAGGCGGCTGTTTTTGAAGGAACCACTCAAAATGTATTTAAGGATCGCCGGGAGTTTTCCGGTTCCTTGATGCAGCAGCTCAACGAAGTCTACGACTATATTGATTTTCACAATCAGACCCATGCAACTTTTCAGAAACTCCTGCGAATTGACACGCGGGACTACCCGGAGGTTGCTGTCCGCGAGGCGCTGCTGAACTCGTTGGTGCACCGGGATTATTCTTTCCGAGCCAGTACCTTGATCAGCATATACGATGACAGAATTGAATTTGTGTCCATTGGCGGTCTGCTTCCCGGTTTGGAACTGGACGATTTGATGATGGGTGTTTCCGTTTGCCGGAACCCATACCTTGCCAATGTGTTTTATCGCTTGCAGCTGATTGAGGCATACGGCACAGGCATGAAAAAAATCATGGGAGCTTATACAGACGCACCGGTGCAGCCGAAGATCACGACAACCAATAACGCTTTCAAAATCATTCTTCCTAATGTGAATACCACGCCAAAAGCAACAGAAGCACATAAGGAAATGGAAAATGCGGCAGTTCCGGCCCTGGATTCAAGCGAAGAAAAAGTCCTGCAATTTTTGAAGGAGCACCCAATGATTACCCGAAAAGAAGTGCAGACACTGCTGGAAGTCAGCCAGTCCACGGCTGGCCGTATTCTGAAAGCAATGGTGGATAGAGGCCAAATCATGCAGCTCGGTGGAAGCCGTACCACCCGGTATAAGTTGTCAAAGAAGTAAACTCAAATATGAAATAACCTTTTTGGAGGCAGGCTGCATGGTCCTGCATTTAATAGAGGATTTAGTAAAGCATATGAAAAGGGGGAAAAGGAAAATGAACCAGGCGGAAAGACGAATATATCTGATAAAATATCTGCTCACTGAGCAGATACACTATAAAGGAATAGTAATTCCGCAGGAGGAGCAGGCACAAAAGGATCTGCTCAGATCTCTGGTAAATGTCAGGCCGCCCAGGCCGGTGGATCAGGAATTCCTTAACACTCAGGATGCATATCTGATAACAGAAAATGCAAAAGATGGAATAAAGGATCTTGCAGAGCTTTCGCCTGCAAAACTGGATAAACGGATCTACCTTTTTCAGGGAGATATTACAGCGCTTAAGGTGGATGCAATCGTGAATGCGGCCAACAGTCAGATGTGCGGATGCTTCAGGGCTATGCATAACTGCGTGGATAATATTATTCATACAAAGGCGGGAGTAGAATTAAGAGCATACTGTAATGATATGATGCAGGCCCAGGGGCATGAGGAGCCTACAGGACAGGCAAAGATCACACCGGCATTTAATCTGCCCTGCAAATATGTGATACATACCGTAGGGACTATCGTTCAGGGACGCTTACAAAAGAAACATGAGGAGCTGTTAGCATCCTGTTATCATTCCTGCCTGGAGCTTGCAGAGCAAAATGGGGTCAGGAGTGTGGCTTTTTGCTGTATCTCCACAGGCGTCTTTATGTTCCCTAATGAACGGGCGGCAGAAATCGCAGTAGAAACGGTTCGGAAATATTATGAGGAAACAGGAAGCGAAATGAAAGTTGTTTTTGATGTATTTAAGGAAGAAGATCTTGCGATTTATAGTAGGATTTTATCAGATGATATGTTAGGATAAAAAAGTATGTAACAAAGCGGTAAGGGGAGAAATGATGAGTGGAATTCAAAAGATACTATTGATTGTGGGAGCGGCTTTTACTGCAATAGGGGGCGTATTTACAGTCACATTTTGGAGAGTCAGTGCGTGGATGACAGATGATTTTTGCGCCTTTTTGATGATCCCCGTGCTGTTTTTGATACTTGGACTGGCCATGATCCTATGGGTGCTTGTAAAGCGATACCAGAGGTTTTTTATTATAAAGCATGGAACAAAATATCCGGCAAAGATCTACAGCTATGTGGAAAACACAGCTTATACAGTGAACGGCAGGTTCCCGGTTAATGTTAAGGTTCACTATTTTGATCGTAACCATATAGAAAGAGAAGCGATTATTCCAACGAACTTTGAACAGGGAACAGGAGACTATCCGGTGGGGATGACAATAGATATTTATGAGTATCGGGGCAAATATGATTTTGACCCGGCTTCTGTTCGGGATGAAATCCTTCCGGGAGAAGGAGAACTGATGGATGATAAACCGGTGGATCCCTCAAAGGTCAGGCTGGTGGCTGTAAGCTGCCAGGGCTGCGGGGCATCTTTTCAGGCGGCAGCAGGTTATGCGGGCAGATGTCCTTACTGCGGCAGGTATCAGAATGTGCAGTAAGCATTTGGAAAGGGCAGAATACAGAGAGATTGATTGACGTTCCTTGAAAGAATGGTATAATGATACCTGTGACAAAAATAAGGGACACGGGGAAGGAATAGAAAAGTGGACAGAAGTTTTTTGCGGGAGAAAAAGAGGATCGTTATTAAGATCGGGACCTCGACGATCACCCATATGAGTACAGGCAATCTGAACCTGGGGAAAATGGAAAAGTTTGTCAGGATCCTGACAGACATCAGAAATCAGAACAAGGAAGTGGTGATCGTATCATCCGGTGCCATTGGAGCAGGACGCAAGGCCCTTGGCTTTAAGGAAAAACCAAAGGCACTTTCAGAAAAGCAGGCCTGCGCAGCAGTAGGACAGGCAAGACTGATGATGATCTATCAGAAGCTGTTTGCAGAGTACAATCAGACCATTGCCCAGATCCTGATTACCAAGAGGATCCTGCTCAATGAGATCAGTCTGCGAAATGCCAAGAATACCTTTCATGAGCTTCTGGAATTAGGGGTAATCCCGATTGTAAATGAAAATGACCCGATTTCCACAGATCAGATTCAGGAAGAAAACTTTGGAGATAATGATACCTTATCAGCCAACGTAGCAGAAATGGTAGATGCGGATCTTTTGATCCTGCTTTCCGATATAGATGGATTATATACGGATGATCCGCGCAAAAATCAAAACGCAAAATTTATCAGTTATGTGGACAGCATTGATGACCATCTGGAGGCTATGGCCAAAGGGGCAGACACGACCTTTGGAACCGGAGGCATGGCTACGAAGATTGCAGCGGCAAAGCTTGCTGGCAGCGCCGGTGTAGATATGGTGATTGCCAACGGAAACCGGATCGGGAATATTAACCGTATCCTGGAAGGGAAAGAGGTCGGAACCCTGTTTAAGGCAGATAAATAGAAAATCTTTTAAATGATAAAAGGCCCGGCATTTTGATATGCCGGGCCGATTTTGCGCTTATGAAAGACTATGTAAAAACAGTCCGCTTCTGAGCTTTGGCTCAAACCAGGTAGATTTTGGAGGCATAAGCAACCCTGCATCGGCCACGGAAAGCAGCTCCTCAATGGAAGTGGGATACATGGAAAAGGCCAGTGTCATATCCTCGGAAACCCGTCTTTCCAGCTCGGAGAGTCCGCGGATTCCGCCTACAAAATCAATCCGTTTGTCTGTCCTGGGATCTCCAATTCCCAAAATCGGCCCTAAGATCCTGTCCTGCAAAATGGAAACATCAAGTCCTTTTACAGGATCGTCGGAAAGAAGCGGCAGGGAAGCAGTGACAAGATACCAGCTGCCGTCAAGGTAAAGGCCAAAGGAGCCCTTGGAGGAAGGAGAAAAAGCTTCCTTTTGAGGGGCGGAAACGGTAAAGCCTGCTTTTTCCAGGGCACTTAAAAATTCAGAAACGGAAAGGCCGTTCAGATCCTTTACCACACGGTTATAAGGCAGGATCGCAAGCTGATCATCCGGGAAAAGAACCGAAAGAAAACGGTTAAACTCTTCCTCGCCGGTATAACCTGGATGTTCTTTTCTGCGCTTTTGACCGACCTTCACTGCTGAGGCGCAGCGGTGGTGCCCGTCTGCGATATAGGTACAGGGAATTTCTGCAAAAGCCTTTTCAAGCTTTTGAATGGCGTCCTGATCGGAAATCCGAAAGACCCGGTGCCTGATCCCATCTGAGGATACAAAGTCATATAAAGGAGCTTCCTGTTTGGCATCTTCTACAATCTGGTTGATAACGGAAACAGAACGGTATACCAGGAAAATAGGGCCTGTATGAGTGTCTGTAATGTCCACATGGCGGATCCGGTCAAGCTCCTTGTCTTCTCTGGTCTTTTCGTGCTTCTTGATAATCTCATTCTGGTAATCATCAATGGAGGAGCAGGCTACAATTCCTGTCTGGGAGCGGCCGTCCATGGTAAGCTCATAGATATAGTAGCAGGGGGCATCTTCCATGATAAAGGATCCATCCTGCAGCATGGAGTTTAACAGTTCCTTTGCTTTTTCATAAACCTTTGGATCATAGGTGTCAACATCCTCTGGAAACTGTGTTTCTGCACGGTCGATCTTTAAAAAGGAAAGAGGTTCCCTGAGGGTTTCGTCAAGCGCTTCCCTGCGGTTATAAACATCATAGGGCAGCGCTGCAATACGATCTGCCAGCTCCGGGATGGGTCTGATACTGCGAAAGGGAGTAACCTGTGGCATATACATCCTCCTTGTTCTTCTCTGGAATGATAATCTGATGTTGTAAAGATTATACGTTGCGCAAAGAGGGCGTGTCAATGCTTACATGGAAATATAATTAAGGAAAAGGAAGTAACGTCTTCCATCACGAAAATATAAAATAACGTTTCTCTTTTTTTGAAATATTGAAATTTATATTATGAGATGCTATACTTGCCCCAAAATAAAAGAGTCGTTATAGGGATTTGCTAAGAACAAAGGAAAAGGGGATTAGTGAACGAAAGACGATTCGAGGAGGATATTAGCATATGAAAAAGAAAGCGTTCAAAAGAAAACGGAATATTTTAAATGTATTGGCAGTGCTTGTTATGCTTATGGCAACGCTGCTCACGGCATGTTCATCCAGTAAAACAGATGCCGTACCTGCAAGCGAGGAAACTTCCGCAGCAGAAGCTGACAAAGAAGCAGAACAGGTAAAAGAAGAAGCTGCGGAGCCCGAACCAACGGCTGAACCAACGCCTGAGCCTACACCCGGAGCGGTAGTGTATGAAGGCATTGATATGGAGTCTACACTTCCAGGTGCAGAATGGATGGAAACTTTTAATGGAATCATCGAAGAACCTAAATTTGTAATATTTAACGATGAAACTAATAAGAAAGTTATCTTAGAAAATGGACAAGAAGCTGAAATATCATCAACAGATACATTTTCTAGATATTATCCAATAGATAAAGAAATAGTAGTAGGTGATTTAAAAGATAATACTCTATTTTGCGATATTGATATTGCAGGAAGATTCAAGTTATATTCTGATTTATTTCCTGGATATAAAGAAGGAGATAAAGTAGAAGTATCGCAAGTAATTTGGGTAGATGGAGAAGAAATGGAGTTAAAGGTTACTTTGGTAATAAAAAATAATTAAGTTTTTTCTAGAGGGTATCCTCACAACTTAGTAGAAAAATGTTTAAGGAATTACAATCAGCCTGTCAAGGATATTCAAGTTATCTTAGAAATGTCGATAGTATATGTTTTAACTTGGGTAGATTAAGTGGAGTAATAT